>MTKZ01000019.1_pt1 | contig 29064 bp, 31 predicted proteins | sample 1042781 | NCBI WGS metagenome assembly MTKZ01 (sample SAMN06212207, study PRJNA360539) | anaerobic digester metagenome | biome: Wastewater treatment plant; material: sludge; isolation source: anaerobic digester fed with sludge from wastewater treatment plant | place: Denmark: WWTP Viborg ... | reverse complement strand
CTGCTCATAGAACTCGATAGCCTTTCGGGGCTCGCCCAGATCCGAGTAAGCAAGCCCCAGATTGCCCAGGCGGTTTCCTTCACCCCGGCGGTCACCGGTCTCCCGAGCGATCTTCAGGGCCTGCTCATAGAACTCGATAGCCTTCCGGGGCTCGCCCAGATCCGAGTAAGCATTCCCCAGGTTGCCTAGGTCGGCTCCTTCGCCCCTCTGATTCCCGATCTCCCGAGCGATCTTCAGGGCCTGCTCATAGAACTCGATAGCCTTCCTGGGTTTGCCCATATGCGAGTAAGCATTCCCCAGGTTGCCCAGGTGGCTTCCTTTGCCTCGTCGGTCTCCTATCTCGCACGAGATAGCCAGACCCTTATTATGGATCTCGATGGCCTTGCGGGTCTCGCCCAAATGCAAATAGGAACTTCCAATAGACGATAGAATGAAGCTTTCATATCCTGGTTTATTTAATCGTCTAGCGGCGTCCAAGGAAACTTCAAGCCAGCTAATTAGATTGTATGGATGTAATCGCAATGAAAGGATACTTGCTGAATTAGCATAGCTAATGCAGAGGGCTGCTGCATTCACATTTGTTTTGGCATTTTTTTCTACCCATGCTTGTCCTGCCTGTATATTAGCTAACTCCCGATCGAGAATTTCTAGCCCCAAAGCAACGCTGTCCCCACCCTTTTCATAAAGGTCATGAGCTTTAGAAAGAACTGCAAGATAGCGAATGAAATACCGATGCAAGGCCGCAGCACGTGCTGCATCACCATCCTCTTTCAACAGACTCTTTTCAGCGAAAATTCGTGCCAGATCGTGTAAACGATATCGACTACTGCGTTCGTAGAAATCAACCAGGCTCCAGCGCACAAGTTTGCTCAATCTTTTATGCCCCTTATCCTTACAGAGAAATTCCTCCGCGTTGGCATCGAAATCGGAAGGAAAGATCGAAAGCAGACGAAAGACTCTTGTTTCATCTGATTTAAGGCGGCGATAGCTCAGATTGAAGCTGGCTTCTACATCTAGATCAACCCCTTCCCCGCCAATCAGCTCAAGTCTAGTTCGTTCATTGCGCAGTTCTTTTAAATATTCAGCCATAGATAGGTCATGTTCGTTGGCTAATAGGCTACTTGCTGCCCGCAATGCCAAAGGTAGGTGGCCGCAAAGTTTGGCCAGCTCTTCTGCATGGTCACCGATCCTGCTGGCGATTTTGAGCAAGAGGGCGCAAGCGTCTGAAGAAGGCAAGACATTAAGGTCCTTTTCTATCAATCCTGGCAGGGTGAATTTTTCACGAGAAGTCACGATTAAGCCACATGAAGAGGGGGGAATCAATGGACGGACTTGATCATCATTAGCCGCATTATCAAGCAAAATCAGAACTTTCTTGTTATGCAGCTTCGACCGATACAATCCACTCAGCTCAGACTCGCTTGCTGGCAAGCGAGCATCAGTCTCGTATGCGTGAATGACCTGTGCCATAGCATCGGCTGCTGTCAGAGGCTCATCGCTCGTTCCATTCATATTTACCAAGATTTGACCATCGGGATAACGATCTATTAATTTCTCAGCCAGCTTGAAGGCTAAGGCGGTCTTTCCGATCCCACCCATGCCGCGAAGGCCGGTGATGGTCGCGCCCTGATCGAACCGTTCAAGCAGATACTCTATATCATCATCACGACCGGTGAAGTCAGCTGGCGGTGGCGGGATCTGGTGTGGAATTAGAGAGATAGAAGCTTCGCTTGGCGGCGTTTTTATGAGATTATCCGTTGCATCTTCTCGGGAATGATCAGCTTGATCTGCGTGAGCTGAAATGTATTTTGGAATAGTGAAATCGAAAATCCCATTAGGTGGGTGCGAATCAATGTCTTCTCTCCATCTATTCAAAGAGGCACTCCAACAGCGCATGTAAACGGCGCATCGTCCATTGTTAAAGTCCAGATGCACAAAATTATAGGCATTACTGTAACGCAGGTCATCCACATTGCGTCTATTGTAAGATGCTCCCGCAGGAATAAGAACGCAATTTCCAAGCGTACTCGTCATCACAGAGACTTGGGGCTGATGCTGGTGCCCACGGAGAATGAAATCTGTCTCACTCATAAGGCGCGATTCAATCGTATCACGATCGAACTTTGAAAGCCATTCAAATGGATGATGGAGAATTGCTATCCTAACATCGGCCTTAGATATCTGCCTCAAAGACCTATGTATCTGCGGCTCACCCACTAGAACATATCTCTCATCATCTACCCTATCCTTTGAATCTTTATGTCGACCACACATCCAAGCAGAATTGAGGCCAAGAAGAGCAATCTCTTTGCCGTCGATTGGAGGCAACATGCGAACATAAGCATAATCAGGATTATCTTGGCCAGTAATGGCAGTTATAGATTCCGAAAATGCGTGAAATGGTCCCAGGAGGATTTTTCTTCTTCGGTCATCATCTAGCCATTTTTGTATTTCTGAATTTGAACTCAGGGGTTTCGAAAGCTCTGATGGCAGGTCGTTCAAATCATCTCGATCTAGATCATGATTTCCTGGTACGATGAAAAGCTTATCAGGGGTTAATCCTGTAGCTTTTAAAATTGGGTCGATTAATTCTTCCTTGGCCGCCTGATACTCTTCCAGTTTAGCACTATTGGCAACATCACCGCTGAAAATAATGAAATCTACTTTTGCCAGATCTGAACTTATGTCTTTTCTATTTTCCAAATCGTCCAGCAATTTGTCCCGCACTACTTCACGATCAAATTCTTTGCTGCCCTGATGCCAATCCGAAAGATGAAGCCAGGTAACGCTGGTCATTTCTTCCCCATGCCAGTTTTTTTGTTTATCATAATCTCAATCCATCCGATGCAGCAGATTTCTGAGGTATGGATTTCCAATCCCTCCCATCCTGCTGAAGTCTAGGTACAGGTGGATTTAAATTTACCTGCAAAGCCCATCCTCCAAACCCTTCTATACTTTCCCCACATAAATCATAATTCATGATAGTAGCAGACTTCTCCATGATCCCCATGGGCTCAGACACTAGCGCCTTCCCATTACGTCAAAGCCATCTATGAGGTCCTGAAAGGCCCCAGCGTCTCTTTCGCCCGCCGATGGCAAAGGTATCCCGGCGCAAAACGAAATCAGGTTCTCCACACTCAACTCGCTTAGGCTCATTGGTGGGCGGATTCCTCGATCTAATGCATCTATAAGATCTCTTAAAGCTGGGCGGTGAGTGTGTTCTGTGGTCTTTCCCGTCCTGAATTCGCCATCAATTTTTCACCAAGGTATGACTTGATAATATCGCTCATCGCCTGTCACCGGGAAGGCTTAGGCCCCCTCTCACACGAAAAAGGTTTTGGATGGGCATTGGTCTCAAGCCCCAAAAAATAGACCGGAATAATGTCCTCATATATCGTGCACTACTTAGGTTCGCTAAATTCTACGACATATATGGGTCTATTACGTCGATTTCAGCCTATTGCTAATAGCAATTCAACCGCTTCCCACATGGGCAGAGGAGAATGCCTGAATCAAGCTGTAGCCCCCTCTTTGCAGATAGCTTGCCTAAACCGGATTCGACCATCTGCGCCTTCGTATGCCTCATATCCTAGCGCCAAAAGGGCACTCCCCACATGATCAGGGCTGATATGCAGCTTTCTCGCTATCTTGGCAGGGTCTACCGATCCATTTATACAGAATTCCATCAGCGCCATTGCCCTGATTTGAGTCAGCAGATCTTCTTGCTCACGCGGTAAGCTCTCTGCAAGGACGCCGTAAGCACTGTTATCGCTATCAAGCGCCGCCGCGTTAGCCCCGTAAGTAGAATTCTCATTTTCACGAGAGAAAATGCCTCCCACAGAAGAGGAAGAGAGTGAGTCTCTCTCTTCTCTCTCTTTCTCTTTCTTACTTACTATACTTACACTATCTTTACTGCTATCGTTCAGGTTGCTTACGGCATTACTTACAGCTTGCTCACAGGCATCATCAGGTTCGCCTGGGGCTGGTTTCAGTCTAACAATGTCATCAAAGCCGACGAAGTAATCACAGTCCTTGAGGCTAAACACGGTCTTTTTGACGCTTCTAGTATGCCCTTCCTCGATCTTGGTTGAATCCGATATTTTATTGGTCACTATCTGCACTTTCTGCATCAGCCCACCTGCTCCCTTCTCACCATGGATGATTTGAGACACGCGACTTGGCACTATATTGAGCTTCTCTGAAATCTCATCCCTGGTCAAACCTGCTGGTCCGGCACTAACCAGGAGCTTGATAACGTCCCTCTCCCGGGCTGTAAGCCTCTTAACCAGCTCCTCTGCGTCTCTATCGGTGAACAAGGCCCTTGCAGCGGCATAATCTCCCTCTGTGGCCAGATAATGGCCTTCAGCGTCCTTCTGCCTCTGGTAGCAATATATCCCTGTGTGGGCTATTAACAGGTCCATGAAGATGGGCGCATTGCGACGGTTGCTGGTGTCAAGCCATTCAATGCGATCATGGAAGGGGATCACCACATCTATGTATCCTTCATCCCTCAGGATCTGGAACATGCATCGGCAAACCAATACATCTTCATCCACAGGATGAGATACCTCACCTTTGCCATAGCGCTCCACGGTCAAGNNGATGTTATGGCCCAGGTCTGCTCTCTTCCAATGGTCAGAGTCTTTGCCTCGTGGTTGGCTACAGTCCTGTGTTTATAGGGCTGATGGAAAGCGGAGGATGTTTGCTTAATAACCGTATCTAGGTCTTCGTTACCGGCTCTGTAATCATCTAGTATCCTCAACACCCTATCCCCATCTTTGTGGTAGAATCCGGCCTTTGCAGACATCGAGCCTTGGATTATCATTTCCCATGGCATGTGGTGTGCAAACATGGTCAGAGTCCAGGTCTTGCCGCCGCTAGATTCCCCTGACATCTTGGGATGGAGGCCAGTCGACTGATTGATGTTTTGGACTGATATGCAGCAAGCCAGTTTCCTGAAAGCCGTGTCTGCTCCTAACACTCTTCTTCGGCAGCTATCCACAAGATACTGAAGGGGATCGCCATTCTTCAGCACATCTAGGGCCTTTGCCTTAACCTCGTCGGAGAACTCCTCTTTGTTACTCTTCGGGGTATGATCGATGGGGTAAAGGTTGTCGTAGCTTATTCCGTAATGAGAGAGTACATCTGAATAGCCCTTTAGGAATCTGTGGAATTCTTCTTCTTTTTCCCTGCTAAGACTTCCACTCTTCAAGGCTATTTGAATAAATGGCTTTTCGCATCTCCATCCCCACTTATCGAACTTGCCGTGATTACCGGTCTCTGCTTCTGCTTCGTTCTCCATCAGGATAGCAAGGGCATCGAGCACGGTTGGGCCTTTTAGCTCTTCCTTGTGGGATGCTTCGGCTTTAGCTATTGCCTTATTGATGGTGTCCCATCTATAGCCATCATTCGGTCTTTCTGCCCATTTGCTTTGTGGGCTAGATGTCATGATGGCATAGATCTCTTTCTCAGAGAATCCTGCTTCCCAGAGTCTGCAGCAAAGATGGAACTCAGCCTCGGAGCGCTTTCCCAATTTAGCAGGCGTATACAGATCTGCCTTAAAGCCCGGGTCTGCCTCAAATAGCTCCTGCAATCTTTCAGCCGCGTCTGATGATAGCGGCTCGATCTCATGCTGCCCTTCAATCACATCTTCCTCGCCATGTGGGGCGTTCGGCTCATTGTACTTGGAGCGATATTGCGCAAGTGTCTTGGGATCAGGCTCCAGGGAATTGATAAAATCCAAAAGTGTCTGGTCCTCAATCCGATCGGGTATAGCTCCCACAACCTCACGTATGTGGTTCTTGCGGTCTTCGGTCTCCATCTTAGCATTTAGTGTCCCGGGTATGCCAATCACTCTGGGAGGGTCGAACATGGCTGTATCGACATTAGGGATATCAGCCTTCAACATCCCCAGGAATGTGGCCAGTTTAGCGATAAAAACCGGTTCAGCCCTGGTCTCGGGTATTGGCAGCACCATGCCTGCTCCATTGCCTGTATGCAGCTCTAGGCCACATCTCAGGCCATGTGATTCTAGCCATTGCCGAAGGACTGGAAGCTGCGAAATTGCATCTTCTCGTTCCTCCTCGGTGGCTGCAAAGTCCTTGAATCCATCTGGTTTTTTGCAGTCCACATCTATATAGATATTTTTATAAGCAATGATGTCCCTGTATCCGATAAATGAATTTGAATCAGGCTTCATCTTCTGGAGATTGATCCACAGCTGCTGTTTGCCATTTTGCTTCTGAATGTGATCTTCAGCCTTGTTCATCTCTTCGGCATTGAAATGCTTCTCTTGGGCACCACCTTTGCCTGTTTCTTTGGATTTGATAGCAAAGTGAGAATGGCCGAGATATCGAAAAAAATCAGAAAGGATCGACATTCACTCACCTCTCACAGGATGAAGGGCGAGCAGTGCCTTTCTCGAAACCAACCAGACCGACCCATTTCGGCGTTCGAACCATAGCTCGTCGCCTCTAATTTCAGTCAGCCTGCCGGTTAGCTTGTTGTTTTCAGTCTCAACATAGCATATCTTGCCAAGATTCCCGGCGAGGGAATCTTTTATATTGTTTAGCCTATCTTGTATCATTTTAAGTAATTTCTCCATTCCGGGAGATGTTACCTCACTGGTGCCGCGTGTGACAGCACGCGGTTTCTATTCACATCCCAAACGGGATTGCTTTTGTGGCCTTTGTATTTTTATATGGATTTTTTATATTTCACCACCTTTTTGTTCATATTTTTAAATCGAGGAAATGGCTTATCTAAGTTTTGGTTCGGTTTTCATAATAATGATATGGTATAGTATACCACCTCCAAATCTCGATCCTACAATTTAAATAATAATTAATTCTTCTTTACAATGCTAATGGAATTGATCACAGTTGAGGAGGTTTTAAAAACAATAAATATCGTTAAATAATAAAACAAATCGCTTTTAATTTAATTCCAAATATTCAGAGTGGGGCAATTTGCCCCCATCGTATACGCGATGATAGAAATCCAGCATCAAAGAATCTAAAGCTACATTAGATAATCCAAGGTTCCACCTGTTCCACCTCTAGCAACAATCATTCAATACCTCGCTCCATTAATCTCTTTTTCGTCGATTTATATAAAATGAGGTCCTCTACCTCACCCACGCCGTGTGGCAGTTTTCGTGGATTGACGAAGGGGGTCATGACAGCAACAGAATAGTGCATCCTAGCCTCGCGTAGGGCCTCTGCAGCCTTGAGCTGATAGTCGAAGGCCTCTGCCTTCGCACCTGTGATCTTCTCGAAATCTGCCCCACAATGAGCCTTGATGCATAGCCTCACATGAACATGTGGGAGAGGCTTCAGGATCTCGATTAGCGAGAGATCAGCTCCAAGCACCACACCATTGGTCTCGATAATGAAATTGCCATCAACCAGCCTGATTATCTCTTCCAAATGCAGGGCAGAAGCCCTGCCCAAGATGGGCTCTGCGCCAGAGATCCTGAATTGGCTGCATCTTCGCTTCTCAGATCGCTCTAGGAGCTCACCAGCGACCTCAGAAGGGCTGTAAAACTCCCCATATCTACTTGGATTAAGGTTTCGCGAATAGTTCCAGCAATAGGCGCAGAGGAGGTTACAGCCCACAGCATCAGCTGTGATTATGCCCCCATAGAACTTCGCATAGCGAAAGCGATAATAGCGCCTCTTATCGCCCTGCATTACCATCTGCTCTACCTCATAAGAGCGCTGGATAGGATCGAAAGGTATCATTCAAGATCCTCCATAACTATTGGCCTATATGTAGCTATCATGCTATATAAATTCTATTAATTAAGAATATTTTAAAGATGAAATTATCAATTGGCGGAATAAAATCGTGCATGACCTCTTTTTGTTTCCGATTGTGTAGCTATATAAAGTCCAAATAATTATTTATCTTGATAGCTCGAAACATGCATCCTTAGGATTCCGGTAAGACCGGAATTAAATGTGGGGGTGAAAAAGAATGAAAAAGATATTAGCTCTTGCTCTATTAACACTGCTTTTCGTAGGCAGTGCATTGGCTCAGCCGACTCCTCCGGCAACGCCTCCTAGCCCAGAATCGCAGGGGATCCAGATTCCTCCGGCATCATCTGGCTCACAGGCTCCGCCATTATCAGAGAGCGATCAGACATTAATCGCAACTGGCGAGGCATCCGCCCGGGCTGCCGCTCCGTCATCTGGGACAGCTTCTCCTTCAATTAAAGCAACTGTTCCCTCTTACGGAGAAACAGCAGGATCTAGCTCCTATGCTAGCACATACATGGTTGTCCCGCCCGGGATCCAGACTATAAACCGACTTTACGTTCCTTATGCACCATCGACGGTAGCCGGATGCAATTTTGGCCAATGGCTACCTATGTGGATGGATGTCCAGGGGTGGGGCCCGCTTTATACATATGAGTGGTATCCAGATGGAAGGCTAGTGACAGATTACCCTGCTTATGTTCAATATCCCGGCTGGCAAAAGATGTGGTTCAATGGCGATGCTCCAGGTTGGCATACTCTTCAGTACTACTGCAATGGTTGGAGCAATTACATCTATGTCTATGTCTATGAGCAGCCTTACTATCCACCTTATTACCCGCCATATGATTCAGGTTACTATCCGCCCACACCCTATCCACCCACACCTGAGCCAGGGTGTAATGCGCAGATAGTCATCATATCTGAATTTATGAGAGGCTATTCGGTCAGTGTAGATGGCAACTATATCGGTGGGGATGGACGACGTGGGGACCATTTTGACGGTATCTATTCCTTCACCGTAACAGGCGGCCAACCTCACACAATAACCGTGGACAACGATGGAGCCAAATTTACGCAGACTAAAACCTACAGCTGCGGCCAGACTTATACCTGGAATATATGAGGGAACGTTCAGGCTCCATCTCCTTTTTTCTAATGTTGATTAGCCCTTAAAATGTCAGGAATTTCTCATAGGCCTCACGCTGTGTCTTCTCGCTAACATGAGCATATCTTAGAGTAGTCCTAATATCATTATGCCTTAATATTTTCTGTACTATTCTAATATCGCAACCATGCGCAATCATGATTGTCGCTGTGGTATGCCGAGCAAAGCAATGGACTCCTCCAGGCTTTGAGATACCTGCCTTATTCTTATATTGGACAAACATCCTGTGGATGTCTCTTCGATCATACCTCTGACCGTAGATCGTATAGAATAGAGGTTGATTCCCGTTGACTTCATGTTCAGGGCGAATGGCCAGATATTGCTTCAATATTTTTATGCAATCATCTCTTATGAAAATGATGCCATCCTTACCTCCCTTCCCCTCTCGAATGCGTAGGGTCTGGGACTTAATGTCTAGGTCGCTATCGTCTAAGCCACATAGCTCAGAGGCCCTCAGACAGCCGTAAAAGAGGGTTTTGAGCATGGCCAAGTGTTTTATGTTCCGGCATGAGCTGAATATCTTGGAGACATCCTCTTCGTCGAAATAGTAAGGAAGATTATTATTTTTATCCAGGAATGGAAATTTGATTTTTATGCCTATCATTTCATAAAACTGCTTTAGGGCGAAACTACAGTTATTGACTGTGCTCCGAGACAGATTTCTCGATATCAATTGATCTCGGTATTCATGCGCGATTTCGATGGAGGGCTGATCAGTTTGGGCATATATCAAGAACCTACCCAGACGAGCCACATAATCCTCGATTGTCGATTCCCTAAGCCCAATCCCTCTTAGGTAGCTGCCGAATCTCTTCAATGTGGGCTTGAAATCATCCACATCAGCCTTTATGCTCCAATCCACTGACTTTAACCGCTTTGGGGCCATGCTTATATCTCCCAAAAGCGAGAGGATGTAGCACAATCCTGCCTACTGACAAAATGCCCGCGCTGCAAATTCGATATGCACACCGCCATTCTAAAGGGCATACGTGTTCGACGAAGTCGAACGAAGTTGAGGGCCCTGTCACGCAGGTGTTCGCGGGTTCGAATCCCGTCCCCCGCACTAATTTACGAGTAAAGAATAAATACCATGGGGTCCATTTATTCTAATCAGGTGAGCCCATGGTAAAGCCTGATAAGTCACGTTATGTCTATCTCTATCTTCCTTCTGCCGCAGATAAAGCACGCTGGGAGAGCCTTGCCAAAGAGGCAGGCGTTCCATTAAGCAAGTTCGTCATAGAAGTAGTTGAAGGTGCTTTGGCAGAGGAATCAGACTTCAAGCCTCGGGGTGAGCTTGTAAAGGAGATCGGCAAGCTTCGAAGCGAGAACAAAGAACTCAGAGACGACCTGAACCAGAAAAAGATCGTTTTGGAGAAATACGAGAACGAACTTAAACGGTATCGCAACCAGGCGTTTCTTGAAAACAAGTTTGAGGGGACGAGAAAGTACAGCAAGGATCTCCTCTCAATTCTGAAGAGGGGCATAACTGTTGACAGCTACAAGCTGTTAGAGGAGCTGGGCGTCGACCCCAGTGACACTGAAGTAGTAAAAGCGATATCCAATCAACTTGAAGACCTGGAGAGATATGGCTTGGTCACTTCAACACAGCGTGGCTGGAGGTACCAAGGATGACCGAAAGCAGCAGCCATGCTGCTCCCAGTCCATCAACTGCCCCGGTAAATCTGCCAACTGAGCTGATCAGCAGATATCGAGAAGATTGCGCTATGCGCGGAATGTCGCCAGAGTCATTGAGGCGATACATATCCTCTTTGAAGATATATGCCAGATATCTCCAGGAACGCGATCTGGATATTCTCAATGTCGATCGAAATGTGCTGAGAAGTTTTCTCGAATACCTTCGCAATGATCGGGCTGTCGGCCTGAAGACCATCGGGAATTACTTCACCTCTATGGCGATGTTCTATGAATTCCTTGAGTTTGAGGAGTACGTGGACAAGAATCCGGTTCATTCCGTCAGAAAGCGCTATATCCGCCGGTACAAAGATAACGACGATGGTCAGATGCGCAAGCTCATATCCGTAGATGAAATGGCCAGGTTGATCAACTCAACTATGGATGTCAGGGATAAGGCCATCATTACACTACTGGCCAAGACAGGGATAAGACGCAAGGAACTCATAACGCTAGATGTCGAAGACATTGACTGGGTTGACCAGAGCATAAGGCTCAAACCCACACCCAAGAGAAACAACCGGACCATCTTCTTCGACGACGAGACTGCCATAATACTCCACAGGTGGGTGAGAGCCCGGGAGAGCCGCAACGAGAAGGGCTCGAAAGCCCTATTCATAAACAACCTGGGCACCCGTCTGAACCGCAATGGCGTCTATCTGGCGGTCACCAAGCCTGCCGAAAAGCTGGGACTGCACAATCCTAACTCGGACCGCATAGAGGACCATTTCTCTCCTCACTGCTGTCGCCACTGGTTCACAACCCACCTCAGGCGCGCCGGGATGTCTCGCGAGTTCATCCAAGAGCTGCGGGGAGATGTTAGGAAGGAAGCCATAGATATCTATGACCACATCGATAAGAAGGAGCTGAGGGAGAGCTACCTGGCCCATATACCTCAACTTGGGATCTAAATCATTCATTTATATCGAGAAATATGTAACAACAGAGTAGAAAAAAGGTAGTAGATACAATTAGATACATTTCATTCCAGGAAAAGCACAGTTACTTTTACAGCAAATAACTTTTTTTTTGCGATGGAATACTCAATGCAGCTATAAATCAAATCTTATTATGGAGAAATCATGAAAAATATTGAAAAATAACGTAACAACGAATTTCAATTCATGTTCTATACTCCTTGGTTTGTTAACAAACAACTTTTGCCAATCACAAACTAACGAAATCAGTAAACAAACAATAGAATACACCATCATATTAGCGCTATACAAGCACAATAATGAACAAGAAGAAAAATACAAAAAGAAAAAAGTACCATTAATCAGGGAAAGCTTAAGTAGAATACCGTATATTTAGTTTTAATGACTATGGCACGCTCGAAGATATTCTCCGAACCCATCCAAGCCAGGCTAAGTCTTCCTGACTTTGAAAAATTTTTAGCGCTGAAGAAAGAAATGAAAATCACATCTGGCGAATTGGCTAGAACTCTATTGTCAAAAAGTCTGGCTGAGGTGAAAATCAATGGATAACACTAATGAACCCAATCCTCCTAAATTATATCATCTTGATTTCTTCGAAGAGGCGGTTGGAATCCTTCATGAGCTTACTGAAAATGAGGGAATTTTGGTTGCTGATGTCGGTAAAGTCCATCTCACCTTACCATTGAAATTGAAAGAGAGCCTCTGGCCACTGGTTGGTCAGAGGATAACGATTTTGAGGACAGATATTCCTAAGAAACCTTACTTGTTTAGAGTGCTAACTCAAGAGCTGGATTACGAAGAAAAAGCAGAGCAAGAAGGTTGATGCATTATGAAAAATATAAAATGGCCCAGGGTTGCCGCCCTGGGACGTAACTTCGCGCTATATATTTCTTCGCTTTCATTGCATTTAAATCTAATTGATGCAATAAAGGAGGCAACGATAGTTGACTGATAACCTCCTACCGCGTCCCGTGCCACTCCAAGTGAATTTCGATGCTGTGCCAATCGAACTCCGTAACCTCAATCAATGGGTTCTTTGGAAGTACGAATGGAAAGGATCAAAAGGTGGCAAAACAGGCAAATGGGACAAGCCACCTTGCACACCTCATGGAGGTCACGCAAACTCAACGGATTCCCAATCTTGGATTTCTTTTGAAAAAGCAAAAACAGTATACTTAGAGGGCCTCAAACTATCTGAAAACGATAGAAAGCATTTTGACGGAATAGGATTTGTTTCAGCAAGAGATGCATCATCAGAAATACAGCTTACGCTGATCGATTTAGATAAGTGCAGAAATCCAAATAGCGGCGAAGTAGAACATTGGGCAAAGGAAGATCTTGACTTGATTAATAGTTACTCTGAGATTAGCCCATCTGGTACTGGAATAAGAATTATAGCACGAGGAAAATTATTGCCTGATGAAGGAAAGGGACGAAAGAAAGGGCATGTAGAAATCTACCAGATTGCTCATTATCTCACAATTACCGGACAAAATATAAAGGATTATTCTAGAGAAATAGAATTACGGGAAGACGAAATAAAACGCTTCTATGAAAAGCACTTTGGAGAATCTCCGCGCAAGATAATGCGGCCATTAGAACATCCGGATGATAAGAGGGTTAACTTGAATGATGATGAGATCATTCAATTAGCTACAAACGCATCCAATAGAGACAAATTCGAAAGGCTGATAGCAGGGGATATCAGTGGATATGGATCGGAGAGCGAAGCCGATGAGGCTTTTTGCTGTATTCTAGCATTTTATACTCAAGATGAAGCTCAGATAGATAGAATCTGGGGGCAATCGGGCCTAGCTCGGCGTGAGAAATTTCAGCGTGAAGATTATCGCCGGATGACCATTGAAAGAGCCGTTAATTTCGTGAATGAGCACTATTCAGGCGATATCCCGGTTTCAATCAAGCCAAAGCATAAGAGTGGTGGAAAGAAATCTATTGCTGCAAGGCTGGTGGCATTGGCTAAAGACAATGGCTGCGAGCTATGGCATAGTCCTGAAGGTGACCCATACATTTCTTTTGAGATTGATGGTCATCGGGAAAATCATTCTCTTAAGACCAAAGCTGTGAGACGGTGGTTGGGGAAGCTATTGTATGATGCGGAGGAAAAGGCGGCCAACACACAGGCAATGCAGGACGCAATTAATATCCTTGAGGCTGAAGGAGTATATAATGGGCCTGAGTTTGATGAGCACGTTCGAATAGGAAAAAACGGCGATGCAATCTACATCGACCTGTGCGATGATAAGTGGAGAGCTATAGAGATCAACGCTTCAGGCTGGAAAATCACAGATCGCCCCCAGATACGGTTTATAAGGAGCAAAGGAATGCTTCCTTTACCCGATCCGGTTGAAGGGGGCGCTTTGGAAGATCTCAACATCTTCTTAACATTGGCGAAGAGAAAAATTGGACGCTCATTAAAGCTGCACTTGTAGGGGCACTCCATCCAAATGGTCCCTATCCAATTACAATATTTGGCGGGGAACAAGGAAGCGCAAAGTCTACGATGCAGAAAATTATCAGAAATCTGATAGATCCAAATGAAGCACCCCTCAGATTGCCTCCTAAAGACGAACGCGATTTAATGATTGCCGCGAAAAACAGCTGGATAGTGTCTTTTGATAATCTCTCAGGAATTCGAAATGATCTATCAGATGCTTTATGCGTACTTTCCACAGGAGGTGCGTTATCGACCAGAGAACTCTATACCGATATGGAGGAAACACTGTTATCGGTCAGAAGGCCGATATTCTTGAACGGAATAGACTCAATTCCAAGCCGTCATGATTTATTGGACCGAGCGATTATAATTATCTTGTCTCGTTTGAATGAAGAAAAAAGAATGACAGAAGAAGAAATAATGGGCGAATTCAATCGAATTCATCCTGGCGTGCTAGGTGCCTTATGCAATGCCGTATCTATAGGCCTTAAAAACTTGCCCACAACACATCTAGAAGAACTGCCGAGGATGGCCGATTTTGCGATTTGGGTTACAGCTTGTGAACCGGGGCTAGAATGCAGGCCAGGTTCGTTCCTAAAGACATACACAGGTGCTTTGAACGATGCGATCATAGATACAATATCTTCGGATGGGCTAGCACAAACAATGATCACAATAGCTGAGCATGAAAAACCTGCTTGGTCTGGAACTGCAACTCAGTTACTCAGCAAGATCAATATGATGAACGGATATAATTATCAGCGGCCGCCTATGGGGTGGCCACAGACGGCAAGTACACTTAGCAACAAACTGAACCGGTTAGCCCCATCCCTGCGGCGGGTTGGAGTTGAAATAGAATTCAAGAAAACGGCCAGTGCAAGAATAATCACAATAGCAAAGAAAAATGACGGCGTGACGGCGAATGACGGCGAGCTTGGAAAAGGCCGTCACAATGAAAATCATATTCAGGTGACGTTGGGTTCGTTTAAAAGTGGACACAATGACGGCGATGACGGCGATTTACTCTCTTTAGCAAGTGAAAAAGGAGAGGAGAATAGAAAGAGCAACAAGTGTGATATCAAAAGAGAGAGTAGCAATAAAATGCCGTCATCGTCGTCATTTGCGTCACTTGATAACGATTGTAGCCTTCACAAAGCCGTCACAACGCCGTTATCATCTCTCAGTGAGGATGATGCACCGAAGATGGGGCCTCACCCGCGGAGAGACGCGCCCACTCAAAGCGGCAAAAGCAACAGGCAAGTGGAAGGCCAAGCTTGCCCAATTTGTGAAGAGGATATCGGCCCCGGCCATAGTGCCCAGACGTTTGAAGGTGCCAGTTACTGCACTTCTTATGCTAGATTACTTGAAAAAATAAAAGCTCAGTGGGATCTTATATAAAAGAATATGAACATGGGCCGATGGCTAATGAGATCAACGAAAATATCGCAGCAATGAGAAATAGGCTCAGCAGGAGAAGCTCCTACCAGCTATTCACAGTGTCTTTGGCCTTAAAAAGATGGTGGTAGGTGGAAAATAGAACATAAGATCGTCGAAGGGCCGCAGCATAAAAATTCAAATCCCACTAAGTGAGTGGAAGCACGGTTCCAAAAGTAAACGAACTTATTTGTCGGTTGGAGTCGGAAGGTAAGCCTATCATTGAATCTGAGCTAATAAAGGAATATGGTGTGGATTATTTAAAAGCAGCAGATCTGCTTATTGAAGCCGGTTTGAAGAAGACCAATGATAAGGATAAGAGTGAATTCTATATCTGGAAAAGATCGTAATAGAACATGAAGAGGTTATCATCTCAAGTATGTTTCGTGATTCGATCTCATTCATCTCGCCTCCCGTCTCATAAAAGGGAGGCGTCTCTCAGAATCAAACGGATAGACGTGAAACATCGTCTTTTCTGTTAAATCCCTGTGTATCCTCCATGCCTGTCTTTCGTAATGCTTTCTATTTCAAATCTGGCCATTTAGACGAGGCCAGTCGGGGTCAATTCGAGCAAACTAAATGAAAGTCAATCAAAACGTATAATATGCAGAATCGTATATCTGAACCGCATATATAATATACGCAAAGCGGATATAATACATATTCACAGCCATATGTATAACATCATAGCGCGTATGTTATACACGAACATTATCCAATTTCTCATTCAGTTAACGAAATCAGCAGCTATAAGCTTATTTATTTTATATTATTTTAAAAACAGAATTTTTACTGAGTTTTATCGGAATTTTTAATTTTTTTCATTCCCTCTATTATAGGGAAGTGGGGAAAATAATCAGTGAATTGGCAGAAAATGAAAATAAAATAGAAATTGATGGTGATTAAAGGATTGACTAGGAGACTAAGTCGTGGGTGTGAGACCAATGCCCGGGGTAAAAGTGATGACAACTAGAAGAATATTGTTAGGAGCTGCGGTCACTCAATCGACCAAGGCGGTTGTATCGCTTTTGAAATATCTTGGAAAGCCATTTGATCCGCTTCCACATACTGTCGATCTCCCGGGCATGATTCTCGTCTTGAGCAATAAGAGGGACGTATATTATACAACTTCTAAGACCTCATGTTCTTGCCCCTCCGCCGCCTATCGCCCGGGCCAGAGATGCAAGCACCAGCGAAAGCACTTCCCAGAGGCCGATAAGCCAACGCCAATGGCCCCTGTAGAGACCCTACGCCCTGCTGGGAAGTGGGCTGGCGGTCATAATGGCCCTGTGCCGCCCGAGGAGGTGGCTTGAGATGGTCGATGTGTTTGAAAAGATCACAGGCAAGATCATCGAACTCCTGGAGGCCGGGACAGTGCCCTGGCGTCAGCCTTGGTCTGGTGCAGTCCCAACGAACCTTTCCTCTATGAAGCCTTATAACGGTATCAATTTTCTAATGCTTGGCTGCCTCGGGTACGAATCGAACTTCTGGCTCACCTTTAAGCAGGCGCAAAAGCTCGGTGGCGGGGTAAAGGCCGGGGCTAAATCTCCCGCTTTTGTGGTTTATACGGACAACTGGGTGAGTAATAAGAAGAATCCCGATGGTACCGAAGAGGTTGTCATCCGTCGTTTTCTAAAGTATACGCCCGTCTTTAACTTTTCCCAGTGCCGAGGAATCGAGGCGCCGGAGTGGGAAGAGCATGAAATCGAGCCTCTAAAGGCATGTATCGCTTTCATTGAAGGGCTGAAGGAGCAGCCATGCATCGAGACGGGCCAGCTTGCTGCTTATATCCCCTCGGACGACCGAATCGTCATGCCCGCCATGAAGCACTTCCGGGATGCTGAGAGCTACCATGCCAGCCTCTTTCATGAACTGACTCATTGGACCGGGGCCACTCACAGGCTTGCCAGGCCGCTCATCCACCTCACTGCCGATCGCAAAGCCTATGCCCGGGAGGAACTGGTGGCAGAGATGGGGGCTGCATTCCTCTGCGCCAAATGCCAAATTGATACTGCTACCATCGAGAACCACGCCGCCTATATCGATTCGTGGTTGAAAGCCCTGCGCAATGATCGCCACCTAGTGAGTGAAGCTGGCAAATCAGCTCGACTGGCTGTGGAATTCTTGGAGTCAGGAGCCGCTCGGGTCTCCTGATTTTTCTTTCACTGCAATTACATTAGCAAAAAATGATCTCTTTAAAAAGAATAATCCCTTTGTTAATAATAATTGAGCCGTTTGAGGAGCGGCTTGATGGGGCGACGGACTCACTAAACGCATATGCCATCGGCCCGAGGCTATTTTGCCTGCGCGAATTCTGTTACTTCGCAAAAAAAGACTGTGGCAATACGACTGCCTACTGTTGTGTCTTTATGGAGGCGTAGTTTGCTCTTCCGGGAGGTCGGTACTGGCCGGGGGCTCGGGATCTTCTGCCGCATATGCTTCGCACACGCGCTTCGCGATGGAATTAAAGATCTCAAAGTGACCAAAACGGTTTTTGCTCACGCGAAACCGATAAATCCAATTATTAAATAGCTTATTTCAAAATAAGATGGAATGTTATATGGGGCAAAAAAATTCAAGAAAAAAACTTGAGACGACTGCTTATCATGAAGCTGGCCATGCTGTTGCAAGCTTCTATCTGCAAAAGAGGTTCCGATATGTCACTATCATTCCAGGCGATGGCTATGCTGGTGCCGTTTATCGTTATTCACCTAAATTTATTAAATATTTTGAAGGCTGGAGTTTTGAACGACAAAGAAATTTTGCGGAAATTCAGATTATTATATCACTCGGGGGCACCATCGCCCAAAGAAAATTCAAGCCTCAGAGCATTAGAAGATATCAAACGTTCTTTGATGAAGAAGACGAGGGCTTGTCTTTCTCATTTATAAGTAGCTTTGAAGCAAAAGAAAGAGAAGCCTATTGGAAGTGGCTTGGAATAAAAACTGAAAATCTAATAGAGTCTCATTGGAAGGATGTAAAAGCGGTAGCTGAGGCTCTCCTGAAACGTGAGACATTGACCTATGAAGATGTTTATGAGATCATACGAGGTTATCCGATACCCGAAATCGCATCCCTCCAAGAAAATAGGATTGAACAGATTATGAAAATGATCAAGAGTAGGGAGATCTCTCCACAAGAAGCAATCGATGCGATGGAGGCACAGCCTGTTGAAGCTAATAGCAAAAAGGAAGAAAAATGGAAGCTACAAATTAAGCGGGAAGACATCAAAGAATTGAAAAAGAAACTAAAGAAAGAAGGTTTTACCTGCAAAGAGGTATGGCATGATACCCGATTGGTGTAGTTAGAGGGATGCAGGGTGAAGCAGAAAGCAATGAATATTCTGCTCTGTAAGGGTACATATTTTTTAAGGGATATTGGAAAAAGGCGGAAAAGTGAGCCCAGCGGGGGCCTACAGGGCATGCCAAGGTCTATCCCTAATCTCCAGCACCGGGCCAGTGATCTCCGCCCACATGTGTGAACATGAATCGCATTTCTACCAATGCCATTCCTTGTGATACTTCGTCACTTAAGGTCCGTTGCCTGCTTTTGGCAGAACGGACCTTGGAATGGTCACATTTTTATAGTTTTAAGGCCCATATAATCTTTAGGTGAAATCGACATGTTAGGACTCATAAAGACGATAATAAAAATAAAGCTAATCGTGATCGGTTTGCTGGCCCTCCTATTGTTCATGAAGAAGAAGCACCACTGCTGCTGCCATGATGAGAAAAAATAGAAAACTTTAGGCCATGTAGGGAGAAGGGCAAAGAGCTGGTGCTGGTTTTGGAAATGAAAGCAAATGGATTCTACCCTCTGGTCACAGACTAGGGAAGGAGAAATCTAGATATCTGGCGAGGCAATGTTATGCGTACAGGATAGCATGTGAGGCCAGTAGATCATGGTCCATTGGCCGCGAATCGCAAAAGACTTGAAGACGTAAGGAAATTAAAAGGCATGCGGTTAAACATGAGATTTGCGATCCTGATATTGCTTGTTGTTCTCTTGGTCGCCATTGGGCCATCTCTGGGTCAACTCGCCAATAATTCGAGCGAGGAAACATTGGCAGCAACGAACATCACCCCGGATCTAAGCTACATCTGGTCTGTGACGGGTATCGAGTCCGGCCCGATCATAATGGCTTTGAACCAAGATGGCAGCGACATTTATGGTGCCGCCAAATACGAACCTGATAGCGGACGACTATGGAATGCAGTGGTGATCGGCTCAATCGATAGAAATGAGGTGTATCTGGTCTTGACACATCTGCAAAACAGCACGCTGATATCCAGCAAGATTACCGGGAGCTATGATGCCATTAACCAGTCCGTGCAAGGCGATCTTGTCCAAGTGAGTAATAATAAGATCTTAAAGAGAGGTCGCTTTGCTGCATTATGGATCAATCCGGATATATCCAGTTTTATCCCTGCAGCCATTGAGGAGGCAAAACCAGTTACATCGGTATCTCAGGTCAAAAACCAGACTTCCCAAGAGACCGTTCAGCAGACATCTAGGTTTCATGATATTCATCAGAACTCAGATATCATCATGACTGGTGTATGTGGCAGTGGTCTTTCTTAAGGATGGTTTTCTAGGATGTGCCATCCATACCATCCATGGTTTGGCTATCCCCTATCTTACTTATTCTCTTCTTCCTCCATCCACTTCCTCTTCATTTTCTCTTCTACTGAAACTAGGGGTAGGCAAAACTATGGATGGTGTGGATGGAGAGGGCAGTGCGCTGCGTGGCTAGCCAAGTCGAGTTGGGGATGGATGATCCTTCTCTTAAATGCCGATTCTTTATGAGCCTCTTTCTCGCCAGGCTTGTCCGGACACCGGAGAGCCCTGAGGATTGCTCCAGATGGCCTGTATTGCAGCAAAGCCAGTCAAGAGACATATTTAGCTTACCGGGTCAGGTAATCGGCTCAATTACTTCTATAGGGGCCTCTAGGAAGCTGCGCTTTCGTTGCCTGTATCCGCCGAAACGACCGGATAGCTCCCAGTTTGCCTGGAAATGGCCCAGCGGGTCCTATTTCCACTCAGGCTGGACTCCCTGAGTTCTCAGGGAGCGATAATGACCAAAAATTTTCCGCAAAAAATGCGGAAAAACGCCTATTATAGGGCCAGCTAAAAAAAAGGAGAATTTCGATAGGAAACAGTTTATCAAATCATTGATATATTTATATAATATTAAATTGTTATTTTTACGTAGATTAAATCTCTGGATGGCTGTACTGGATTGTTGGAATGTATTTTACGAAATAATTATCAAAATCTAAAAAATATAATACTCTTCTTTCCGAGATCAGTGCATCTCAGCATCCTCTCCACCTGCATATCACACCATAGTCGCAGCTTCCGCAGTGCTGCCTGGGCAGTGGCTTGAAGTCCTGCTCTGCCAGGCCCTTGATCCGCCAGAAATCGGACGGGAGGCCCGTGGATGGCGAAGCCGAGATAACCATCTCCGGGGAAATCTATCATTTGTCGGAAGGCGAGATGATCATTCTACCGGCCAATGAGGTTCATGCTCTCAAAGCCAGAAGTAAGTTCAAGATACTCCAGGTAATGATCAGGTCGTAGGGACACCCATCAAAAAGCCGGTTTGGATTAGATTGGATACCCTGACGCCAATCAGTCTGACCTTCTTTTTTCCTTTAAGAAAAGGGTCTATAAGCCTCTTGGCATTGTTTTTGAGAATATCGAGATCATTGGTGGTGAAAAAAAGGGACCTGGAACTGGTATGGGTATCGAAATGCTCGTATCTAATTCTCACGGTGATAGTCTTGAACTTGAAGCCATTAGCGATAACATAGGCATGGACTTCCTCCGCCAACTCGTCCAAGACACGCAAGATCTGCTCTTCATCATTCATGTCCTTCTCGAAGGTAGTGTCCCTGCCTATAGATTTGATCTCATATTCTTCGATCACTTCTCGATTATCTATGCCATTGGCAAACTCGTGCAGTCTGGCTCCCCATGCCCCGAAGAGTCGGATTAGCACCTCCGGTTTCATGGAAGCAAGATCCTTAATCGTCTCTATCTTGAGTTCTAAAAGTGCCTTTTCTGTCTTAGGGCCAACGCCAGGGATCTTCCTGACTTCTAGCGGGAACAGAAAGTCTTTGACCTCTTCGGGCCTGACCACGGTAAGTCCATAGGGCTTTCTGAAGTCAGAGGCAATCTTGGCAATCATCTTATTGGGAGCTACACCCACAGAACAGGTCAAGCGAGTCTTCTCTAGGACTTCTTCCATTAGGTGCTTGGCGAACGTCTCGGCTTCATCAAAGTCCTTCACGCGGTTCGATACGTCGAGGTAGGCTTCGTCTATTCCGCCCTGTTCAAGTCTATCAGCATGACTCCTTAGGATCTCCATGATGCTGTTGGACGCTGGTATGTACAGATCGAAGTGAGGTTGGAGGTATACGCCATCGGGGCAAAGTTTCCAGGCGCGGGAAATGGGCATGGCAGATCTCACGCCGAATTTCCTGGCTTCATAGGAGGCACTACTGACGACACCTCGGCCTGTGCCGCCCTTAGGATCGGCTCCTACAATGACTGGCTTGTCCTTCAATTCGGGATGCTCTCGGACTTCTACTGAGGGAAAGAAGGCATCCAGATCGACATGCAGGATGACTCGCATTTTGGCTCTCTATGAATGGATTGCGTCCGCCAGGATAAAAAAGGGAGGTTGTTTGGGGAGTTCAGCTAGATCGCGGCGGCAATGGATCAGATTTCAACTCTGCGCATGCGCCCTGTACGGACTCATAGCCAGGCATTGGAAACGGATATGTATTGTTTTGGAAATCCCATGCCCATAGTTCCATGCTTGACATTATGCCTCCATTTTCGCCGGTGCAACTTCCATTCATTCCTACAAATGTTTCATTCCTTGCCCGACACTCACAGATCAAGGGCTTATCGGGATTAGATGCGTTCTGGTTTTCCACACATGGAGCGCAGTCGCAGATAGCCCAATACTTATCCCCGCTATAGCCTGTTGCGTTTTGATCACAAGCTGTAAAATTCCGCTTCAAAAGACTGCACCATCCACGATAAGAATAGGTTGATACCCAATCATACTTTGTCCCATTCACTTCATACTGCCCGGTCTTGATGGCGGAACAAACAGGAGCTTCATCTGTATCGCAAGGATGGTCGTTAGTGCATTTGGTCTGCGTCTGGTTTCTGACCGCAGTGTCCTGGATTTCACTTGTGTAAACAATATGGGTTTCATTAACTCTCATGCAGTTGCAGTCGGCTTTATCGCCATGCATTATGCAATCGGGCGAGTCCGTACAAAGGGCATGCCATCCAGTACAAACGACAAAATCCTGAGGTGCATCAACATAGGTGTCATTATCCGCTTTTTCATCTTCTTCTGCTAAACATATTGATCCATAACTCATTGCTATCCAAATTATGCACATGATCGTTAAAGGTTTAAATCTCATCTTCTTTCCCCCTCGTTAACATTGCTCTAAACTTTGAATAATGTCCCAGCATCAATGAAGCAAGAACTCCTCTACTCTCTCGTTTTGCTCAGCCGGGCTTTCGGTTTGCTTTATTGGTGGTTTGATCGAGCGAACTTTCTTGGTCTTCTTTGGCTGCTTTGTCTTACGAGACTCTGACTTGGCCTTTAGTGCAGGTTCAGTTGTCTCTTCCGGGACTCCCAGACGTGCTTCTTCATCCCGCAGGGAGAAGACCATTGCTCGCCCCTTCTGTTCCATAACCAGCTTGTCCTCTCGGCCAAGCCAGCCTAATGCTCCGTATATCTCTTCACGGCTCAATGATGTAGTTTTCACGAGATTAGTAAGATTGCTCGCCCCGTTCTGATTGAGTGCTTTCCATACAATACCAGCATTCAAGCCAAATATGGATTCTGCCGTTATGTCTTTCACAATATCCATCCTGTTACTAAACCAGCATCAATGACTGCGGCTTGTCTCTAGCCATTCGTTGTCTTCTTGTATGCGTTTATTGTACCAGTCTGTAATCTAGAGTCCGCCAAGAATACAACATATGTTCCTATGTATGGCAGGCTGCTGATATCAATTGAGATTGCATAAAGCTCAGTTGCACTCTCAGGTACTATCTCCAGATTCAAGCTGGTTCCAGAGACAGATCCGCTAGCTAAAGCCCCTTGAGATAATGTGCTGTTCGTTAATGTCCCTTTGCCAAAGATTGCTGCACCAGATTGCTGGAGTGCCAGTTCAATGTACTCTCCACCAGAGAGGTCCAACAACCAAGTTCCAGCAATGATCTCAGGAGGGACACTTCCAACATAACGTGGCATATTCATTGAGATCAGCATTTCTCTGACGGCAGGGTCAGCAGTCATGCTTGTAAAAGAAGAACTTCCGGTGGTTCTGGGCATATTCATTGATATGAGCATCTCTCTTGCAGCTGGATCTGTGGTCATATAGTGTGGATTACTCTGCGCCTCCACCATAGAGAATAAGCAGGATAATATGGCCAATGCGATCAAGATCGATTTCATTTTTATCACGATTTATAATGCAGCCGGATTGCATAAATGATCTTCGGATGAAAGAGGCTACTGCCAAATCTGCCATGAACTCAGAATACTTTCGCACTGCACGGATGACCTATAACTGCTGCTATTACTACTCTTATGAATTGGAGACAGCTATTCCCCTTCGGGCTACTCCCTTCGCGGCTGGCTCCCTTATCCCTTTTAAAGAAAGATCATCGTCAGATAGCAGTTCAAAGAGGGATCGTGATCATCCCATAGTATATGAGTAAAGCAAGGATGACGAGAACGAGGATTATTCCAGAAATCAGGATCTTGTTGGTCGTCCTGCTCATTTCCCAGACCATCTCTCGGATATCACTTCTATCTTCAGGAGTCATCTTTGCATTACCAACTGTAGGGGAAACAGGCAAAGCAAAAAGAGATTGTTAACTGGAATTCAGGTTGATGCCAATTCCTTCAGTCTTTGGATGGCTTGCATAGTCTGGGCGGCTTCTTGGCTCTTCTGTTCTTCATAGTGCTGGATGATCTTATCGATAGGTACGGTGAGCTTGTATACTTTCGTCGGGGCGACCTTTTCCTTCTCGCTCGACTTCGTGCTCCTCAATCCAGTTGTTCTGACGCAACCCACGCATCCCTATACTGACTTCTGGTTGCCTCATGCTGGTTCCCACTGCGAGAGATAACGCAAAAGCCGCTCGTCTTAAAGCGGGGGACATTGCTGACTATTTCTTGAATATAAGTCGGACTATCGCCGAAGCTGCTGATATCATAGAGCGTGGGGATCATCCATCCGGCGCATGCGCCTCGTTGCAGAAGTTTTCAGAAGAACTTCCTGTCATTCTTGGGACGTCTGGAATAATGCCAAAAAAGGAGGCTGATGAATATGCACGTCAACTTGAGGATGCATCCAATTTAGAGCACTCAGCCGATAATGTATCCCCAAAGGAACGACAAGAAATGGTAGATGTGTTAAGGGCTGCATCCGGGACTTTTCATGCAATAGGGTATGAAATATTTGCACGTAGATAGACCAAATCAGGACGCCAACCGCGCCAACCGTAAACTATAAGTATTAATCGTGCCTATAAAGAAGGGCTGCGTTCTGCGCAGTAAGAACGAGGACGGTATTACCAACAAAACTCCCAGGACAGAAGAAATCGATAGACGTGTCCTCCGTGGATACGCCACGAAGTCCGAAACCTGAGAGGTGCTGCTCAGGCAGCGGTTGGTAACGAATCGGAAAGAGCTGAAGACCGCTGGTCAGAGATACGCACGCCTTAACCGGCGTAGCATACCTTAATTCGGCTCGATCTGAAGTTCTCGCCATGCACAAGGCGCGGCACAAAGCCGTGTGGCGAAGCAAGCAATAGGCTCAACATCTCGCGATGTGGGTTCCTGTAAAAGGGACGCTGTGTTAAATTCCAGCGCATTGTTTGCAATTTCCCCGGTTTTGAATCGAGATTGGGGCGGGATCAAGCCATCACGAAAGTGATCGGCTCCTCCAAGGAGGACACTGTGGATCGGTGTTGAAGCCCGCCTAGACTCGATTATTCTCTTCTCCGATTCCTATTTCTTCTCTTGCAATAAGGTCTGCACATCCGCGTGCATGCTGGCCAGCTTCTTGGTGATCAGGTGCTGTTGGCCATACTCTTGTTCCGCCAGCCCTTTGATTCTCCAGATTTCGGAAAGGAGCTTGCCGATCTCCTTCTGGACGTACTTGCGATTCTGCTGCTCGGTCATGGACATCACTAAGCTGAACTTAAACCAATCCTTTTTCGTGTGAGAAGGCGTCATTGGGGCAACCGAGGGAACGACAATTAGCTCTTATGAAATAATAACCTATAGAGCTTAAACGCAACTTGGAGAAAGGGATGGACTGTCCACCAGCTTATTCATAGTCCACAAAGCTGATATTCTTTACCAAAAAGCATAATCTATGCATGAATGTAAAATTTGTGGTAATGGAGAGAATAATGAGACTTTTGAAGCAAAAGAAATGATGTTTGGGTATGAGGATATTTTTATTTATTTTCAATGCTCGAAATGCAAATGCCTGCAGATTTCTGAAATTCCACAAGATATGTCTAAATATTATCCAAATAATTATTATAGCTATAATATAAATTCGGCCAGGAACGGATTTTGTTGCCTTGCCATGAGATTGAGAGATAAGTATGCGTTATTGAATAAGGGAGTTGTAGGAAAGCTAATTTATTTGAGACATCCCGGTGACGCTTTATTGGAACAAATGAAAAAATTTAAATTAACTAAAGATTCGAAGATATTAGATGTCGGTAGTGGCAATGGCGCTTTTCTTCGTAGACTAAAGGATGCAGGATTTAGCGATTTAACAGGTATAGATCTTTATATCGAAAATGAAATTCAATACGATGATAAATTTAAAATTTTAAAAACAGATCTTCATTCGATTAGTGGTAAATGGGATTTAATACTATTCATCCATTCATTTGAACATATGTCAGATCCACTTGATGTTTTTCAATGGATATACAAAAATTTGTCTGATAGAGGTTTTTGTGTAATTGTAATTCCAATCACATCATCATATGCCTGGGTGCATTATGGCACTGACTGGATACAACTTGACGCGCCTCGCCATTTCTTTCTGCATTCTATCGAGAGTATCAAATTAATAGCTGAAAAGGCAAAGCTTGATTTAGTAGAAATTAATTATGTTTCGGACGAACTTCAATTTTGGGGCAGCGAACAATACAGTAAGGGTATACCATTGCTTTCAGAAAAATCATTTGAAATAAATCCACACGAGAGTATATTTACTTTTGAGCAGATCGCTAAGTTTAAACAAGAAGCTAGAGATCTAAATGCAAGTGGGAAAGGAGATACCGCTATGTTTGTCCTTCGAAAATGCACATGCAACCAGGTTGAGAGACAATAGGGCAAAGAAAGGCGAGCTAATCACAAAATCGCAATTCTCTCTATGGGCACAAAATCATGTTAGCAGGATCAAGAAGAACTATCATGGAATTGGCGTAGCTTCTGATGCAGTCTATGAGATTAAGAGGCTAGATACCGATTGCTTTGAAGAGGAGTTATGATCGGGCTTATCCATCTCCTTGACCATCTCAACCAGCACTGAGAACACTGCCGCCTCTAGTGGATCGTCCAGGGCATAGAATGCCTCGCTAGAGTGCTTCTTTGCCATCTCGGCCACCTTCTGACCGTACACCTGGTCTTCTTTCTTTAATGCCTTGCTCGCCTTCAACCACCGAGCCGAGACCTCCTTAACGCCCATTCTAACGCTCTCGAAGCTCCGACCCATAACTACTCACCCAAGCAGAACATCGCTGGCCACAAACCATCCTGGTGCTCCTGAAGGCCACTCCGCTCCTCTACCCTCTCTGGATCATTTCTTCCGCATCCGCTGAACGAGCATGGAAAGGGTAATAGATGAGCATGTCTAACAGATGGCTATGGCAATGAAAGTAGAAATCAAGGATAACAAGCTCTTCATAGAAATTGATCTGGAAAAACCAACCCCATCGTCATCTGGCAAAACGCTTGTTGTTGCAAGTACACATGGAAATATCGTTACAGATGCTAAAGTTGATGATAAGCCGCTCACCATCGGTTTGAATGCCTATATTAAGCCCTGAGAGGTTATTGGCCTGGCCAGCCAACAGGCCGTACCTCCATAATTTGCCCCCCCCTCCAAGCTGGCGAGCAACTCTGAATCCCTTGTATTTTGGAATAAGTAGAAGAAGCTGGAGGCTCAGGAAGGAGGATAAAGAACCCGCTACCCCCAGCATGATTTGCATATCCCTGAAACATATTAATTAACATTCATTATATAAATCTCTTCTGGTATCTCGCAAGGGGTGAATGGAAATTGCGGAAAATGGAGCAGCGGGCTTGGCCAGTCGTCAAGCCCTTTAGCTTCGACTAATTGCCTCTCTCCTTCTTTATGACTGGCTTTCAAGGCATAAGCTCAAGGAGAGGTCAGGCTATAAGCCTTTCTTCGGCTCTCAGGGAAGGGATGGATAAGAAGGAGGGAGGCAAAAGCCAGTGTTATAGGAGGGAAAACAATGGACTTCGACTTTTGCCAAGTACTATATACGGCAATTGACGAGATATATAGCTTTCGGTTACGTCGGGAGAAGATCCTTCTTCTCATCAACAAATTATCCGAAAACAACACAATCGGGTCGTGTCCTTGTTTTACTGAAATATCGATTTATGCGCAGGAGCATGAATTGCAGCAAGATCTTAAGAAGGAAAAATCATGCCCTGATCTTATTCCAATCTTGGTGTAACTTCGTCAAGTCTCATAAGTCACTTTAAGATTATGGGAACCAATCGTGGTCTCTTAGACAACTAACCTCTAACTACTGATACTTGATGTACTTGAACCGCACCTTTTGGAAGAGCAGGTAGACCAGGCCAATTTGAGCTCCCATTATGTTCTTCATAATATTGATTTATAGTATTTGTTGCATTTTCGTCAGCCAACACGGCTAATAAATTGAATTTATGATCTTTATCTTCTTCTCCGCCTATGCCAGCTTGTGTAAACCAATCACCATTTGCATTGACATTAACATCAAGATCCTGTGGATGATAGCTATCTCCAGGGGGATAAACGAAAATCCAAAGCTGATAACCATCACTTGTTGACCTCCAATTGGGTGGTTTGGTTCTCCAAGTTCCTGGTTGTATGCCTTTTGAAGTTCCTTCAATCGGCTGAAAAGCACTGACTACCTCATTATCTATTGGTGAAATAATCTTGGCAGATGCCAAGGTATAACTCGCATCCATGGAATCACTGCCCATTTTAACATCTTTTCTATCGCTTATCGTGGCCCTTATCGAGTTCGCTCCGATATCTAAACTTGTGGTTTTCCAGTCCCATGATCGAGAGGAGGTCCAATTGGTCATATCCTGCCAATTATCACTTGTAGACGGACCTTTAAGCAAAAATTTGTAGTATATAGGATCATTATCTTTATCTATTGCTTCAACTGTCCATCTTATCGATGCACCTTGTATCTGTGGACTGTTCTTGTCAGATGTTAAATTGATCAGAACAGGTAATTGAGTATTCCTATAAACCAGCCTAAAGATATATTATAGTAAAGTTTATATACTATTAA
>MTKZ01000524.1_pt2 | contig 29108 bp, 23 predicted proteins | sample 1042781 | NCBI WGS metagenome assembly MTKZ01 (sample SAMN06212207, study PRJNA360539) | anaerobic digester metagenome | biome: Wastewater treatment plant; material: sludge; isolation source: anaerobic digester fed with sludge from wastewater treatment plant | place: Denmark: WWTP Viborg ... | reverse complement strand
AGATCTCCGTAACCTTCGTCCGCTCATCCGGACCCGGCGGGCAGAACGTGAACGGCGTGTGTAGGAAAAGCCGGCTGTTTCTCCAAACCACCCGGTCACCTTCCCCGAGCCATCTTTTGAGAGAATAACCTTGGCATGCAACAGCTCCAGCACCTGACGCTTGCTCTCTGGTGTAGGGTCCCAATCCTCATTTGCAATCCGATCCCTTACTTTCTGGGCAAAACCTTCTAAATCTTCAAACTGCCTCTGAGTTGGTACAGCCGTGGGTACGGCCTCAATCTCCTCTATTTTCGCGCGGACTTCGGTAAGATCCCGGTCTAACTGCACCCTTTGAGCGAGATATTCCGTTTTTGTCATCTGGATGTCTGGATCCGTGTAGGCGCGGGTCAGGTTGGTTAATTGTTGTTCTAGTTTGCCGGCTGACCGATAATACCCTTCCAGCAGGATGCGCGAACGCGAGCGATTTTCCACATCCAATTGTTGCGCCTGATAATAAGCCTGTCTCAAAACCTCTTTATCGACCAGCATTTCCTTTACGGCTTCCCAAACACGTTCTTCCAGACGTACTGCTGTTATTTCCCGATCCATACATTGGCCTTCAATTCTGCGATGGCGATAAGATCGATGGGCCTTTCGATGCTCCTTTGGACGATCCTTTTGGAAATTGGCCCTGTAAGGTTTCTCACATTCCATACACCGGATCATCCCGGATAAAAGATAAAAGTGTTGGGGCTGGCGGCGGAGTGCTTCTCGATGATCCTTGATCCTCATTTGGACGAGGTTAAATAATTGCACATCTATCAGAGGGGCAATTTCAATCTTTATCCATTCACGTTTTTCACGTGGTTTTCGATCCGAATTACTCCGGCATACCGATTTGTTGTAATGGACATACCCTTTATAAGCGGTATTGGTCAGGATGTTTCGAATGGCGGATAAGTGCCAGTTTGGTTTTCCCGTGTAGGAGGGAATACCACGGTTTTCTAGCTCTACACGAATCCTGTGCATAGAGTAGTTCTCCTCGCCATAAAGCGAGAAGATCAATCGAACGACCTCGGCTTGCTCAGGATGAATAGACAGTCCACCCATTCCCTTCGCATCCAATATGTAACCATACGGTGTTCGTCCACCAACATACAGACCCTTTTCGGCTTTACCACGTTTCCCACGATTACAGCGCTCAACCCGTTTGGCGTTCTCCCACTTGGCAAACGTGGCGTCCATATCTTTGCGCACCTCGCCTTCAGGGGAGTCATCATAATTTCCGAGCGCAAATTCGACTTTGGCTCCTCGCCGGAAGAATTCCTTCTCCAAGGTTTGGCGGATATAGGGGTCGCGGGCTAACCGATCGATCGAATGGACCACAACAACATCAAAGCCATAATCTTCGAGATAGGTCAACGCGGCATCCAGACTGGGACGGTTCATTTCACGGGATGAATAATCATCTACGTAAGCGGGAATTGAATTGGGATTTTTCTCAACATCCAAACCGCTTTGCTTGTCCACGAACGCATTCCCCACCAGGGTATAACCGTTATTTTGACAATACTTGACGCATTCCGCAATTTGGGTGGGAATGCTGAAGTTGGACCGCTGATCGTCCGTAGAAACCCGAGAGTAAATAATCGCACGTTTGGTAGCCATAATTATCACCTAACCCTTAATGATCTCAACGCCATGTCCATTGCGCCGAATGCGCCCTTCAGTTTCGAGACGTTCCAGGTAGGAGTAAACCGTCTGCCTGGACATGTTCAGTGTACGCGCAGCATCTGTCACCCCAATTGTTGGATTGTCACGGAACAGTGTCAAAAGATTGTCCATTCGGTTACCTTGAATGACCGCCCTGGCTTGACGCGCTTTGACTAACGAACTGTCTGAATTGACAGTAATAGACGTTGTATTGGACGCAAGTAAGTCATTCAGATTCCCCACTGGTGGACGAACAGCTTGACGTTCCGCTTTACGCTCCGCACGGTCTTGGGCAATACCTGCCAGACGCCGGCGATGACCAGAACGCAAGGCCAGATTGACGGCACCAACCAGCGCCAGAATTGGAAAGAGCGCCGGCGCGTAACGGGCCAGATCTGGGAAAATATCCAGCAGCACGGTCAAACCAATGGTGGAAACCAGGTAAACGCCGACCAGGGAAGCCGCCAACAAAAAAGGCGCATCTGGATCCGTTTTCCTTTTGTCTGCGTTGTACTCCCAAAGCAGCAGGCTGGTACTTACGGTAGTTAGGCCCAGGCTCTCGATGATCGCAGCAGCGACCCAAGCTAACTCAGCGCTCCAATGCAAGTCTTTGACTGTGGCATTGGCCACCAGCACGGCGCTGGGGATGGGAGTGATCCAGGGACCGATGGCGGCAATGCCATCGGTCAGGTTAGTCTCAATTTCCGAGAGGGTCTCCCGGAATCGAATAAGAAAAGATTGATCAGCCAAGATAAGCCTCCTGAACAGGTAGGGGGCAACAAAAAGCCCCCGGCAAATGGTCCCCACCGAGGGCGAATCCTGGCTGATCAGCTATAATGAGATCAGCCCCTGCCGCCGCGATGACCGGTGGTTGGGGTCAGGTTCGTGTAGGTGCTCGCTACACCTGCACGAACCGTCCTATGGTTTTGTTCTATCTATTATATCTCATAGAACAAATATGCGAGTAATCGGATTTTGGCTATCCGGAAGTAGCGAGCCAACCGGGAAAAAAGTCAATAGCGCCAGTTGCGATGGGCGCTGGGTGGCAGCGCAAAACCGCCTGCCACCCACGTCTCTAACTCCTCCTCGGAAACGCCCATCAGTTCGCACCAATTCAGCCCGACAAACTGTAACCATGTTCGAGCCTCGGTCACACGAGCCGGGTTATCGCTCTCCAGATCCAGCACGGCATGGTAGATCACAGCCAGGGCCAGTGCTATATACGGGTCATGAATAATCTCATCATCCATCCCTGCCCCCCTCGGATTTCTCCAGCAGGCGGACGTGAATGACTTCCCCACCTGTGACCGCTACCAATCGCTCTCGCAACTGCGGTATGGGCGAACCGCTAATTTTCTCGGCCTCCACATCCTTATCCAGGAAAATCGACAGCGCCATAGCCAACTGCTCAGGGTTGTAACCGGCCTCGATTCTTCCATCCGGCAGCCTGCGCCAGCAGCCGCCAATCGTGGGCATTTTGCTGTCTGCGGGCAGGCGGATGGCGATTTTACAATTCAACCAGGGTGCTTCAGTCTCTTGTGACGTTTGGACATCAGTGACATGAGTGACATTATTTTCTTGCCCCAGCTCTTTCGGCAGTTGGATGTTGTAAACGGCTGCCCAGCGTTTCAGATCGGCGAGGGTGACCTGCCACATGCGCGTACCTTTGCCGGCTTCACGCGCCTTGCGCAGCCTGAGCTTTCCCAGCAGCCGCCCCACCTTCCGTGAAGTGATTTTCTCCGTGTCGATATCGGCTTCGGTTTGCTCGGCGATGTGCTGGGCGGCTTCGCTGATCTGAGATGTCGTAAACGTCCATCCGGCTGAATGGATGTCACTGTTGTCCTTAATGTCACTCTTGTCACCTGCCAGCTTACACAGCCCCTGCAGCACCAGTAAAACGATGTCTCCCGATTGCTGGTCGGCGCTCTCCTCCTGCTGGTAACGCCAGGACATCTCCTCCAATCGCTGCCAGAGGCCACCGATTACCACCTGATCCTGGCCCTGGTTGCGAACTGTGTAAGAGTGCTGCAAGCGGTGCTGTTGGTCAAGACTGTCCAACCAGGCTGCAACCGCGAGGATCGCCTTCCAGGGCTGAAGATTGCGCCCTCGGAGGCGTGCATTTTGGGCGACCTGGGTTTCGAAATCATGCAGCAAGGGCAGATTTGCCAGACCCACGGCCCACAGATCATCGACCAGTGCGCGGCGGTCATGTGGCCAGAAGGTGTGATCTAGAGGATCGAAATTGGCCTTGTCGCGGTCGGCGGTGCGGATGAGGGGAATGATGATGGTACGCGATGCCAGAACGGGATCGGGTATGTTGATCCCGGAAAACAGGCGCGGGCTGTAGGCGTTCACGTGGCGCAGCTTCCATTTTCCAGGTCCGTCCGGTTCTTTCAGCGGTATGGTCGAACCGCGCCGGTTGCCGGCCAGCAGCAATGCGCGTTTATCCGGATCGGTCTTTTTCGGGTCGGCCAGGTTCTCGGCGTCGTCGAAGGCCAGGGTCGCGCCGTAATCCGCCAGATCGCGCAGGCTGGCAAAGCTCCCGCCAGCCAGGATGAGCTGGCCCAGGTAAGCCATTTCGGTCACCACGATCAGCAGGTTGGTTTTACCAGATCCAGCTCCTCCGTTTGGCCAGAGAAACCCGATCACGTTGAACGCATCCAGCAGATAGGTCGCCAGGATGTAGCAGGCAACCAATTCGGCCATGGCCTGCTGGTCACCCAACGAATGATCGAAATCCAGGAAGCGATTGACCACATCAACGACTTGCTCGAAGGTGTTGATCGGGTCGGGGATCTTGCCTTGAACGTAGGCGCGTACGCCGCGCGTAGACCAGCGTTTCTCGACTGGGATGATTTCGGGGAAGATCGCGTTCATCCCCAGTTCACTCAGAGGGCGTGTGCTTTGACCGTCGCTGACCTCAGCGAAAACTCGCCGGTCACTGCGGATGATAAACAGGCAGGTCTTTTCCTCGACCAGGGGTGGATTGTGCACGATCAGGTTGCCATCTTTGTCCAAACCTTCGCGCTGGGTGGTGCGCACCGGCAGCCAGGTGGTTGCGAATGCATATTTCCCAATCAGGCAGAGGGGGCGCTTGATATTGGGTGAAGGTTCATCCAACAACTCGATGGTCGGCAGGGCAGCCTGGGGGATGGGGCGGGGGAGTTCTGCCAGCGCTTCCAGGTCTTTTAGATCATGCCCGCTGGCCAACCAGTCATCTACACCCCATTTGGCCCCGCTGGGATGGTTGGGCATATAGATGGCCGAAACGGTAGCTCCCTTGCGCTGGAGGATCTCCGTCAGGCGTTCCATCGCCTGGCGCACCGAAGGTTTGTACATCACGTCCGAGTCGAAAACGATGCGCACAGAGCGGTTCTCCCAGGCGACGAAGTCGAAATCCGCCAGGATGGTTGTCGCGCCAAATTCATTGCGTCCTTTGAAGTTCCAGACGCCGAGTAAATCAATGGCGCAAGCTCCTGCCGTGGCTAAAGAATCGGCTTTCTTCTGCCCCTCGGTGATGTACAGCGGAATGCTCGGATTCTTGAGTTTCTTCATGCAGGAGGTTGGGCAGTCCACCCGCACACCGGTACCTTTGGGAATCTCATACTTGAGCACCTTGACCGGTCGTAATCCGTCCGAATCACGTTTGCCGCGATTTTCATAGGTGCGCGGGTTATCCGGACGGTAGACATGCAAGCCAACCTTGCCGTCCGTGGTGTGTAAAGGGATCAGCAGTCCGGGCACACGCCGCTGGGCGGGCGAAAAGCCGTATTGAACCAGGTCGCCCTCGCTGGTAATCGTGCGGTAGCCACGCTCTCGAATCACCTGTTCCGAGATACCCGATTCTTCGGTAAGCATCTTCAAGTGTTTGTCTGAAAGGGACAGGTTGATAAGGCTCATGCTTTGGGCTCCTGGCTATCGGTTGTTTCTGCGTCTAAAACAGATGTTTCTCCTGTGGTTCGTACCTTACGTTTCTTTGCGGACGGTTCGTCCGATTTCTTACCTGGCTCCTGTTTTGTTCCTGTAAATTGATCACTGAGGATGTAAGCGTAGACGCGCGCCAACAACCTCCCCTGCTCCTCCGGTGAAAGTTGGAGGGTATCAGCAGGTTGAATCATGGCGAACACAATTCTCCTGTGGTTCTGTGGATGGGCTTTCTGAGGCTGATAACAAACCGCGCCGGATCAAGTCGAGGCGGACGATGAGCCTGGCCTGGTCCGCCGGCGTGCGCAGCTCCTGCTCCGCCAGATGGATCAGGGCGGAGTATTCCGGCTGTTCTAAGAGGATTTTCAAACGGTTAAGCATAGGTCTCCTTTTGGCAAAATAAAATGACGGCGTTATCGTTCAACGCCGCCATTCTGCCGCCTGGGATATCCCTTGCTCAAGTACCCGCAATATCCCTCTTTATCCCTTCCATATCCTTTTTTCGAAGGTTATTGGTTCAAGAGGGCTTCTTCTTGGAATCCTTGATGTAATTTGACTTTCGGTAGGGTACTACTTCAGCCCCATAATCTTTTCGCAGCTTATTGATCCGGTTGAGGACTGTTTTTCTCGATAGGCTTACCCGGACCGCGATCTGTTCACAGGTCAGACCTTTGTGCCAGAGGCGCAAGATCTCGCGGTTAGGACCAACATCCGGGATGGTCATCCAGATCTCCGCAGTTGGATTTGCTGGTTGAGATTGCGCTTCGGTACTGGTTACAGCTTGTGGAGTAGTAGAAGCAGTGACTTCGGGGATTTCTGGCAAGGAAAACCAGCCCAACTTTTCCAGTTCGTCGCGGATCGCGTCCCACAGTTCCCAGAGGGTTCTTTCACCAGTCATGCGAATGCGTAAAAGGGTCCCGTCTAAGGGTAGAACATGAGCGTGAATGGACAGGAGATTCCTTCCGATTGACAACTTTACTTCAATTGGGTTGGCATCCTGTGGAATGCTGCCGGTGTCTTTCCGCCCGCCCGGAAGCAGAATCTGGCACATCAATCGTTGGTAGTTATTTTTGCTCCGTAAGGTCAGTGCGAATTGACGCAGCATGACCCCGAACTGCGCCGGCGTGCCTTTGATGGAGAAATCGAACTGCTCATCGATTTTCTCTGAGCCGTTCGCAACTGGTCCAAAAGGCAGATCGTGATAACCAAAGATTTGTAATCTGCTGGAAAGCCAGACTTTGAATTCCTGCTGTCGCTGGACGCGCTTCTCAAACAGCGCATCGGAGAGAATGGCTTGGTAAACATCTTTCTGGCCCATCAGTTCGGCAAGTCGTCCCCTGGGCCCCAGGACTTCTTCACGGAGCATAGTTTCGTACTTAAGAGGCTCATCAGGAATGACTGCGAATGGGGGCTCGAAACTAAATTGACTTGCCGCTAGATGACCTTCTCGAAAAAATATTTTCCCAATATTTCCCCACTGTTTACAATATAGGATTAGCTCTGCCGACTCTGTCGATTGGGAAAAGTAAAAATCCCCCAGTCCAAACACAGGTTGGAAGCAAGCGATGACACTTCGAAAACAATTCAGCCCTATAATTTTAGGCGACATTATTTAAACCAATAAAGCCAACGCCAGAACCTGTTTTATGTCAGTCACGTATTGTACCTGAACACGATTTCGAATATATTCAGGAAGGTTAAGAACGTCAGTCTTGTTTTCCTCGGGTAATATGACCATCTTAACGCCAGCATCAATGGCTGCCATTAATTTGGGCTGAATACCTCCAACCCCCAATACCTTTCCCATAATCGTAATTTCACCACTCATCGCGATATCATGGCGAACGGGTTGATTCTTCAAAGCCGAAACAATTCCCGTCACAATTGTTATTCCTGCGGACGGCCCCTCTTTGGGAATAGCCATCATTGTTGCCAAAACTGCCAGGTCAAAGTTTTCTGCCCAATCCGCAGCAATCCCCAGATCTGCAGCATAGACCTTGATATATTGCGCCGCTGCTTCAATGGATTCCCGCATAACGCGTTGAATCGAACCTAAAGGCACAATACGGCCATGACCTTTTGAAGCCTGAGTTTCAAAACGCAAAATCATCCCCTGTTCGCCAGCAACCGCAAGGCCTGTAACCTCACCAACCAAAGCTTGTGCAGGAAGTTGTACGTGAACTTTCCGATCTCCTTCGATTAACGTAGGAATGATCACTTCACCACTTTTTATAATACGCACAGATATTTGAACTGGTGCATATTCGCCTGGTGCCATCAGGTGTAGCTGATTTCGAATACGCTGCCTGCCTTCTATGGCTAATGAAACCAATTCTTCTAACTGGTCATCGCTGACTTCCCCATGTGGATACATGAGTTTAAGCAACCCGGATAAGGTTTTATTAATAGCCCGCACGTCACGCGAGGTTAATCCAGGTCCGGTGCCCGAACCATCAAAGATTTCAAATCGGCTTTTAATGGGTCCAGAGACATCAATCCTTCGCAGCTCATGCATGATTTCACAAAAATAGTCCGTAATAAATCCATAATCCTGACTGGCACCTTCCGGACTAATTTTTGGAACTTCCCAACCGGGCAGGTAGTAGTGCAGACGGTCGATCAGCGCCTCGACTTGCAAAAAACTGGGTAAGGGTTCAAAGAGGTGATAATACTTTTCGTGAGGCAGTTTTCCCTGGATGTCCAAATTGCCGACTAATACAATGGAACCAAATGCCAGGATTTCTTTTTTTCCACGACTGAACTTTCCATCCTGCATGTATCCTTGCATGATACTGACCATGGCTTTGGGATCGGTAAAGTCGGTATTGGCGATTTCATCAAACACAATCGCTTCACGAGTTCCAACCAGTCCCACATTTCCGGTATTCAGGTTAATAAACAAACCCGCAGGCGTGGCTTTGCCCCCGCTTAATACATGGGCGTAATACGATACATTGCGGAACAAATACGTTTTGCCGGTTTCGCGCGGTCCTAATTCAATCATGTTATGGTTGCTTTCTACCAACGGGATTGCCCTGCTGATATAAAGCAATTTTTCTCTGCGCGTCATCTTATCTGGATTTAGGCCAAAAGAATTCACTAAAATATCCAGCCAATCCCGATCGTCAAACAACTTCCGTTTCTCGATGAATTCTTTCAAGTCAATCATCGAAATTTGGAATGGGGTGAATTCAGTGACTTTAAATGGCCGGATTTTTTTGTTATGGACTTCACTCTCATCATAAGTAAGCGTAATGGTGCCCCACATGCCGCCGGCTAATAGCATGGGGTACTGTTTGACTAATGGTTCTGGGATATTAACGAACGATTCATTGATCGCGCCAATTGATCCCCAGTACTTGTCTTCAGTTTCAACCAGGCGTATTTCCAGATTGGCAATAATCGTATGTTCTCGATGTTCCCGGATGTAAGATCGGATGCGTTCTGCCTCTGCTCCATGAACAAAGTTTTCTCTAAGCCGGCGTTTCACCCGCTCAAAATCTTCCTGAAAGTTATCTTCAGAGCAATAGTTGTCAATCAGATATTCAAGAACATAGCGAGGGAACTCATCCATTCCCGTATTGAAGGTGAGACTTTTGTTAACTACTTTGCCGGTAAAGGTTTCCTTAAAGTGAAGGTTCATGTGTTTCCTCGTTTAGAGTCGGTGTTATTTTCAAAAGCTCAACAATAGCTACATGTAAAATCTGTAGTATGGCGCTACCGGGTCATTATCACCTAAATATTTCAATATTCCACCAACCTGTCTGGACGCTCTCAGAGTTATCGGGAAAATCCCATCGAATTGAGTGTTGTTCCAATTCATTTTGGTTAACGCTAGAATTTCTTTCCCTAAAAAAAGGGGGGTTTGTTCGATATGTTCACAGCGAAAAAGGAGAGAGCGTGGCACATAGAGACCGGGGTAAGTTGCGAAGAAATGAACGCTACCACGAGTGTATAAAATGTGCGATCTCGCATCCAAGCTGACGAATGTGCCCCGTAAGGGAGGATAAAAGCCACCCCGAAAAAGTCTCAAAAAAGATTTATCCAAACTGATCAAATCAGCCATCTCGATTCGGTAATTCTTGATTGCGGATTTAAAACCTAGGAGTTCATCGGAGTTATATTTTGAGCTCTTATGTACTACTACACGTGCCGGGTAATTCTTATGTTCCTTGTGGTATTGGGTAAGCGCATCTTCTAATAACTTTTGAGCGGCTTCGCCTGACAAATGTACTTGCCGATCTTCTTTAGAAACCTTGGCTTGCCCACCACGTACAATAACACCCTCGCCTCTTTCATTGAACACCTGAGCGATACTGGTTTGTAGGGCGGATTCGTCTAGATTTTTGTAGAAACTTACACCTACATAACAAGTGGTGAAATCCGATAGGATTCGCGGAATCCTCCAGGGCACACCGCCGGCTTTGTAATATAAAGCGGTGTGTAGATTCCAGGCTCTTGTTGCCTCATCCTGCCGCTGACCTTTAATATTGTCATTGGTCAGTCCAAAGCTTTTCTTCGTTTCGTCATAAGTAGAAGGAAGGATAATTTGAACTGGGATGTTTAATCCCATTGCCGTAGCCTTTAGCATATGGTGCAGATTAAGAAGTACTTTACTTTCAATCTCATCGGATGCCTCATCGTCAATTGCGCCTGCTACTGGGGCATCTGCATTTTCATCTTCGTTGACATCCTGTTTTTCTATCTTTTCCTGCTCTTCTTCCTTAACTCTAGATCGAATTGGCATGGCCAATGATTGCAATTGTGATAATAAAGACTCTGGTAAGGCACAAACCAATACATCGACTTTTGCTTTATCAGCAAGATATTTCAACTCTTCATAGAAGATGCTAACCGCTTCTTTGACGACCAAATTAATGCTTCCGAACTTCTTTAAAGCGTCGATGTCAGACTGACGAACAATCCTTTCCATACTGGAATCCATAACCAGAGTAGATTGGAATCCAGTATCGCTAGAAAAACCTGGAAAACGCGGGAAAAGATTGGGCTTGTTACTCGATTTTGCAGGTATCTCCTCCCGGCACTTTTCCAGCCAACTTCTTAGTCCCTGGATAGTTTCATTAGTCCCAACGATCCCTAAGCGAATAGACTTTGGCGCTAGCGAATGATCAAAATCGACCGGCCCATAGTTCATAATGCCATAACGAATGTCAACGTGTTGACCAGCGCCGAACTCTAACTCAGGTTCTTCAAAGAAGTCAATTTTCATAGGCCACACTTGTTATGAGTTGAAAATCTCTGATAGCAATGGATATTCGTTACGTTGAATATAAGAAATTTTTTGCTCCTCTCGTTCTTCCTGAGGAAGCCAAGAACGATCATCTATTCCATGATCTAGATCGAACGATACCAACGAACCGAATTTCAGGAAAGGATATGGTTGACTAAATAAAGTCAGCGCCCCTCTCAGTTTATCTGCCCACATTACAACCTGACCTAAAACGGCTTGATTTCTTTCAAGTCGTTTTATATTCTGTAGCATTTCCTCATGATAGTGAGATTCAAACATCCCATTCCATGTAAACCGATAATGTGGCGTGATTTCCAGATACCAGGCATCACCGAATCGGTAAAATTTCCCAAAAAATGCGGAATGACGATAATAACTCACCTTATTAGGGTCTTTCTTGCTCTTATAACCACGAAAAACCTTACGCCCTGCTTTCGATTTCAAACTTTGATAGGACCACTCTACATCCCCCAATCCTTCAGTTGAAGATACATAATAGTACCCACGTTTTCGATTGAACCTTAACTCCGGCCAGAGCATCGCACGCAAGCACCGGTTCAATAAGCGAACAAAATCTCGCTCCTTGTCTTGTTCATCAGTGAAAGCCCACTCATCCGCCCCAAATTCTTCTACAGTTCCTTGATCGCAAATTTCATTCCAAGGGTACTCGTGCAGGTCATGAAAGCTTAAGATCCTTTTTTCTTTGAGGATCCACTCCATGCCAGGATCAACATCCATTTCCTTGAATTTTTCCCAGAGCTGACCTGATGTACGGTAGTCTGTCTCGGCAAGGAAAAGGCTCTGGCTATAGTTCTCGATCCTGAGGAGATTAGAATAGAGCTTCTCTTTTTTCGGGATTGGATTCAAATATAATCCAGAGTCCTTTGGTCTTGACAAACGTATCAGGGCATCACGACAATTGACATCAAACCGATCTTTAGCCTTGTCAAAATGGATTTTTCGGTCTTTACGAGCCTTTAGATCAGCAAAATAATCCTTGATTGAAACCCAGTAAGCTTCACGTGTAGAGGGTCTAGATCTGATCAAGATAACAGGAGCATTACCGCCAAGCCAGTAGTCCAGATCTTTTTCGTTACAGTAATAGTCAAATCCCCGATCATCTTCCGCCGTAAAAGAACCCGCCGTTGCCTTGCTTTGAACTTGAATAATATTGTTAGTTACTTCTTCGGTCACAGGGTCACGTAATTCAATGATCCCGTCTATCCCTGCCTCCAGATGTATCGGATTCCAAACGAATTCCATATCGGAGACAATCTGGTGGATAAGAGCGATGCCTTGATCACCTATTACGTCGCTTCTGCCGATTTTTTTACGAGTCATGTCTATCACTTTCGTAAATCTGGTAATCTAATATTTCAGCAACTCCTAAAGGCAATTAACTCTTCAACTCTTTGGGCGTTTTGCCCATCAGCAAGTCCAGCCTGGAGTCGATCCGCCGGCGCAGGCGATTGGTGTCCAACCGTATGCGTAAATCAGCGGTCTTGCTCTGACGGAAGGATTGATCTTTATGAGTGTAAGTCAAAATGACCGTAACCGGGATTTCGATAAATCCCTGGTTGCGCTCCTCTTCCGTAATTTCTTTCAGCTTAGGTTTCCATTGCACCTGGTAAACCTTTTCAATTCCGCTGAAAAACTCCTTGCGGTCTGTGATCTCCGGGGTGCTGAATGACAGCGTCAATGGGATGCCTTCAAACAGCATCTGGCTGGATCGAACTTTGATGGCGATTTCGAGCGGTTCATTTTCATTCATAGAGCCAATCTGCTGCACATCCTCCAGGGTCAGCACGCCCTGATCTTGCTTGCGACGACTCATAACCACCATCGGCACCATACATTCCGCCAGGCTTAGCCCGCCGTGACTATACCGATCTGGGGAGTGCTTGTAGGAATCTCTCCGGAAATTAATCCCGGGGCGCGGAAATAGCACGGATTGAACCGGATCATATCCATGTGGCACATTCGGGATAGGAATTTTTAATGCGCGAATATCAAACGAAACGACCTGAGTGGCTTCCGCCCCGCTGAAATTGTGGGCTGCTCGCACACTGCGATACTTGATCAGAGCAGGATCTCCAACAATTTGATCGGTAACATCCAGGGCTCCGGAAGGCATGGGGGTGAAACCATGGTCGCTGGTCACGAAGACCATCGCGTTCGCCGGCAGTTCACGCAGTACGCTGCGCACATCTTGACGAATGATCTCTCGAACCGTGGTGTTGTAAATAAACGCCAGGTCCTGGCTATTATGGTGGAGATTGTCATCGGTAAAATTGAAGACGATGTAATCCAGCTCTTTGGATTGGTACCGTACCGTCATTCCAGATGCAATCGTATCATCATCCCGCAGCACAGTGAAATGTGAGGAGAGATTCATGTTGGTTTTAAGCCAGGCAGCCAACAAATCCAGCTCGCGTTTACTCTTAATGGGGAATTCGGTCGGCAGCGCTCCCGCTGCAATGGCTTTCCGCGACAATTCGGTTTCGGTAGGGATTAGCGCGCTGCCAGGACGGCTCTCAATCACATCAAATTGTTCTTCGAGCACTGGGCGCACAAATTCATCCCAGGCATCTGTACGCAGGCCATCAAAAACCATGACAACGGCTTTGACACCAGACTTTGGATCCCAATGCGCTTTTAACATCCGGCTGAGGAATTGATGCGTAAAAACCACCGGCGAATCATTTTGCAGAATCCATTTGGTATAGTTCTTGTGGTAAAGATCCTGGAACTGCTTATTGATGATCTGGAAAACCTTGTCAACCACGTCGGAAGTGGATTTAAACGCAGATCGAGCATCATTCCAGCGTTTTTCAAACTCAGACCATAATTGAGCATGTGGCACGGGCAGCATATCACTTACACGCAGCATCCGTTCCAGGTCCGAAACATAAAAATCGAGCCGGTTTAACCGCTCCAGGTTCCAAAGCTGATCAAATTTTGTGAAAGTCAAATCCTCTGTTTGGGCAACTTTCAGATCCATGTACTGGTTTTTCAACTTCTCGGTTAATTCATACAGGGAAATTGCCCGTTTATACGCTGAAAGCAACTGCTGCCACTGCTCCGTTGGCCGGCGCAAAACTGGAAAAACGGCTTCACGCTCCTGTTTTTCGAGATTTTTTAGTACTTTGAGGTGCTTCTGCCAGTTGAGTTCAAGGATTAAATCTACCAGTAGAGTGGCCAGTGCGATGGATCGCACCAGGTTGGAGAGTTGTTCCTTTTTCAGCGCTTCGACTGCGAATTTTGGTTCGTCCAGGTGGAGTTGGTCGCGCAGCAGGAAGGACAGGCGCTTTGGATCTTCCTTTAGGAATTCTTCGACTTTTTGCACATCGGCCAAAATGCAATCCGGATCGAATGCAATCTGATCCTTGAGGGCAGCATCCAGCACGGCTGGCTCAATGTTCTTATATTCGTGCAGCGCCGGATCCAGGTTGGCTAGCAGGAGTGAGTAATCCAGCCCATGCTGGTGGAGTATGCCGGCTAGGGTAAAGGCGCGAATGATTGCTTCAGGATCGCGATCCAGTAAATAACAGAAAGGCTTTGGCGCACTTTTGATAATTTGTTGCAGGATTACTTTTACCTCATCTGGCAAAACACGATTTAGTTCTTCCAAAGTGCTGTGCTGTTCGAGGCAGATTTTCCGCACCTCGCTGGTAGATAATTTTTTAAATGGGTTAATGTGAAGACTGGCACCCAGGATGATTTTGTAAAGATCGCTGTCGCTGAACCGGGTGGGTGAAACCTGGCGCAACTGCTCGTGCGCCGCGATCACCCCTTCAATATTTGCCAAAATGAGACGCGAAAAGTTGCGATCAGCCACAAGGTGAGGCCAGGCAGGATCGCCCGTTTTCTCAACCAAAAAATCCCTGAGGGTAATCTCTAAAGGCGGTTTAGGCGAGGCGGCTTCAAGATCAGGGTAGAAGAGTTGACCATCGTTGCGGCTGCGGTCAACCAGGAGGATTTTGGCATCCGGTGTATTGCGCAGGCGCTCGTACATTTCCCGCAGGGCAAGATTCCCGGTGCAGAGTAAAACAGTATAGCCGTGTTCTTGCGCCCAACCATCTACAGCCCTTGCACCTGGACGAATCATGCGCTGCGGGTCGCGCAGGATGATCAGGGATGAGTTTTTTATTGATTCTAGTTTTGACAAAATATAGCTTTCCAGCATTATCCCCCCAATCCCTCCAACCAGGTAATCCATTCATTGAAGTGAGGGCATTCAGCCCGAATATTCTCCAGACCCACATCAATTGCGACGAGAGAGCCGTACAACGGCTTGTCGTAATTTGGAAATAATCGCAGAATTCGTTTAGAAGGGGCGGTTGTTACTCCATCATTGATCTCTTCGGGGGAGTTAAACCCATTCCTTATTTGCTGTAATTCCCTCAGTTTATTGGTTTCGGGGAACATGCGCGCAGTTATCTCAGGGTTGACAAACAACAGCGCCTCAAACTCATGAACCTGAAGATAAGGTCTGAATCTTGGGTGGTTGATGTCTTGCTGGAACTCAGCTTCAAGGTAAGCGGCTTTGGTAAAACAATTTCCAGCAGGTCTTGTCGAATAACCTGGAAAGTCAGTTGGAAGTTTGTAAAGGTCGTACATGGTGGTAATGGCCAGTGCGTTGCTGTCTCTTAACAATCTTTGGACATCATTTCGCACCTGCGCATATGAAAGCAATCCTCCTTTGAACTTATTGCCTTGCTTTACGATCTTCGTAGAGACCACAACAGGAATTGGATCTACATTAAGATTCCAGAGATGCCGCGTGAGGATTTCCCGGACAAACGTTTCCTCCGTTTGCCCTTCCACAGAGATGAGAACTCGGTTCATCGAGGGCGTCCCCCAAGCAAGTTCTTTTCCCACAGGTCGCCCATTCCATAATCATCCAGCCAGTTCTCAAGATCCTTAGCGGTTCGGCGCTCGAAGGTTGACTGACCATCTTTGCGATCGACCACGACGATCTCTTCGGGCCCAAACTGGTTGACCAACGGCACGGATTGGGTTGAGACCACCACCTGGGTTTTTTGGGATGCGCTCTTCAGTAGGGACGCCAGCATGGTGATGGCATAGGGATGCAAGCCCAGCTCAGGTTCATCAATAATGATCGTCGAGGGAAGCTTGGGTTGCAGCAACAATGTCGCCAGGCACATGAATCGCAAAGTGCCATCCGAAAGCGTTTGGGCATTGAAGTAGGTATCCGAACCCTTCTCCTGCCATTCCAGTTGTATTTTTTCCTGGTTCAGCGGATTGGGGCGCAGAGTAAAATCATCGAAGAAAGGCGCAACCAACCGGATCGTCGAAACGATTTTGCGGTAATGGTCGTTTTCAGTCTCACGCAAAAGATACAAAAAAGCCGCCAGGTTGGACGCATCTGGGCGAAGCATCTGATTATCGTTAAGATCGCCTTGCTGCTTTACCCTGGCGCTGGAACTGGTATCGTGAAAATGATAAACCCGCCAGCTCTTTATGGCCCCAAGAACATGATCCGCGATAGACATAAATTGTTGGCGTCTGGATTCTTCATGTAACCTTGTCTCCCGTTGCCCTCCCCCTAATTGGACGGTGTACGGATTGGGATACCGTTTTTTGTCATGAAACCAAATCAACTCATCCGCGAATATGAGCGTATCGCCGGATGCAGGAACCAGAGTGCATTGATAGCTGTTGCTGCCGAAAACCAGGCGAATTTTTATCTCCGAAGTTTTCTTCTGCCCGAAATATAAGAATGAATTCGCTCCACCAGATTGGGCAATCGTTACCTGCAGATTGTTTTGCACGATCTGGTTTAGAAGGTTAAAAAAGGAGATAAAGTTGGTTTTGCCTGCCCCGTTTGCCCCAATTAACACGTTAAGCGGACCCAGGGGAAAATCAACCAATTCCCGGATCGATTTGAAACCTTTTATACTGATTTGGTCGAGAGGTCTGGCCATATCCGATCATCTCCATTTCACGTCATTCATTCGAGTACCTGTCATACTTGACAAAGAACATCCCCTATCATCACACAATCCAATGCTCATGGTCAATCGACCAACCCTTCCAATTGGGGTTGGTCGGGTTTCTTCCTGGTTTTCTTCGGGCTTGTTTGTATTCCGCGCTTGACGCAGATCTGGTAATCCTCTTCCACCTGCAGCTGCAGTTCTTCGCCCAGCCCATCGAAGCGCAGGCCGCCCTTTTCGTACAGGATACGCCCCAGATCGTACAGCCCGGCGCGGCGGCATTGATAGATCCAGTCCGCCAGGGTGGCGGCGTTGGCGGGTTTGTCGCGCTCGCCAGGCGGTACCCCTTCGCTGAGGGCGTTGGCAAAGCGTTTAATGTGGCGCAGCACACCCGTGGAGCGCAGCCCCAGCTTTTGCTGGCGTTCCTCTTCGTCTTTGGCCGGCCGCCAGGTGCCTTCGGCGGTTTTGAAGAAGAATTCCGGCAGCCATTCCTGCAGCAGGCGGCGCGGTTTGTCGCTGATGGGCAGGTACTGCTCGAACAGGTCCGAATAGTGCACGCCGCTCTCGCCAGGGTGTTCGCGCAGCCAGCGCTGCATGAAGGCCTCCAGGCGCTGCGCCGCGGCGGATTCTTTTTTGCCTTCGGCCTCATCCACCAGGCCGGCGGTATCCAGCAGGTACCAGCGCACGGCCTCATGCGATCCGAACAAATCAGCTTCTTTTTGTTCAAACAGGTTTTTCATCACCGGCTCGGTCACCGGTTCGGCCACGCTGCGCAGCAGCTCGTCGAAGTTGTGGCGCTGAAACTCGCCGCGCCGCACCATGCGGCTGACCAGTTCGTCGTACAGCCGGTCAGCGCTGCTGCCGGGGTGGGCTTCCAAAGCTTCAATCAGGATGGCGCGCGCTTTTTCGAAGAAGGAAGTCGCGTCCTCATCGCCGGTGAGGATGACTTTGGCGGCCACTTCGCCCGGTCGCGGCTTACGGAAATTAATCACCAGGTCTCGTTTGGTAACTTTTTCAGCAGTATATTGATTATATGATTTTTGGCCAGTATCAATAAAAAGAGTAGAGTCAGATTTATCTGGTATAAATCCAATTTCGGTCATAAAGTCTTGTACCAGTTCCCAAGTTCCTTCACTTGTATCGTGATAGCAAAGTGTTATCCACCGATTAGGTTTTAGCACTCGGAAACACTCTTCAAAAGAGCTACGCATTAATTGAGCCCAGTCTACATCGGTTTTACCTCTTATTTTGTTAATTACGATTTCGTTGTCTTGCCAAGATGTATCTAGTTTTAACCATGCTTCCCAAACAAAGTTAAGTTCACCATATTGAACTTTTTCACCATAAGGAGGATCGGTAAAGATGTAGTCAATTGAATCGTTAGGGATTGTTCCGATATTAGTTGCTGATTGTGTAGAAATCGAAACATCAACAGCAGATAATGACTTGGATAATTCAACCTCTGCATTTCTAATATCTACAAACTTTCTTTCCAGCAGATCATATACGTTTCGTTCCTTGCACATCTGTGGCAAGTAGTAAGTTCCCGCCATAATTCCCCCACCAGCTTCTTTATGGTGGCTCATCTTGCTACCGTGTAAACAAGAACCTGTTAGAAGTAGGCGAAAAACATTGGAATATAATGATTTGTCTGCTTCAGACAAGAATAATGCGAAGGCCCATAAATTCCGCTTGGTAAAAAATTGGTCAACTCTCTTCAAATCCCCGTGGTAGGGACGCCATAACAATCCCCACCTTAATTCTTTATCAGGGGTGTTATTCATGTTATTGTGGGGATACCAATACGGTAACGATTTGCTTTCAATTTCTTTAATTTTTTTTAAGTCAAACAACTCAAAGTATTTTCGTTTCTTAGCATTGGGGTCAATATGGCTACGTTCACCACGTTGAGGTTTACAACCCTCTTCACAAATGTAACTAACCTCTACGGGTATGGATTCTAGACGTTTCCCAGAAGTATTAATCTCTTCCTGATGACCATGTTTCAGGCAAGATGGGCAAATGCGTATTGTTTTTAACTTTCCATCACTAGTCTGACTTTGAATTTCTGGGCAATCATAATAAGCTACTTTCTCAAGACACCGTGAGCATTGGAAGACTGTTGAAAAAACGGTATAGGCAGTCGTGGCGCGCCCGTCGCAGCGGTCGCAGCGCGTTTCGTACAGCCAGTCCATTTCGGGCTTTACTTTGGCTTTCAACTCCTCAAAGGCGCGCTGCAGTTCATCCACATCCACCGGGGTGCAGTAGTTCTTGGTGATGAAGGTGGCCGCCGGCGAAAGGTCAATGGCGATGGCAGCCCGTCCCTCCATCAACGCCGCCAGCGCCGTCCCGCCCGAGCCGCAGAAGGGGTCCAGCACCAGGTCGCCAGGTTGGGTGTAATGCCGGATGTACTGCTGGATGGCGTCGTGCGGCTTCTTCGACCAGTAGGTGTGCATGTTATAGATGGCGGTCGCCTTCGTTGTGGTGATGGGCTGGTCGAAGGGCGGCACGTTGTAATCGTCATGCTCGGGGTCGTAGGGTGTGGCGTGCTCCTCCACGAATTTGCGCATGTTCGGGTTGGGGCCGGAGGAATAGTAGCCTTCGGGCATCTGCGGCACGCTGCGCTTGAAGAGCGGGGATTGGTGAGGGGAGGGTTTATGTTTGGGCATATTGAGGTATCTAACCTAAGGTATTCGTGTGATAGGGAACTGTTGGAATATTCGATTCCACTCGGCAAAATTGGTAATAAAACATGAGTCAAAATAGGGTTGAGGCCATGCATGTTTGAATGGGCCAACTATAGGCAAATATCGTTTTAACTTATCCGTTAAAGTCAGCAATTCAGGTGGATGGAGCTGGCCGCAAGCAATGAGCACAACGTAGATTCTTGCTTTTCCTTCTGGTAGACAGTCTGTTAAATGATTGAAAAGGAAGCTGTCTCGCGCTTTCGGAACCAATTTGTTCGCGATCAGGGCATCCGAGCGTAGTTCTTGTAAAAATTGATTCACATTCTGAGGTCGAGCATTGGGATTATCCAGATCTTTCACTTCTATGAAAAACAACTGGTTGGCTGTTTCAACGATGAAATCGACCCGTTTCATGCAATGTGAAAGATCATTCACTCCGTCATCGTCAAAGCGAGTGCTTACGATGGCGGTGCGAAAATCAAATTCGAGATGGTCTTCAATAAGAATTTGCCCCATAGATTTCTACCCCTGACGGCCCCCTTTTAATGCTCGTTCAATTTCTTTGTCATAAATACCGGTATACGCATCATTGATCTTATTCGGCAGGATATCAGCGTACGTATTTCCCGCCTGGCTAACTACATCGCCAGACGGTGAGAAATTCAAAGCAAAGAACTTTAATTGATTCTCTGGTTTACTCTGTAAATCAAATTCCCGCAGCACAACGTAACTATGCGTTGCCACGAAGATTTGCACGCCTAACGATTGGAGGTGCAGCATAATTTCAACGAGCGTTTGAATCATGGAAGGATTGATATTGGCTTCAGGCTCGTCCCAAAACAAGGTAGACCCCTTTAATAAGGTGCCATTTTGAATGAGCAGCCAGAGCAATGCAAATTTTCGGATTCCTTCTGCCAGAAGCGTGAACTCCAATTCCCCTTGTTGATTCTTTAGGAAAAATTGTTCACCTTTCTGCACCACTTTCCCCTTCATGATTTTTTGTAACATTGCCAACAATTTCGCGCGATCATCAGTGATGGGCCCGCGCAAAATTGGAAGATATGCGCGGGTTAAAACATCGTAATATATTTCCTCAAAATGTATCTCTCGGTGGTCGTACAACGAACGAAAACCAGGCGCATTCGCCAGCATTTCTTTCACTGGAACAAAAACACATGAACCTTCGATTGATTCATCTGGTTTCCACCGACCCCGGCACTCAATTTTGTCCTTGGAATGGTTGGTAAATTCGATGGTCAGGGGCTTTCCATCACGAACAATTGTCGCGTTACAGGAGGAGCTTCCTTTTACCCGACGCACTAATCTGCCGATGCTGCGATCTTTTGGTAAGAATACCCGAATTATTTTGTTGGCCAATTCATCGATCGAATCTGTTCCCTTGTAAGCATCCAGGGCTGAATACAACAATTTGAGGACATGTGTCTTTCCAGTTCCATTCTCGCCAATGAAGATATTAATCCCTGGACAGAACTCCATCTTCAGATTACTGAAGACAGTAAAGTTTGACATTTCTAGTTTTTCAATCATTGGCACATCCTCCTGATGAAGATCCGGATCATTCGACCTCGATCACAATGGTTTGATCTTCCGTGTTATTGTTTTTCACTTGGTTTTGAAGGTAGGTGGAAAATTCAGAAACTAGTTGAGGTATTTCTTTTCCTTCAAAAGTATGCTTGCTGGGTACGAATTCGTTCATATTAATTTTAATGACGATCACTTGTTTCAAGTATTTCTCAAGAAGGCGAAGAAGCACCTCGCGATCGCTCCCAGCAAAATAAGAAACAAGTTTGTCTGCCAATTCCGCAGAGGTCTGAGAAGCAAGCACATCACGAATGAGAGCTTCCTCCTCACCCTGCTTGAGACGCTGCTGCAGGGATGGGCTCAATAATAGTTGAACCTTGGCCGTCAACGCGGTCTGAATGCTTTCCCGGGCTGCCTGAAGCGCAGCATTTGCTCGGGTGATCCATTCCGAGCTGTTGCCCAAGGTCAGTGGGCAGTTGGCCGGCTGCGGCCAGTAGGCCAAATCGCGTTCGACCCCGGCGCGTGTCAGGCTGGCAGGGAACAAATCCGGTGATTTTTCCAATTGGCGAACCAGGTTCTGGATGGCCGGGCAGGGGTCAGCTCCCAATGCTTTGAGCTGCGCCAGCGCTTTGAGGGCCAGGTATTCGGGTTGGCTTTCAACTTCGCCGAGTTCCTGCCTGACCTGCTCGGTATGCGACACGACCTGGTCGAAGGCTTGCAGGTAGCGCACCCGGTAGGACTCAATCGCCTCCTGCATGGGTTGGATAAATTCATTCAACAACCGGGTTTCATTCTTCACCCAGGCATCCAGGTCTTTCATCCGCAGCTTCAACGCCGCCAGGTTGCGTCCCAGATCCGCCAGTTCGGGGTTCGCGGGGATCTCCACATCCAGGTAACGCATGCCGGCGCGGAGCTGTTCCCGATAGGCATAGAACTTGCCGACCTGATCGATCTCATTCCGGCGGATGATCAGGTCATCCACGTCTTCGGAGCGAACAACATCCTCATGATAGATAGGATAGCCAAACGCCTTTTCGATCGCATTGCGCAGGAAGGGGATTGGATCGGTCACTTCAACCGGGCTGGCCAAAAATCTCTCCCAGGCACTCATCCTTTCTGCCATCGTGAAAGGTTTGCCGATTTCTTCGAAGAGATCCTTCATCCCCTTGTTTAACTTCCGGCAGGGCTCCAGCGCATCTTTTTTGAATTCCAATATTCGCTGCACCGCAATCTGGATGTCCGCGTCCTCATGCACGGATTTGAGGCTTTCATCATTTAAGAAAACGGCGGCAAAAGGCGCCAGCACCTCCCACCCTTCCGGGGGCTTCAAGCGCTGGATCTGGTCAAAAGCATCCAGGGTGGCGGTTTTAAAGTCGATCGTGGTGATGTTGCTGTAATCGATCGCTTCCGCAGGCAAATTCTTACCCGATAACGTGATGCGCAAACGGCCTTCCCGCACCAGGCACAGCAGATAGAGTTGGATCATGCGCTTGCTGAGGCCGTAATTCACGCCTCCCGGACCGCCGATTCCCGTGAAATTTTTATACAGGGTGGTGGCAGCCAGGCTAACCCCGCTGCTGCCGATCTTATCTTCAATCCACTCCAGCATTTCTTTGGTATAACGGCAGTCCCGCGTGTCCAGTTTGAGGTCGTTGGGTTTGCGCATGATCCCTAACGCGAAGCCGTAGTTCCAGGACGCGGACACCTCCTTGCCAGGTTTTACACCGCGTGGGAATTCGCCTGTTTTTACGATCCCGTTGATTACATTGATTGCATTCAGGTCGTTGAAGGGCGCTTGAGCATCGAAGACAATATCTTTGCAGGCATAGGTTGAATCCAACACCTGCCCAACCAGAGGGGTCAGGATCGCGGTGAGCTCTCCCTGCGACAGAAATGCCATTTGAGAATGGTCGGTGGCGGTGATCTGACCCCGCCCGTAGCTATCCGGAACGATGCGATAGATGGTACCCATCTGAGCTTTCAGCCGGCCTTGAACCCAATCCAGGATGAGTTTGGCCTTATCCGAATCCTTACCCATCGCTTCGGCCACCATGCTGCGGTAAGCGGCGAAGTCCAAAAGCAGGGATTCCTCGGCCGGGGTTAATTGATCCGGAGCCCAATAGAGAACCCGTGGGTCGCCTTTATCCTTAGCCAGTTTTTCCAGTTCGCTTCCAGCGGGCGTGTTACTGATGAATACTGCAAAGTCCAGGCCGGTTTCTGCGCTGTTGATGGAAGGAAGGATTGCGCCGCGTTTGGCAATATCCAACAGGTTGCGCATGTAAACTCTGCCGGTAATTTCGCGGCCATGCCATTTGATGGTGAAATCTTTCTGGCTTTCCGGAGCAACCTCACGCAAGAGCGATTGCGTACCTGAGGCCAGTTCCAGAGTTAGAAGGTTGGTGTCAATTTGCCAACCGTCCAACGCCAGCAGTTGATGCCAAGCATCGCGCTGATAAACTTCGTTCTGTTCGGCTTCAGACCGGGCTTTTTGGAAGATATCCACCGGATTGGGACCAGACCCCGTGACATTGAAGCGGTATTTACCGCTGACCTTTTCAACCTGGACGAGTTCGATATCCAGCTTATCGGCCAATATTTCATAGTGATCCCGGTTATCTTGTAGGTCTGCCGCCTGACCTTTGTCGTGATCTTTCCACTCCATAACACAGTTCATTAATTCTTCGAAAGAAAGACCATCCGGTGAAAGATTTGCCACATGATATAGAAACAGCGTCTTGACGATCTTTTCACAGCGGCTGCGGAACACTTTGATTTGCCCGCCCAGTGCACCGTCAATCTGGCGTTTGGCTTCCTCGTAAGCCTGCCATTCTTCGGGAAATTTAGTTTTGATGCTGGCGATACTGCGCGTGGTGCCGGATGGATCTTCCTCATAACTGACCACGTCTTCAAAGAGCGACCAGAGGGTGATCAATTCGTTGGATTGACGTTTACGCTGCGTTTTCAGCGTCTGGAGCATGAAATAAAGCGCCGACCGTACCGTTGTCAGGTGGAAAGACACTGCACGTACCACATCGATAGCCGGTGGATAGAATGGGAAGAAACGGGCGAACTGATCTTTTCCGGTCGCTTGTGGCCAGGAGAAACTGCGCTTGTAATCTTCGTAGTATTGATCAATCGCGGCTTTGTCCGTAATTTCCCGCACGCGCGAAAGAGCGATATCGTAATAGTAATCTGGCCGGTTGAGCAAAGGCACGAGTTTCAAGCGTTCGTCCGCGATGATATTTTTCACCCCAACCAGCTTGGTCTCGATCGCCTGCTGGGCAGCGCATACCGTCCACACGGGCAGGTTCTCAACCTTGGCCAGACGATTCGACAGCACCACGAGGGCTTTCTCATCCTCTACCCGCTGCGAGTCGCTGCGGCCTTTCATGAAAAGGGATACTTCATCCAAAATAATCAACAAGCCCGCATACCCCTCAGAAAGTAAGCGATCAACCATGTGTTTGAGCTTTGGCTCAGTGTCCACCGGGATATCGGGGGTGACTTTTAGGTAGAGCCGATAAAAATCCCACAAACGCTGCCCGCAGTCACGCCGGACACCCGGGTCCTGGTTGTTCTGTAAATCGCCCAGGAATTCCTCCAGGCTTTCCCGGCTTTCTTCGTCAAAGTATTTTGGATCTTGTAAGAATTTGCTCAGATCACGACTGTAACGTTCAATATCCTGCTGCAGAAAGCGTTCCGCCAGAATTTCGGTTGGGTACAAAGGCAACGAATGACCGTTTTCAATGAAATACTGCTCGCCAACCGCTTCAAGAATGTAATCAGCCAGGTTCTTTTCAGATCCACTTAATCCAGAGCCGCTGCCGCCACCTTGCCCCACCAACGTTTTTACGGCTACCAAAAGCCCTCTGGTTTCTTGGGTTTTCTTCTTCAGCCCATTTTCATAGAAGTAATACAGGCTGTCGCGTTTACCCTTCCCAAATTTTTCTTCTTTTTCTCGAACAACCTCCCATTCCTTTTCGCCGCCAAGTGCCAATGCACCGAGGAATGACAAAAGATGGCTTTTTCCTGAGCCAAATTCCGCTTGAATCCAGTACCCTTGACCAATCGGGGTGTCTTTCCTTTTAGGATCATAGGGTGCAGATAGTTGACGGAAGAAATCCATCAGGAAGGGCCGGACAGGATCGATCAGGAATTCTGTCACTGTCTGCGTTTCGCCAACGCGGTTTTTCCGGGATTGGTGTCGCTCTTCCTCTGTTCCCTTATTATTCCAAATGTGCTGTTCGACAACATAGACGCTGATAATATCGTCGGGCACCTGAGTGATCTGGTCGAGTGATTTTCGTTGGTAAAGTTTAAGTTCAGGCGGCGTTGGCATTTTCTAACTCCCAAAGATGGTTGTCGGCGATCAACTGGTAAGGCAATTCTCGGTGGAAACGTGAATTCGCCTCGGTAAACAGCGCGACATGGTCCCCCCGCTTTTCACCAGGAAGTAAAAGCAGGATATGGTTTTGGTTGGATGCTCGCGCGCGGATGGTCTGTAGATCTAGATCATAGGCGAACAATAACTCAATTTGTTTGAGGATGATAAAGTGATCCTTCTCTAACAGATCGGCAAGAAGCGAGTCAAATGTCAAATTAAGCCGGCGTTGAATGGTTTGAGGACGTTTCCCTTCACTTCGAACGAGGTCACGCAGGTCCTCATCTCCAATCCGATCCATCAAAGCAAAATTTAGATTGACGACCTGGTGGCGAGCGGTGGTCGCATTACCTGGTTCTTGAGACAAGAGGTTTATTTGAGATAGGATGTCATTCTCAAACGCAGCCAGTTGCGAGTAAGTACCCAAGACACCATATAAGTGGCGCCCGCTGTCAATTTGCAGGTTTTCTCTGAGTATCGTTGTGATTTGCGGCCCGCTCAACTTCATAATTTGCTTCCCCTTTACGACTCTGCAGATTCTTGTTGAGTGTCGGAGAAATCTTCCGGTTTTTCACGCAGGAATAACGCCTTATCTTTTGACTTCGAAAAATATTCCTGTAAAGCCGCTGTTTGATCGAGTGAGACGGTAAATTGCTTCACATTATCGATTTCGCTGATTTTGGAAATAATTCCCAAATCGCGCAGGTTGTATAACTGACGGCGAAGCCACTCTCGATCCCATAGCAGCCACCGGTGTAGTGGCCCCTGGTAAAGCTGATCAAATGTATAAATACCGGGTTCGCTAAATTCAGAAGTGAAAACATACAAAAAAGGCTCAAATTCCCCGGGCCGTAATTGAAAACGTATCGTTTCACCGGCTACATTGCCGATGCCTAGAAGATTATAAGAATAGAATATTGCCCGAAGCATGTTTTTAAGGGAAGAATCGCTGGCTTCAGGTAAGTATTTTAGAACAAAATCCTTCACCTGGTCCCGGTTGGTTCGCCCGATTGGGAGCAATGGATAAACCAATTCTTCCGCCACCTTAATGGCGATCGGCTCGGATTTGAGTATATGGTAAAAAACAATCGGTTTTAGGACATTATCTTGTGGTTCATGACTGAGGAATAGCGTCAAAGGGGATTTGAATTTTCCCGTTGAGTAAAATCGGTCAACAATGTAATTGGCTCTTCTTCGTCGCGTCTCTTCAGAGTTATAAGGAAGGTTGCTAATTAAATAATCCTTGTATTCCTCTAAGTTCGTAAATGAAGGGGCTTTGGGTAAAAGAAGTAGAGAATTGGCAATTTCATCATTTGCAAAAACACGCATAGCGCGTGATACCGGTTCTACGTCCTGATTGCTTACTTCATTGTTGGTAAATAAAGTGGGTTGTTGAATGATGGATTTTTTCATTTTGACCGCAGCGATAATTCTGAACAAAGTAGTCGTCGATTCCCCGACACCAGGAAAGGCAGCCAATTCTTCTATAGGTGCTGACAGGACCGCATCGATACTTCCAAAATGCTGTAATAATTTCCCGGCAAGGGGAGCCACATCTCTCCGGGGAATCGAATACATTAGGATTAATTCCAGTAAATCAATTTCACTGACCTGGTCAGCAAAAGTTAAAAAACGTTTTCGCAAACGTTCTCGATGGCCTTCATGATCTTTTGCTAAATTTGAGTTCATGAAAAATCCATTTTAGGAGGCTTTGATTTTGAGGAATCAAAGTTCAACTGACCATTCGCAATCCATTGAATCAGCGTCGGACGATGAAAACGCCAATGCCGACCCACTTTTTGGGCGGGTATCTTACCGGCCTGAGCTAATTTATATACAGATGATACTGGAATTTTTAGCAGATCAGCCGCTTCTTCAATGGTTATGATGGGTGAACTCTCGTCATTCATCGAGTGCTCCCGTAAGACTGTTATTTGAGGTTGTTAGTAATTATTGCATCTTATTTCATGGGTGTCAATAAAATTTCCCCATCATGGCGTAAAAAGCTAGAAGAACCACAGGCTAACAAGGCAAAAAGTACATTTCACTCTGCGACGCCGGCTTTATCGAGCAGCTCCTGTAGTTCGGTGATACAGCCGTGGATATCCCCAATGACAAAGGTGTTCATAGTAATGATGATAACTCATTCGTAAGGTGATCGATTATGAGATTCATGATATTGGTATCAATAGTGGTATCATATTGATATGCCATCCATCAAAGACATTCTCGCAACCATGCGGCGCAACCCGAAAGGGGTAAGTTTTGGCGATTTGTGTAAAGTATGCGACCTAAAAGCTTATCAGGTAAAGCAAGTGCTCAAAGCCATTGAGCGATTGACAGCCCCCGACGGGGATGTGGAGGTACAAGACAATGTTACAAAATGATCATTACACCTATCGTGTTACCTGGTCTGAAGAAGACGGTGAATATATTGGGCTGTGCGCGGAGTTCGCCAGCCTGAGCTGGTTGGCAGCCGAACCGGAATCGGCGCTCCAGGGGATTCGCCAGGTGGTTGCCGATGTTGTGGCTGACTTACAAAAGAACGGCGAACCGGTTCCGGAACCTCTGGCTGTGAAAAAATACAGCGGCCGCTTCATGGTGCGAGTCCCTCCTGAACTCCACCGACAGTTGGTAATGGAAGCAGCAGAATCCGGCGTCAGCCTGAACCGGTTGGCAAGTGACAAGCTCAGCAGGGTAAGATGCTAAAAGAGTACCAAGCAACAAAAACAGCCGCACAATCTACCGCGGCTGTTTTTATGCGCCAACTCTTTCAACTGCGATCCTATTAATCACTTCGCGCTTGCACCAGCCCCAAATTACATCCCGGGTGATGTTCTGCCAGCATTGTCCAGGACAATCGCTCTACCACCGTCCACCAGATTCCAGGGATTTTATACCAACTTGCCCCGGCCACATTCTGAGGTATGTCCGGATCTGGAGCTGTAACCTTTGCGAGATAACCGTCCGGATGGGTTGCCACCCAAGTGTAATCAAGTGAATAAATCGGTCCCAGCGCCGCTAAAGACAATATCATGCCCCATCCGCAACGAGATGGATTTATGGTTTTTGCCGCATCCAGCCGATCCTGCATGAACTCAATGTACGTCATGCCCGCCGGCGCTCCGGCAACTGCCATGGGCTGGTTCGCTTTGTATCCAATGAATACAATACCAGCGCAGACCATCAGAAGCACGATATTTGAGATCAGTTTCCATACCAGGTGTAAAAATCCTGAAATCATGTTTATTCCTCTTTCTTTTCAATGATGTAGTTGTCCTCGGAATTATTTCCCTCAGCCACCCTCAAGTTTCCAAATCTCAGTTCTTCTCGGTACATCCGGTCAATTGAAATTTCAAGGACATCTCCTTCGCTGCGCCCCATCGTGCCAGATAGGTCTTTCAACTGGCGAACACACTCAAGACTGAGGCGGAAAGAACGTACTGGTTTGGTGCTCGAATTTTTCCTGGGCATTTTTATTCTCCTGTAAGTTGTTATGAATATTGTAATACAAATGTATTACAAATACAAGGTGTAAATTCCCGAAAAGTGGGTACTTGAACTAAATAGCGGGTTTGTGGTTTAGTAACAGTACAGATTGTCTCTTTGTAGACAAAATCATGTTTCTCAACGTGAGCTGGTTTCCCCTATCGTCAGATTTATTTTCAACGTGA
>MTKZ01011018.1_pt1 | contig 29131 bp, 24 predicted proteins | sample 1042781 | NCBI WGS metagenome assembly MTKZ01 (sample SAMN06212207, study PRJNA360539) | anaerobic digester metagenome | biome: Wastewater treatment plant; material: sludge; isolation source: anaerobic digester fed with sludge from wastewater treatment plant | place: Denmark: WWTP Viborg ... | reverse complement strand
AAAGTTGTAAATATGTGGCCTTTTGATTATGACGGACTTGTAATGTTAGGCTGGACATATTTCAGACTTAATAATCTGAGGGAAGCAAAAGTCCTTTTTCAGAAAGCATTATTGCACACTCCTGACGGTAAATCAGCGCTTGAGGGTCTGAATCTGATCAAGTGATCGTAATATGTTCTCTTACATAGCTTCTGGCCGGCGAGTCATTCAGACCGGTATCTTGTTTTAATTTTGTCAGAGAAAGTTTCATTTATAAATCCATTTCACATCCGGTGGTCTTGTAGTTCTGCCAAGATTTCATTTTAATATATCTTTGAATGTTAAACAAATAATTTATTGTATTGTTTGATTTTAGAACCGGAAAGAAAAAAGATGATCACATTGAGAAGAATATATGATCCGGAAGAATCCGGAGAACACTACAAAGTGTTTGTTGACAGGCTATGGCCGAGAGGCATTTCCAAAGAAAAAGCCGGCTGGCATGAATGGATAAAAGAAATTGCACCGGGTGACGAATTACGTAAGTGGTACAATCATGATCCTGCGAGATGGGAGGAGTTCAAATTGCTATACAAAGAAGAATTAAGCAGTAAGCAAGAAATACTGAAAAGATTAAAGCAACTGGAAAAGGAACATGGAACTTTAACACTGCTCTATTCATCCAGAGAGCTAAAATATAACAATGCCGTTGCCCTGAGAGAATTTCTTATGCAACAGGACGCTTAGACATGATGCAATTTTTGAGTTTTATTGATTGACCATCCTGTTTTCAAACCGATAACAAAAAGTACCTTTGCTTTGCCCTACGCTCTGAGCTCTTAGCGTCAACCATGGGCAATAAAAACCCTGATGATAAAAATCTCAGGATTCATCTTAACGGGATATCAGTTATCTTTTACCGCCGGATCCTGCGCTTTTTGCCATTTTAGCAGACGATTTCTGTGGAGCTGCGGGACGGGCCCCTTTGTTTTGAGTTGCAGTTTTTTCCTGCTTCATATATTGTTCACTGTTCAATGAAGCGTGTCGTTTTTGCTGTTTTTTCAGAGCTTTCTGTTGTTTTTTCAGAGCTTTACGTTCCTCATTCCTGGCCTGTTTCTGAGCCTTTGTCATCTGACCGTTATTCTTATATCCGGCCTGCATGGCTTCCTGTCTTCCGGTCTGGGTCCGGGTTCCTGCCTGTTCCTGTGTCTGTACCTTTGATTGCCTGCCCGACTGTTTCTGAGGACGGGCTTCTTCAGTCATCTGAGCACTTAAGACTGCGCTTATGAAAAGTGCCAGAACTGCCATTAATAATTGCTTCTTCATAATCATTCTGTGTTGGATTAATTGAATTTATTCTTCAAAATTAAGCCACTGAAAATGAACAATTGATGAAGCTTCTGCTGTATACACCATAAATTGATGAGCATTCGCATCTTTTTAAAAGATCCTGTAAATAATATTAATAAGAAATGTAAATCCTTTGGGGTTATGAAAACGGAAAAGATTCCTCATTTCGCCAAACCTTCGTAAGCTCAGTTTTGGCTTCATTCGGAATGACATTGAATTTCAGGTGGAGGGGGTAGAAAAGCCGGGGCGTTTTGATGCAAATTTCCTTAATGAACTAAGTTTCCCATCAAAACGCCCCGGCTTCCCCCCTGTCTTACCGACCCAGCTGTTATTCCGGGCGTCAGCGAGGAATCGGGTACGATTAACCCTAAATTGCCAGCCGGAACCCGCCCTGAAAAGGCAAAATATGAATAACCCCCGGTGAAACCGGGGGTATGTTGAACACTATTAATCCCAGCTCTGAAGAGCCTGCCCCGCTCTGCGGGGAGCTGAATATGCCAATAAAGATCCTGTCAGAAATTTATCTGACAGGATCTTTATTATTAATATGGATTTTTTAATTGTGAATTATTGGATCTGCATTTCCATCCGGATCACTTTTTACATACCCTGATTTCTTTGGATTTCCTCCTGTTACAAGCAGCACACCGCACGCATGAGGCGCTGCCATTGATGTTCCGCTCATCGTGGCAAGTGCTCCTCCTTTATATGTTGACAGGATACTTACACCTGGAGCGCAATAATCGACAGGAGGATTTCCGTAATTTGAAAAAGATGCCCAAACATCAATACTGTTACATGCTGAAATTGTAAAAATATTCTTATGATTTGCTCGTGCTGGTGAGTGATTATTAGCATCATCGCTTTCATTACCTGCTGCAAGTGAAACAAAAAGCCCTTTTTCAGCCATTTCAATCACTTCTAGATCCAGTGGCAAGTAAGCACTGCCTCCCAGACTCATATTCACAGCATCTCCAGCCACTCCATTTGCAATAACAAAATTTACTCCTGCGATAATTGTAGAATAAGCTCCAGAACCACGCTTATCAAGTACTTTTACAGGTACCACTTTAGCTCCTGCTGCTACACCTACTACACCAATAGTATTGTCAATAGCAGCAACTATTCCTGCACAATGAGTGCCATGTCCATTGTCATCATTGGGAGTTTTTGTCCTTGAAACATATGTCTTCCCGGATGCAACATCAACGATCAGATCAGGATGGGTAAGATCAATACCTGTATCAATTATCCAGGCTTTCTTTGTTCCTGTATAATTTGTCCCTCCAACTCTGGTAATCCCCGGAGGTGTTACTTCAGCGGGAAGTGGAGTGGGTGTCGGAGAAGGTCTGGCAAGAACTACCATCTTATCAGGCCATACCCCTCTTATACCCGGATTATTTTCCAGAGCAGCAGCCTCTTCTTCCGAAAGCTTAACCGCGAAACCTTCAACTCCGGCTGAGTAAACCTGTAACGGTTCTCTTTCAGCTATTTTAGAAGCTTTCAGGATTTTTTTCATTTCCGTTCGCATCAGATCCTGTGATCCGGGATAGCTCAATTTCGCTGATTTTACTGAGGTAACTCCTTCTTTGAGCAAAACAACATATTGCCCCGGAATGATATCACCATCTTTTAAGTTTACCAATAAGTCATCTTCATCCTGTGGCAATTGGATTGACTCCTTGTTACAGGATCCCAGCATTATAAAAAATGCCCAGACAAAAAGAAGTAAAATTTTTCTCATAAGACAATCAGGTTTAATTTAAAGGAAAGTTAATCAATTGTCATTTTATATCATAATTTATTTCTAATATTTCTTCCCAACCATTTCTTTAAAAAATAACTGAAGAATTTGGCAATAGGTTATGTTTATCAGGTCGCACCCCGCTTAAGGCGGGGCAGGCTCTACGGTGCTTATTGGTCATGGGGGAATAAACTTTACTATAAACAGAAAGCGCCTACGGCGCTAAAAACCAGATTTTTTGCAATTACCCGTCATAAGGCAGCGACATTTTTATAGATTCAGGATCAACATTTATATCAATTAACCTAATAACAGCGAAATATCTGTAGGCTGAGGATCACCATTTATGCTCCTGAGCCGCGTAGCGGCGGCCTTTTTGTAGTTCTATTTTCCGATTTACCTGGGAGTTTACCGCGTAGCGGTTATGGTATTGTAGAGAAGATTATATTGTTGGAATGATTCCGCGTAGCGGATATGGTATTCTTTTCCATAACCTCTACGAGGTATTAATCATTCACCAGAATCTTTACCTACAATACCATATGCCCTACAGGCAAAGGAGACTAAATCTATGCTTTCTAAATCAAACCAGAGCGATTATAATACGTTTTTAAAAACGTATTAAAATACGTTGATCGTCATGATAAAGAAAAGACTATCCGGGAGTAGAATCAGTAATTCCGATAACCGTTTATGATCATTTGTAACCAAATTCCCGCTCCAGTCTTAACCTGATATTATTTATTATTTCTATGGCCTTATCTATTGTCCTTAACCTCGTCCTGAAAGATAATATTGCCATCCTTATTACAAACTTCCCGTTAATTATTGTGGAACTGAAAAATACATTCCCATCCTTATGTATCAGCTCAAGAAGCTTTCTGTTGTAAGTATCCTCATCAACAGATACAGACGGATACCAGAAATAACTGATCGACAGATCCGGTTCGGGACCGGTACAGAAACCAATTTCAGATAATCTGATCCTGAAATACTTTGCAAGCAGCAGTTTTTCACTCAGACAGGCAATAAATGGTTCCGTCCCATGAATCCGCAGCGGCAGCCAGACACGTAATCCCCTGAAATGCCTTGTCAGTTCGGGAGATACATCCGCAGGTTCACAAAGATCCGTAATGGCATTGGCTGAATCCTGCATATAATTTGCAGTATATTGGAAAGAATCTGTCACCGCTTCCCTGTTTTTCACCAGAACAGCTCCCGTCCCATAAGGAATGAACAATCCTTTATGCGGATCAACCACAAGAGAATCTGCCATTTCTATACCCCGGAAAAGCTCTTTCCTTTCTTCTGTCAGGATAAAAAATCCTCCGTAAGCCGCATCAATATGATACCAGAGATTATGCTTTGCTGCGATATTTCCCAGATCAAATAAAGGATCAACGGCTCCGGTATCCGTTGTTCCTGCAGTTGCAATTACCAGAAAAGGATTCAGTCCGTCAGCCTTGTCCTTTATTATTTGTCCGGCAAGCCTTTCGGCATTTATCCTCAATTTTTCATCCAGCTCCGAATACCTTATTATTATATCTTCCAGTCCGATAATTTTCAATGCCTTTCCAATGCAATGATGTGTATGCTTACTCAGGTAAACAACACTTCGTGGTATCATGTCCGATTTAATCCCATGATGATTACGGGCTGCAGTAAGACCAATAAGGTTAGCAATCGAACCACCCGAAGTCAGACTTCCTGCAGCACTCATTGGAAATCCGAAAACAGATTTAAGCCAGTTCAGTATTTCGTTTTCTATTATCACCGCTCCCGGAGATGCATAAAATAATCCTGCATACTCATTGGTAACGGCAGCCAGATAATCGGCAAGTGAAGACATGTATATCCCTCCTCCCGGTACATACCCCAGATGGCTCCCCGATGCAGCATTGATCCCTTTCTCTGCTACTTCATGCTTAAAGACACCGATCAGTTCCGGTAAGGATATCTTTCCGGCACCGACAGAAAGTACATTTCTATCAGATCTGCCATCAGAGAATACTTTTGCAGTTTCCAGATCATTTATAAAACTGTTAGCATATTCATGAATATGCTGCAGATAATCATTTCTGAATTTTTCTGACGGTTCAAGTTCTGAAGAGATCTTCTCAATCTCTATTATTTTTTGCTTCAGCTCGTCCATTTATCACCGGATCTCATATGGTGTCATAAGCCAGAATCTCCCGAAATAATAATGCCATATGGTTTCCTTTCCTCCCGGTTGATAATATTCGAGGTAATCTTTCTTGATAACAACTTTATCGGATTTAATTTCCTTTTCAAACAATTTCTGGATTATACCCTTACTGTATGAAAAGACATATAGAAAAGCTGTCGCTTTAAGATCATTTATCACGACAAGCTCAAGATCAGCATCAGCACTGAAATCAAATTCATAAACATTAAGTTCGGAAATATATTCACCTACATTCTGTTTTACTTTCCTCCCTTTGTATTCTATTTCAATCCAACACCCCCCCTGATCACATCCGGCGCCTATTATTTCTCCGGCATTGAGCTTCCCCTGTGCTTTCATTGCTTCACTCTTTACAAGAAGTACCTGCCGCTTGTAATCAATGAATTCAACATTCGATATCTTCTTCTGACCTGCTGCGGTAACAGAAATTACTAATAATAGTATTGCTGCTGCATATCTCATGGCTGTCATATTTATGGGTTTTTAATCAGAATGATCCTGTTCAATAAAAGGTTTTTCTTCTTCCCGCCAGTTGTAAAACGGATAGTTATTGTATTAACGATATCAAGCTGACCCAGATCACAAATGTAAATATCCTTATATCTTTCTTCAGATGGTGAAGCGGTGCTTATCCGGTCAGAGACCCGGGTTTGACGCTGCCAGACAGAAAAATCACATCCATCAGGTCTTTTTACAACATCAAAATATAACTTATACCGGCCAGCCGGGATCTCTTCAAGTGAGATCCGTAATCCTGCATCATCCCCCGGGGTAAAAATAAAACTTTCCCCTCCCGTCCCGTATTTCCATGTTGTCTGGATATCCATGTTCCCCGAGATGTTATAATCCATCAGCTGTGGATAAATAGTCAGAGTATCCGGAAGGAAAACTGTGGCCAGGTCATTTACCGGGGCGGTGACTTCCCGTACCGGGGAATCGGAATAATAAAGTGCAAGTGATGTATAATCAACCGGGAACCTGTTTCCTGTCGGGCCATGTTCAATTCCCATGTAAATGCTTTTCCCGAAGGATAATTTATCGGAAATATAAAATCTGTATCCTCCTGTTCTGCAGAATGGAAGTGAATAATCCAGAGCACCGTGAAGCGGCAGGCTCATCCTCCCGTCCCACCGGTCCATAAGTGCATACCACCCGCCGTTAAAATAATCTTCCGAACCCGTCCCGTGTATCCTGAAACTTCCGTCGATTGAAGCAGAATCATCCCCTTCAAAAAAATATGTCATACCCGCCTGAAGCCCCTGAGCCTGAAGGATAGTCCCGACATAATGACCATTCCCCTTAACATCCAGGAAAAGATGAGGTTCTCCCGGGATTGATTTCGTAATTTTGTTCCAGTAAGTATAAAACTTCCCTTCCTTCCGGGGATCTCTTTTTTCATCAGAATAAAAAACCCTGACATTCGCCTGAAGATGATTTCCTGAAGATGATGCGTTTTTACGGTTGATAAGTTCAATCGTGGCGCTCTTATCGAAAGGCATGGGGAAATAACAATAATTCATCTCTCCGCGGGTCCCCATTAAAAGACTTTGCATTGATGCCTTCCCAAAGGCATATCCGAAGAAGTCAGCCAGAGGACAATATACTGCCGGATTTTTTTCTCCATCCCAGGTTATTCTTAAATCGACGCTTTTCATGATCCCTTCAAAAAGACCTGATGGCCCTATTTCCAAACCAAGGATCCTTCCTCCTTTATTATATCTGAATATTGCAACCGTTTCGCCGGGACTGATATTAAACTGCCCGTTATTTTCAGAAATTTTATCAGCATGGAAATCAGATACCTTTTTTTCATCCCTGTTCCACAGAACGGCGATCTTTTGCAGAGCTTCTTTTTCCTGAGCATTAAGCTCCGGATTGAAGCTTTTAACATCTGCATCCGGTCCGTACAAGCGGTATTGTATCTGGTGAAACTGAATCCTTTTCCCCCTGAAGATTATCCTGCAACTTTTTTGAAATGGAATTGGCAGGTAGCAATAATAACCTCCAAGCTGATTCCCGCATAATGGCATGACGAAGGGATATTTTTCCCCGGAAAACAGGTCAATGAACCTGATCGAAAAGGCCGGCTTTTCATTATCATCAATATAGAAATCCAGAGTGTCGTCAGTCGGGGTAGGCGTCCAGATCCTGTTTATCACACCGCTTCCTTCCTGATCAAAAATCACAAGTGAACCATCGTCATTTTTCCGTAAGTAAGAATAGGTACCTCCAAAGCCGTCGTCATTCCCGCCTGTAGTATCCCACGATGATACCTGAGCACAAAATGTTCCCTCCGAATATTCAGGGAGTGACGAAATATCATAAAAGACCTGTAATTCTGCGCAAAGAGAATGCTCTTTTTTAATTTCCGGAGCTGTTTCCGGGCCGCTTTCCGAACATCCCGTTAAAAACAGTATAGTAATGACAGATAAAGAATATAAGGTTTTCATTGAATGAAATAATATTCCTTCAGGTTATCTAACATAAAAACAGCTAATTAACCTCCGGGTTTAAATTATCAATGCTAAAATACACATTTTAAAGTACATATTAAATCTACTTTGACAGAATATTAAATAATTCAGCTTTTTTACGCCGGCCATAAACATAGCCGTCAACCATAGGGTTTTTGCGTATTTAGGTTTCCCCTCCTTTATTTAAGGAGGGGTGGCCAGATTACAAAACCATCTAATATGTAGAAAAATAATTTTTCTGGCCGGGGAGGTTTATTCAATCCCGGGAAATAAGTCTACTTTAGCAGTGAACGGTATAATTATGATCTGCTAATATACAATTGGAATAATAATACCTCTTAAATTGTCAGATATTTAACTTCATATGATCATCATGAACAGTTTCAAATTCATTCTTTCACTCTGTATAACGATAGTAATGCTGTTACTTATGGATCCAAGGTCTTTTTACGGGATCTCATTCCATGAATGGGCAGGATTAATAATCGGATTATTCTTTATACTTCATAAAATACTTAACTGGAACTGGATAAAAAAAGTCACTCTCGGATTTTTCAGAAAATGCCCTGGAAAAGCAAGGTTTAACTATTTGCTTGATATATTGATGCTCGCAGGCATCACATTAATGATCCTCAGCGGAATAGCAATAGCAAGGACTATCAATTTTTCATGGCTCAACCTTGGTGGTACAAGGATGTTCTGGAGGGCAATGCATACCAGCTCATCATTCATTACTCTTGCACTGTTTGGCATCCATCTGGGATTACACTGGAACTGGGTGCTTCAAAGATTAAAACTTAAAAAGTCAGACAATGCTGAGGAAAATTAGCTTCGCCATATTATCCGTCGCTATCCTTGTAACAGGTGTTATAGCACTCAGGAAACTGAATTACCTTGATAGCAGTATATGGGTATTCAAACTTAGTTCCGATAAAGAATCTGAAAGAAGAATTGGCCATGGTTTTGGAGAAGGTGCAGGAAGAGGAAGATCAGAGGGTTTTGAAAGATCAACAAGGCCCGGAGAAAGGCCGGAACGACCACCAATGAGGGAATTACCGGACAGCATCCGTGGAAGATTTGCAGGAAGAGGAAGAGGTCAGGGTATGAGAGAAAGAAATTTTACTGATAGCCTCCGACATGAATTTCCTCCGGAGTTCAGAGAGAGAGGCGAAAGGATACCGCCGTCAGGAGACTTCAGAAACCACAATGGTCGTGGAAGAGGAGATTTCAGGGAAGGACGTAAAATCAATCTCAGTAATGTACTGTGGTTTCTGGCCGTATTTGCTTCTCTGACTGTCATAACAATTTATATCGATAAAGCCATAAAACTTATTTGCAGGAAAAAGAAATCCCGACAAAGTCAATAGAATAATTATATTTACTACCGAGTAATATGATTAAATTATGAAAAGACAATACCTGATTTTGCTGATCCTTGCCTTTATTATTATCCCTGTAAATACGTTCCCCAGAGATAAGAATTCCGCCCTGAAGGAAATGAAGAATGATAAATCCGGAAAAACCGGGATCAGATTATTTAACGGGCACAACCTTGATGGCTGGTATACATACATTAAAGAAAGAGGAAAAAATTCTGATCCTTTGAATGTTTTTACAATCACCAAAGGAATGATAAGGATTTCGGGGGAGGAATTCGGATGTATAACCACAAATGATGAATTTGAGAATTATAAACTGACTGTAAAGTTTAAATGGGGCGATCAGACATATTCTCCCAGGACTGATAAGGCAAGAGACAGCGGGATATTATTACATTCAACCGGAGAAGATGGAGCATCATCCGGTACCTGGATGTATTCTATCGAATGCCAGATAATTGAAGGAGGTACAGGTGATTTTATTGTGGTTGGCGACGGAAGTAAAAACTATTCAATAACTTCCCCTGTTGCTCCCGAAAAACAAGGCAGTTCATTTGCCTTCCGTACGGGAGGAAACAAAGCCACTATAAACTCCGGACGGATAAACTGGTCCGGCCGTGATCCGGAATGGAAAGATGTTAAAGATTTCCGTGGAAGAAATGATATAGAAAACCCCGTCGGGAAATGGAATAAAATTGAATGCATTGTCAACGGAAATGAGATCCATATTTATCTTAACGGCGTTCTGGTCAATCAGGCCTTTGATGTAAAACCACAAAAAGGCAAGATCCAGATCCAGTCGGAAGGCGCTGAGATATTCTTCAAAAAGATCATTATCACTCCACTGTAATTAAGACTTTAACGTATTAATTACTATATTCTCCTGTATTAGTAGTCTCTTGACTTTGTGTCCTTTGTGATTTCCTTTGTGTCCTTTGTGGTTAAACATCAATGCTTAGTTAAGCACAAAGAGCACTAAGGGGATTTCAAAATGAAGCTTCCCAAAACTTGCAAAATAATATCTTGTCCGGAACTGTCTACTCTCATGAATTTAATTATATTTGCCAAACGATTGAATAATTGTTCATATATGATATAAAATGAAGAAGAAAAAAACAAATTTATCGGGTAGCGAATTCATTGAAGGGAAAAAAGTTAAATCGGTAAAGAGCAAAATGAAATCCGAAAAATTCTTTCATTACCTGGCCGAAACTTTCAGGGCCATGAGCGATCCGACCAGAGCCAAGATCATATTTGCACTATGCCAGGAAAATGAACTGTGCGTTAGTGATATTGCTTCAATTATCGGGACTACTAATTCCGCAATATCCCATCAGCTCAGGACATTAAGGAATATGAAGCTGGTTAAATATAATAAAGCAGGTAAGGTAACCTATTATTCACTTGACGATATACATATAAACAATCTCTTTGCAGAAGGTTTAAGACATGTTGAAGATAAATGATCTGCAGAAGGTTAATTGGATGGATGCAAATCATAAACACTACGGAACATATGGAACTCAAAAAAAGCAATATAAGTCTCATTGAACTGGAAGATGGCCAGTCAGGAACAATCGTATCGCTGAACGGCGGCCGGAATCTTACAAAACGGCTTGCCGATCTCGGAATAAGTCCGGGAACCAATATAACCGTATTAAGACGGTCATTATTTTCAGGTCCTGTCCAGGTTGAGGTTGCCGGATCAAAACTGGTACTTGGCAGAGGATTGGCATCGAAGATACTTGTGAAACCACAATGAATGAGACAAAAAAAATAAATGTTGTTCTGGCCGGTCAGGGTAATACCGGGAAAACCTCAGTTTTCAATTATTTCACCGGATCACATCAGCACACAGGTAACTGGGCCGGAAAAACTATTGAAAAGCTTGAAGGGACCCTGTATTATAAAGACTATACAATCGACGTACTCGATCTGCCCGGGATATATTCACTTACCACATTATCTGTTGAGGAGTTAATTGCCCGCGAATATATTATCAAGCATAAACCCGATGTGGTAATCAATATAGTTGATTCAACCAATCTGGAAAGGAATCTGATTTTCACTCTACAGCTGCTTGAGCTTGGCTGCCGGGTCATTGTAGCCCTTAACATGATTGATATTGCCAGGAAGAAAGGGATCACTATTGATATACCCAAACTGCAGAATATACTCAATACCCCGGTAACAGGAACTGTGGCGTCGAGGGGAACGGGGCTGACAGACCTCATGGATAAAGTCATTGAACTCAGGGAAGTCAGTAATGACAGGGTATCATTGAATTATGGTAAAGAAATTGAAGATTGCATCAGTCAGCTTACTGACGAGTTAAAAGGAGTTCAGGTGCCTTATCCTGAAAGGTGGATAGCAATAAAGCTTCTAGAAAAAGATAATGAAATAGTAAAAATAATCCGGCAGATAAAACCTGAGGTCCTTGAGAAGAATAAGCTCCTCGAGGAAAAGCTTGAAGAGATACATGGTCATGATTCTTCTCTTGTGATAGCGGATGAAAGAAGTCATCTGGCCGCACAGATAACAAGGGAAACTGTTACTATGGCTCCACACAGGAAAATGTCACTGAACGACAGGCTGGATTTCATCACCACCAACCGGTTCAGCGGCTACCTCGTAATGATACTGATAGCCGGAGGAATGTTCTTTACTGTCTTCAGCCTGGGAAACTGGCTTTCATCATTACTGGATTCACTGTTCATCGGCTGGCATGAATGGTGGAACAATACTGTCGGGACGTCATTTTTAAGTGCACTCGGGTGGTCCGCCATCGAAGGTGTTCTTGCCCTTATCCAGATTGCACTGCCATATATACTGCCATTTTATATCATCCTTTATTTCCTTGAAGAGTGGGGCTATATAGCCCGGATCTCTTTCCTGATGGATAATTTCATGCATAAAATGGGCATTCACGGAAAAGGATGTATTTCTTTCATAATCGGCCTTGGATGTAATGTCCCGGGATGTCTTTCCTGCCGTATAATGGAATCCAGACGCGAGCGTTTCATAACTGCGGTACTGGTAACACTTGTACCCTGTTCAGCCGTTTCGGTAATTGTTTTTGGACTCGTAGGAAAATATGTAGGACTGATATGGGCACTGGGATTATATGTTTTTGCAATGATACTGATCTTCATTGCCGGAAAAATATCGTCAAAGATACTTCCAGGTGAACCTGTGGAACTTATAATGCCGATGCCCGACTATAAAACACCGCAATTAAAATCAATTCTCTATCAGACCTGGGATTCACTTAAGGAATTTATTTATATAGCCGCTCCGATAGTCATTGTTTCAGGAATAATAATTCAGGCTATCAATCTTGCAGGGTGGATGCCTGCAATATCATCATTTCTGAGCCCTGTGACAGTTAGCTGGCTGGGCCTTCCGGCAATTACAGGTATTCTTCTTATATTCGGTATACTCAGGAAAGAGCTGATACTTGTTATGCTTGCAGCTTATCTCGGAACAACGGAATTTGCCGAAGTGCTGACATCACAGCAAATGATCACACTGGCAGTTGTCAGTATGTTCTATGTGCCCTGTGTGGCTACAATTTCAGTATTATGGAAGGATTTCGGCTGGAAAAAAGCCCTTGCAGTATGTATTATAGAAATCGTCTTTGCAATAGTTCTTGCCGGAATAGTAACCAGATTATTGAATCTGGTATTTTAGAATAATTCTTTTTATTTTTTAGTTTTTAATTTGTTGATAGATAAGCCAGCCTGCTTTTCTGTTATCATTATCAGGGACATTAAATATGATGGCATCAGAAAGGTTCCATTTCTTTTTAACCTCATCGACAAACTTGTCCCGTACTGTAATTAATATATGGTTAGAGGATTTTTCAAGTAATTCACTTATGGAGTCATGCCATCCTCTTCCCTGAAGTTCCAGAAGTCCTACCTCATCTATGATCACGATCCCTGTTATATATGTGGTCAGTTCTTCCAGAATCGATCTGCCTTTTGCAAGACCTTTTGGAGAAATATAAAATTTACCTATTTTTTCATTTCCTGTTTTTTCATTTTCCCTTAGAAATACTTCCCGCTTTCCGGTGGAGATATCAATAATATCATAACCCAGGGTCTCTGATCCGCCGGTTATGCGGTCTGACAATATTCCTTCTGATTTTATTTCCTGGTCCTTCAAAAACTCTATAATGTTTTTTGTGAAAGTTGTTTTCCCCCCTCCTACCGGTCCGCTTATAATGAATATCTTCCTGGGAATATTTCCGATGCCTTTTATTTCAGCAAGCCGCCGGTCAGCCTGAGATAACACATTATAAAATATCGAGACAGGTTTTCTGACAAGGCTTTTGAGATCGGGTATTGATCCTATGAAAAACGGCAGACTTTCGACTGACAGTTCAAGCGCCAGAGGAAGGTTTTTTAAGGCAGTCTTCTGGAAGAAATCCCTTATCACAGGATTGTATAATTCAGTTCCCAGAACAGCAAATCCTGTAATAATGACAGCAGCCCTGAAATTCATCTGGATTCCGGTGAGGAGACCCTCAGCCCATGAAATACTGCCTCCCTGTGCAACTGTAAAAGCAAAAGCGGTAAGCAGGGTGATCAAAACAAAGAATATCCAGAATCCCGGCCGCATAATCTGACGGAAAGCCCTTTTGTACCTCGATGACCAGATTATAACAACCCCTGTTATGGCAATACTCCATACATACCATGGTGTATAATAAATCAAAAGAAAGGAACCAACCATTAAAGCAATATCAATCAACAGCCATCCAACCGAGTATTTAAAATCTTCACCGGAATTCTTTCTGATACCGTCAACAGAATTATTCCGGGAGAACGAGACTTCTTTTGCCGGCTGCCGCAGCATTCTCTTTCCTGTAATTATACCGATTATCCCTGCAAGAAGACCGAAGAGTGCGAAAACTATCAGGAGAACAATAATGGGTAGCCATACAATATCGGTTTGTATATTAAGCTGTTTTTGTGCAAACTTCAGAAGACTGTTATAGACCTCAACAATATTTGATCCGTAGGAAATAATATAGTTGGCTATTTTCTGGAACAGGTTCCAGGACATTGCCAGAATGGCTCCAATAATCAGACCTCCCATATTCCTGCCAAAAATTCTTACAGAAAATTCAAGGAGAAGTGATTCAGCGAAGATTGCGATCATCGGGCCGAAGATAATTGCACTCGGCGACATTGTTTTCATTACGGCACAGATCAGTCCCGCACGCCAGAATATGCCATTCTCATGCCAGATATAACTTATAGATATAAGAATAATCAGACCAATTGCTGTAAGGATGTTCCCACTGAACGGAACTCTCAGATTATGAAGAAAACTACCGAGAACAATCTCCGATGCAGCCCAGATCGTTCCGGCAATTGACGCCTTTATCCACTTTTCACTTAATTTATATTTCATCCCCCCTGATGATGCTTATTTTACGGGCACAGTATTTGAAAAGGTGAAAACCGGCTCCACCCTCACTTACAATATTAAAAAGTTTATCAGGATCAGTAATTCTTATCCCACCAATAATACTGATTTTATTCCGAAAAAGAATATCCGGTATAATATTACCTGACGGCCCGGTTAAAATAACCTCAGACTTCGACGGAATTTCTTTCAGCAGATCATCCAGAGTCCCGTTCACGAGGGTCTGTCCGCTTATAATTATAATATCCGATTCCTGAAGAATTGTTCCGGAATCCTTTGAAGGAACAAAATACTTCTTTTGCTCAGGAGGAAGGGCATTTTCATTCAGTTCCAGAACATATAGCTTATTCCCCGTTCCGGTTATCTTCCTTATATATGATTGAAATGCTCCTATAACAGTTATAGTCTTAACCGGAGTAAGATCAATAAGATCGACCGGATCACAATCATCAATGATCTTGTAGTTGCCGGAATCAATCATTTCAGAAGATAAGGCGCTCAGAACTGCTGTCTTTACTGAAGAAATAACTGGTGAGCTTTTTTCTGACTCAAGGATCCCGGCCACTTTTAGTCCTCTGATTTTAAGAGGCGACAAATCACCGAAATCCCTGTCACCCTTTTTACAGAAAGGATGACCTCCGGAAAGGGTTGCTGCAGTACCTATGCTTCCGTCAGACAGTCGTACGGCAGTCAGATAAATACCTATCCTTATATCCGAAACAAACAGTTCATTCAATCTGTTTCCATAGCGGTTCTTTAACAGGCTGTATGTCTGTTGTAATATCATAGAATTATCATTTGTATGCGGTTCTTTACCGGGCCGGGAGTTGTCTGTTCCTGTAGAATGATTAGAATATCGTCCTGTTTTTATTCATTGCATCCCTGATATGATCACGGATCGATTTCCCGTTTTCATTCTTATCAAGGAAATAATTTACTAAACCAACTGTAAGCGCACCAAGGAAAAAGAATAATGCATCTCTTTTTGTGATTCTACCCTTCATTTTATTCAAATTAAAAATACTGAATACTGTTTAATACCGGTTTTAAAGGTCACAAATTTATTAATATTTTATTTTTCTTTTTCCGTAAACTCCTCAAACATCCTGATAGCCTTGAACAGAACGCCTGCTTCCCCCCTGAATGTACCCGATCCTCTCGGTTCATTATTAACTGAATACCATTCATAAAAGCCGTTATTGTTTTTTACCCGTTTTACCATTGGCTGAACCTGATCATATGCTTCCTGTACAAACCCGTAGCGGATGAGTTGCTGTATCATTCTCCCGCCGAACCATGTCCAGTCACCCCCGTTCTGATAGCTGTATTCGGGATTCATGATCTTATTTGCAAAATAACCTTCAGGATATGGCGGGTATAGTGTTAAACCAATCGATGCAGCTCCGGCAAGCTTTACCCTTTTAACCATTTCATCTATCGAAGCTTTGATCTCTTCAACCGAAAGAAGTCCGGCTTCTATGGCTATGGCGGTTCCCCCGAAATAATAAATCTCATTTTGAAAACCTGAATTCAATCTATTCGCCTGCTTATCTTTCATATTGTTTCTCTATTCAAATTTGTCTTTACTGTACAATTATCCTTTTCGCCAGTTCTGTAAAGTACTCATTTGACCATATTTTTAATTCATCATGATTTCTGATGAAAGGCATCACATCCCTGATGACTTTTTCAATTTCAGTCTCTGAAAGTCTTTTAAAGAGTAAACTCGTGAAACCGGTAAGATCGATATCTATACCGTTAATTTGTTTTGTTCGTGACCGAAAGCTTTCAAAGTTCAAAGGAACATTATTCCGAATATACCATTCAAAGTCGTACCAGTCACGCCCTTTGATCCTTATCTTCCAGTTCCTGAACAGTAAAGCATGAATCTTACCTGCAAACATATCTGGCAAGGACACACAACGTGTAAAAAATGAAAATGGATGGAGCAGTAGTTTTTGTTCTGTATTTGTAAAGCCGGGAGGATTTAGTTCAACTTCCAATTTGATTTTAACAACTTTTTCTGTCCGAAATGAAATATTAAAAATTTCAGTTGCATCATTCAAAAAAGCAGATTCAATATCAGTCTTTTTTCTTTTTATCTTCCTGATAATTTCTACTGTCCTGCCTGTGGATTTGAATTCTGAAATAATATCAGGGAAGTAATCTTCAAAAATAAAATCACCTGAAGAGTTAAGCAGAGTGAAGTCCATGTCTTCAGAGAACCTGGATAAGCCATGAAAGATCCTCAGACAGGTTCCCCCGAAAAAGGCAGCTTTTTCAAAGAACCCTCCACGATAAAGACCTGCCAGGGTGATTTCCTGCATTATTTCATGCATTGCATTTAACCTTTCACTCTCCGTTTTTATGTCATACCGTGAGAGCATCTGATCAAATAGATTCATTTTTGCAACAGTTTTACCAAAAGATTCAGGTCATTTTTCTTCTTTCCTGATAATGAACATTCCCTCAATATTCTTACGTCCATTTTATAAAACTCATCCATATCCATCCTTAAATCCTCCTCAAGGAATGAGACCATAGATTTAAGAAATCTTGGTCGAAGATTTGGAGTGAAAGCAATTAAATCGCTTAATGCCTTTTCAGGAGATGCTGCCAGAAAGGTTGTCCTCCGATCTGAGATCTGTCGTATTCCTATTGAGTAGTATTTATCACTGCAGCTAATGTAATCAAAAACAGATATCAAATTTTTAAAACATCTTGATCTCTTTGTTGTCATTGATTTTATTATATGAACGCTCTCCGGTATCAGACCATAAAACCTTAGTGCAGTCTCCATAGAAATATATGATGGACCATAAATGTGGTTTGCTAAAAGCTCTGTTGAAAGCAGCTCACCGGTCATATCAGGAGATACAACATACATCCCCCGTTTAAGCCTGATCAAAATATGTTTATTTTCTAATTCAGCTATCTTGTTCCTGGGAGACTTGTAATTGCTGTAAAGAGACTTAAGAACTGCATAACTAACCGGTGTATTACCCAGTTGTCTTAGTCTATCCATTTTCAATGAATTTTCATTTGTAACAAATATAGTAAATTTTTGCACACATATTCTTAAAATATTAAACTAACTATATAAATATTTACTATTTATTAAAAATATCATTTATGATATATAGAATCCAGTGATAAAAGAATCCGACTAATCCCTGAAACTTGCCGGGTGAGTTTGTTACTCCGGCATTATCCTTGCCACCCATCCGCCTCCCGGAGCAAGACTGATCTTCAAAATGTCTCCTGCATTAAAGGTCATTGTGGTTTTCCTGTAATCTTCCGCTCTTTTGTCTGCATTAATACCATCAACAATAGCTTCGAGCCTGTATTTACCCGGGGCCAGAAAATCTGTTTCAAGATCAATATCACGTTTATCCCAGTCGGTGACAGCGCCGGCAAACCAGTTTTTCCCTGCCCGGCGGGCCAGAACAGTATACTTTCCTATTTTACCTTCAAGCAAACGTGTCTCGTCCCATTCAACAGGGATTTTAGTCAGGAACTCCGTACACTCCTTCTCACGGTAATAATCGGAAGGTGAGTCGGGAAGCATTGTCATCGGGCTGTTGAGGATGACAAAAAGAGCCATCGAATGAGCACGTGTCCCCTGCTCCATCGGATAATCACCCAATGCCCGGAAATTATTTTTTGTTGAATTTCGCATAGAGGCAGGGATATAATCCATGGGGCCGGCAAACATACGGATATAGGGCAACAGGTTATGATGTTCAGGATTGGCCTGATCGGTCCAGCCGTTATATTCAAATTCGATCAGACCTTCGCGTGTCAGTACATTCGGATATTTCCTGCGCAATCCGCACGGCTTATATGCACCATGGAAATCAACCACCATCTTTTTTTCTGCGGCGGTACGTGCAACTCTTTCATAGAATTCAACCATTATCTGATCATCGCGGTTCATAAAATCCATTTTAATTCCTTTTATCCCCCACTTCTCAAAAAGGCTGAAAGCTTCTGACCATTGCTTTTCCAGTGTTCGCCATATCACCCATAACATTACATCCACATCTTTTGATGAAGCGTAAGCTGTTACCTCTTCCATATTCAGTCCCGGGACAGGCTTAAGAATATTGTCCCCCGGGCACCAGCCGTCATCAAAAAGAAAATACCTGAACCCATGTTCTGCACAGAAATCGATAAAATATTTTGCAGTTTCGGTATTTATTCCCGATCTGAAATTGACCCCGTAAATATTATGTTTTGCCCACCAGTCAAACATAACTACTCCGGGTTTTATCCATGAAGGGTCAGCTATCGCACATTGCGATGCCAGCAGATAAACCATATTGTTTGAGATCAGTCCGGCCTCATCGTCTGCCACAGCAAAGATCCTCCACGGGTACGTGCGGGTCCCGCTAACTTTCGCTATAAAGTTATATGCTTCAGCCACCTGTCCCTGTCCATAGGCATTCCCTTTGGAGGTAAATGCTTTCGGAAATGGAGGATTGGCTGACTTCAGCTGCTGCCGGCCCGTACCCTTCATCCATAGTCCGGGATAATTATAAAGATCGGCTTCAGTGATCATTAAGAATTTCCCGTCTTGCTTTTCAATCAGAAAAGGAAGGTTACATAACTTACCCTGCTCAATTCCATTCAGCTTTTTATGCTCATAAGGCGTCTCATAGGGTGAACTGAAACTCTCTGACGACTGAAACCTTGCAGAATCATTTTCACCAAGAATTATATCAATATTTTCCCTTTCTATATCCAGAGTATCTTTAAATGACGTTAATAAACGGTATGCCAGTCCCTCATTGAATAATCTGAATGTAATGGCATAGTTTGCCCTGAATTTTATTTCAAGTTCATTATATGAGTTGACAAGTTCTGAAGCTTTTCCCCTTATTTCAGGTTTTATTACTTCATTTACCGATCTCCGGGCTGTTTTCTGTACCTTAAACCCGTTACTGTTCTGACCAATAGCGTCTGTTTCCAGGGAAATATTTTCCAGCCTGACTATTTCAGACCCTTCTTTTTTCAGACCGGCAAAGATCCCCTGGTTTATTTCGATTTCCGCTTTCAGTTTATCGTCAGGCGATGAAAGTTCATATTTCTGGGCATTGCAGTTAATGCAGAAAAAACCGGAAAATAAAAGCAGCAATGATTTTTCCATTTCAGTAAAATATTGAATGACGTTATTAATTCTTTGTGGAACTTCGTGTCTTTGTGTCTACTATATAACTCACCCCTAAATCCCCCTAGGGGGACTTTTGAATCTGAGCGCCCCCCTGGGGGCAAGGGGTGGCAAGAAGGGCAGGAGTCATTATAGTTGATGTTCCTGAGTTCTCTAAGGTGGTACACTTAGAGGCAAAATAAGATGCCACAAAGGCACTTAGACACTAAGAATCACTAAGTCAATATAATAGGTTAAATTAAAACAATTTGTTTTTGATGTTTTATAGCAATTTTATTCTTCCCATGTAAATGCTTCTCTCAGGATTTCAAGGCTTTTGGGAACTGCAGTCAGATTTTTTTTCTCCTGAACATGACAATCCCATACCGGATGCGGCAATTGCCATACCGGATGTACGTAAAAACGAACGGCGTGATGTATTCATAGCTTTTTTATTTAATCATTTATTTAATCATTGGAAATAATTTTCTGGTTTCCTCTTCTGAAGGCTTTCTACTATAAGGAGTATATCTGAATGTTTCTGTATAAACTACTTTCGATCCTCTTGTATCACCGTACCACTTCCTGAGGCATGATCTCTCAGAGTCGTTAACCTTGCTGAACCATCCTGCAACAAATTTCTGCCTTTCCTCTTTCCCCTGAGGCACTTTATCAGATACACCCTCGGTCCAGGGCATCCACTCAAAGAATTGCGATTCATGTGCCGAAGTGGCATATACTTTCTGATCGAATACGGCATCTATATCAACTGCAATTTCCGGTGAAGAAAAGCCCGGATAAAGGAATACCGGATTCTTTTTCAGGGGAGGTGTGTCGGGAGCGACATTTGGTACAATCACCATATATGAAGCATCCTGCACTAATATGCTGGTATAGCGGTGGTCGGGGTGATAATCATCAAGGGGATGGGTAATAACTATATCCGCATTCCATTTCCTGATTTCCCTTATGATTTTCAGTCTGTTTTCCAGTGTAGGCATCAGTTCCCCATCGTGGTTATCCATCACAAGATATTCCACACCGAACCGTTTTCCGGCTTCCTGAGCTTCAAGCATACGGCGTTTTGCAAGTACCCCTCCTCCCATTGACTGGTGACCCGCATCGCCGTTTGTCATGGAAACGAACTTAACATTATGACCAAGCTTTGAATACAAAATTGCCGTTCCGCCGGCAATAACATCACAGTCGTCGGGGTGGGCCCCGATAACGATTATATTCAGTTTACTGTCCTGTGAAATCCCACAGACCGATATTCCGGCCAGTAAAAAAATAAAGGTAAAAAGTTTCTTCATGGTCAGGGTTTTGAATAAATAGTTTTCTCGTGGCATAAATTTAGGAATTTTATTTACCATCAATGATTATGGATACATATTTAATATAATTTGTCCTGCTATATAAATTTATAGCTTAAGGACCGGAATAAATGTTTTTGAGCCTCGCAGAGTTTGCAGTACCGCGATCGCGCCTGTTTAAAAGTTAGAATTTCAGGGTAAACCTCGATCCTTTATTCGGAGCGGAGTTCACTGAAATTGTACCATTATGATTTTGCATTATTTGTTTTGATAAGCTTAATCCTATTCCTGAACCATGCGTTTTTGTAGTGTAAAATGGCACAAAAATATCTTCAATAATATCACCGGGAATTCCTATACCATTGTCTTCAATCTGAATTAATGTACAATCATCAGCAAAGAAGGCTTTCAGGTTTATTATTCCATCCTTTTTACCGGACAAAGCTTCCTCCGCGTTTTTGATCAGGTTGATTAAAACCTGTTCGATCTGAGAATAGTCTGCTTCCAGCGAAATATCTTCAGGATATACACTTGAAAAAATTTTTATGCTATCCGGAATGTTTGATTCCATGAGCAGAATGCACCTTCGGAAGAGGCTGTCAATAGTGAATCTGCCTGAATCGGGTTTCGGTAAAAATGTTAAACTTCTGTACTTATCAACAAAATCCAATAATCCCTTTCCTGTTTCTTCAATTGTATCTAATCCGGAAAGTGTTTTTGATATAATTTGCTGATTAATTTCTACCGGCAGCACCGGATCTTCATTGTCTTTGTTTTTAAAGTACCCTGAGATCACTGAGGTAAGAGAGGTGATCGGACTTATTGAATTCATTATTTCATGGGTTAACACCCGGATTATTTTTTGCCATGAATCCAGTTCTTTTTTTTCGAGTTCACTTGTAATATCCTGAAAAGTTATCAGTTTGATATCATTATCTTCAAATGTCAATTCTGCAGCTTTGATTAAAACACTCTGTAAAGTATTGTCTATTTTCATTTTATGTAAAATATCCTGACCGGGTTTTATAGTACTTATAATTCTGAAAAGCTCATCATTCTTTGTTTGCAATGATGAAAACTGCCCGGTTTGCTGAACGTTTAAATACCTTCTTGCAGCTCTGTTATAGATTTTTACCCTTCCATTCATATCAAATGATAATAGTCCGGCGTCAACATGATCAACCACACTTTGAAGGAAACGACTTGTTCTTTCGGTTTCAATCCTGGCATTCTGAATAATAGTATTTACCGAATTCATTTTGTTGTGCAATTTATCGAATGAACTATTATTCGTCTCTTTAGAAAACCGGACTGATGAGTCATGATCCTGAACCGATGAAAAAAATTTGTCCAGATCGGTATTTGTTTTATTAACCTGATTTACAAGCAATAAGGTTTGCATAACGATTAGAAAAACAATACCCGCCAATGTGTAATAGTATCCGCGATCGAGATGCTGCAATACTATTCCTAATATTACACAGGATAATGCAATAAAGGTTACCCGGATAGATACATTGATGAAGAATTTATTTAATAACATATTACTGCTTTCTAAAGGTTATATTTATGCATTTTATTGTACATGGTTTGCCTGGCTATTCCCAGTTCCTGTGATGCTTTTAATACACTTCCATAGTTATTGTCCAGAGCGATTTGAAGAGCATTTTTCTCTATTTCAGCAAGAGTCCGAGATTTTGGCCGGACATAGGATTGTTGTGCTGAATGTGAGATAATAAAATCTTCCGGTTTTAGAATGTCCGAGTCACATAATATGACTGCTTTCTCTATTGTATGACGTAACTCCCTTACATTCCCCGGCCAGGTATATTTCATAAGCTGATCCAGGGTTTTGCTGCTGAATTTCAGATAATATTTCTCGTATTTGTTTGCATATTCTTTTAAAAAATGCTCTGCAAGCAAAATAATATCTTCACCCCTGTCGCGCAAAGGAGGAATTTCAATCACAATTGTGTTAATCCTGTAATACAGATCCTCACGGAAAAGATTTTTCGATACCATTTCAGGCAAATTTTTATTAGTCGCACAGATAAGCCTTATATCAAAAGGTATTGCCGCTTTTGATCCGACTTTAAATATTATCCTGTTTTGAATGGCGGTAAGAATTTTAGATTGCATAGTAAGAGAAAGGTTTCCTATTTCATCCAAAAATAAAGTGCCGCCGGAAGCTGTCTCAAACCATCCGGTTTTATCTTCTTTAGCATCAGTAAAAGCCCCTTTAATATGCCCGAACATTTCACTTTCGAATAATGTATCCGTAATTGTACCGATGTCTACACTGACAAAAGCTTCGTCAGCTCTGCATGAAATATTATGGATTTCTTTAACAATCAATTCTTTTCCGGTACCATTCTCGCCAATGACTAAAACATTTGCATCAGTCCTGGCTACTTTTTTTATTACCTGAAATACATTTTCCATAGCTTTTGACTTCCCTATTAGGGGACAATCCTGTTTAATAATCGCCCTGTTTATCTGTTTTTGCCTGTTCCGGAGTTTTTTATTTTCAATCTTTGATTGCCTTAGTTTAAATGCTGCCTGCAGGGAAGCAATGAGTTTATTATTGTCCCACGGCTTTACCACAAAATCGGTGGCACCTTCTTTTATTGCCCTTACAGCCAGGTTAACATCGGAATAAGCAGTAATCATCACCACAACGGCTAACGGATCTGATTTCAATATACGACCGAGCCAGTATATACCTTCATTACCGGTATTTACCCCGGCTGAAAAATTCATGTCCAACAGGATAACATCATATTCTTCATTGTTTATATAACTGATGATCTGGTTAGGATTTGATATACCCGTAACACTTTCAAATTCCGGTTCAAGCAACTGGATCAACGCTTTTAAGACTTGTTTATGATCGTCAACAATTAACAATTTGCCATTCATTTCATCTTAAATTTTGTCAATATTATGGACATATAATGTCATTATATTAGACAAATATATAAAATATTTTTTGAGATTTTTACTTATATAATTATATTTCAGAAAGTAATAATTACTGGTATGGTAATTGGAAGTTTTAGGTAGATTTTTCTACTTAATTTATCATGGAGTTAAACTATGATTAAAAATTACCTCAAAACAGCCCTTCGGAATATTAAAAGGTATTCAACGTATTCTATTCTGAATATCAGCGGGATGGCTATAGGCATAGCCTCCGCAATTTTAATTCTCTTATGGGTACATGACGAATGGAGCTATGACAGACACTTCAAAAATGCCAATGATCTCTACCGTGTGATTGAGAAGCAATATTTTTCCGGGGGAGAAATATCGCAGTTTGCAGTATCTCCGGGGCTTTTAGCCACTGCACTAAAAGAAGAATATCCTGAAATAACCAGATCAACCAGATACTCAAATCCGCAATTCCCAATGCAAAAGGGGAATGAATTTATAGAAGCAACGATCGCGATAGTGGACAAAGAGTTTCTGAATATGTTTGATACCAGATTTGTTCGCGGGGATACCAATAGCGCTTTAAACGGACCTTACAATATTGTCATTACTGATAATCTGGCTAATAAATATTTCGATAGTGAAGATCCTGTTGGNNGCTCCTGTAAACGACTGGGGATATAGATGTTACAATTATCTCCAATTGCAAAAAGGAACTGATAGTAAAATCTTTGATAAGAAAATCACAGATTTTATCAAAAAGAATAAAAAAGGATCAAATTCTGAAATTTTCCTTCAAAACATAAAAAAGATACATTTATATTCTTCGCAAAAATATGCTTATGATATTAGTGGTCATGGTAATATAACTTATGTCGGTATTCTGAGTCTGGTTGCTGTGTTTATCCTGATTATTGCCTGTATCAATTTTATGAATCTTTCTACTGCACTGGCGGCCGGCAGGGCAAGGGAAATTGGTATTCGTAAAGTGAACGGAGCCGGTAAAGTGAAAATAATCGTCCAGTTTTTAGGAGAATCTCTTGTAATTGTATTGGTTGCCCATGTTTTTGCTATGATCCTGGTTGAATTGTTATTGCCCGGATATAATAATATTACCGGGAAGCAACTGGCTATTAATTACCAAAGCGCCGGATTATATATGGGTTTAATTTCCATGATATTGTTTTGCAGTTTGCTGGCCGGAAGCTATCCTTCTTTCTATATGGCTTCTTTAAAGCCACTTGATATAATGAAAGGAATCGTTGATATGAATCCCGGCAATACGAAATTCAGAAGGGTTCTTGTCATATTTCAGTTTTCATTGTCTATCCTGCTTATAATATGTACTTTAGTTGTCAGTAAACAATTACACTATCTTCGGAATAAGGACTTGGGATATAATAAAGAAAACATCGGTTATTTTTTATTCGATACAAACCCCAGAGATCCTCAGTTGGAAACTTTTAAAAAAGAAATCAGCAGCAATCCGGATGTATTGAGTATAACAAGGGCACGCTATAACCCGGCCAACGTAGAAGGAACCTGGTCAGGCCTGAAATGGACAGGAAAAAAGGAAGGCGATGACGTTAAGTTTTATGGACTTGGCGCTGACGAAGATTATGCAAAAACATTTCAGCTTGAGATTAAGGAGGGTCGCTTCTTTTCTTCGGAATTTTCAACAGATAATACTGCATTAGTGATCAATGAGGAAGCAGCAAAAATAATGGGTTTTAATAATCCTGTTGGCGAAATACTATCAACCAGAGACGGCAGGAGATTTACAATTATCGGAGTGGTAAAAGATTTTAACTTCAGATCATTACATACCAGGATTGAACCGCTCATAATGAGTTTGGAGTCGTGTAATACTTTCTACATCAGAATGAAACCGGATAAAATCGCTTCAACCATAGAATTCGTGAATAAGACGTATAAATCATTTAATAATCCTAACCCGTTGTATTTTCATTTTCTTGATGATGATTTTGCTGATCTTTACCGGTCAGAACAAAGAATAGGCAAAATACTTAGTTATTTCTCATTCCTGGCAATCATAATATCTTGTCTTGGTCTTATAGGGTTATCCTCATTTATGACAGAACGCAGGACTAAAGAGATTGGAATCAGGAAAATTAACGGAGCAAAGTCAGGTGAAATATTCACCCTGTTTTCGTTAGAATACATAATCTGGGTATTTATTTCGACCATAATTGCCTGCCCGATTGCATTGTATGCTATGAATAAGTGGTTGCAAAGTTTTGCTTACCGGATTAATATAAGCTGGTGGATATTCGCTCTTGCAGGTGTTCTTGCTATGTTTATTGCATTGCTGACGGTAAGCTTTCAATCACATAGGGCAGCAAATAAAAATCCGGTCGAAGCTCTCAGATATGAATAGTTGAATAGGGAGAGGTTATAAGAATATTATTCCCGGAATTTATAGTCAATCTATCGAGTTTACTGTTATAAAATTAACAAATCCAAAAATGCAAGTCAAGGGAACAGGTAAAATATTTTATTCCTGATTCGTCTGATTGAACAGAAAAGAAGCTTTTATAATTTTTGTGCAGCGTAGCTTCGATATGTTTGTAGCACGAAAGTCTTAATACGTTTTGAGCCGCGGATATGGTATCTCATTCCATAACCTCTACGAGGTAAAAAATCATTTAATATAACCTTAATCTACAATACCATATGCCCTACGGGCAAGAGCGACTTTTGTCTCCGGGACAATTCCGTATGCGTGCGGATAATAGAACACATGGTTTCCGAAACAATACCGCGTAGCGGTTATGGTATTGTAGTCAGGATCATTTTATTGAAATAATTCCGCATAGCGGATATGGTATTTCTCAATAATGATCTGTCCGATCTATCTGATAATTATTTTATTTCTGTATACCCTATCCCCTTTCAGCTCAACAATATAAATCCCTGCCGGCAAAGCTCCCTTTTCCAGTTCTATCTTGTCAGATCTTATATCCTTTATTTCCATAACCTTTGTTCCGGAAATGTTATAAACCGATAATCTGTACCCTGACAAATCCGTATCTTCAAACTGAATTGTGGCTTTTTCGGAGAAAGGATTGGGATAAATATTTATTTTTTGAACCTCACTTTCTTTTACCCAGGTAATATTATCAAAACTTAAATCATCTATATACCATCCCGAACTTGTATAACCATCGCTGTTTGATGTAAAATAAAATGAAAATTGGGCTTTTTTATTGGCATATGGTGAAAGATCTATACNNGACATTACCACTTGAATTAGTGAATGGCCCAAAAATTGTCTGCCAGTCTTCAGATCCTATTTTGATTTGAACATATGCCTGATCACCAGAATAAATACTGTACCAATGCCAGAATCTTAACCTTGGATTCTGATCGGCAGCCGGTATTGTAAGTAAGGGACTTATTAAACGACTACTTATGTTGGTACTATAGTTACCGGTTAGTACTGTAGCTGCACATTTTGTGCCATTATAGGCTTTCCCCGGCCCGTTGGTGGGTGTTCCTACCTCCCATGTTCCCCGATCTGCATACCATTCTCCTAATCCGGTTTCCCATGTTTCCGGATTATTATAGACTATCGGACCCGTAATTATTGCCAGATCATCAATATACCACCCTGGATTGGTGTAACCGTCGCTATTGGATGTGAAATAAAACGACAACTGTACTGTTAACCCTGCATATAACTTTAAATCTATTGAAGGATAACTCCAAACTCCGCTGCTGCTATGATCATATAGGTCAGATATCGTCTGCCACTCTCCTGTCCCAACTTTTATCTGGACAACTGCTTCATCACCTGAATATATGCTATACCAGTGCCAGAATCTTAACCTTGGATTCTGATCGACACCAGGTATTGTAAATAAGGGACTTATTAAACGACTATTTATGTTGACACTATGGTTACCGTTCAGTACTGTCGCAGCACATTTTGTTCCATTATAGGCTTTTCCCGGCCCGGTGGTGGGAGTTCCTACCTCCCAGGTTCCCCTGTCTGCATACCAATCCCCTAATCCGGTTTCCCAGGTCTCCGGATCATTATAGACTAAGGGACCAGTAATTATTGCCGCATCATCAATATACCATCCAGGATTGGTGTACCCGTCGCTATTGGATGTAAAGTAAAATGCCAGTTGCACTGTTAATCCGGCAAATGACTTTAAGTCTATTGCAGGATAACTCCATACTCCGCTGCTGCTATGATCATATAGGTCAGATATTGTCTGCCATTCACCAGTCCCTATTTTTATCTGGACAACTGCTTCATCACCTGAATATATACTATACCAGTGCCAGAATCTTAACCTCGGATTCTGATCAGCAGCGGGTATTGTAAGCAATGGACTTATTAAACGACTGCTTATGCTGGCACTATAGTTACCGGTTAGTACCGTAGCTGCACATTTTGTACCATTGTAGGCTTTCCCTGGTCCGTTGGTGGGCGTTCCCACCTCCCATGTTCCCCTGTCTGCGTACCAATCTCCTAAACCAAGTTCCCATGTCTCCGGATTATTATATACTATCGGACCGGTAACTATTGCCAGATCATCAATGTACCACCCATTTGCTGTATAACCGTCGCTATTGGATGTGAAATAAAATGCCAGCTGCACTGTTAATCCGGCATATGATTTTAAGTCTATCGAAGGATAACTCCATACTCCGCTGCTGCTATGATCGTATAGATCAGATATTGTCTGCCATTCACCAGTCCCGACTTTTATCTGGACAACTGCTTTATCACCTGAATATATACTATACCAATGCCAGAATCTTAATCTCGGATTCTGATCGGCGCCGGGTATAGTTAATGTAGTGTGACGGATTAAACGTGTATTGGCATAAGCAGGATAATTTCCTGCCAGAACAGTTGCCGCACATTTTTGACCTGCAAAAGCAGATCCTGGACCACTTGTTGGTGTTCCTACCTCCCAGGTTCCTGTTTCAACATGCCAGTTAACCGACCACTCTCCCTCGAAATCTTCGGTCCACACCACACCTTTCTGTTGAGAATACGTTATAAATGAAGCCAATAAGGCCACGAATGATAAGAGTAAAAGTTTTTTCATAGGGGTTTTTGTTAATTATAATGCCGGAAAATAAATTTCTGACAAATTTTCAGGTTTTTTGTTCGTTAAATTTAAAAATTCCT
>MTKZ01003691.1_pt1 | contig 29143 bp, 24 predicted proteins | sample 1042781 | NCBI WGS metagenome assembly MTKZ01 (sample SAMN06212207, study PRJNA360539) | anaerobic digester metagenome | biome: Wastewater treatment plant; material: sludge; isolation source: anaerobic digester fed with sludge from wastewater treatment plant | place: Denmark: WWTP Viborg ... | reverse complement strand
GCAATAAGCAATCTTGATGTTCCTGTGGTTAAGGGAATGTCAGGCATTATTGTGATACCCGCTGAAGAGTCGAAGCGTGAAGAAACAAAGCCCTGCATCAGGTGTTCAAAATGCGTTTCGGCCTGCCCGCTTGGTCTTGAACCATATCTTCTCATGACCCTATCAGAAAAAAGCCTTTTCGAGCGTGCTGAAAAAGAAAGGGTAACCGACTGTATGGAATGCGGGTCCTGCAGCTTCACATGTCCGGCAACAAGACCGCTCCTCGATTATATAAGGCTTGGTAAAGCCAATGTCATCAGGATGATACGGGAAAGAAATATAAAATAAAGGAATTAATCATTATATGAGTAATCTGCTGAATGTATCCCCGTCGCCCCACACGCACGGGAAAGAAACGACACAAAAACTGATGCTCAATGTTGTGATAGCACTTATACCTGCATTCATAACATCAGTTTTTTATTTCGGGCTGGGAGCAGTCATTGTCACTGCAACCTCAGTCGCGTCCTGTATTATTTTTGAGTACCTTATTCAGAAATTCATACTCAGACGACCCCTTTCCATAACCGATGGTTCGGCACTGGTAACCGGCATTCTGCTGGGATTCAACCTGCCTTCGAACATACCTGTTTTTATAATTATTATCGGAAGTTTCGTAGCCATAGCCGTCGCAAAAATGACTTTTGGCGGGCTTGGAAACAATCCTTTCAATCCTGCTCTGGTTGGAAGGGTATTCATGCTTATCTCTTTTCCGGTACAGATGACTTCATGGCCGGTCCCTTCAGGGCTTTCCACCGGGTACACTGATGCAGTCACAGGGGCCACTCCGCTTGCAATAATCAAGGAAGGAATCAAGAACGGAGAGTCATTATCGAAGCTTATGGAGCAGATACCTTCCCCCGCGAATATGCTTCTTGGAGATATGGGCGGATCGATTGGAGAAGTCGGAGCCATTGCTCTTCTGATAGGTTTTGCATGGCTGTTAATCAGAAAGGTAATAACATGGCACATTCCGGTTTCCGTAATCGCAACCATTGCTGTTTTCACAGGCCTGCTTTGGCTAATAAATCCGGCACAGAATGCCGATCCGATGTTCCATCTTCTTGCAGGAGGAGTACTCCTTGGTGCGATTTTCATGGCGACAGATTATGTTACATCGCCGATGGTACCGAAAGCCATGCTGATCTACGGGTGCGGCATCGGAATTATTACTGTTGTTATCAGGGTCTATGGCGCCTATCCCGAAGGAGTATCATTTGCAATCCTTATCATGAACGCTTTTGTACCACTTATGAATGCCTATATCAAACCAAAACGATTCGGAGAGGAGGTGAAACATGGCTAAGATTGAGTCTACATTCAGAAATATGGCATTATCGCTTACAATGATAGCTCTTGTTTCAGCAGCTTTACTGGGTTTTGTTTACGAGTTAACAAAGAAGCCTATAGAAATGTCGGTGCTTAACAAAAAGCTGACAGCAATAAAACAGGTGGTCCCGGATTTCACCAATAATCCCAATGATGAGATGTTCAGGCTATCTGCTGGTGACGGCGACAGCCTCGACATATATCCTGCAAAAAAAGATGACGTGATAATAGGCTACGCCGTAAACACACACTCATCAAAGGGATTCAGCGGCAATATAAGCCTGATGGCAGGTTTCAGGCCTGACGGTACCATTATTAACATTACCGTCCTTGAACACAAGGAGACTCCCGGGCTCGGAACCAAAATGGCTGATCCGGAGTTCAAGGATCAGTTCATGGAAAAGAATCCTGCCGAATATGAGCTTAAGGTAGAAAAAGACGGAGGGCCTGTAGATGCTATAACAGCAGCTACAATAAGTTCGCGCGCATTTTGCGACGCAGTTCAAAAAGCCTATAACACCCTGCAGAAAGGAGGTATAAAATGAATCAGATTCAAAACTTTACAAAAGGTCTGATAAAAGAAAATCCCATTCTTGTGCTGGTATTAGGTGCCTGCCCCACCCTTGCCACCACCTCATCATCCTTAAACGGTCTTGGAATGGGGGCCGCAACAACTTTTGTACTTGTCTGTTCCAACGTTGTAATATCTCTGCTTGCTGGCCTTATCCCTGATAAAGTGAGGATACCTGCCTTCATTGTGATCATAGCTTCATTTGTCACAATTGTCGATCTGGCAATGCAAGCTTACGTTCCGGACCTTTACAAAACCCTTGGCATTTTCATACCCCTTATCGTTGTTAACTGCATTGTTCTCGGGCGGGCAGAGGCTTTTGCAAGTAAAAACAGTGTTTTTTCATCATTAATCGACGGACTGGGGATGGGGCTGGGCTTCACCCTTGCGCTCGGGATCCTTGGAGCGATCCGTGAGATAGCGGGCAGCGGCTCAATAATGGGTTATAAATTCATTCAGGGCGACGGGATCCTCGTATTCATCCTTGCTCCTGGTGCCTTTATCGCCCTGGGTTATCTGATAGCGCTTGTAAATAAGATACGGAAAGCTTAAAAAAGGAAAACCATGGAATACATTCTTATCATAATATCCGCTCTGCTGGTCAACAACGTTGTTCTTGCACAGTTTCTGGGAATATGCCCTTTTCTTGGAGTTTCCTCCAAAGTCAACACCGCTGTGGGGATGTCGGCTGCAGTAACTTTTGTAATGGTACTAGCGACAATAGTAACATATATCATACAAGTCTATGTTCTTGAAAAGCTTGGGATCGCCTTCATGCAGACAATAACCTTCATTCTGGTTATTGCTGCACTTGTGCAGATGGTCGAAATAATACTCAGAAAAATCAGTCAGCCTCTTTACCAGGCGCTGGGAATTTTTCTTCCTCTCATAACGACGAACTGTGCCGTTCTGGGGGTTGCCATCCTTGTTATTCAGAAAGACTACAATCTGCTTGAAGGCGTTATTTACAGTGCTGCCACGGCTTTGGGTTTCGGTCTTGCGCTGATCATCCTGGCCGGTTTCAGGGAGCAGTTTGAACTGGTGGATATTCCTGAAGGGATGAAGGGAGTGCCTGTTTCACTTGTAACAGCCGGCATACTTGCCCTGGCTTTCATGGGATTCACGGGAATAGTATAAGCCGGCAGAACAAAGCCGGGTCCATACAGGGATCTTCAACTGGCCGGGAAGGTCCTGGAATAAATTTTCTGATCTGTTAAAAAAATAAAATTCTAATAGCCGGCAAATGCTTATTTCTGAATATTACTCCCTCCTTGGCATCCCTTCGAATTCATCTGTTGAAGATGTAAAGAAGGCCTACAGAAAGAAAGCCCGTCTTTACCATCCCGACATAAACCCTTCGCCTGATGCAAAGGATAAGTTCATTCTGGTGACAGAGGCCTACGATTTTATTATGGAAAGCAGAAAGGAAGGGATACTTGACGACCAGGATTATTTCAGGATTGTTGAGGAGTGGAGGAAATTCAGGCAGGAGAGATCAAGACAGCGCGCCCAGTATTATGCCAGGAGCTCCTTTGAGCGCTTCAGGAGCAGCAGGTATTACAAATCGACAAAGATCCTGAATGTATCGACAATCATTTTCGTTTTTGCCGTTGCTGTCATGGTCCTGATCTTTACAGTGCTGGGATACATACTCAGGGTCAGGAATCCCCTCCCCGGAGAGGAGCACCCTCCGGTCTTTGCCTTTATTCTCCTATTAATAATAAGCACTATCCTTTTTACAGTGGCTTTCCTGTACCTCAGCAACTACATTGAGTTGAACAGGAAGAACAGAAGATCGTGCTGATCCCGGTGGCATGGTTTTTGAACAGTTCCAGTGTTGTAATCCTGAATTAAGCATCAAACAGCCATCTTGATAATCACTGTAAAACCCAGGAATATGAAAAAAATATTGCGTCCCGGCGCTGCTCTTCTGACGGCTCTCTCACTGATCTTCGTTTCATGCAGCAAGACTGAAGACAATGTGGTTACTGATCCGGTGCCTATAAATATAACAGAGGGCCAGACAAGCCTTATCGAATCGGGTAATGAATTTGCATTTGACATATTCGAGAGGATAGTACTTAACGCTGATAACGAAGTAAATGTAATGATCTCTCCCTTAAGTATTTCCTATGCACTTTCAATGACCGTAAACGGAGCCGTGGGAGAAACGAAGGATGCGATACTTGAGGCCCTGCGCCTTTCAAACCTTTCACCTGACGACCTTAACAGATCATACAGGGATCTTACAGAAGATCTTATGAAGGTTGACAGGAAAGTCATTATGGAAATAGGAAATTCAGTCTGGACCGAGGATGATTTTGATGTCAAACAATCATTTATTGATATCCTTAGCGAATATTACAAAGCAGAGTCGGAATCGTTCGACATTGAGGACCCCTCGGCTCCGGATAAAATTAATGACTGGATTGAAGATAAGACTAACGGGCTGATAAAGGAAATGGTACAGTCCCTTCCGGACAATACTGTTATGCTTCTTATCAACGCTATATATTTCAAGGGCCAGTGGAGGATGCAGTTTGATAAAAATGCAACCTCCGACATGCCTTTTTACAGATCCGGAGGAGGGGCAGTAAATGTTCCCATAATGAAACAGAAGGAAGATTTCAGGGTTTTTCAGGGTGACGGTTTTAAAGTGGCTGAATTCCCGTACGGTCAGGGCAATTTTGTGATGGATGTAATACTTCCTGACGAAGCCGACGGATTGCAGGAGATAATGTCCAGGCTTAACGGTTCCAGTTTCTCTTCCTGGATTAATGCCATGACAGTTAATGAGCTTCAGGTTTATTTTCCCAGATTCAAATACGGGTTCAGGCTTACCCTTAAGGAGATACTGACCGACATGGGTATGGGAATTGCTTTTACTGACGCTGCTGACTTCTCAGATATATCGGAGCAGTACGATCTGCTTATTAACGAAGTAACCCACCAGTCATTCATCGAAACCAATGAAGAGGGAACGGAAGCTGCTGCAGCGACTGTCGTTGAGGTAGGGACAACTTCCATGCCGGTGACAATGGTCTTTAACATGGATCATCCTTTTATTTACATAATCAGGGAGACAACTACCAATTCAATAATATTCATGGGACGGGTTGCCGATCCCTCTGCCAATTAATACCTTGTCTGCTCAACAGATCCGGACAGGGCTTTTTATCAATTGCTGATTTTTATGAAATTGAATGGTACCTTCAGTACCGATGAGAAATATTCGCCGCGTTCAAGGATATCCTCATCACCATCCTCGTAGTACCAGTTTATTATGAATTTATTGTTCTTCAGCCTGACGAGCGACAGTTTGTGAAGAAGGTTAATAAGAAGCTTTGCGCTAGCACTGTTGAAGTATTCAAGTGTTACTTCGACAGTTGTTGAGGCAGGCGGATCAGAAATGTATTCATCAGCCCATCCGAAAAGAGGAAGGAAGAAATCAAGGCTGTTCTCGAGTATTGAGCGGCCCCTGATCCTTATTGTACCTGACCGGGCGAGGGTGACACCCGGTGATTTTCCGGATTCCGGTATGTTCAGATCATTAAGCATATTCAGAAATCAAGGTTGCTCCATCAAAATTTTCTAACTGCTGAAACTGTCAAAAACAGGATCATTGAAATTTTCCGGGTTGATCTTTCTTTTTCCCTGTTCAATCTCGTGAATAATTCCTGTTATTGCTGAATTAACGTGAACATTTACATTATATTTCATGCCGTTTCTTACAATGTAACCGTTCAGGTAATCTATTTCAGTCGGTCTTCCTCTTTCAAGCGACTGGAGGCTTGATGATTTTAGCTTCCTGTATTTGAATCCGATCATCCTTATCATCAGATGTCTCTTCAGTGATGCAAGAGCTCCATTTCCTTCAATGAACTTTCTGAAATCAAGTCTTCCTCCGAAGACCTCCATCTCCAGGCCCATATTTTCGGCTACCATTACAGCTTCCCTGATTATTTCAATGAATATCCTCCGGATCTTTACAGAACGGAGCATCTCACCCAGAAAGAGTCCGCACACAGCGCCAAGCGACGTTATGCAGGAGTTAATTATCAGTTTTGAATACAGGTGTCCCATAATGTTGGCTGTAGTTTTTACCGGCACAACAGAGGAAAGGGCATCCGCCACCAGCAGGAGCTGCTCATCCATTTTCCCATCGGGGTATCCAAGGATAAAATCACCCGTGGATGTCATCGTCAAAGAGTTTCCTGTTTCCATTGTTGCTCCCCATCCGGTCACACAGCCAATTACCCTGCGGCCTTCAGCTGCAGCTTCAAGCTCATCTTCGCATATTCCGTTCTGCAGAGATACGATAATTCCGTCTGTACTGAGCAGGGGAAGTACTGTTCTGAGTGCATCGACCATATCGGTAGCCTTGGTGGCATGAAGGATAACATCCTTCTTTCCGGGTATTTCCGAAGCGGAGGAGTAGGCTTCGATCTTCCTGGTAAACTCACCACAGACTCCGCTTATCTTCAGTCCGGATCCTGAGATGAGAGAGGCCTGTTCAGGGCTGCGGCACAATAAAGTTACATCGTAGCCTTTACCTTTCATCAGGGCAGCTGTTATACCTCCTATGGCACCGGCACCCAGCACCAGAAATTTTAAGTCTCTGCTTTCCATATTAGTGTTTAACTATAGTTCAGTATCTGGCCAGAGGTATAATATCCTGATCAGCAAATTCACCCCTGAGGTACTTGAAATACCCTGCAATTCCTATCATAGCAGCATTATCGGTTGTATAGCTGACATGCGGGATATAAATATTCCATCCCCTCCTTAATCCTTCTTTTCTCAGAGCTTCCCTGAGTCCGGAGTTGGCAGAAACTCCTCCTGCGATACCTATCTCTGTAATACCGGTCTGTTTGGATGCCTTAACGAGCTTGTCGACAAGAATGCTTACGATGGTATGTTGAAGCGAAGCACACAGATCGGCCTTATTCATCTCAATGAAATCGGGCTGCTCTGCCAATGCATCTCTCAGGAAATACAGAAAACTGGTTTTCAATCCGCTGAAGCTGAAGTCAAGGCCCTTTATCCTGGGTCTGGCGAACCTGAAGGCATGCCGGTTACCTGTTGCAGCAAGCTTATCAATCAAAGGTCCGGCAGGATACGGGAAATCCATAACCTTTCCGCACTTATCGAAAGCTTCTCCTGCAGCGTCATCGATAGTGTTTCCCAGAACTGTCATTTCAGAATGATTCTGCATTGATATTATCCGTGTGTGTCCGCCCGAAACAAGAAGGCAAAGAAACGGGAACTCAGGGACACGGTTATTCCCTCCTTTATCGAGGATGAAATGTGCAAGGACATGAGCCTGAAGATGGTTTACCTCTATCAAAGGGATTTCCCTTGAAAGTGCAAATCCCTTTGCGAATGAGGTACCCACAAGCAATGATCCGAGCAGTCCCGGGCCGCGGGTAAAAGCCACTGCATCGATTTCATCAGCCCTGACTCCTGCTTTTTTAAGGGCCGTGTCAGTTACCGGCACAATATTTGCCTGATGTGCTCTGGAAGCTAGCTCGGGGACAACTCCGCCGTATTCCATGTGAATGGATTGTCCGGCAATCAGGTTTGAAAGGAGGTATCCATCTCTTATTACGGCGGCAGAAGTATCATCGCACGATGATTCTATGGCAAGAATTGTGACGCTCATCTGGGCTTTTAAATTCCGGATATTTTAGGTTATTTTGAACAATAATATTAAGGCGCTTCCGGATGCTCAAAACTATTAAAAAATCTTTTAAGTATCTGATGATCCTGGTGGGGATAATTCTCCTCGTGCCCACTTTTTTCTCCCTCCTTGTGAGGATCCCGGAAGTACAGACTTTCATTGTAAACAGGATAACGGGCCACTTTTCGGAGCAGATAAGATCGGGGATAAGCGTTGGACGTGTTGAGTATACCTTCTTCAACAGACTGGTGCTCAAAGATGTGCTTGTTAAGGATCAGCATCAGGATACGCTGCTTTATTCCGCAGGCATTACAGCCGGAATAACCGGTATCAACCCGGGAAGAAAGGCAGTCAGGCTGGGTAATATTGAATTAAACGGAACGGTTTTCGGATTGATAACAGACACAACCGGTTTGCTGAATCTGAACTGGTACCTTGGATTTCTGAGTCCGGAAAATGGTAAAAAAGGTGAAGGCGGAACCACCATAGCAATTAATCAGATCACTCTCAAGGACGGGTCGTTCAGGCTTATAAACATGCAGCATAAAAAAAACAACAAGCCCATAGACTTTAATAATCTGAAAGTTGATCAGATAAATGGCAAAGTCAATGATTTCACCATTTCCGGCGACTCGGTGGCTTTCGGTATCCAGGACCTCAGCTTTACTGAATCCGGGGGCTTCAGGGTAAGAAGCATGAACAGCGATGTCATTATAGCCAGTCAGGACAAGATATTCAGGAACCTTTTTCTTTATCTCGACAGTTCGATAATAAATGCTGACAGGATCATTCTTGATTACGATACCGCCGATACGCAGCGTAATTTTGCCGAAGATGTCAGACTTGACATCATGCTTCAGAATTCTGTCATCAGCAGTGCAGACCTGAAATTCTTCATTCCGTCCCTTAACGGAACCAGCGAAATGGTTGAACTATCAGGCAGGATTAACGGACCGCTGTCAGAGCTTAACGGCAGGAACATAAGGCTCTTTTTCAGGGACCATACCAGTCTTGAATGTGATTTCGACTTTTCGGGTCTCCCGAAAATAAAGGACACCTTTATTCATATCAGTGTTAACAGTCTGCTTACCAGAGCAGAAGACATTGAGAAGATAAGAAAGCCTGACCGGTCAATACTCAAGATCCCTGATATCCTGTACACCCTTGGCAGTATAACCTTTACCGGAAGTTTTACGGGTTTCACTAACGACTTCGTTACTTACGGGAAGCTTGGAAGTGACATTGGAAGCATCAGTACTGACATATCACTCCGGCCTGAACAGAGAAACAATTTCAGAATTAAAGGACTTGTAAGGGGAAGCAGTATAGATCTCGGGCAGCTCACAGGGAAAAATGAACTTCTGGGCAGGATGAGCATGGAAACCAATATCGATGGTTATGCTTCATCGCTTGAAAGGATCTCGGGTAATGTATCAGGGAAAATCGACAGTGTGGAGATCAACAGTTATATTTACCGCAATGTTGATCTGTCGGGCATTTTCACGGAGAAAACATGGGACGGAAGCGTCAGGATTTCTGACGATAACATCAGGATGGATCTTCTCGGGATGTTCGACTTCAGAAATGAACTTCCTGAGTTTGATTTTACACTAAATCTCGGAAAATCAAACCTTTACAAGCTCAATTTCGATAAATCTGATTCAACATCCCGTCTTGCGGCCCTTCTGACTGCAAATTTCAGAGGGAATAATATCGACAATCTCTTTGGTGAGATCAAGCTTCTTAATTCGACTCTTGTCAAACACGGGGCGACTCTTGAGCTTTATGATTTTTCCCTGAAGGCCTTCAACGAAGAAAGCAGGCCGGCAATTTCACTCAGAACCGACTTTGTGAATGCCGATCTCAGAGGCTATTATGAGTTTGGAGAAATTAGAGATGTAATCAAGAAAGCCATGGCCAGACTAATGCCATCGAAGTTCATTCCCCCAGAGGACAAAAACTTTGCCTCACGGAATGATTTCTCCTTCACTCTCAATTTCAGAAACAGTGATAAAATAAATAATTTCTTCAGGACAAAGCTTTTGCTTTCCGACAAGAGCATCATCAGTGGTGAGTTCCGCGGCGATACTGTCATCAGGATTGATGCGGATCTTAAGAAAGTGGACTACCGGAACAACATTTTCAATGATCTGAACGTAACAGCAGCCTATATCTCCGATAAATTCAATGCCGACATAAAAAGTTCTTCCGTTTCGCTTCTCGGGATGGCTCAGCTAAGGGATTTCGGAGCCTCGATGTACACAAGGCCTGACAATTTCATGTTCAGGCTTGGATGGGACAACAAGGATAAGATCCTTAACAGGGGAACATTTACGGCCGGGGGTGAATTTACACGAAAGAGGGAAGGATCAGATGCTTCAGTACTTAGAATTGAAATAGACTCATCCGACGTATACAGTAATGGAAACAGGTGGAAGATAAGGCACTCCTCAATAACGGTTGATTCGGGCATGACTCACATCGACAGGTTTGCCGTTACGGGCCTGAAAAGTCTTTATGCCATCGACGGCACTGTTTCAGGAAACCAGTCTGACACGGTAAAGATCGAGTTCAGGGGCATTGACATTTCTCCTGCAAGCAGGATCGGAAAGAAGAAAAACAACAATGAAAACCCAGACTATACCCTGGATCCATCAGGAATAGTGAATGGTAATATCGTTATCTCCAGTGCTTTGGAAAATCCACTAGTGCAGAGTAATTTAAGCATAAATGATTTCTCGATCCTGGGTGAGGATTTCGGTAATGTTTTTGTTCTGTCGGCATGGAATCCTGAAAGCAAAGTTGCCGACATAAGGGTGGAAAACAATACCGGGGGAAAGAAGAATCTTGAAATTACAGGCACTTTTGATCCTGCGAAAAAATTACTCGGCCTCGATGTTCTGGCCAAAAACCTTCCAGTTTCGGGACTGAATCCCTTCCTCGATATTTTTGCATCGGACATAAAGGGGACAACCTCGGGCAAGCTCCGTATAACAAAAAGGCCTGGTGAAATGATGCTCAGGGGATCTCTGATGGCTGAAGACATCTCTATGAAGATCGATTATCTTCAGGCCGGATTCATCCTTCACGATTCGATAAGATTCGACAGGGAAGGTATAAAATTCAGGAATGTCAGGCTGACGGATGAACGCGGCAACAATGCCCTTCTTACCGGATCAGTTTTTCACAGGAATTTCAAGGATTTCAGGGTTGACCTGAGCATCAACATGGACAAGAGCGCCTGCCTTGTGCTTAACACGCAGGAAAAGGATAATGAGACCTTCTACGGGACTGTATTTGCAACAGGGATAACAACCATAAAGAGCAGTCAGAATACCCTCTCATTCGATATCTCAGCAAGAACCTCGAAGGGAACAAGGTTCTTCATTCCCCTTAATTCAGCGATGTCGGTATCCGAATACTCCTTCGTTAGCTTTATCAACTCTGATTCATTGAAAAGCAAGGATCTCAGAAAGGTGCAGGCTGCTTCCTCTTCGGGTTCGTCAATGGAGCTTAGCATCGATCTGGATGTTACACCCGACGCAGAAGTTCAGATGCTCATCGATCCCAAGGCTGGGGATGTTATAAGAGGACGCGGAGCCGGGACACTTAACATCAGCCTAAACCGGAAAGGGGAGTTCAGAATTTACGGGGATTACCTGATAGAAGAGGGAGACTACCTGTTCACCCTGCAGAATCTCCTTAACAAAAGATTTGACGTTGAAAACGGCGGAAGAATAACGTTCAACGGTGATGTTGAAAACGCCGAGATAGAACTTACTGCGAAGTACAGAAACCTGAGAACGTCTCTTTATCCTATTTTATATCCTGTTCTTCAGGATGAAAAATATACTGCAAGGATTCCTGTGGAGCCTCAGCTCATTCTCTCAGGCAGGCTTTTTAACCCTGTAGTTGGTTTCAATATTTTTCTTCCGAATGCCGACGAAGAAACCAGGACCTACCTCAGAAATGCCATAACATCTGAGGAAGAACTCAGCAAGCAGTTCCTTTACCTTCTTGTCATGAACAGTTTTTATTCCAATCCCAACGATCCGTCATATCAGGCTCCTATCAATACGTCGACGGCCGGCACCTCTGCGATGGCAGTAACCACTACGGAAATGCTTTCCAATCAGCTCAGCAACTGGCTTTCGCAGATAAGCAACGACTTTGATGTAGGATTTCATTATTCTCCCGGAACCAAAAACATTAATTCACAGGAGCTTCAGGTGGCTCTTTCGACACAGCTTCTGAACGACAGGGTTACCATTAACGGTAATTTTGATGTCAGGGGAGAGAACAATTCCGAAGGAACACCTCTCAGCGGCGATTTTGATATAGAATACAAGATAACCGAAAAAATCAGGTTCAAGGCCTTCAACAGGTACAACAGTCCATATACGGGACGTGGGGTGCCATACACTCAGGGTCTTGGCATCTTCTTCAAGCAGGATTTTGACAAGTTTTCTGATCTTTTCCGAAAAAAGGAAAAGTCGGATTTCAGGAAAGAAGAGGAAGTAAGCATTGAAGAATAAGTCAGTTCGGAAGAAGAAGAGTTAATAACTAAGGGGATAATGTTATTAACACATAATAATAGAACATACCATTTTTCCGTTTTTTAATATCTTCGCCGTTGAAACCAGAGCGAGGGCATAGTTAAATGTTTGTATAATAATTAATTAATTAATAAAGGAAGGAAATATGGGATTTCTACAATTCTTCATGCAGGAACTGCCTGAAACGGCCCAGGCGACATCTGCTTCAAAACTCACACTTCTTGATTTTGCGATCAAGGGAGGATGGATTATGATTCCTATCGTACTTTTGTCGCTGGTGGCCGCATACATCTTCATCGAAAGGTTTTATGTGATAAAGAGGGCATCTAAAGAGGACACCAACTTTATGAACAGGATCAAGGATTACATTCACGATGGCAAGGTAGAAGCTGCTCAGGCTCTATGCAGGTCGACCGACAGTCCATCGGCAAGGATGATAGAAAAGGGGATAAGCAGGCTTGGCCGTCCTCTTCAGGATATAAGTACTGCTATTGAGAATGCCGGTAAGCTGGAAATCTCAAAGCTCGAAAAGGGATTTCCCACGCTGGCCACAATTGCCGGAGCCGAACCCATGCTTGGATTCCTTGGAACCGTTATCGGGATGGTCCAGTCGTTTTACAGGATGGAGCAGGCAGGGAACAACATTGATATTTCCATGATGTCGGGAGGGATCTACACTGCGCTTATTACAACTGTGGCAGGTCTCATTGTCGGCATTCTTGGATACTTTGCATACAACACACTTGTAGTCAGAACAGAAAAAGTTGTCTTCAATCTGGAGGCAACTCTGACCGAGTTCATGGACATACTTAATGAACCCGTAAAAGGAGGAAGATAATGGCCTTATCGCAGCGCAACAGGATCAGCATAAGCTTCAGCTCAACAGGGATGACGGATGTGGTATTCAACCTGCTGATTTTTTTCATGCTGACCTCAACACTTGTACATCCGACAGCACTCAAGCTGCTTCTTCCCAAGGGAAGCACGCAGACATCAGCCAAACCCCAGACAACGGTATCCATAACCGCTGACCAGAAATACTATGTTGAACAGCAGCCTGTTACATTACAGGATCTGGAAGCCGTCCTGAAACAGAAGCTTGGAGCAAATCCTGAAACATATATTTCTCTTCATGCTGATAAAAATGTACCTTTCGAGACTGTGGTCCAGGTTCTGAATATTGCCCAGGCAAATAATTACAAATTGATAATTGCAACCTCGCCCAAATAACGACCTGCGAAAGATCCCTACCGAAAGAAGGAAAGGGATAATAGGCACATCAATACTGCATGTTGTAGTATTTGCGGTGCTTATATTTGTTGCGTTCGCTCCTCCGAAGCCTCCTGAACCCGAGGAGGGTATACTTGTAAATTTCGGTCTGGACGAGACAGGTCTTGGAATGATAGAACCATCGCCCCCTCCTCCAAGTCAGGAAACCAGTCCACCACCGCCTGTATCTTCCCCCGAAGTAACTGATGAGGAGGCTCTTCTTACGCAGAATAACGAGGAAGCTCCCGAAGTTAAGAAGGTTGATCCGGAAGCAGAAAAGAGAAGACTTGAAAGGCTTGAAGCCGAAAGAAAACTCAGAGAGCAGCAGGAAGCTGAAAGGAAGAGAAGAGAAGCAGAAGAAGCAGAAAGAAAAAGGATTGAAGCAGAGCAGAAACGCCAGGCCGACATTATGAACAGGACAAGGGATGCCCTTGCCGGTTCAAAAAATGCGGGGACCACTTCAAAGAGCGAGGGAGACGCAGGGGGAACAGGTAATCAGGGCGTACCCACCGGATCGGTGGACTCCAAAACAAGGGGTGACGGAAGCGGGCTCGGCACCCAGGGAATATCCTATGATCTTGACGGCCGTAGATTTCAGTCTCTTCCTGAACCAAATTATGTAATCCAGGAAGAAGGCAAGGTAGTAGTGGAGGTCAGCGTCGACAGGTCAGGAAAGGTTACTCAGGCAGTACCAGGAATAAAAGGATCTACTACTCTTAATGAGAATCTCCTGAGGGTGGCCAAGGAAGCAGCCCTTAAAGCCAGGTTTGATCCGAAATCCGATGCTCGTGTTATCCAGAAGGGAACAATAACCTATAATTTTATTCTCAGGTAGTCTGGAAACAGGTGTTCGACTGTCAGAACAGAACTCTGTCTCCTGAATAATCTTGTTTATTCAGTTTCAAAAGGGATATCATATCTTTCCGGTCCTGCAACAGGACTGAAAATTCAGACAGAAGTAAATTCCTGTCTATAATTCAGGGACACTGGATATGTATCACATAGAGAACAGGGGAAATGACTTCATCATTTTTATTACCTTATCCCCTACCCTTTTTATAACTATCTCATTGTCAATATTAGAAATAACCTCGTCGATAAGTTCGACGATTGTTCCCATATGTTCTTCCTTAAGGCCCCTTGTCGTTATTGCAGGTGTTCCGATTCTTAAGCCTGATGTAAGGAAGGGGGAGCGGCTGTCAAAAGGAACCATGTTCTTATTTACCGTAATATGCGAAAGGACAAGGGTATTCTCTACCTTTTTTCCTGATATATCCGGGAATTTCGTTCTGAGGTCGATCAGCATCAGATGGTTATCGGTTCCGTCTGATATTACCTTGTATCCTCTCTCAATAAATGCCGCAGCCATTACAGCAGCGTTTTTCTTAACCTGTTGCTGATAAGTTCTGAATTCAGGAGTAAGGGCTTCACTGAAAGAAACAGCCTTGGAGGCTATAACATGTTCCAGGGGTCCTCCCTGCACTCCCGGAAATACAGCGCTGTTAATAAGTGATGACATCATTCTTACCTCTCCCTTAGGAGTTGTTATACCCCATGGATTTACAAAATCCTTGCCCATGAGTATCACTCCTCCACGAGGTCCCCTCAGTGTTTTGTGCGTTGTTGAGGTTACGAAGTGAGCATACTTAAGAGGGTTCATCAGCAGTCCTGCAGCAATAAGTCCTGCAGGATGTGCCATATCAACCATCAGCATTGCACCCACCGAATCAGCAATCTTTCTCATTCGCTCGTAATCCCATTCCCGTGAATAGGCCGAGGCTCCTCCGATGATCATCTTTGGCTTCTCCCTGATGGCCATTTCCTCCATCATATCATAGTCGACCAGGCCTGTATCCTCCTTAACGTTGTATGCCACAGGACGGTAAAGAATACCAGATGAATTAACCGGTGATCCGTGTGAAAGATGGCCTCCATGAGCAAGGTTTAGGCCGAGGAAAGTGTCTCCCGGCTTCATCACTGCGAGGAATACGGCCATATTTGCCTGAGCCCCGGAATGAGGCTGAACATTTGCATACTCCGCCCCAAAAAGCTGTTTAAGCCTGTCGATAGCTATTTGCTCGGTCTGGTCTACTATTTCGCATCCTCCATAGTAACGGTTGCCCGGGTAACCTTCAGCATATTTGTTTGTCATAACGGAGCCCATCGCCTGAAGGACCTGGTCGCTGACAAAATTCTCAGAGGCAATAAGCTCTATTCCATTGATCTGACGCTGACGTTCTTTTTCAATGAGATCGAAAACCAATGTATCTTTCATCTTTAACTGTGTTAGTTTGTTATCCGGATCGTAAACCGGAAAAAAGCCCTGAAAAAATATAACGATCATTTCAGTCGAGGGCACTGAAGGCAAATATAATGTTTAAATGATAATAACTTAAGGTCTATTCTTCCGAGAATTGAACAAGTAATTCACGGTACGTAGCATATATTCTTGATTTCGAAAGGAATCCAACATAGAACCCCTTGTCAAGAACCGGAAGGTTCCATGCGCCTGTCTTTTCGAATGTGCTCATCACTGTCTCAATGCTTTCGCTTACATCAAGGTATGAAGGAGGAATTACCATCAGGTTCCTCACCGTAACGCTATCGTAAAGTTCGCTTTTAAACATTATTTCCCTTACATCATCCAGTAATACTACTCCCTGAAGGATATTATATTCATCAACAACAGGAAATACATTTCTCCTTGAAACTGAAATAGCCTTAACAAGATCTCCTAAGGTATCATTCTTCCTGACTTTTACAAGATCCCTTTCAATCTCTTTTTTCCAGTCCATCATTGTAAGCACGGCTTTGTCCTTATCGTGGGTAATCAGGTCTCCTCTTTCTGCAAGCTGTACGTGGTAGATGGAATGGCGTTCAAAAGCCCTGGTTGTAATGTATGCTATCGTGGAAGTTATAATAAGAGGTATTAGCAGGGCGTATCCGCCTGTTATTTCTGCAATAAGGAATATAGCTGTCAGGGGAGCATGCATGACCCCGGCCATTGTTCCGGCCATCCCTACCAGAACGAAACGGTTATCAGGAATTTCAATTCCTGCAAACCTTCCAAGAATGCTTGCGACCACAAAACCAGTAACGCCTCCGATAAAGAGTGTCGGGGCGAAAATACCACCTACTCCTCCTGCTCCATTCGTTGAACTGCTGGCTGCAACTTTAAGAAAGACAAGGCCTATGAAGAAAATCAGGAAGATCAAATAACTCTCCGACATTCTGCTGATCGGAGAATCACTGAAAACGACGGCCGAGTCACCCTGAAGAAGCGACATAATGGTTTCATATCCCTCTCCATAAAAGGCAGGGAAAAAATAGATAAGGATTCCCAGAACGGTTCCGCCTGCTGCGAGACGTATATAAACATTCTTTATCTTTTCATATTTCCCTTCGAGGAAAAGTGTCATCTTGGAAAAGAAAACAGATACGAATCCTGAGACAATACCCAGAATGACATACCAGGGTATATTCCTGATATAAAACGATTCAGTTATATTAAATGAAAGAAGGACACCGTCTCCCATAAGGAAATATGCAACAGTTGCTGCTGTAACACCCGAGATAAGCAAAGGAACTATGGACGAAAGGGTAAGATCGAGCAGAAGGACCTCCAGAGTGAATATTATCCCTGCAATTGGTGCCTTGAAAATACCGGCGATGGCTCCTGCGGCACCGCAACCGATGAGAAGGGTCACGTTCCTGTAGTTCAGTTTGAAATAATTTCCCACAGCCGATCCTATTGATGAGCCAGTAAGTACGATCGGTGCCTCAGCTCCGACCGACCCTCCGAAGCCTATTGTAAGCGTTGTCGCAACAATAGAAGTCCAGGTATTATGAGGACGGATACGGCTTTTCCTTCTCGAAATAGAATAAAGCACCCTGCTTACTCCGTGTCCGATATTATCCCTGACCAGATATCTTACAAAAAGCAGCGTAACAAGCATTCCAAAGAAGGGGTATGCCAGATAAAAATAGTTTCCGGATTCAGGAGTTATTCCTTCCGTCAGGATCTTGTTTGTATAATGTATTGTATTTTTTAAAATGGCTGCTGCCAAAGCGCTCAGGAGGCCTACTGCAAAACTCAGGATGTAGACCGTTCTGGTCTGATCTGCATCAGTTAAATATTTGCCAAAAATTCTCTTAAAGAAGCTCTTGACCGGCATAGTGCTGCAAATATAAAAACAATAACAAAGCTTCCCTTATTTTTAGCTAAGTTTGTCTTTTTAACATTCGCTCCCTAATGATCAGTTTCAGCAGATTTACACTCGACAACGGAATGAGGGTAATTGTCCATAACGACAGTTCCACGCCTCTGGTAGCCATGAACCTGCTTTACGACACCGGATCGAAGGACGAAGATCCGTCAAAAACAGGGATGGCGCATCTGTTCGAGCATCTAATGTTCTGCGGATCTGCCAACATTCCGGAATATGATCTTCCCCTACAGCTTGCGGGAGGAGAGAACAATGCATTTACAAATAACGATATTACCGATTATTATCTTACCATCCCGGCTGGCAACATTGAGACTGCTTTCTGGCTGGAGTCGGACAGGATGCTTCAACCTGCCTTTACGCAGGAAAAGCTTGATGTTCAGAAGAATGTTGTCATTGAAGAATTCAAGCAAAGGTATCTGAACCAGCCATACGGTGATTCAATGCATCTGTTAAGAGCTCTTGCATATAAGGTACACCCATACCGCTGGCCTACGATAGGGATGGATATTTCGCATGTTGCCGGTGTCACAATGGAGGATGCATTAAACTTTTTCAGGACTTTTTATTCACCACGCAGGGCTGTTCTGGCTCTTGCAGGAAACATAAGCCCTGACAAAGCATTTTACCTTGCAGAGAAATGGTTTGGTCCTGTAAACGGCGAAATTCAGTTAGCGAGAAATCTTCCGCAGGAGCCTTCGCAGAATGAGGCCAGAGATACCTGCGTTGAGAGAGATGTCCCGGCCGACGCCCTGTACAAGGCATGGCATGTGGGACGCCGTGGAGACAGTGATTACTATACCATTGACCTGCTGACCGACCTTCTTGCCGGCGGAGACTCAGGAAGACTGTATAACAGACTGGTGAGAGAGCTCAGAATGTTCAGTGAAATAAATGCCTATATTACGGCAGATATTGAGCCGGGGCTAATCATTATGACGGGCAAGATCATAAGTGGAACAGATCTGAAGGAAGCTGAAAGTGCATTGAATGAGGTAATTGACAATCTCAAGGATAAAGAACCGGCCGAGGTTGAGATGGAAAAAGTAAAGAATAAGTTTGAATCGGCTACCGTACTTTCAAATACAAATATTATGAACAAAGCTCTCAATTTATCTGTAAACGAACTTCTTGGTGATCCCGGCCTTATAAACACCGAAGTGGAAAGATACAGAGCCGTAACCGGACGGATGGCATCAGAGGCTGCAAGGAAATACCTTGATTCCGGGAACTGCACCACCCTTTATTATAAATCAAGCGGTAAAAAATAACATGGGTATATTACTCAGGGTTCAGCCACAGGTCGAGCCATTCAATGCATCAATACCCGCCGAACCTCAACTAATGAGGTTGAGCAATGGCGCTGGTGTTTATCTGATCGATGCAGGTACGGAAGAAGTAATGCGCACCGATTTCATCTTCAGAGCAGGTATGATCACGGAATACCTTCCTCTCCTTGCGACAACAACCAATATGATGCTTGCAGAAGGAACCCTGAATCACAATGCCAGGGAGCTAAGCAGCACTCTCGACTATTACGGAATATTCATGAACCTATATTCTGAAAAGGATATAGCAGGTCTGACACTTTACTTCCTTAACAAACATGCCGTCAAGGCCCTGGAACTTGCAGGCGAGATCCTTTTCAAACCCGTCTTCCCCGGAAATGAGCTCGATCTGATGATGAAAAAGCGCCTTAACTGGTTCAGGATATCCCGCGGAAAGACACAAAACCTGGCAATGGATAACTTCTTTGAAGCTATTTTCGGCAAAAGGCACCCCTACGGCCGTAAAGTAACCGAAGCAGATTTCAGCAACATGAACTGCCAGCTTCTTAAGGATTTTCATTCGATGCATTATTCACCGGAAGATATGACTATAATAGTATCAGGAAAAATCAACGTAAATATTACCGGATTACTTGAGGACTTTTACGGAAGATTGAGTTCAGAATATACCTACAGGGAGGATACAGGGAATGTTTTATCAGAAAGCCCGGATAAAAAGATCAGAATCGCAAAAAGGGGTTCTGTTCAGTCATCATACAGAATCGGTTGCAGAACGATCAACAAGCGTCATCCCGATTATCCGGGGCTGAAATTCCTCAATACATTGCTTGGCGGATACTTCGGATCGAGGTTGATGAAGAATCTCCGAGAGGAAAAGGGTTATACATACGGGGTACATTCATCGGTTTCGTCATTTGATCTTTCAGGATTTATGGTAATTTCGACCGATGTTGGAAGGCAGAATGCCGAAAAGGCCGCCGGGGAGATTTTCAGCGAGCTGAAACGTCTTCAGGATACTCCACCTGCTGAGGAAGAGATGGAGGTGGTAAGAAAATACATGATGGGTGAAATATTGAGAATGTTCGACGGTCCCTTTTCAATAGCTGATAGTTTCAGGTCAGTACTGGATTTCGGTCTGAGTTTTGATTATTACCACAGGATGGCAGAAACAATAAAATCTGTGACCCCCGGAGAAATAACAAGGCTTGCAAACACATATTGCAAGCCAGAAGACATGTATGAAATAAAAGCAGGCTAAAATGAATAGTACTGGCAGACTACTTATATCACTCATATTACTGACTCTTTCCGCCGGAATTTTTGCACAGGAGAATTGTGAAATACCTGAGCCTCCGGAACTCAGGCGGGTAACGGTTGATGCAGAAAGATCGGCTGTGATCCTTGACTGGGATCTGAGTATTTCAGAAAATATTGATGCATATATTATTTACTTATATGAGGAGAGGAACGGCAACATAGAGTTTTATCCTATTGACACTGTCTGGAACCCAACTGCGACAAGTTATACCGATACAAGAATTCAATACAAGAGTTTCCAGTACAGGGTAGCCTCTTTCAGGCGTCCGCACTGTGGAAGCAGATTGTCAAACATCCTTAGCACTGTTTATGTTGAATCGGTCCTGGATACCTGCAGGAGGGAGATTGAAATCATTTGGAATGCCTATTATCCTCCCTTTCCTGCAAATGTACTGGAATACAAAATCCTGACCTCACTTAACGGTGGTGTCTTCAGTGAGATGCATACTGCCGGTCCTGAGACGACATCCTTCAAAATAAAGGATATCACCCCTGCAACAGAATATTGTTTCAGAATAAATGCCATCATGGATGACGAGACTGAGTCATCTTCAACGATCACCTGCAAAAGAGCTGAACTTGAGATTCCTCCTGGCTGGATAAATGCTGATTATGCTACAGTAACGACCGATGGGGCAATTCTGCTTTCATTTACTATTGATCAGGGATCAGCCTCCGATCTGTTTGCCCTTGAAAGAAGAAGCGGTTTATCTGGCAATTTTCAACAGATAGCACAGATCAGGACCAAAGCCGGGTTTGTAACCTATAACGACAACACGGCTGATCAAAAGAAACTATATTCATACAGGCTTTCAGCATTGAACAGTTGCGGGGTTTCGTTTGCCAGATCGAACATAGCCTCAAACATCCTTCTTTCCGCCCAGAATAATGGTAATGAGATCACCCTGAGGTGGAATAAATACAGGGAATGGGCAGGAACGGTTTCGTCGTACCGCATCTATATGGATTCAGGGTCTGGCTTTACTGAAAAAGCAGTTCTTGATGCATCTGACACAACCTTTTCCATTGGAACAGAAGAAATTATGTTTGCCCAGTCAGCCGGCAGTCTCTGTTTCTATGTAGGTGCTTCTGAAACAGGCAATCCATACGGCATTAACGGAGTCTCAGAATCAAACATTAGCTGCGTGGAAATGGAAGAGAATTTTGTAATTCCCAATATATTCACGCCCGACGGAGACATGAAAAACGATCTGTTCAGGCCTGTGATAACCTTTGCACCTACCGCATACCGCCTGGTTATAAGCAACCGTCAGGGGAAAGCCATCTTTGAAACGGATGAATATATGGAATCGTGGGATGGTACGGACAACGGCCGGCCCGTAAACGAAGGCGTTTATATCTGGTTCATCCGGATGACGACTCCTTCAGGCACAAGTATATCAAGGACAGGTACGGTAACTGTGGTAAAAAACTGAATACATGATTTCTGAGCTGGCTGAGGTATTCATGGGAAGAAATTAACCTAATAAAGCTATCTTTGTAGTTCAAAGAAAGAGAGTGAAGATTATATATGACGGGAAAGGATCTTTTTGATGAGGAAGATATTAAGCGTATTCAGACTGAATATGATTCTCTTGTCAGCAATTTGATACGATGCAATAAGCCCGGCGACAGGGAACTTATAGAAAAGGCTTTCAAGGTTGCAAATGAGGCTCACTGGAATATGCGAAGGAAATCGGGTGAGCCCTATGTAATTCATCCTATCTGTGTTGCAAAAATTGTTAATCAGGAGATCGGGCTTGGACCGAGGTCAATTGCCACGGCTCTTCTACATGACGTTGTTGAGGATACAGGTTATTCGCTCGAACAGGTTAACCGTGAATTCGGACCAAAGATCGCTTCGCTTATTGATGGTCTCACAAAGATATCAGCGACCTACAACAAGGGTGCAACATCATCGATGCAGGCCGAGAATTTCAGGAGGATGCTTCTGACAATTTCCGATGATCTCAGGGTTATTCTGATAAAGATTGCCGACCGTCTTCACAACATGAGGACACTTGACTCGATGCCGGAGAATAAGAAGATGAAGGTTGCCGGCGAGACTATTTTTCTCTACGCTCCTCTTGCCAACCGTCTGGGTCTTTATGCAATAAAAAGCGAACTTGAGGACCTGAGTTTCAAATACCGTCAGCCTGTTTTGTACGATGAGATAGCATCAAAACTAAAGGTTGGGGAAAAGAAATACTATGCCCTTATAAACAAGTTCAGCCTTCCTATAGTCAATAAGCTTCAGGAATCAGGACTGAAGTTCGACATTAGCGGACGTCCGAAGTCGATCTTCTCGATATGGAAGAAGATGCAGTCGAAGAACGTGCCCTTTGAGGAGGTATATGATGTTCTCGCTGTAAGGATAGTTTTTGAGCCCCTTCCGGGAATTCCCGAAAAAACAACCTGCTGGAACATATACTCTGTAATAACTGACTCATATCTTCCGAAGCCGGACAGGCTCAGAGACTGGGTAAGCAGGCCAAAACCAAATGGTTACGAAGCACTTCATGTAACCGTGATGGGACCGGAGGGGCACTGGGTAGAGGTTCAGATACGCAGCAGGAGAATGGATGAGATAGCTGAAAGAGGTTATGCTGCACATTACAAGTATAAGGGAGACAACTCACCTGAAACAGAGCTCGACAAGTGGATCAAACAGATCAGGATGATGCTTGAGAATCCCCTTGAGGATCCTATTGAATTTCTGGATGAGTTTAAAATGAATCTCTTCTCTTCAGAGATAATGGTTTTTACTCCGAAAGGAAAACTGGTCAGCCTGCCAAAAGGAGCTTCTGTTCTTGACTTCGCTTATGATATCCATACAGAGATAGGGAACAGGGCCATCGGTGCAAAAATAAACTACAGGCTCAATCCGATAAGTGCAATACTTATGAGCGGTGACCAGGTTGAGATAATAACCTCCGACATTGCAAAACCTGAAAAGGAGTGGCTTTCATTTGTCCGCACTTCCAAGGCAAAAGAAGCCATAAAAAGCGCCCTGCGGTCAGAATCGAGCAGCAGGATACAGAAAGGAATGGAGATACTGGAGGCAAAGCTTGCAGAGCTGGGCGTGACCCCCAATTCGGAAATTGTAAGAAAACTGATGCTGTCATATGATGTTCCGAATAAAGATGAGCTGTATTCGGGAATTGAACTGGGTACAATAAACCTCGACAATCTGAAAAAGATCATAAAAAAAAGCCCGGCAAAAAACGTTATAAAATACTGGGAGTTAAAGCTTCTTGGATCGAAAAAGGAAAAGAAGGACGAGGAGGTTATGGAAGAACGCATAGACACATCCTCCCCTTTCCTGCTCAGGGAAAACGTTGAAAATGCCGGACAGTCGTACGAAATAGCAAGATGCTGCAATCCAATTCCGGGAGATGAAGTGATTGGCTATCGCTCGCCTGAAGGTGCAATCGTGATTCACAAACCCAAATGCCCTGTTGCCATCAGGATAATGTCAAATGAAGGAAACCGGATTATTGCCGTAAGATGGGCGATCCACAAGCTCGTTTCATTCGTTGCAAGGATCAGCATGACCGGGGTCGACAGGATTGGAATGGTAAATGACATTACCAACATTATCTCTTCAGAGCTTAAGGTTAATATGACAAATATCAACATAAGCGTTAAGGATGGTATCTTTGAGGGTACCATTGATCTTTATGTCCATCATACGCAGGATCTTAACAATCTGATTCTCAAGATATCAAATGTAAGGGGTATCGACACAATAAAACGGGTCGAAGACTTCACCGAGGAAGTTTAGCAGGTTAATCCATTTTCTTTTACTGAAAAAGACTATTTTTGTTATTATTTTTATTAAGACCAGATATGATTAACGATAATACCAGGTCGACGGTAAAACAAATATTCACGGAGTATCTGGAAAAGAAGGATCACCGGAAAACGCCCGAAAGGTATGCGATCCTTGATGAAATTTACTCCAGAAGCGGTCACTTCGATATTGAATCGCTTTACATTTTCATGAAAAACAAGAATTACAGGGTCAGCCGGGCTACTTTGTACAATACCATCGAATTGCTGCTTGACTGCAATCTAGTAACGAAGCATCAGTTCGGCAAGAATATTGCCCAGTTTGAGAGGGCGTTCCAGTGCGGGCAGCATGATCATCTTATTGACCTTGAGACCGGGCGGGTAATCGAGTTCTGCGATCCAAGGATACAGGACATTATTAAAACAGCAAGCGGACTTCACAACTTTGACCCTCAGTATCATTCCCTGTATATTTACGGTAATCTCAGGAAGGAACCAGGGGGTAAGAAATAAAAGAAGGAGCTGAAATCAGCTCCTTCAGTAACCGGATATTCCTTTTATCAGAAAGCAAATCCTATTGAAAATCCCACTCTTGTCTTGAATCCCTCAAATTTTGTGATGTCCTCCGGCTCTTCACCGGAAATGATATTGATGCTCCCGTCAGTATAATGTCCTCCGAAAAACAGGTCCATTACAAATCCCTTCTTCATTATCCACTGACGGCCGAAGGCCACTCCCCCGCCAAAAGCAGAAAAGCTGCCTTCATCTGAATCCTCCTCAGACTCATAACCATATTTGAAATAGCGTAGATAAGGAGCCATGTAGAACCCGTCGATGGCATTATTCCGGATATAGAATTTAAGTTCGGGAGTAAGTGTCAAACCTTTGAATCTTGTTTCATCAACTCCGTAGTTGAGATAACCAACACCCATCTGTCCAGCCAGAAGATCACTTATCTCCCTCTCATAGAATACGGAGCCTGTTCCGATAATCAATGCGAGAGTGTTTACTTTCAGGACGTTTTTTTCGGGAGCAACATAGTTTTCGTCCTGGGCAAAAGAGCTAAGGCAGAGAGCTGCCAAAACAATAAATGCAAAACATCTTTTCATTGCTGTATGTATTAAATCTATGATAATTAACTGAATCGGTCGATGCCCGAATGGATTTTCTCTCCCTGAGCCTGATTCCCCATTTCATTTTTCAACAATATATTATCAACGTGAAATACAGCCGGATTATTTTGTAAATTGGAATCTGTTTTATAATCCTAAAACTGAAATGAAGATTGATGTATTGCTAGGCCTTCAGTGGGGTGACGAAGGTAAAGGGAAAGTTGTGGATGCATTGAGCCCCGGTTATGATGTTATTGCCAGGTTTCAGGGTGGTCCCAATGCAGGTCACTCACTGGAATTCAATAACAAGAAGCATATCCTTCATCTTATTCCATCAGGGATTTTTCATCCCGACAAGCTTAACGTTATAGGCAGCGGACTCGTTCTTGATCCGGCAGTTTTCAGGGAGGAGATACTGAATCTGGGGCATCCGGTTGAAGAACTTACCAGGCGGCTTGTGATTTCCGCCAGGGCTCATCTTATCCTCCCTACGCACCGGATTCTTGACGCTGCATTTGAAAACCGCAAGGGAAGTTTAAAGATCGGCTCTACCCTCAAGGGAATCGGGCCGGCATATACCGATAAAGCCAGCAGAAACGGACTCAGGATAGGTGATATTCTGAATCCTTCTTTCCGGGATATTTACGAAATACATAAATCAGCTCATCTTGAGATACTCAGGAGCTACGATTTCAATCCTGACATAAGCGCTTATGAAGAAGGCTGGTTTGAAGGAGTTGATCTTTTGAAAAGATTCAGGATAGAAAACGTGGAATATCTGCTCAATGAACAGGCAGCCAGCGGCAGAAAGATACTTGCAGAAGGAGCTCAGGGTACCATGCTTGATGTTGACTTCGGATCATATCCTTTTGTAACATCGTCTAGCACAATAAGCGCCGGGGCATGCACAGGGCTGGGTATCTCTCCCAGGTTAGTAGGAGATGTGTTCGGTATTTTCAAAGCCTATTGCACAAGAGTTGGAAGCGGCCCGTTTCCCACGGAACTTTTCGATGACACAGGAGAACTTTTAAGGAAAAAAGGATGTGAATTCGGTGCTACCACAGGCAGGCCAAGAAGATGCGGCTGGCTCGATCTCCCTGGACTCAGATATGCAATTATGATAAACGGGGTTACACAGCTCTTCATGATGAAGTCAGATATTCTTTCGGGTTTCAGTAAAATCATGGTTTGCACTGCATATAAATACCTGGGGAAAGAGGTGAAAGAGGTACCTTTCGACAATAATGCGGCCATAGAACCTGTTTACGCCGAGCTTGATGGCTGGGAGGAAGATATCTCTAAAATAAGCGATTATGATGCTTTGCCGGAAAACCTTAAAAGATACATAGGGTTTATTGAAGGACAGACCGGAGTTCCGATCACACTGGTGTCGGTCGGGCCCGACAGGAATTCCACAATATTCAGATAGAAGATCATTCCGGAAGTATTTCCGGAGAAAAGGTAGCAGGGTCTGCAAGGCGTTAGTGAGGGGGAGATGCTTTGAGTATTCATATTTTGTATATTAGTCCATTCGATTCAGGTCGCGGAAAAAGTCACAAAACAAGTCTATAACAATAAATACACTGGCTGATGAAATCACTGATACAATTTTTTGAAGAAAGCGCTGATCAATTTGGCAGTAATGTCTATATGTGGGAAAAAACCCAGGATAAATATGAAGGGACAACCTATGATGAAATAAGAAAGCAGGTATATGAATTTGCTGCAGGACTTATCTGCCTTGGTATCAGGAAAGGCGACAGACTCAGCCTGATTTCAGAAGGTCGTAACAGCTGGGTGGTTGGTGAACTTGGAATTCTTTATGCGGGTGCTATCAATGTCCCTCTGTCTGTTAAACTGACTCCCCCCGAGATACAGTTCAGGATCAATCATTCCGAGTCTAAAATGGTTCTGACATCATCCATCCAGGCACAGAAGCTTAAGCTTGTTCTTGACAACTGCAAAACCGTTGAAAAGATTGTACATTTTGATACCCAGGAGGAATACTCCGGCAAAGAGATACATTTCAATGAAGTCAGAAAAACCGGAAGAGAATGGCTTGAAAAACCCGGCAACAGGGACAAATTCAATGAGATAAGTGCCTCAGTCAAACCATCCGATTTCGCAAATATCTGTTATACATCGGGGACTACTGCAGATCCGAAAGGTATTATTCTAACACACGGCAACTATGTAACAAATGTATATCAGGCATACAGTCTGATGGATATTCCCCCGTTTTACAAAACACTTCTTATTCTTCCCTGGGACCACTCCTTCGGACATACCTGCGGCATTTACGCTTTTATGGGCCGGGGAGCCAGCATTGCTTCGGTAAAAACAGGCAAAACCCCCATGGAAACCCTTCGTAACCTCCCGGCATGCCTTAAGGAGATCAAACCAAACCTTCTTATGAGCGTTCCTGCAATAGCCAAAAACTTCAGGAAGAACATTGAAAAGGGAATAAGGGAAAAAGGAAGAATGACTGAATTTCTCTTCAATCATGCACTGAAAATCTCATATTCATATAACAAGGAAGGATGGAATAAGGGAAGGGGTTTGCAGAAACTAAAGAAACCGCTTCTTAAACTTTATGACAAGATACTTTTCAGCAAGATCCGTGAAGTCTTCGGTGGAGAGCTTGATTATTTCATCGGAGGCGGCGCCCTTCTGGATATCGAACTTCAGAGATTCTACTACGCACTGGGTGTTCCAATGTATCAGGGCTACGGACTTAGCGAGGCTTCTCCTGTTATTTCCTCCAACTCGGCAGGAAAGCATAAACTGGGATCATCGGGTGTACTTGTGAACAACATGGACCTCAAGATATGCGACGACGACGGGAATGAGCTTCCTGTAGGCCAGAAAGGGGAGATCGTTATTAAAGGAGGTAACGTTATGTACGGCTACTGGAAAAACGAATCGGCGACCCGTGAGACTATAAAGGACGGATGGCTTTACACAGGCGATATGGGTTATATGAGCGAAGACGGTTTTCTTTATGTACTTGGCCGTTTCAAAAGTCTCCTTATTGCTGATGACGGGGAAAAGTTCAGCCCGGAGGGAATAGAGGAAGCTATTTCGGAACAATCGAAATATATCGATCAGTGTATGCTTTATAATAATCAGAAACCATACACTGTTGCCATTGTCGTTCCCAACCAGCATGCACTGAAAGGCTACCTAGAAGAAAAGAATCTTACAGCCGATTCTGACGAAGGGAAAAGAGCGGTTACCACCCTGCTGGAAAATGAGGTCAACGAATACAGGACCAATGGTAAATTTGGCCACATGTTTCCACAGAGATGGCTTCCCGTGGCAATCGGCATCCTTGATGAAGGCTTTAACGAAGAAAACGGACTTATGAATTCATCATTGAAGATAGTGAGAGGTAAGATTATGGATAAATACAAGGACCTGATTGATTATCTCTACACTCCCGATGCCAAGGACGTAAGCAACGAAAGGAACCTCGAAGAAGTTGAGAAGATGAAGCTTGGCTAGAGCCTGCTCTTGAAAGGGAGAAAGGTCATAAAATCAGCATGATGGACTATATACGCTTCCGTTGATCTTTTTACCAGGTCTCCCTCATGGGCATGAGCAGCGATTATATGGCATACTTCAGGAGGAACACCGCATTCTTCAGCAAGTGAAACCCCCGAGAATGGATGGCGGAGATATTGGCCATATTTCCCCTGAACCGGATTTCCGGATGCATCCAGCTCATATTCAAGCAATTTCCCAACATCAGCAAGAATTGCCCCGGAAATAAGCACATCCAAGTTTACTGGAAGATCATCCCGGAAAAACTCGTTCATCTTCTCCCCGCTTGCCCGTGCTATGTGGACAACACACCTCTTGTGGTCCATAAAGTTCACTTTAAGGCCCGGGCCGCAAAGAAGCGTGAACGGTATCCTTTCCAGGTCTGCGGGTTTAAGGACACTCCTGTTAAGCGCCAGTTCC
>MTKZ01002412.1_pt5 | contig 29147 bp, 27 predicted proteins | sample 1042781 | NCBI WGS metagenome assembly MTKZ01 (sample SAMN06212207, study PRJNA360539) | anaerobic digester metagenome | biome: Wastewater treatment plant; material: sludge; isolation source: anaerobic digester fed with sludge from wastewater treatment plant | place: Denmark: WWTP Viborg ... | reverse complement strand
AAAGGAAATATCGCTGCCGGAATCAGTGCTGTCAAAATATTATGATGAGCCCGCATTAAATTCACTCCCTGAACAGGAAAAAGGGATTTTCAGTATAACTGTTTCTGCATCAAAACCACGGTAATTTTCAAATTGGCACTTATGAGTACCACAAAGCAATTATCCTTTTTTGACAGATATCTTACACTGTGGATATTCCNNCTTATTCTGATGATGTATCCTCCACTTGCAAAAGTCAGATATGAAAAACTGCCACTGGTCTTTAAAAATCTTAAACTTCTGGGATTATCCTTATCCATGAACTGGATTATCGGACCGGTTGTAATGTTCCTGCTGGCGATACTGTTTCTGCATAATCATCCCGGACTGATGGTGGGAGTTATTCTGGTTGGACTGGCAAGATGCATTGCAATGGTTCTTGTCTGGAACGACCTGGCAAAAGGTGATACCGAACTGGCTGCTGGACTTGTAGCGTTTAATGCGTTATTCCAGGTATTTCTTTATTCTGTTTATGCATATGTTTTTATAACACTTCTGCCTCCAGTTTTTGGGCTTAGCGGATCAATCGTTGAAGTATCAATATCTGAAATTGCGGTTACTGTATTGATTTACCTCGGAATACCATTTCTGGCAGGATTGATTTCCAATACTCTGTTGAGAAAATTTGCAGGCAATGAATGGTATTATGGCAAGTTCATTCCAAAAGTATCCTGGCTTACTCCCATAGCTCTCCTTTTTACAATATTTGTCATGTTCTCCCTTAAAGGTGAGAACATCATAAAACTACCGCTGGATGTTCTCAGGGTAGCTATTCCGTATACAATCTATTTTGCACTTATGTTTTTTTCCACATTCTTTATTGCAAAATGGATGGGGCATGGTTATGAAAAATCAACAACAATGGCTTTCACGGCTGGCAGTAATGATTTCGAACTCGCTATTGCCGTTGCAGTGGCGGTATTTGGAATCAATTCTCAGGCTGCTTTTGCAACGGTTATCGGTCCATTAGTAGAAGTCCCGGTGTTAATCCTTTTAGTCAATGTTGCACTGGCTTTTAAAACAAAGTACTCCTGGAGATGAAAAATAGTTGGGAGTAGTATTTTTATGTTCTTTGCATTAGCCGCCCGCCATGCAAACGTGCCATTCTGACAAGCACACTGTCTGAAACCATAGGGCTTCCTGCCTGCATTGCATACGGGAAACAGCTTTTTGCACACAAATGATCCTTTGATATTTCAATTGAGTATCCTTTTTTGCTGTCAGGAGTTAAATTCATCTTCTTCCCTGTAAGACCATCCCTGAACCGGATGTTATATAAACGCTTTACTCCGGTATCTCTTCCCCTGAATATTCCGTTATTAATACAAAGGAGATTGTAAATATCAGGGTTGATTGCGTATAATCCGGGAAAATAAGATATATCATAGGCCGGACAGTATGAGATGCTTCGCCGAAGCGGCTACGCGAAGGCAAGGGGGGACTTAATGAATTACTGATGCTTACAAAACCCCCTATAATTGTGCCAAATGGCTTTATCCTGTTTGTTGCGCCATTCAGGCTTTACTGTTTTATTCCGGACAGTCTCAGTATTATTTTCTTTTCTGACAGTAAAGTTTCCTGCTACAGGAACTGATATGACCGCCAGAGAGCTTTTTCTTATAAACTCCCTTCTGCCTATCGGATTTGATTCTCCCTTTATGTTCATATAATTAGTATTTTGAATATTAATATGAAATGTATGAAAATAAATTCATTTAAACAATATGTGGGCCATCAGAACAACTGGCCACTTTGTGATAAAAACGGGATTATGGTATGGCAGGATTTTTCAATGGCATGTGCACGGTATCCTCAGGATGCTGACTTTTTTCAGAAAATTGCTGAAGAAGCTGAATCTGTTGTAAAAAGGTTTCGTAATCATCCCTCACTTGCATTATGGGCCGGGAATAATGAGAATGATGAGGAATATACCAAGAACCTCGATCCCGGGATGCCTCCGAAGGATCCTAATGAGGACGACAAAATAAGCAGGGTAATATTAAAGGAAGTTGTCAGAAATAATGATTCCTTCAGGGATTATCTTCCAAGCAGTCCGTACTACAGCCCCGAGGTAATGATAGCCGGCTTCGATAAAAATACTATGTCTGAAGTACATTTGTGGGGACCCAGAGGATACTATAAAGCCCCGTTCTACACGGAAACCAATGCTCATTTTGTTAGTGAAATCGGGTATCATGGCTGTCCGGATATTGCCTCCATCAGACAAATGATGGATCCTGAATATGTCGTTTCTGATTTTAAAAACCGTAAATGGAATGATCAGTGGCTGGCAAAAGCTACAATGCCTCTCCCAAAAAAACTGACAGATGCACAATTGAAACGTAATGACCTGATGGTAAACCAGGTGGAGGCATTATTTGGCACCTGTCCTGATGCTTTTGACGATTTTGTTTTTGCATCCCAGGCAACCCAGGCGGAAGCAAAGAAGTTTTTTATTGATTTCTGGAGATCACATAAACCTGATAAAATGGGTATCCTTTGGTGGAATCTGAAAGATGGCTGGCCTATATTGTCAGATGCTGTTGTGGACTATTATTTCAGGAAAAAAATAGCTTATGATTATATAAAAGATGCTCAGCTAGATATTCAGGCTATTGTATGTGACCCTGTTGAACGATTTCATGATGTCGTCATTGTAAACGATACCCGGAAGGAAGAACAGGGAGAGGTGCTGATTAAAAGCGTTGATAACGGAAAGGAAATTTTCAGAGCTGCTTATACTTGTCCTGCAAATGGCAGGATAATTGCCGGGAAAATACAGGCATCTGAAAAACAGGATATGTGGATCATTGAATGGAGTACCTCAGGCGGGGAGAAATTCAGGTCTCACTATCTTAACGGGAAAGCGCCTTTTAACCTGGCCCAGTACAAAAAGTGGTTTGATAAGGCAGGTCATAAATTTGAGTGACTACAAAAGTCCTGCAGGAATATTCCCTGCTTCACAGATATATTAAAAGTAGGAAAAGTAATGGATAAAACAGAAAAAGCTTTGGATTATTTCAGAAACAGTTATAACTGTTCTCAATCGGTATTGGTAAGCTTCGGAGAGGAACTTGGATTATCTGAGGATGACTGTTTAAAAATCGCAACTGCTTTCGGAGGAGGAATGGGCCGTCAGCAGTATATCTGCGGTACCGTCACCGGTGCCCTGATGGTACTGGGTTTGAAATATGGCAAAGGATTGAATGATCCTGAGGAGAAAAAGAAAAATACTTACCGGATAACAAAAGAGTTCTTCGATGAATTTAAGAGACTCAACGGATCGGTGAATTGTCTTGATTTACTTGACGGGCTTGATATGAACAATCCTGCTGACCATAAGAAAATTGTTGAACAGAATTATTTTAAAATCAGGTGTGAAAAATACGTGGCAGATGCCGTAAATATCCTGCTTAAGTCCGCCGTAAAAGATCTAAACTCCCGGAGGAAGCTTTGAAAGCATTAATTTCCGATAATTTATTTTCCGGCCGTCAGTAATAAAGGTACCATCTCCGACAGCATGTATAGTACGGCGTTCCTTACGGTCGGCATCTGTCCATGCATGAACTGCATCAAGAATGAAAATATTATGCTTTTCAATATAATCAGTAACATGACATTCGATATTTGCCAGACATTCTTTGATCAATGGTGCATTAACTGACTTTGCTTTAAGAGGTGTGAGCTTAAACTTCTGGAATTTATCAGTATCTGACCTGGAGCATGTTCCGATTTCAACAACCGCCTTGGCAATATCGACTGTTGGTACAGCTATTACACACTCCCTTCTGCGGTATAAAATCATACCCTGATTACCGGTTTTATTATCCTGAACAGAAAAAATTCAGGAAAAGTATCTTTTGGAAGTGTTAGGTCATCAGTATACTTTTGTAATTATTTAAAAGTGAGTTATGGTACTGAGAACAATCATTCATAATGTCAGGACCTATTTTATGATAGCGTTCGGTTTGCTTGTACTATCGGTGGCATGGACAGCTTTTCTTCTGCCTCACCAGATATCGGGAAGCGGCGTTACAGGCATTGGCGCCATCGTCTTCTATGCTACAGGTATTCCTATGGGATATACCTACTTCGCCATCAACGTTCTGCTGATGATTATTGCTCTAAAGAGCCTTGGGACCAGCTTCGGTATCAAAACAATTTACGGAGTAGTGCTTTCTGCGGTCATGCTTACGATATTGCAGCCACTCATCCCCGCTCCGGTGGTTCAGGAAAAGTTTATGTCAGCCATAATAGGCGGCATACTTTGCGGTACGGGGCTGGGTATAGTTTTCACACAGGGTGGAAGTACCGGGGGAACAGATATAATAGCCCTTGTAATTAATAAATACCGCAATATCAGCCCCGGAAGAATAATTCTATACTGTGATGTTATTATTATAAGTTCTTCATATCTTATTTTAACCCACCTTGAATCTGCACAACGTGTGGAGACGATGGTCTACGGTTTCGTAACAATGGCAATACAGGCCTATACCCTTGATGCAATACTCACGGGCAACAGACAGTCGGTACAGATGTTTATATTTTCAAGGCATTTTGAAAAGATAGCTGATGAGATAACTACCAGAATGCATAGGGGAGTAACAGTCATTGACGGCACAGGCTGGTATACAAAGGAAAACCAGAAGGTAATAATAACCATGATAAGAAAACATGAAGCAAGCGATGTTTACAGGATCATAAAAAGCATTGATAACGAGGCTTTTATAGCCGTAGCCAATGTAATGGGCGTTTATGGCAAAGGTTTCGAGGAGCTGAAGAAGTGATAGTTATAACACGGCAGACAATAACATTATAAGCCTGTTAATCCTTTACAGTTTTTACGCCGGCAAAATAACCACCATAGCAAACCTGATTCGGGATAGTGATTTTTAAAGTCATATAGACCCGTTTTTACCTTTCCAGCCCTGAGCATTTCAGATAACTTCCTGATCTTACCGAGTTGTTTTTTTGTCATTATCAGATTAACTATTGAAAAAACCCTGAAGAATCCTTTCGTTTCAAGACCATGATTATACCATCCTTTTATTTTGCACCATAATATTGAATTTAGCCCGGATTCCTGGATCCTGTATTCTATAAGCATCTCCCTGATAAAACGATTGACCGGTGGATTGACCGGAACACAGAAACGGCCTGCTATATATTTATTTTCTTCAAATCCGTAAATATGAAACGCAAGTAAAAAATGAGAACCACACTTTAACGGAGGGAGATTTTCAATCAGAAATTCCGGTGACTTCCGGCCCCGGTTATCAAGCAGGTCAAAACTGTAAGGAGCTATACGAAGCTGTTTAAGCCAGACAAAAATTTCCGACGCAGCTGCACATATTTCAATATGCCTGATCAATTCCCTGCAATCTGTACCGGAAATATCGGGCAATGAATCGATAAAAAACTCAGTTTTCAAAGATTCCTTTGAAAGTTTTCTTCCACCCTGAATTTGACAATTTTACCAATAAGTTCAAGAGGTAAGGGTTTGTCAACAGGAAATTGCACAGACCCTTTTCCATGTTTGTATTTTGAGAGTTCCTTTGCAAATTCTGCATGCCCGGTCGGAGTAGCATAAAATCCGATATGATTTTTAAATCCTGCAAAATATACCAATGGCTTAGCATTATATCTGTAGGCAGGCATTCCATATGCAAAATCCTCTGTCGCCCCCGGAGCATTTTCAACTATAGCCATCCGGATCTGCTTTAACAGGATCTGAATATTTTCAGGAAAAGTACTGATGTAACTATCAACTGTCATTAAATGGAAATTTATTGGGTCTGTAATTGATCTTAATTCGTTTAGGTGTCAAAGAATCTAACAATAAATGTATTAATTTGTTTAATTTCAGGGGTCATGAAAATAAATTTTTTGATAATATAACTATTTGAATATTATTTATTTCAATCATGGATAAAAACACAATTTACAACTTTCTGAAAGGAATTGAACTCTTCAGAAATCTGAATTATAATGAATTGCATGATGTTGCTGAAAAGGTGACATTGAAACACTGCACTGATGGTGAAATGCTTTTTCATGAAAACGGTCCAAGGGAAAACATCTTTATAATTTATGATGGTGAAGTTGAGCTTTACAAACACAATTCATATGGTAATGAAGTCAGACTGGCTTTATTTGCCGGTGGGGATTTTCTTGGTGAAGGGATCTGGGATCAAAGCTCTCCTCATTCAACATCCGCAAGAGTAGCCGGGAATGCTATACTTTTTGTTATCAACAAGGAATTTTTCAGTTATAATCCTGAAACCACTCTTAAGATCCTTTCGAATATAACAAGGGTCATTTCACGAAGAATGAGGAATGTAAATAACCGGATGCTGAATCTTTCAACTCAGTATGAATCCGGGATGACAAGATCCGAGCACGATCTTCTCGGAGACAGGGAAGTGCCGTATGAGGCATATTATGGTATTCAAACCCTGAGAGCTGCAGAGAATTTTAATATTTCCGGAGTAACACTTAATTTCTTCCCCTCACTGATTGAAGCTTTTGCGATGGTAAAGGAAGCAGCTGCCGAAGCAAATTCTGAACTGGGGTTGCTTGATAAGAATATTAAAGATGCTATCGTAATTGCCTGCCGTGAGCTGCAACACGGTAAATATCAGAACCAGTTTGTTGTTGATATGATACAGGGCGGGGCCGGGACTTCAACCAATATGAATGCCAATGAGGTAATCGCTAACCGCGCCCTCGAAATTCTTGGCTATGAAAAAGGTGACTACTCCAACTGTCATCCCAATAATCATGTAAACCTGTCCCAGTCAACAAATGATGCATATCCTACTGCTGTCAAGATCGCTCTTTTCAATTCTAACAGGAGAATTGTTTCCGTGCTTAAGGATCTGACAGACTCTTTCAGGAAAAAAGGAATGGAATTTTCTGATATAATAAAGATGGGAAGGACCCAGCTTCAGGATGCAGTTCCGATGACACTCGGACAGGAATTTGAAGCTTATGCAGTTACCCTGGAGGAAGAGTTAGAAAGATTAAATCAGAATGTGAAATTATTCCTTGAGGTAAATATGGGTGCAACCGCAATAGGAACAGGCATAAATTCCCATCCGGATTATTCGGAAAAGGTGATAACTCACTTGAGGAGAATAACAGGCCTGGATTTATGTCTGGCCTCAAATCTTGTGGAAGCAACACAGGATACCGGAAGTTTTGTAATGTACTCATCAGCAGTAAAACGGCTGGCTCTGAAACTTTCAAAGATCTGTAATGATCTCAGACTTTTGTCATCGGGGCCCAGAACGGGCATCTTTGAAATAAATCTGCCACCCATGCAACCGGGATCATCAATTATGCCGGGAAAAGTCAATCCGGTAATCCCGGAAGTTGTAAACCAGATCGCATTTAAGGTTATCGGAAATGACCTTACCGTAACGATAGCCTCTGAAGCCGGGCAGCTTGAGCTTAATGTTTTTGAACCTGTAATTGTTCAGAGCATATTTGAATCTGTCGAAATGCTTATTAATGGAATGAACACTTTGAAATACAGATGCATAGACGGGATCACCGCAAATAAAGAACACTGCAGGCAACTGGTCATTAACAGTATTGGTCTCTTAACAGCCCTTGTTCCATGGATCGGTTATGATCTGGCAGGAGCTCTGGCAAAAGAAGCTTTCGAAAAAAACGAAAGCATCTATACACTTGTTCTTGGGAAAGGTATCCTTACAAAAGAAAAGCTTGATCAGATATTACTTCCTGAAAATATGATCCGTCCTGTAAAGATCGGTTAAACCTTGTATCTTTATAACCGGGACAACTGTATTCTGTAATTGATCGACATTTTGTTTCCGGAGACGATTATTAAGCCCCAAGATCCCACCTTCTGAAGTAAAGAGCCTGTCTTACAACCGGCAGGGTCTTTATTTCAATTTCATCCATCTGCGACTGGCTCAGCGGTGTGAACCCGGAAGCTATTTTAACGTTTTCCTCAATCTGGGCTATAGAGTCAACCCCGATGATTGTTGTGCTTACCGGAAGGCTCATATTATATGTCAGTGCTTCCTTAATCGATATAGTCCCCGGCTTCGGAGTTCTTAATCGTGCATCGGCCTGCTCCTCCAGCGGTGGAGGCGTCCATGAGGAAAGAATACGGCTTCGGGTTGTAACCTTCATTCCGACGATTGCAATTCCCCTCTTCTGGGCTTCCGGAAGCAGGTAATTCTTAAAACTAAGATAGTGAACATCTGCGGCATTCAGAGCCATCAGAATAGAATCGAACGGATAACGTTTAATGGCTTCAAGCAAAACAAGCGGCTCAAAATGCCCTGTTATACCAATATTCCTGACAATTCCCTCCGATTTAGCCTTCTCAAGAGCTTTAATTGCACCATCTGAAGCAAATATCTGGTCTACCTGATCCTGCCGCTGTACATTATGAAGCTGCCACAGGTCAAGATGGTCAGTCTGAAGGTTTCTCAGGCTCTCTTCAAGAAGACGCATCGAACCATCATATGTCCGGTCATGGGTCTTTGTGGACAGCCAGACTTCTCCCCTCCGGGTTTTCATTACCCGGCCGATATTCAGCTGGCTCACACCCTGACCATATGAGGCTGCTGTGTCAATATAGTTAATCCCCAGGTCAATGGCCCGGTTAATTATCTTTTCCGACTCCTCTTCCCTGCCTTTTATTTCCAGGGTAGCCTGACCACCAAGGCTTAGAATACCAACCTTATACCCGGTTTTTCCGAATGTCCTCGTAGGCATGGCACTATATGTAACCGGATTAAAGGGATCTTCATTATTCTTCTTTAAAGGAACTTGTTTTACGTCTGCTCCGGATGCAAAAGTTCTTCCTGCAGCTGCCATGGCAGTGGCAGCTACTCCGGCTCCTAAAAAGGTTCTGCGGTTAATGTTTTTCATGGGCTTTTCTTTTTCGGTTATTTAATACATTCACTAAAATCAAATTTACAACATTCTTCGAAAGGAATAGTTCAAATGATTAACAGGTTGCTTACAAATAATTCTATTAATTGTATCTGATTATCCATAATATAAATCATACTTCGTGAAAGCAAAGTAAAAAAAATATACATTCGCTTACAATTAATTTTCAGATGGCAACACGCAGGCAATTCATCAGGATCACAACAATGGGTGCCGGAGCTGTCATTGCCGGAGCAGCAGGTTATAAACTGCTTGGTAATGAGCGCAATGCCGCTCACAAGGCTGCAGAGGCAGTTCTGACAGGGCGCACCCCGACATACTGTGAGATCTGTTTCTGGAAATGCGCCGGGTGGGTTTACAGGGATGAGAATGGAGCAATAAAAAAGATCACCGGGAATAATGAAGATCTCAACTGTAATGGTCGTTTCTGCCCCCGCGGAACCGGAGGGGTGGGAATGTATTATGATGAGGACCGCCTGCGTACACCACTCATCAGGACAGAGGAGCGTGGTAAACAGAGTTTCCGCGAAGCTACATGGGATGAAGCTTTTGATTATATCGCAGAAAAAATCAAGGTCATTTCTGCTGAACATGGCCCTGAATGTCTTGCTCTTTTCACTCACGGATCGGGAGGAAAATACTTCTCAACCCTTCTGCGGGCACTTGGCTCACCTCATATCGCAGCACCATCATATGCACAATGCCGCGGACCCCGTGAAGTGGCATTCCAGGCAACATTCGGCGAAGCGATCGAAAGTCCTGAACGAACCGATATACGCGATACAAAATGCCTTGTCCTGATAGGCAGTCATATCGGTGAAAACATGCACAACGGCCAGGTTCAGGAGATGTCCGATGCCATCGACAAGGGAGCCACGATAATTACTGTTGATCCCCGATACTCAACTGCTGCCGGAAAATCAAAATACTGGTTGCCAATCAAACCGGCCACCGATCTTGCATTACTGCTGGCCTGGATAAACGTTATTATCACTGAAGAACTGTACGACAAACCATATGTTGAAAAATATACATATGGCTTTGAATATCTCAGGGATCATGTGAAAAATATGACTCCCGAATGGGCCTATGGTATCACAACAATTGATCCGACTGTCATACGTGAGACAGCCCGCGAGATGGCTAATGCCGCTCCGGCAGTTATTGTTCACCCGGGTCGCCATGTTACCTGGTACGGTGATGACACCCAGCGAATGAGGGCTGTCGCCATCCTTAACGCCATTCTTGGTTCATGGGGACGAAGAGGAGGATTCTACCGTCCTGAGACCTTCAGTATCGCGGAACCGGAACACCCTCCCTTCCCGACTCCGAAAAGATCATGGAGAACAGAATTCCCTGATCTGTACAAACTGGCTGATACAGTACTTGCCAACGGAGTATGCGATGCCACAGTCCCTGATCCCAGCAGGCATTGCCAGTTCCAGGGTTGGATCGTCAACGGGACAAACCTGATAGAAACACTTCCAAACCAGGAAAACACCCTGAAAGCCATCCAGTCCCTTCAGCTTCTTGTAGTGATTGATACTATGCCGATGGAAATAACAGGCTGGGCTGATGTTGTCCTTCCTGAATGTACATACCTCGAGAGATATGATGAACTGAGAGTGGGACCACACCGCAAACCGCAAATTGCCCTCAGAATGCCTGCAACAGAACCTTTATATAATACAAAACCGGCATTCTGGATGGCAAGAGAGCTCGCTAAAAGACTGGGCGTAATAGATTATTTCCCCTTTGAGAAAATTGAGGATCAGCTTGACTGGCAGCTAAAGCAGATCGGAAGCAGCCTCGAAGAAATGAAAAAGACCGGGGTTAAAACCTTTGAACGCCCTTATGAAGACCTGTATTTTGCTCCCGGCGAAAATGTTGAGTTTTATACACCAAGCGGTAAAATTGAACTTTACTCTCTGTCAATTGAAGAGGCCGGATTTGATCCTATGCCAAAATACACTCCTCATGAAGAACCTCCGGAGGGTTATTACAGGCTCAATTACGGTCGTGCCCCAATGCATACTTTCAGCCGGACTGCTAATAATCCCAATCTGACCGATCTTATGGATGAAAACAGCCTGTGGGTTAATCCGGGAGTTGCAAAAGAGTGGGGGTTGACAAGCGGACAATATATCTACCTCGAGAACCAGGATGGCAAACGTTCAGAATTCCCGATAAAAGTAAGAGTAACGGAACGTATCCGCTGGGATTCAGTATATATGGTTCATGGCTTTGGCCACGATCAGAAAAAACTGAAACGGTGTTACGGCAAGGGAGCCAGCGATACCAATCTTATTACTAAAGTACTTGTGGATCCTATAATGGGAGGTACAGGAATGAGAGGAAATTTCGTTACTTTCATTACTGACCTTAAATCAGGGGAGGCGAGATCATGAGATACGCAATGGCTGTTGATACGAAGAAATGCGTTGGTTGCAGCGATTGTGTTGTTGCCTGCCAGACTGAGAACAATGTACCGATCGGATTCTGCCGTGACTGGGTTGTGGAGGTGATCGACGGAACTTATCCGCAGCTGGAAGTTGAGCTGAGATCAGAACGGTGCAATCACTGTGAAAATGCACCCTGTGTAAGATGCTGCCCGACCGGAGCAAGTCATATTGCTGAAGGAGGAATTGTCCTGGTCAAACCCGGCAAATGTATCGGCTGTGGAGCCTGTATCGCCTCCTGCCCCTATGATGCACGTTTCCCTCATCCGAAAGGATATGTGGATAAATGTACCTTCTGTATTCACCGCGTGAAACAGGGGATGAAACCTTCATGTGTATCGGTATGCCCGACAAAATGCATGTATTTCGGCGATCTCGATGATCCCAACAGTGATGTAAGCCAGGTGCTGAAAAAACGTAAACATAAAACCCTCATCCCTGAGGCCGGAACCTTACCCCAGTTGTACTTCCTAATCTGAGAAACAAATGAAAGAAGAACTTATCATCAGCGGAAGGGAGAATTTGTTGGTCGACCCGCAACTGCATATCTGGCACTGGCCCATCCCGCTTTATCTTTTCCTGGGCGGACTGGCAGCCGGGGTACTGTTTTTTGCCGCCCTCTACCATCTGTTGGGAAAAGAGGAGGAATACCGTACTGCCGTGCGGAAAGCACCTTTTATAGCCCCTTTTGCACTGGTCATAGGCCTGATATGTCTGTTTATCGACCTTAACCATAAAGCATATTTCTGGCAGCTTTATACTACTATCAGAATTGAATCCCCAATGTCCTGGGGTGCCTGGACATTGCTCGTTATAACTGTTTCGGCTTTTATCTGGTGTGCTCTGCACATCAGGGAGTATTTCCCCGCCTGGGACTGGAAATATAAATGGCTCAGGGATCTTGAGAGCTTCTTTAACAGATATAAGAAACAGCTTGCCTGGGTGATGCTCATATTTGCAATAATTACCGGCGTCTATACCGGCATATTACTCTCTGCTTTCAATGCCAGACCTCTCTGGAACACATCGGTGCTCGGTCCGCTTTTTCTTGCGTCAGGGCTCTCAGCAGGTGCTGCAGCAATTGTACTGTTATCAAAAGATAAAAAGGAAAGATTGCTGTTCACAAAGATAGATCTGATAATACTTGGCACGGAACTTTTCCTGATCGTCCATATGTTCATGGGATTCCTGGCCAGTACACAGGTACAGATCGAAGCGGCACAGCTCTTTCTGGGCGGACCTTATACAGTGGTTTTCTGGATTTTCGTAGTTATCCTCGGTATAATCATACCGGGTGTTCTCGATCTGATGGAGATGCGGGGTAAACATATTCCTGCAGTATTACCCGGTATTCTTGTTCTGACGGGTAGCTTCGTCTTCCGTTTTGTATTTGTTTTTGCCGGCCAGGTCAGTCGCTGGCTTTACTGAAATTAATAAAACATAAATTATATGACCATTAACACAAGTAAAGATAAGAGCAGAAAATACCTTAATCCCTACCTTGGCGGGGTACTTCTGGGACTGGTACTGCTTTCTGCCAATTTTATCGCCGGAAGAGGATTGGGAGCCAGCGGCGCTATCAAAAGCGTTGTGGCGACTACAATCGGAACTGTAAATAAGGATGCCATCGGTACTATGCCTTTTATGGCCGAATATGCTGAATCGCACAGTGGTAATCCAATGAAGTCGTGGCTTGTCTTCGAGATGTTTGGAGTTATTGTCGGTGGTTTTCTGTCAGGGGCAGTAGCGGGCAGACTTAAGCTTAAAGTTGAACATTCGCCTAAGATCAGTTCCCGGAGAAGACTGATTTTCGCTCTGGCCGGAGGGATACTTTTTGGCTTCGGCTCACAGCTGGGACGAGGTTGTACAAGCGGTTCAGCCCTGAGTGGTATGGCTGTACTTTCTCTGGGAGGATTCATAACCATGATGGCAATCTTCGGAACAGCCTATGCACTGGCATATTTTTTCAGAAAGAATTGGATCTAAATTGAAAGGAGGAAAGTATGGGACCACTGGCACCAAATGAAATAATATCAGAAAATACGAATTTTTTACTCGCATTCTTTATAGGTATAGCTTTCGGATGGGTACTTGAGAGCTCCGGATTCTCATCGAGCCGGAAACTGGCAGGTATCTTCTATGGCTATGATGCCGTTGTACTGAAAGTCTTTTTTACGGCAGCAATAACAGCCATGCTTGGACTACTGTTCATGAGTGCTTTCGGCTGGATTGACCTGACCCTTGTATATGTCAATCCGACATACCTCACCTCTGCAATAGTGGGCGGGGTAGTAATGGGTGCGGGGTTTATTATGGGAGGATTCTGCCCGGGAACAAGCTTCTGCGGTGCAGCTATAGGAAAGATCGATGCAATGGTATTTATCGGAGGACTTTTCATCGGCGTATATGGTTTCGCCTTTACATACGGCTGGTGGGAAAAGCTTTATCTGGCAAGATACCTGGGAGAACCTAAGATAAGTGACAAACTGGGTCTTTCTGACGGTCTTTTCGGACTCTTTATGATTCTTGTTGCTCTTGGCATGTTTGTTGTTGCCGAATGGGCTGAAAAGAAATTCCCAAGGGAAGAATATTAATTAAAATTCAATCATAATGAAACAATTAAAACTACTCGCACTTATTATTATTCCTCTCGGGATAATAATTGCTGCCATGCCGGCGGATAAGGTAAATCACTCCCGGCTTACGCCCGGTGAACTTCTTCAGGAAGCAGGCTCTGGTGTACAGTTCATTTCTCCCGATATTGTGGCTGACATGCTTGTAAGGAAAGATCCTTCACTCAGACTTATCGATGTCAGAACACCTGAGGAATTCGAAACATATAGCTTACCAGGGTCAATAAATGTACCTCTTAGCAATCTCCTTTCTGATGAATTTTCTGATATACTGAATCAGGATGCCTATACTAATGTTTTCTATTCAAACGGATCAGTATATGCCAATCAGGCATGGATGATCACCAGGCAGCTCGGATATGAAAATAATTTCGTTCTTGAAGGAGGACTCAACTACTGGTTCGGGAACATACTCTCGCCTGCATCACCTTCACAAACCAGTCCTGATGAGGAGTTTGCCAGATATGATTTCCGAAAAAGTGCAGCAGCTGCACTTGGCGGAGGAGGAGTCGTTTCAACTGATGCAGCATCACCTTCACCAAAAGCAGTAAAACCACCTGTTACTGCAAAGTCAAAAAAGAAGCCCTCTGGTGGTTGCTAACTTAAATAATTCATATACTACTATATAACTCACCCCTAAATCCCCCGAGGGGGACTTTTGAATCTGAGCGCCCCCCTGGGGGCAAGGGGTGGCAAGAAGGGCAGGAGTTATTATAGTTGATGTTCCTGAAGCTCCTTTGTCAGCTCTTCACCGGGATTATAGTTTTTGGAAAGTATTATGGCTGCTTTCACTATCTGCCCCCTGTCCGGGTCAGGTACAGCTGTATATGACCTGGCGGATATGTATAATAAGGTCCGGGCCCAGATCTGGCAGCAAGGGTTTCTGCTGAGATACCTGCTATTTCCAGGATCTTGTTTATCCTTTAAGCAATCTGCTTTAGTTATTCTGTCATGATATATGCTTTTTGGAATTTCAATATTATATAAATTTTTTTGATATGACTTGTTATCTTTGCCGTTTAATAGAACAACCATAAATAGTTTTAATTTATAATGAAGATCAAACAGAAAATGATCCGGAAAAGGATTTTGCCCATAACATTGATCCTGATCTGTTTATTGGCAGCGGTATTTTTTGGAACCATGTATTTAAAGCCGTCTCCAATAAAGCAGACAGACTTTCATACTTCAATAGTTGATTATGGCCCTGTTTTTACCTCAGTGCCGGCATCAGGGATAGTAAATCCTGAAAACGAAGTATTGTTATTAAGCCCGGTATCAAGCCTTGTATCCTCAATTGTCCAGGCTCCGGGAAGACGTGTATCGAAGGGAAGTACAATTCTTACCCTTGATCCCAAATCGCTGATACAGGAGATTGACAACCTGAAAGATCAACTGGTTGTGATGGAAAATGATCTTCAGAAGAACAGGTTGAATTCCAGGAGCATCAGGGTTGACCTTGATTATAATGTGGAAGTAAAGAGCCTGAGGATCACATCGCTTAAAACAGAACTTGAGGATCAGGAACAACTTCTTAAAGTGGGAGGCATATCTCCTGCTCTTCATGAACAAACTAAGGAAGAGCTTATACTGGCTGAAAAAGACCTGAAAATGACCCTTGAAAAAAATTCAATACGCCTGAAACAGCTTGAGGCAGATGAAAAGGGGCTTCAGCTGCAGATGGATATGAGGCAAAAAGAACTTGAGCTCAGACAGGATCTGCTTAACAAACTGACGGTCAGGGCAACCTCGGATGGTATAATTCTCGGTATATATACAAGCGTTGGCGAAAAGGTTGACAAAGACAAATTGCTTGTAAAGATGTCGGACCTGTCGACCTTCAAGGTCAAAGCCACAGTTGATAACTCTTACATCGACTATGTAAGGACAGGAGGAGAGGTATATGCAGTTATTGAAGATACCCGGCTGAAAGGTAAAATCGGAAGTGTGACTCCGGTTTTGAAAGATAAGAAGATAGAATTTGATGTATTTCTTGATTACAGCCATTATCAGAATCTTATCCCAAACATGGAAGTGGAGCTTCAGATCGTAACACAACAAAAAGACAGTGTCCTGCGTGTGGAATACGGCCCGGTTTTCAACAGGAACAGGCTCCAGGATCTTTTTGTTATAAAGACCGGCAGGGCTGTCAGGAAATCAGTAACAACCGGACTGATAGGAACGGATTTTGTGGAAATAGTTGACGGATTATCTCCTGGTGACCATATTATAATATCTGATATTTCCCGCTCCCGGCGAAAAAAGGAAATACAGTTTGAGGAATTATAAACCGGCCTGTTATGAGAAGAAAGATAAAGTATTTAATACTTGTTATTTTATTTACGTCGCCGGTCAGCCTGTCACAGGTGCTTTCCAATGACAGCATTGTAGTATCTCTCAGCCTCAGAAATGTTGTTGATCTTGCAATCAGGCAATCCGCTTCTGTAAAATATGTCCAGAATACTAATGTTAACTACTACTGGCGGTGGAAGAATTTCAGGACCAGCTTCAGACCCCAGCTTACTCTAAGAGGCGATCTGCCGAATTATAGTCATACTACCACACCGGTCACCCAGCCTGATGGAAGTATTGAATTCAGAAAAATATCACAGATAAAAGCTTCTTCCCAGCTGTCGCTCAGCCAGTCAATACCCACATTGGGAACACAGATCTACGCGGCAACTGACCTTTACCGCATTCAGGATTTTATTAAAACCTCGGTTGAATATTCAGGCAGTCCTTTTGAGATTGGACTGTATCAGCCTGTTTTTGCATACAATTATATGAAATGGCAGCAGAAAACAGAACCGCTGATATATGAGGAATCACAGAAACAATTCATTGAATCAACCGAACAGATCGCCCTGCAGGCAACAAGTTACTTTTTCAGGTATTTACAGATCCAGACAAATTATACACTGGCGGAAAATAATCTGAAAAACAGCGAAAACAATCTTAAAATTGCTGAGATAAGGAAGCAGCTGGGGAAGATCTCGGATAATGACTTTGCACGTATACAGCTTTCGGTCTTCAATGCCCGGAAATCTCTGAACAAAGCAAGAATGGACCTTAAAAATGCCGATTTTGAATTAAAGTCATATATAAATCTTGATCCGAATCAAAAAATCGAGCTGACAATTCCCCTCGATATGATCCTGTTCTCTATCAACACTGAAAAAGCACTCAACGAGGCAAGGGAAAACCGGAAGGAGACACCCTATTTTAAGAGAAGGCTCATCGAAGCCGACAGGGATCTTGTCAGGGCCAAAAGAAATTCAGGGCTCAGCGGGACACTGGTCGGCAGTTATGGCTTATCGAACAGTGCCGGGACATATGGAGGCATATTCAAAGAACCTGAAAAGCAGAGAACCATAAGTTTGTCGATGAGTATCCCGATTCTTGACTGGGGTCGCTCAGCCTCAGCAGTAAAACTGGCTGAATCTCAACGCGAACTTGTGGTCTATGATGTTGAAAAAGATATTAAGGATTTTGAAAGAGGTGTTGTTGTACAGGTTGAACAGTTCAGCCTGCTGCGTGATCAGATCAGTACTGCACGGGAAGCCGATCATGTAGCTGAAAACGGTTACCTGATAGCTCTGAAGAAATTCCAGAGCGGAGAAATAAGCATCACAGACCTGAATATAGCACTTTCAGAACGTGAAAGCGCTAAAAGAGACTATATAACTGCCATCGAGAATTACTGGGAATCATATTACAGATTAAGAATCCTGACCTTATATGATTTCGAACTGGATCAGAAGATAGCATATGGCAATCCGATGCTGGATACAAAATAAGGTGCAGCAGCCAAACATATAGTAAAAGCCCGATTTTATACCAGAGCTACAATCTGAAATAAATGGATCATTTTTTCACATAGATTTTGCCGGCTCCCCTTCCATGACAGTTACCTATATGTGAGGCATGAATTATTCCGGATTTTTTCAGATCAGCCATTATTCCATCCTTCTCCTTCGTCGGAACAGTAAACAACAATCCCCCGGATGTCTGGGCATCACAGAGTATTGTCCTTGTTATTGAAGATATGGTCTTATCCCAGATGACATGACGGGAGAAGTGATCCATGTTATTTTTTGTTCCCCCGGGAACAATCCCTGCAGCCGCAAGATTTGCAGTTTCTCCGAATACCGGCACCTTACCGGCAAACAGTTCAACATCAACGCCACTTGCGACAGTTACCTCCCTCAGGTGCCCTATAAGCCCAAATCCGGTTATATCGGTACAAGCATGAACTGTATATTTTTCAAGAACCTCTGCCGCCCTTCTGTTCAGCTCCGACATGACTGATATAAGTTCCATTTTTGCATTGTTGCTGAGGAGACCTCTTTTCAAAGCTGTAGTCAATATTCCGGTGCCTACAGGTTTTGTCAGAATTATTGCATCATTTTCCTGTGCCCCTGAATTTGCCCAGATCTTATCAGGATGAACGGTTCCGCATACTACCATCCCGTACTTTGGCTCGGGATCATCAACAGTATGACCACCCAGAATACATATACCGGCCTCTGATGCTTTATCGGCAGCTCCTTTCAGGATATCCTTCAAAACTTCCATTGGGAGCCGGCTTGACGGAAATCCGACTATATTCAATGCAAAAAGGGGCTTCGCTCCCATGGCATAAATATCACTGAGTGCATTAGCCGCAGCTATTGAACCAAAATCATACGGGTCATCAACAACAGGGGTAAAAAAATCGACAGTCTGGACAATAGCTGTTTTATCATTGATCCTGTATACTGCTGCATCATCCGAATTCTTTGTATCAATTAACACATCCGGATCCATGCCGGATGGTATCTCCTTCAATATTTTTTCAAGTTCCTGTGGACGTAACTTACAAGCACATCCGAGGCCCTGTGTATAGCTTGTCAGCCTTATTTTCCCCCTTTCAGTATTCGTTTCAGGGACCTTACCGGATCCTGATAGCCTTAACCTGTTGACAATGTCCGTTATTACAGATGAAGCATGCCTAATCTCATCTTCGGTAGTATACCTTCCCACAGAAAACCTGATAGTACCCATTGCATAATCAGGATCCAGTCCGATAGCTGTCAGTACCGGAGAAATATCTACTGAATCCGTGTGGCATGCTGCCCCTGCTGAAGCAGCAATACCCTTTGATTCCATTTCGTTCAGAAGTATGTTGGCTTCTATCCTGTGAAAGCTGACACTAAGGGTATTAGGAAGACACATCTGAGGATGGCCATTAAACTTTATCTCCTCTATTTTCTGCATCAGGGAATCCCGGAGCAAATCTCTCATTTTTTGCATGTGGCTGATGTTTTTGTCCAGATCCTGCCGTGCTATCTCACATGCTTTGCCCAGTCCGGTAATTTCAGGCACATTTTCAGTTCCGGCCCGCTTATTCTGTTCATGATCAGCTCCATGAATAAGTTTCTCGAGAATAATCCCATCCCTTATATAAAGAGCTCCCACTCCTTTCGGTGCATAAAGCTTATGACCGGCTATCGTCAAAAGATCAACCCCCATTTTCCTGACTTCTACCGCATATTTTCCTGCAGACTGAGCTGCATCGGTGTGAAAAGCAATATTATGCCTGTGTGCAATTTCAGCTATTTCGGAAACGGGCTGAATAGTTCCGATCTCATTATTTGCATGCATAACTGAAATCAGTATCGTCCCTGGAGTGACTGCCGCTTCCACATCCCCGGGATTTATTCTCCCGGACCCATCAACCGGAAGGCAGCTTACCAGGAAACCTTTACTCTCCAGATACCTGCATACTTCCAGAACTGACGGATGCTCGATGGCAGATGTTATTATGTGCTTCCCCTTGTGCTCATTTGCATAAACAAATCCCTTAATTGCAAGATTATTTGATTCGGTCCCTCCGCTTGTAAAAATGATCTCATCAGGCCGGCAGTTTATAAGATCTGCAACCTGTTTTCGTGCATTTTCAACGGCAACCTTTGCATCAGTACCAAAGCTGTGAGAACTTGATGGATTACCAAAATACTTTTCAAGGTATGGCTGCATCGCCTGAACCACATCTCTGTCAACCGGTGTGGTAGCATTATAATCAAGATATATTTTCATCAAATTATTACCCCATAATACTTTTATCCTGCTAAGTTAAAAAAAACAGGGTGTAGTTCAATCAGTTGTACAGATTGATTATTTTTACATGCAGAGCAATATTATAAACCGGAAGGATATTATTGTTAATTTGTAAATTGAAACAGTTATAACATCACAATCATGAAAACAGAGAAAAGACGCACTTTCATCAAGAAGTCAGCAATGGCTTCAGCAGGAATAGCTCTTGGAGCACCGGCATTTATAGAAGGTTATGCCCGGATCAACCCGAGTGATATTCTTAATGTCGGAGTTATAGGAATAAACGACCGCGGAGGATTTTACGGAGGCGGAGGACATACGGCTAACTTCACCAAAATAAAGGACACAAGAGTAACAGCAATTTGCGACTGTGTGGAATATCTGTTACCCAAAGCGGTTGCTGATATTGAAAAGCTGGGCGGTGCAAAACCGGCTTTATATACCGATTACCGTAAAATGCTTGAGAACAAGGATCTGGACATAATATCCATAGCAACACCCGATTACTGGCATGCAATAATGACTGTAAACGCCTGCCAGACTGGAAGGGATGTATATGTCGAAAAACCAGTTTCATATAATATTGATGAAGGCAGGAAAATGGTACAGGCAGCCAGGAAGTACAACAGGATAGTACAGGCCGGCACGCAGAGAAGGGCAAACAGGGTCAATAAAAAAGCTGTTCAGCTGCTTCGTGAGGGAGTCATCGGAGATATCTATATGGGCAGGGGTACTGTTTACCGTTCACGTCCGAGCATAGGCAGAAAACCTGATGGTCCGGTACCTAAGGGCGTTGACTGGGATCTTTACAGAGGTCCGGCCCCGATGATGCCATTCAATGAAAATCATTTCCTTTATAACTGGCACTGGTACTGGGATACAAGCACAAGCGAATTCGGAAATAACGGAACCCATTACATGGACTTTATCAGGTTATCAATGAACCTGAATGAACATCCGTCGAAAATAGCATGCTGCGGTGGTTTCTATGCTTATGCAAATGAATCGGACCAGGATGTTCCCAACCTGCAGGTTGCGACTTTCGAATATGCTAACGGAGCAATCCTGGAACTTGAAGTAAGAAGCCTTCCTACACCGGATGATCCCTGGGGTATTCTCTGGCTTGGCACCAAAGGTTATGCCTGTACTGTTGGCAATACATTCCAGGTATTCCAGTCAGGCAATGAAGCTGCAGCAGTCGCCGGTCAGACAGGCACAGCGGCATTCAGCACCGGAGCCCGGCAGGACAGGTCAAATAAACCTTCAATAACTGTAACACAGGCAGATCTTGAACCGGATCCCAGATATGATGAAATCACCAAAGCAGGGATTGACTTCCATTTCCAGAATTTTGTCGACTGTGTAAAAACCAGGAATAATAAAGATCTGATCGCTGAGATCGAAGAAGGTTATCTTTCAACAGCCATGATGCACCTGGGGAATATCGCATACCGTACGGGAAGGAAACTTGTATTTGACGGAAAAACCGAGAAGTTTATCAACGACTCCGAAGCAGATTCATATCTCTCCAGACCCGGCGGCGGAAGAAAACCGTTTAACATGCCCGAAAATGTCTGAAAGAAAATGCTCGGGTTGTCGAAAAAGAAAATGCAACAGTCAGAGTCCTGTCGGGCATGTATAAAAACAATACCGGAGCCGTAAAAGGAGAATATGTGAAAGTTCAGTATCTGGATATTAATCTGAAACCGGATAGTATCTGGACATATAACGAAACTTCAAATGACCAGACAATGTTTCTTTATCTTATTGACGGAACTCTTGATGCTGATGAAGAATTATCAAAGTTTGAGGAAAAGGCATGCGCCATACTGATGGCTGCCTCATCTACAGAAAGATCTGATNNGGCATGGGGCGGACCCATTGTTATGAACACTCAGGAAGAACTGGAAGAAGCATTCAGGGATCTGGATAACAATACATTCATAAAACACGACAAACCTCAGGAACTGTAATCTTCAGGAATTTTGTAACGATATAAAGATCTTTCTTAATATTAAATCATTAGTGTCCGACTAAATTTGTTTAGTGAGAATTAAATCATTGATATTATTGACATTAAATACAGGTCGCCCCGATGGGGCTTACATTTTTATTTATGCCTAATTTCTACAAACAGGTCGTCCCTAATGGGACTAGAAAAAGCTAAACTCCATAGAGCCTGTCCCGCCAGAGCGCATAGCCGTCAACCTTAGGAAAACTTGGGAACAAAACTTTCCCCTCCTTTTTTAAAGGAGGGGTGGCCAGACGCTAAAATCGTCGGACTTGTAGGAATATAAATTGTCTGGCTGGGGTGGTTATTTAAATTCTGAGAAAAAATTTCACTTCTGCAGAATCCGCTTTATGGAATCACTTAGAGTCAAAAAATCCTGAAGGAAGAAAGTTCAGAAGACAACAAAGTTCAACCACCCCGGCCGGGAAAGCAGGATTGTAAAAATTTCAAAATCAGCAATCCCGGCCACCCCTCCTTAAAAAAAGGAGGGGAAACTTTTATACACAAAACTCCGTTAAGTTGACGGCTATTCGCCAGAGCGGGGAGCGACCTGTATTTAATCTGATAACAGTGATATAAAAAGAAGTATTGTTACTTTTCCGCGGTTATATCATAAATTTTGATCTCCATCGGATTGCTTGTCATATCTGAAATCAACGTGCCGAATTCCTTAAAATATGAGGTGCCGAAATGGAAATCAATTGCAGCCTGGTTTACATATTTCTCAACAAAAATGAAATTGGTAAGTTCATACGGATCCTGGTAGAGCATATATCCCAGACAACCTTCTTCCTTATTTGAATTTTCAATAATCATTTTTGCTGCCGAAATAAAATCAGCCTCTTTGCCCGGCTTTATAAACACCCTGGCTGTTATCATTTTCTGATATTCAGTTGTCTGAACAGCAGTGGCTGATTGCTCGGTCTGTCCGGTAGTTTTAGGTTTACATGCAACCATTATTAAAAGGATTATTGATGTTACAAGGATCTTTGTTTTCATATCATTTAAGATTTTTGGTTTATGTAAACGTAATATTTTTTATTGAACCGGATAACAGTCTCAGGTTAATATGATCCTCAAAAAGTCACCATACTTTTTATCTTTATATCTTTTTAAAATATATTTTCTGTAAGCAGTATGATAAAAGAAGAGGTAGAACAAATACTTCAGAACCAGAAGAAGTTTTTTGAATCAGGTAAAACCCTTGATATCAATTACCGGCTTGAGAACCTTAAAAAACTGAGATCATTGATCTTCAGCTATGAAAAAGAATTGAGTGAAGCCCTGAACAATGATTTTCAGAAGCCATATTTTGAAGTTCTTGCAACGGAATCGAGATTCGTAATTTCTGAACTTAATATGATGATCAGGAATCTCAGAAAATGGTCACACCGGCTAAGGGTCAGAACTTCTGCCGCTAATTTTATTTCAAAAGGATACATAGAATATCAGCCATACGGACAGGTATTGATCTTATCTCCCTGGAATTATCCTTTTCAGCTTTCGATAATACCTGCTATGAGCGCTCTTGCAGCCGGCAATGTTGTCATTCTGAAAGTCTCACAAAAAGTTTCAAATACTTTAGAAGTAATTTCAAAAATCCTGGGGCACTTTCCGAAGGAGCTCATTACCCTGATAAAAGGCGAACATTCTCTCAGCGATTATTTACTGAACTATTCATTTGACTATATCTTCTTTACAGGAAGCACGAATGTAGGTAAGAAAGTAATGACAAAAGCTGCCGCAAACCTTACTCCGGTAACACTCGAGCTGGGTGGAAAAAATCCCTGTGTTGTGACTGCCGATGCAAAACTTGAAAATGCTGCAAGAAGGATAGCTTCCGGGAAATTCCTTAATGCAGGCCAGACATGCATAGCCCCCGATTATCTTCTGATTGATGAAAAGGTAAAAGAAAAGTTCCTTGAACTTATTATAAAAACGCTCAAATCATTTTATGGTGAAGATCCTTCTGAAAGTAATGATTTTTGCCGGATTATAAATAAGGACAAAACATCCAGACTGGAGTCGTTCATAAATACGGGAACCGTAATAACAGGCGGCAAAACAATTATTGATAAATGCTATGTTGCTCCGACATTACTTACTGATATCCGGCCGGAAGATCCAATAATGCAGGAGGAAATATTTGGCCCTGTACTTCCTGTCATCACTTACAGGGATTTCAGTGAGATCTTCCCGGTCATTAACAGGCACTCGAAACCGCTGGCTGCATATATTTTTACAGAAAGTAAAAATCTTGCACGGGAGTTCCTGGCCAGAACTCAAAGCGGGTCTGCTGCAGTCAATGATACTGTGATGCAGATCGCCTCTCCATATCTGCCTTTTGGCGGAATCGGACCAAGCGGTATGGGCAGATACCACGGAAGACACTCATTTGAAACTTTCTCAAATATGAGGACAGTATTGTATAAATCAAATATGGTGGACATTTTCGTCCGTTACCCGCCATACACCAGCTTCAAGGAAAAAGCTATCAGACTGTTAATGAGATAATATTAAATAGCAACCTGCTCAAAAGAGTGCAATATAAATAATCCCGAAAAGCCCGGATCCAATCTGCGAATATTCTGTAAATTGTATCCCTTTGCGTCCTTTGCGTTCCCGTCCCGATAGCTATCGGGGGCTATCGGGACCTTTGAGTCCTTTGCGGTTAAAAAAAAATAGAATATGAATATTGAGATCCTGAGAGAATATTGCATTTCTAAAAAAGATGTTACCGAAAGCTTCCCCTTTGACGATGATACTCTGGTTTTCAAGGTAGCCGGAAAAATATTCGCAATGGCAAATCTTGAGGGAGATCTGGAAATCAACCTGAAATGTGACCCCACTTATGCCCTGGAACTGAGAGAAAAATATGCTGCGGTATGTCCGGGATATCACATGAACAAAAAACACTGGAATACGATCCTTGTTGATGGTTCTGTCCCGGATAAGGAGATACTATCCTGGGTCGATCATTCCTACAACCTTGTCCTGAGAAAAAAATAATACCTTTGAAATTAAGGGTACTTGTTTATAAAAACCGGGAAAATGAAAATGATAAATTGGTTCTGTCTGATTTTATGTTTTTCAGTCGCTTTCACATTAAAAACATCAGGCCAGGAAAATTATAATCAGAAAATAGTTGTCAAATGGCTGAATGAAAAACCTTCAGGGTATATTGAAGTGTCGAATGGTGAACTGGAAAAGATTTCACTTCTCGGGGGAAGGGCTAAAATAAAGGGAAATAAATTCGATTTCAGTTCAACCGGATCTGACATAATTGAAGTGTCACTTAAAAATGCACGGATCGATTATGGGAGTGGAGCTACAATAGTTTCTGTTTATAATGGTCCCCATTCCTTTTCTTTTTTCCTCCGGGACGTTACAAATGAATATCCGATCTATATCCCTGAATATAATGTTGTGGTTTCCCTGCCGGACGATAAACGTACATATCTGCAGACTTCAGAAGATATACTGAACAGCGGTTTTCTGACGAAACTTGAAAAGATTGATAATGAACCGGAAGAATCATTTGATTCGGCAGCTTCCCATACCCGGAACCAGGTCTGCCCTGTCTGGCTGGGAATAAGTCGTGACATTCGCCTTTTTGAGCTGGGATTCTCGGGTGAAATGTCAACTATCACTCCCCGGATGGCTTCCTCCTCAGTATTACTTCCGGAGACTAACAATACAAGCACCGATTACAGTTACATGACAGGCAGGGGAGTGGGAGTTGAACAAAATATTTCCCGGAGGCTGGATGAAGGGATACTGCCAATACTTCATACCACACTGAAAGATGAGGATATTGAATACAAAACCACCTCATTTGTATCCTTTGAATCATCTCTCCTTAATAAAAACAAAGCTTTCGGAACCCATTTTCTTGTTGCTGATCACTATAGTGCAGGACATATGTTCACTCCGGACCAGAAAGAATTGTTAAACCCGCTGCTTGAGAAAAATTCATTCAATACAGAAGAAACTGTTCTGTATTTCAGGGCTGAAGCAATCAATACCGCTTCCGTTCCGCGATATGCATTTTTCAGAACATTACGTCCGGGATCAGGATGGTGGGAAAAATTCAAATATTCATATGACAGGGAAACCGGCCTGTCGGGTTATTCGCCTGATCGTATTTTCGGGATCTCAAAACTCAATGGAAAACCACTGCCAAATGAGGAAATTGCAGTTCTGTTACAACCTGGCGATACCGCTGTATTTGAATTTTATCTGCCCCACAATCCTGTTTCCAGAGAAAGAGCACTAAGATTGGCTGGACAGTCATTCAGTAAAAGACTGGCTGAGTGCAGAAATTTCTGGAAGGAAAAACTGAATGATGCTGCCCGGATTAAACTGCCGGAGAAGCGTATTGAAGAAATGGTACAGGCAGGGTTGTTGCATCTCGATTTAATAACATATGGTATCGAACCGGAAGGTACCCTCGCTCCATGCATAGGTGTTTATTCGCCGATCGGTACTGAGAGTTCTCCTATTATACAGTTCTATTGTTCGATGGGGCTTCATGATATTGCCCGGAGATCGCTTATGTACTTTCTTGATAAGCAGCATGAAGATGGTATGATCCAGAATTTCGGCGGATATATGGTTGAAACCGGTGCAGCACTCTGGAGCATGGGTGAATATTTCAGATATACCCGTGATACCGCCTGGGTTAATGATGTTAAGCTGAAATTGCTCAAATCGTGTGATTTCCTTTTGCAATGGCGTGAGAAAAACAAAAAAGCAGATCTGGAGGGGAAGGGTTATGGTATGATCGACGGTAAAGTTGCCGACCCGGAAGATCAGTACCATCAGTTTATGCTGAATGCGTATGGTTATCTTGGCCTCAGCAGGATTGCCGAAATCCTGACATTTACAGATAAAGAAAATGCCAGTCGCCTTAAAAACGAAGCCGAAAGCTGGAAAAAGGATATCCGGACATCTCTGATCAACTCTATGGCAAAATCTCCGGTGGTTCCTGCCGGTGATGGTACCTGGTGCCCTACGGTTCCACCCTGGACCGAAGCAGAATCCCTGAGACTGCTTTATAACAAACCTGAAACTTTCTTGTCCCATGGTACCTTTACAATTTCAGATGCACTGCTAGGACCACTTTACCTTATTTTTTGCGAAGTCCTTGAACCTGCTGAAGAAGCCTCATTACTGATGCTGAAATACCATAGCGAAATGATGTATCAGAGAAATGCAGCTTTCTCCCAGCCGTATTACAGCCGACATAACTGGATACAACTGAAGCTCGGATTAATTAAACCCTTCCTGAAAACATATTACAATACTTTTTCAGCTCTTGCCGATCGTGAGACATATACCTTCTGGGAACATCTGTACCAGGCAAGTGTTCATAAAACACATGAAGAAGCATGGTTCTTAATGGAAACAAGATGGATGCTCTTCCTTGAGGAAGGTAATACTCTGAAGCTCCTCCAGGGAATACCCCGACGATGGCTTGAAGACGGTAAGGTCATCGAAATCAAAAATGCCTCAACTTATTTCGGTGATCTCTCGTTCACGATACGCTCAAATGTTGCAAAAGGCTTTATCGAAGCAAACATTGAATGCGATTCAGACCTTAAGCCGGATCGAATCATTATCAGGTTCCCTCATCCTGCAGGAAAACACCCCGTGAAAATTATCGGAGGCACTTATGATCCGGCAAATGAAATAGTAACTGTAAGGCCCTTTACCGGAAAAACAAGCCTTAGACTTGAATACTAAAAATATCTACGTATTTTAATACGTATTAAAATACGTATTAAAATACGTTTTATAAAACGTAGTTTAATAAATTACACAGTTAAATGAATGATATTTAAATGCTGCCAGGATTTTCTGATTAATATTATTCTGCTTAAATTTGGATAATGTAACACGGGGATTTAGCTCAGCTGGTTAGAGTATGTGACTCGCAGTCACAAGACAAGGGTTCGAATCCCTTAATCTCCACCTTCGCCCTCCGAAGCTTTAGCGAAGGAGGGCTTTCCCGTTTTGATATAGATTGTACCGCCAAAGCTTCTGCGGGCTTCGGTGGACACAGTCCACTCTTCGCCCTCCGAAGCTTTAGCGAAGGAGGGCTTTCCCGTTTTTCTTAACAGTTTATCGCAACAAAGGGTACTCCCGATATTCCGCCCTGAAAAAGCAAACAGAATCAGCCCCGGCAGCTCCGGGCAGGAATCTTATAATTCTTTCTTTAACTTATCAATAATTAAGCTGTTGTTCCTCTGAATATCATTATACTTTTTGGATGAGGATTTCTTGGTGGAAGCATGATATTTCTTACCTTTTATCATTGCTTTCTTCTTTTCTAACTCTCTTCTCAGGTAGCCTTCTCTTGTTGATAATTTTGCCATAATATATTAGTTTTTAAAATTTCCGGATCACAAATAATTCATACTTAATATTCCGGGTGGCAAATTTAAGGTTTTTTCCATTCATCCAACCTCGTAAGCTTCAGTTCCCTTATCAAATCCGACATCTCAGTCCGTGCCGCTTCAAATGAATCATACTTATTAATTATAATTTTCTGCGATCCGTCCCCTTTCAAAAGTGCAAGCCTGATATCACTGCTCTTAATTGTAAGCGGTACATTACCCCTGCTGTGCATAGTTGAACTACGCCTCGACCTGAAAATGTAAAACTTACTGAATTCCTGAGCATTATACCACCTGCCATTCTTATAAACACCAAAAAGAGAGGTGTAAGGTTTTATCCTAGCCGAATCAAAATCTATAAGGGTACCTTCATAAGTAAATGCCATAAACGCCCCGGCAATTACAAGTATCAAACCCGTTAAACTAAAGTAAGTCGTAATTGCACCAAAAAATATTAACGAGTAGCCGGCAAATGTTCCGGATGGACCGAACAATCTGTCAATTTTATTATCAGTCTTCATAATCACAACGGTTTTGACGGAAGGGCAAGGATAAGTGCTATGAGTGCCTA
>MTKZ01009075.1_pt1 | contig 29295 bp, 23 predicted proteins | sample 1042781 | NCBI WGS metagenome assembly MTKZ01 (sample SAMN06212207, study PRJNA360539) | anaerobic digester metagenome | biome: Wastewater treatment plant; material: sludge; isolation source: anaerobic digester fed with sludge from wastewater treatment plant | place: Denmark: WWTP Viborg ... | reverse complement strand
TTATATTCCATGGGACAAAAGATAAACTCATCTGCGGATGCTACGGAAGAGATCCCTGGCTGTTATCAGGACGTGTACCGGTTGCTCCAAAAACCGAACGCAGACTTCCGGATAAAGTTTCACACGAAATGGACTGGGTACGTGCATGTAAAGAGAGCCCCGAAAACAGGGTTCCTACAAAATCTGACTTTGCAGAAGCCGGACCGTTCAACGAAATGGTCGTCATGGGTGTCCTCGCTGTAAGATTACAGGGACTGAATAAAGAGCTTGAATGGGACGGAGCAAAAATGGAATTCACCAACATTACCGATTCTGAAAATGTAAGGATCTGTATTGAAGATGCATTTACGATCGCTGACGGTCATCCCACATTCAATAAGAAATGGACCGATCCTATGAGTGCAAAACAGTTTGCTGCAGAAATGGTTAAACATACATATCGCAATGGCTGGTCATTACCGGCAATGCCTGTTTAAATCATATAATTAGTGGCTGTCTCAAAAGTCGATTTACCCCCCATCCCACCAGGGGGGCTTAACAAACATCTGTAAACCAACAAGTCCCCCTTGGGGCCTGCCTGCCGAAGCGACAGCGCAGGCAGGGATTTAGGGGTAAGATAATAGCGGACTTTTGAGACGCCCTGTTTGCATTGATAATCATAATTAAATTTAATGAGAAAAATATGAAATTCTTTAATATTCTTCTATCCTTAACCATTGTGATCGGACTTACATCATGTGCCTCCTCAGGCAAGAAGAAAAGCGCTTCAGGAGAAAACTGGACAACTATCTTTGATGGTAAAACCACCACCGGGTGGCGCGGTTATAACAAAACCACATTCCCTGCTGCAGGATGGGAAGTTGTTGACGGAACCCTCCATTGTTTAGCATCAGGTTCCGGTGAAGCCGGAGCCGGCGGAGATATCATTTATGACAAAAAGCTTGGTAACTTCGAGCTTTCACTCGAATGGAAAATCTCAGAAGGCGGAAACAGCGGCATCTTTATCCTTGCACAGGAAATACCAAACGAACCTATCTACAAATCCTCACCCGAAATGCAGATTCTCGATAATGATAAACACCCTGATGCAAAACTTGGAGTTAACGGTAACCGTATGGCAGGATCACTTTATGATCTGATACCTGCCAAGCCNNGGCGCCAATGTTGTCGAATTCCATCTGTGGACCGACGACTGGAAGAAAATGTGTGCAAATTCAAAATTCGCAGAATGGCCATGGTTCATCAATACTGCAAAAGAAGGCTATATAGGCCTGCAGGATCATGGCAATGATGTGTGGTTCAGGAATATTAAGATCAGACAACTTTAATAGTTCCCTGATTTGAATTATCAACGTATTAAAATACGTATTAAAAAACGTATTTTAATACGTTTTTTTTTAGTTAACCGAACCTTTCAGGCCTATCTGGTCCGCAACTTCCCTCATTCCCGCGATACAGTCGCTTATTAGTTCATCGAGCGTTACTCCCAGCATCGACGCACCTTTTTCAATGACAGTCCTGTCTACTCCTGCGGCAAATCTTCTGTCGTTCCACTTCTTTTTTACCGATTTTGCCTCCATGTCAAGAACACTTTTAGATGGCCTCACGAGAGCACTCGTGGTAACAAGCCCTGTAAGCTCATCCATTGCAAAGATTGTCTTTTCAAGAAGCGTCACCGGCTCGATATCCGAAACCAGTCCCCAGCCATGGCTCATTACAGCCCTTATGTATTCCTCAGGCCAGTGATTCTCCTCAAGTATTTTCTTTGTCATCGTACAATGCTGNNTCGGGATATAATTCATAATCGAGATCGTGTATGAGACCAATAACACCCCATTTCTCCTCATCCTCACCCGATTTCCTGGCCATGTATCTCATTACCCCTTCAACGGCAAGAGCATGCTTTAAAAGACTTTCACTGCTGTTATATTTCTTAAACAACTGGAGGGCATCTTCCCTTGTTGGAATATAAGTTGTCATAATTAAATATTTTTCTTTAACCACAGAGCACAAAGGCATACAAAAAGAGCACAAAGGTATACTCAATGAAATCACAACATATTTTAATTACTGTTGTAAGGTTTTAAAGTTAATATTTTATCCGGGGAATAAAAAGAAGATCAGGGTCGGGCTTTAATTACCGGAATGATTTTGCTCCAGCCCGGATATTCAACCCTGAGATAATAAACTGCAGGAGCGAGGAAATCGCTGTTGATTAATTTTTCATTTGTGCCTTGCATGATATCCATCTCAAAATCAATTAGTTTTTTTCCTGTACCATTTATGAGTGAAATGTTTGCTGTTGCATCGATCTCAGAATTTATCACAATTGTAAAGTTATCATCGAAAGGATTGGGTTTTACTGAGAGAGGCTCATCTATGGTTGTGTTTTCAATATTTATTCTGGCAGTATCGTTAAAAAGATAATCGTCATTATTATTTTGTCCATAAACGACCAGATCATAAACTCCATATCTTGAAAGATCAGCGTTGGTCTCGAAAGTTACTGTCACGGAATCGCCGGATGGCATCAGTTTATCGCTGAAAAACTGTCTGACCGGTATTCCTCCGTTAACTGTGTAAGCGAGGTTAAATCCGTTAATTATATCAGGACCTGCATTAAGGACCTTTACAGTAACAGGTTCCTTTCCTATCCTGTCTTTCTGAACAGGGCTGATTATCCTGCCAGTAACAATATCTTTCTGGACATATGTTACTCCTCCCGGTCCGGCAAAATCAATCATATCGATCATTGCATAGTCCCTTCCCTGGGAAACCGACTGATCTTTCTTATAACGCCATTCCATTTTATTGTATCCTGCCGGTACCGGTATAGTTTTTCTTTCCCATTGTGTCTCTCCCGATTTCCTGAACATTTCAGCATCATTCAGATAGAAAGCGAGGAAATCATAATTTGTTTCTGAAGAAACATGGTAATAGAATTTCAGGGTATCGGCTGATTCATAAAGTGTTTTTATTATAAGAGATGTAGTTTCATTGTGTCCGATCGCACCTGATCGTGCTGAAAGGTTTCCGTCAGTGGCTCCGGCATCGGTGATCACCCAGGGTTTCGGACTTACATTGATCCACGGGAATATTTTAAACGATGATGATTCAAAAGATTCCCTTATACGGCCGACTCTGAAGGAGAATGTCCTCTGAACATGGTAGGGACCACAATCCAGAGCGGCATTGACAGAAACTGTCGTACCGGTATTAATTGATTGTGAGAGCTTGACAAGGACAGGTATTTCGGTCATTACCCCGTCGGACAGCAATCCGGAATTCTTTGTGGGTTCAAGAATTGTGATCCCTGCATCCTGACTTGAGATTGAGAATTTTCCCGAAATACTGCTGCTGCCGTCATTTTTAACGGAAAAGACAAGGCTCAGAGTTTCTCCCGGATTGGCTACCTGATCTCCGTTACCTGTGGCTTCATCCTCAAGATAAAAGCTCAGAATATCAAGCTCCGGCGCATGTACGGTGAAATCTGCCGGAAAATGATATGAATCTGCGTGGTCTGAAATTTTTATATCAAGTGTAACCAGGCTGTTATCTATAATATTATCCGACACCAGTACTGACAATTTATTGCTTATAAGTTTTTCTGATCCGGCAGCGAGCGATCCTATCATGACCGAATCGTTCAGTATCGTAATGTATGGGGAAGCTGATGTTATCTTTGCATACAGATCCGTTGCATCGGTGAGGCCAAGATTACCAATAGTAAGATCGATATATAATGTCTCTCCGAAATCAGCCTTGTTATCGTTATTGCCTGAAATATCGCTTATCTTTAATTTATTGAGGCTGATAAATTCTTTATTGACATTTGAAAAATATATAGTCTTCATTAACGGCACTTTATTCTGGCCTGTTATAATTACAAGACAGGAATCTTCGGAAAGGCCTGGCATTTCCAGGGTCACTGCACCTGAAGGGCTGGCATGTCTTGCATCCCAAAGGGTGTCTGCATGTGAAACAGCAATATAGGATCCTNNCCCGGTGTACCAATTATTGGTATCATGCTGGGATCACCGACAAGATTATAGGTTTCCCAGTAGTATTTCTTACGTGAGCTGGTGCTGGCACTGACCGAAAGATTTCCGGAATAAACAATCTGCCCCATGGTCGTATACCATTCCGACATGGGTTCACCATGTGTATGGAATAATCTGTCGAGGGCTCCGGGCCCTGTGGTCTCATAAGTCGGATTATCCGAAGGCGTTCCCGTACCGACAGCCCAGAAAAAATCCTCATTCCAGAATGAATCGTTCGAACAGCCTATAAATCCTATTGCTCCTTTTTCATTTGATACCACCATCCTGTTACCCAGAGACTTAATATTAAATTTAGAAGTCTGACATGCATTACTTATGATAAATGGATACATGTTCTTATTATTCAGCTTTCTGACGTCCGATGTATCAATATTTATATGAAGCCAGGCTGTAGATGATCCGTGACCGGTATAATTGATGAAGGACATGCCATTATTTATCAGTCCGATGACTGAATCCTTATGAACTGCATCAGGTGGAGGATAGTAAAAATGGTATTCGTGAATGTTGTTTGCGGGTGTCAGGTAATTTGTGATGGCATATTTGATCTGCCCGTTCATATAGTTCGCATAGCTTGCATCGTAGCCGGAGGTGATCATTGCATTGGAGTGGAACATGTTGGTATCGGCATATTCGAACTTTTCATACCTGACAAGCTTTGCAACAACACTTTTCAATTCATTTGTATCGGCTACAGGCAGCCTGCCTATGAACATTTCAGGGAAATAATCACCATCACCGTCAAATTCCCCGTAATACATATCTGTTACATTATCGTTCCCATAATACGGGATCTTCGAAGTATTACCAATGATCAGAAGATACTCGGGAGGAGGATTCTCCGCGGTGGCTGAATTATAAAGATTTTCAATAGACTTCTTTATATCAGTATAGTTGTCACCTGCAAATTCAGCACCTTTATATAATATATCAAGCTTTATACCTTTAAGGGTTTTCCATCTTATAAATGGTTCAAGGTGATACCGGAAGGCCGTGTCTGTAAGTATCACCATCCTCATTGGCCTGTCGGACCATGTCGGAATATCGGAGCATTCAGCATAATTAAGGATTCCCTTGCTCAGTGTTTTCCTGAAAGCTTCAGATTCCCCACCCGATTTGCGAATTTCAGATGAACCGGTGAAATGTATCTCGATTTTCATGGAAGTGATCACTTCCAGGATATTTGATCCCGGATTATATCTGAACGGTGAGATTACGAGATTTGCAAGCCTTGTTCCCCTTACTTTACCTGCAGGCAGGATTGTAACCGTATCTGATTGAATGAATTTCTTTGTGGAATACAGAGCCTTGTCTATCGAAAATGTACGCTTTTTATCCTGATCTCCTTTTGTTTCACCTTCCTGGGCGGGGAAAAGAAGGCCATCTATCTTCTTTCGGCCGGGATAGACTCTCCGGGTACTGACATCTGTTATTCTGACCTCAAAGACCAGATCCCCCGGAATCGCAATAAGCCGGCTTAAAACCGGGAGTTCGGGCTTACCTGGTACTGAAGTATGTATGTGGCCGGGAGCTGATATCCTGTAAAAAGAACCATTATCACCCCTGAATCCGCTTATTTCAATCTCCGGCAGGGTGTAATTTATTATGATATCACGTCCTGATGAAATGATTTCATTTGTCTGAGTAACCCTGTCAAAACTGATCCTGCAGCTTTTAGATGCCTGACCATTTATAACTAAGGTGATAACCAGAAGACTAAACAGACACAATGACTTTTTGATATACCCTAAATGCATCAATGTTAAATGATTGATCCATTACCTAATAACATCAGGCAAGTTATTAATTTTACTTCATTAAAACGTACTTGATGATGATAAATTTGATAAAAATGATAAGATTACTACTTTTATGCATGTTTTTATGGGACGAATAAACAAGATCATATGAAAAGGAAATCACAGATTTTAACAATTTTAATCTTAATTATGATGACTTCAGGTGCATATTCTCAGGATTCCCATGCTGTTGATGTGATAAAAACATCTGCAGGCGACGTTGAAATGTACTTTATCGGACACGGATCGCTTATGTTCAAAGTGAATGACTACTGTATTCATATCGATCCTGTGAGCAGTTCAGGAAGCTATAAGGATCTTCCGCAGGCTGATCTGATCCTGGTAACTCATGAACATTACGATCATCTTGATGCAAAACTGATCTCTTCTCTCCGGAAACCCGAAACAGTAATGTTCTGCAACCAGAAATCAGCTGCTGAAATAAAATGGGCACAACCAATGAATTCCGGGGAAACCCGGAATGCCGGCAGCATAACAGTTGAATCTGTTCCCGCCTATAATATTGTCAATATGAGATCACCCGGACAGCCATTTCACCCAAAAGGTTCAGGCATCGGGTTCATTCTGACAATAGGAGATAAGAAATTCTATATTGCCGGGGATACTGAAAATACCCCGGAAATGAAGGCTCTGAAAAACATAAATGTTGCTTTCCTGCCAATGAACCTTCCATATACAATGACACCTGAAATGGTTGCTGATGCGGCTAAAGCTTTCAAACCTGAAATTCTTTATCCCTATCATTATGGTGATACAAAAACCGACAAGCTGGTACAGCTGTTGAAAGATACTGATATTGAAGTTAGGATCAGAAATTTAAAATAATAATAAACAAATATGATATCAAGAAGAGGATTTCTCAGGACGAGCCTTGCTGGAGCAGGAGCAATGGCTGTTTCTCCGGCAATAATTTCTGCACAGGTACAGGAAAAGAATATAATTTACAGGACACTTGGCCGGACGGGTATAAAAGTACCTGTTGTAAGCTTCGGTGTTATGCGATCGGATAATCCAAGCCTTGTAAAAGCTGCTTATGACAAGGGAATGAGACTTTTTGATACAGCCAACGGATACCTGGGAGGGAACAGTGAAACAATGCTTGGAAATGTGTTCAAAGATTACCGGAGGGACTCATTCATAATTTCAACCAAAGTCAAATCACCTACCGACCGGGACGGAAAACCGACTGATGAGGCTACTGCAGACCGCTTCATGGAAACATTCAATGTAAGCATGTCGCGGCTTAAAATGGATTATGTGGATATCCTGTATGTTCATGATATCAGCAATCCGGAGTATTTCGATCATAAACCTGTAATAAATACTATAAAGCAGCTGAAGAAAGAAGGAAAAATAAAGTATATCGGATTCTCGACCCACCGGAATGAACATACTGTAATTGATGCTGCTGCAGAATCTGATGTATGGGATGTAATACTCACACAATATAATTACAGGCTTGCTACACTGCCGGAACTGAATGCAGCGATAAAAAAAGCGGCATCGGCAGGTATTGGTATTGTGGCAATGAAGACACTTGCAGGAGGATACCTTGACAGGGAGAGGACCAAACCGGTAAATGCACCTGCGGCCCTTAAATGGGTTTTACAGAACCCCGATATCCATACTGCAATCCCTGGAATGACAGCATTTGAACAGGTGGAGATCAATTCCGGGATAATGGAAGATTTTACACTTACAGATCAGGAAAAGAGTGAACTCGTTGCATCCCTTTCAGAACCGGGACTGATCTGCGCCGGATGTGATAATTGTACTCAGAGCTGTTCAAAGAATCTTCCGGTAAGGGATTTGATGAGAGCCTATATGTATGCATACGGATATGGAAATCCCGCTATGGCAAAAAGTCTTCTGGCAGAGCTTAATATTTCGGAAAATCCATGCAGCGGATGTGATTCCTGCACAGTAAATTGTCTGAGGAATTTCCGGGTGATGGAAAAAATTGCCGACATTTCAAGACTTGGCACTATACCTTTTGATTTTCTTACCTGACATTATTAACCACAAAGTGTACACCTTAGAGAACTCAGGAACATCAACCTTAGTAACTCCTGCCCTTCTTGCCACCCCTTGCCTCCAGGGGGGCGCTCAGACTCAAAAGTCCCTTGGGGCCTGCCTGCCGAAGCGACAGCGCAGGCAGGGATTTAGGGGTGAGTTATATAGTAGTCGCTCTAAGGTCCCGATAGCTCCCGATAGCTATCGGGACGGGATCACTAAGTCACACAAAGGATAAATATTATAAAAATTACTATCAATGATGAAGAATAAATTACTTGCCGTTATCCTTTTTGCGGTAATTTCTGTCACTGCAACAGGACAGGACATAGTATTTCCTGACCTCCAGGGTTTTAAAAAGCTGACTAACTATCCTGTATATCTTCCTGATAATTTATGGGATTTCATTAACGGAGCTGCTGACGGATTCCTGGCCTTTGGATTCCGTGACCTGCATGTTGCTGAGTATAAAAAAGGTAAAAATGTAATAAAACTTGAAATTTACAGACATCAGGATCATACAATGGCCTTCGGGATATATGCTTCAGAACGTTCCCCTTCTTTCAGTTTTACTAATCTTGGCACTCAGGGCTATAGCGTGGACGGAGCTACCAATTTCTTTAAGGGTAATCACTATGTAAAGATCCGGACATATTCAGAAAAACCTAAAGTTCTTCAGGCATCCGGTACCCTGGCTCAGAGGGTGGCAAACATGCTTCCAGGGGAGACAACCATGCCGGCTCTTCTGTCAAGATTCCCCGCCGAAGGCAAAATGATAAATGAAGAAACCTATATTCATGATAATGTACTGGGACATCAGTTCCTCAGTTCGGCATTCCAGGCCCGTTATAAAGCAGGTAATGATGTTTTTGGCATTTACCTGATCCGGAAAGATAATCCGGACGAGATCATTAAAATGGCAAAAGCATATCTGTCGGCTGCCGGAATGGAGTCTTTCCTTGAGGATGAGAACAGATTTGTATTTACCGATGGCTACAACGGAACAATTTTCCTTTCCTGGAAGGAAAATATGATGGTTATAATTTCCGGACTCGCAAAGGATCAGGCTGACCTGGCATATAAATATACAACTGAAATCCTGAAATAACCAGGATGTTGATATTTAGAATGTAATCCTGATTTCCAGGATTTAAAATCAGTGGTTATCGAGCTTTTCGGAAATTATCTTCTTAAGGCTCAGGAAAGAATTAACAACAGTAAGATCTTTATTATCGTCAATTACGTTCTGTGGTGGTTTAAAAAGCACTCCCATTTCTGCTTTTCTCAGCATGTTGATGTCGTTGTACGAATCCCCTACAGCAATTACCTTGAAATTCAGGTTTTGAAGAGCTTCAACTACTTTCATCTTGGCATCTGACTGCCGGAGGTTATAATCGGTTATGATACCGTCCTTATCAATTGTGAGATGATGGCAGAAAAGAACGGGCCATCCCATTTTTTCGAGAAGCGGATCGGCAAATTCCCTGAAGGTATCTGAAACAACTATCATCTGCGCTTTCCCATGAAGCCAGCTTATAAAATCAAGCGCTCCCGGCATCAGTTCAAGAAGAGAAATGACTTTCTGAATATCCTTGATCGTTATGCTGTGATGGTGCAGAATTTCAAGCCTTCTTTTCATGAGGGCATCATAATCATTTATGTCTCTTGTGGTCAGCTTAAGCTCATCAATCCCGGTCCATCTCGCAACATTTATCCAAACTTCCGGTACAAGCACTCCTTCAAGATCCGTACAAATAATATACATAAGTCAGAATTGGTTTAATGTGTTTTTTGAATATATTCCCTGAATGAATTGTAATCATTTTCAATTGTCAGATATTCCTCATCAATTTCAGCCAGTTTGCTCAGTGAAGGGGGAGCCTCGGGCATAAAATTCAGTATCCTCCTGATCTCCGCGGGAAACTTTGCCGGATGAGCGGTTTCAAGGGATATGAAAACTCTTCCGTTGAGTTCTTCGGGAGATTTACCTGACAGGAAATGCTGAAGGCCTTTCCAGGCAACTGCTCCGTGTGGCTCCAGAAGAACACGATGATCATTATAGCCTGAGAAAATTGTTTCCCGGGTAACCTGATCGGAAACGCTGATGCCATAGAAATCATCCTGCATCCTTCCAAGATCGGGTGATCTCAGTATTTCACCCTTTTCATTCATTACTCCTCCGTAAAGGGCAATGATCCTTGCCATATTGCTTGGATGACCTACATTCATTGCGCTGGAGATACAGTTCAGCGAGGGTGAGATGATCCGGTATATACCGGTTCTCAGATATTCCGGGACCTCGTTATTTTCATTTGCAGAAATAACGAACTTTTCCACAGGAAGTCCCATCTCACGGGCAATCAGTCCTCCCATAAGGTTTCCGTAATTACCTGATGGAACACTGAAAACTACCGGTTTGCGGCCTGACCTGGACCAGGCCCAGGCATAATAAACTGACTGCGGAAGCAGCCTTCCTATATTAATAGAATTAGCAGAGGAGAGACTAAGATCCCTGAATGCCTCATCGGCGAAAGCTCTTTTTACAATCCTCTGACAATCATCAAATTTACCTTTGACAGCCACTACACTTATATTACCTTTAAGTGTTGTCATCTGCTTCCTCTGTGTCTCGCTGACCTCATCCAGAGGAAAGAGTATAATGACATCAATATGCTTAAATCCGTGGAAAGCGCTTGCGACGGCACTGCCGGTATCGCCCGATGTGGCTGTGAGGATAGTGTAATGCGATTGTTCCGGTACTATAAAATAATTCATCAGTCTTGCCATCATCCTTACGGCAAAATCCTTGAAGGATGCAGTAGGCCCCTGATCGAGTCTCAGGATATAACAATCGTCTGCAACATGCTCCAGGGGAACACTGAAATTGTATGCATCCCGGCATAGAGACATAAGGTCTTTATACCCTATCTCATTTTTAAGGAATTTATTAAGGATCACAAATGCAATTTCATAGTATTCCCTGTCTGTAAAGCTTTCCAACTCCTTCCTGGTAAGCTCCGGAACAGACCGGGGCATATATAAGCCCCCGTCCGGAGCGATACCTCTGAGTAAGGCTTCCCTGAATGATACTTCAGGGGCTCTCAGATTGGTGGAATAATATTTTATCTTATGACTCATATTTAAGTTGGCAATTGGCAGTTGGCAGTTGGCAATTGCTTTTATCTTAACTCGTTACTGATCGTTCATCTCTCTGTACCCGGCACCCGGCACCCGGCACAATGCACCCTGCTATACGTTCACAACTCTCATTAAATCCGCAAATACTCCGGCTGCAGTAACATCCGCTCCGGCACCATATCCCTTGATTACCATCGGCAGTTCACGGTATCTTTCGGTGGTAAGGAGAACGATATTATTACTGCCTTCAAGGTAATAGGAAGGATGTTCAGGTCCGACAGTAATAAGTTCAACCTTTGCTGTACCCTGATCAAAGGTTGCGCAGAACCTCCATTTACGGTTAAGCTTTTCCAGTTCAAGCCTTTTCATTTCAAATTCTGCATCGTATGCTTCCACCTTAGTGTAAAAATCATTCAGATCACCCGTGAAACACTCATCGGGCAGGAATTTACTGACGTTTACATCTTTCTGTTCAAGTATGTAACCGGCTTCACGGGCCAGTATAAGTATCTTCCTTGCTACATCTGTTCCGCTCAGATCGATCCGGGGATCGGGTTCCGAATACCCCTTTTCGCGGGCTTTCCTTATAGCTTTGCTTAAGGGCAACGAACTGCTCATCTCATTGAATATGAAATTCAGGGTTCCTGAAAGCACCGCTTCAATCTTAAAAATCTTATCACCGCTCAACACCAGATCACTTATAGTTTTTATTATGGGAAGTCCGGCTCCGACAGTGGTTTCGTACATAAACCTTACGTCTTTTTCCGCTGCAGTGGTCCTGAGATATTTATAATATAAATAATCGGATGAACAGGCTATCTTATTTGCAGTGACAACTGAAATGTATCCTCCGAGAATCTCTCCGTATCTCACGGCAACTTTTGAATCTGCCGTACAGTCAATAAAAACCGAATTGGTGAGATTCATCATTTTCATTCTCTCAATGAATTCGGTTATATCGGCTTTTTCTCCTTCGTTTCTAAGGATTTCCCGGCAGTTTGCAAGATCCATACCTTTTTTTGAAATTATCATTCTGCGGGAATTGGTCATACCCATCAGCTTCACATTAAGCTTATAATCACGGAGCAGAACGTCAAGCTGCTGCTGTAGCTGCTTTATAAGGCTTGTCCCGACCAGTCCGGTTCCGGCAATGAACAGATTCAGTTCCTTGATGCGCGACAGGAAGAACCCGTCGTGTATAACATTAAGCGCTCTGTTAAGACTGTCGTTTTTTATGACTACAGAAATGTTAAGCTCCGACGAGCCCTGTGCGGTTGCCACTACATTTATTCCATTGCTTCCCAGCGATCTGAACAGGGTTGCCGATATTCCGGGAGTGTTTTTCATCTTTTCTCCCACAATGGCGATTATCGACATTCTTTTCTCGACAATTATTCTCAGCTCATTATTCCTGCTTATTTCTGCTGCAAATTCAGTGGAAATGGCTTCAATTGCAGGATCACTGTCGGACGGGCTTACTGCCAGAGTTATTGAATACTCTGAGGAAGCCTGGGTTATGAAGATTACGTTAACTTCACTTTTTGCCAGTGCACCGAATAATCTGGCCGATGTTCCTTTTACTCCAACCATTACCGGGCCCTGGAGAGATATGAGGTCGATGTGATCAATTGATGAAATACCTTTTATGGGACCCGGGCCCTGAACAGAAGGTTTATTATTTATTAGTGTTCCCTTTCCTTCGGGATTGAATGTATTTTTTACAAGTACAGGGATATTTTCCCTGAAGACGGGGCGGAGGGTGGGTGTATAAATAACTTTTGCTCCGAAATGGGAAAGCTCCATCGCTTCGGAATATGATAAGCTCTCTATTGTATAGGCTTTCTCCACTTTCCTTGGATCGGCAGTCATGAATCCGTCCACATCTTTCCATATTTCAAGTACTTCTGCCCTGATTGCCGCCGCAATAATGGCAGCTGTATAATCTGATCCGCCCCTGCCGAGTGTTGTTGTGTCACCATTCTGGTTGCTGGCTATAAATCCCGGAATTACAATGAGTTTGTCTGTATCTTCCAGAGCTGCTCTTATAAGCTGATTAGTAATTTTAAAATCAACGACTGAATTACCAGGTTTTCCTTCGGTTTTGATAAACTCCCTTGCGTCTTTTAAGACTGATCCTTCAATAAAAAGGCTTATTATCCGCGAAGAAATTCTCTCCCCAACAGCAAGTATTTGATCCAGAGCATGTTTTGTTGATTCCCTGAGAAGAAAAAGACCTCTTAGTATCTCACCGAGTTCTTTTGAAATATTTTCAATATAATCTGATGCATCACTTAGATCATCAGGATCGTTCAGGAGGTTTTTTGCAAAATCCCTGTGATCACCGATCAGCTTTTCAAGATCAGCTTTATACCCTGCATTTCCCCCGGAGGCAAGATCTGCAAGCCTCGAAAGACTATCGGTCACTCCTTCAAATGCTGATACAACTACAATACATGGAAGAGTCTGAACACTGATTATTTCCCTGACTCCCCTTATCCGCTCAGGAGTTCCGAGTGAAGAACCACCAAATTTGATTACTTTCATCCTGTTCTGTTCTGTAAAGAATGCATCATCCTGATGCAAATATTCGATTGAGAGTCCCTCCCTTACCCTTAAGGGAGGGATTAAGGGAGGGTTATTTTAACTCGATGCAGCTTTTTCCAGTCTCCTCAGTATTGAAAAGATAAAGGTTGCTGACAATATAAGGCAGACTATGAATATGAGCCAAAGGGTGCTTAGTTGTATTTTATCCCACAGCAGGGTTCCGACGAAAAGTAGTTTATTACCTGCTGCAGTAGCCAGCAGCCAGCCTCCCTGCATCAATCCCTGGAACCTTGATGGTGCTACTTTGGAGACAAATGAGAGGCCCATCGGACTCAGGAACAGTTCGGCAACCGTCAGTATAAGATAACTGCTTATCAGCCAGTAGGGAGAGACCCTGTCAGAGTCTGCTACAGGTGTTCCATGCAGCGATGCCGGTGATGGAGCTCCGATGGATGCTATAAGAACGATCAGGAACCCGATGGATGCAATTATCAGCCCGATGCCGATTTTCTTTGGAGTTGATGGTTCAATACCCTTTTTGTTCATCCATGAGAAAAGGGCAAGTACAGGGAAAGTTAATGCCACTATGAAAAGCGGATTGAATGACTGGAATATTTCAGGCGATATGGAATTCTGTGCACTGAAAGGAGTCAGGAACTTATTAAGTAATCCTGTGGGATCAAATCCTGTAAGGAAGAATGAAGCAAAAAGAAGTGCAATAACGAATAGAACTGCACCTGTGATCCTGAAATTCTTTGACTGGTTTTTATAGAACAGCATTACAATACCGGCAATTGCCCCGATAAAGGCAAGCATGGAAGGTAATGTAAAGAACAGGCCGGTAAAGGGGCCAACCTGTTTGGCTGTATAATCTCTCGCAAAAAGAGTCAGTGTAAGTCCATTCTGATGAAATGACATCCAGAAGAATATTGCAACGAAGAAAACAAGAACGAGGGCAGTCACCCTGGCTCTCTCATCCTTTCGTGAGCTTAGTATTATCCATGTTACGAACCCGGCAAATAATCCGAAGGCAAGTCCCGTTGCAACATCAATCTGCTCAAGAAGCTGAAGTACAAATGCTGTAATACCCAATGCCACAATCGCGGCAATTATCGGAACCGGCTTGAAATCAACCTTTTCAGAGGATTTAACTTCTTTTTCCCCTGTTTTCTCTGTAACTGCCTGCTTTTCCTTGTTAGGAAGAAGTCTGTTGAATATTACATATACAAGCAGGGAGATTATCATGGCTCCGGCTGCCACTCCGAAAGCATAATTATAACCTTTTGAGAAAACATTAAGATAGTCATTTGCAAATGCTGAAAGATCTGTCACCGGACCGCTCAGACTTACTTTGTCGGCAAGCTGCTGAAGCACGGTTGTATCTGTCAGAGTTCCGTTATTTAGCTGGTGACACAATGCCGGAACACTGGCGTCGTGAAGAAAACCATTGGTCTTAAGCCACCATGTACGCATGCCGTCTGCAGCAAAGGGGGCAAAAAATGCACCTACATTGATCCCCATATAAAATATCATGAAGGCAGTATCCCTGAGCTTTGAATATTTCGGATCATCATACATCTGACCAACAACCGCCTGAAGATTGCCTTTGAACAATCCGTTGCCAAGAGCAATTGTGCCAAGCCCTACAATCGTGAAAGTAAGGGACATACCCGGTATTGCCATTATAAAATAACCCGCAAACATTATTACTATGCCGACAAGTATTACTAGTTTGTATTTCTTTGTAGAATCGGCAAGAATACCTCCTATAAGGGCAAGTGCATAAATTGCAAAATAAAACCAGCTGTAAATATCTCCGGCTGCTTTTGCCGTAAGACCATACTTTGCCTGGAGAAAAAGTACCAGAATGGCCATCATTGTATAAAACCCGAATCTTTCTCCCATATTTGAGAAGAAGGCTACGAGCAATCCTTTTGGATGATTTTTAAGCATAAAATTCTGTATTAGTATTTTAATAATTTCTTTATATCAGGCTGGTTGCCAGTAAAATTACCCGGAAATCCTTCCCTCTATTCTGATTTCCGGAAGAAAACAAATATATCAATCTTTTTTTATTAATGGTCGAAGAGATTAAATTTGTACAATTATGTAATCATGCCATGAAGATATTCAGCTCTGAACAAATCCGGCAGATAGATGATTTTACAATAAGGAACGAACCAGTTGCTTCTGTCGATCTTATGGAGCGTGCAGCATCGAAACTCTTTGAATGGTATAGTGAAAGGTTTCCCAGGTCGCGGCGGATACTGATCTTCACAGGACCGGGCAATAACGGCGGTGACGGTCTTGCTCTGGCAAGAATACTTGCAAAGAACAGGTATGAAGCGGAAGTTTATCATCTTAACTTTACTGATTCGGTATCGGCTGACTGGAAGATCAACAGGGAAAGACTTAAAAACGAAACAGATGTTCCCTTTACTGTAATTGAATCAGGGAACCAATTTCCCCGTAACGGATATGATGATGTAATCATTGATGCCATATTCGGGACAGGCCTTAAAAGGCCGTTATCAGGACTGCCTGCAGAGATTGTCCGGCAAATAAACAGATCGGGCTGCACTGTAATTGCTGTTGATATACCATCGGGATTATTTGGTGAGGATAATGACGGAAATGATCCTGAGAACATAATTAATGCGAATTTCACCCTTAGCTTCCAGTTTCCAAAACTGGCATTCATGTTCAGGGAGAATGAGCCTTTTACAGGTTCCTGGATCATTTTACCGATAGGGTTGGACCAGAGAGNNCTGAAAACAAGGAAAAAGTTTGGTCATAAGGGTGATTACGGGCATGGCCTGCTGATTGGTGGATCGTACGGCAAGATGGGTGCAGTCGTTCTGGGAGCCGGTGCCGCTCTGCGGACAGGCGCCGGACTATTGACATGTTATGTGCCTTCCTGCGGCAATCTCGTTTTGCAGACTGCTGTTCCCGAGGCAATGGTCATACATGACAATGCAGCCTGGTATATCGGAGATACGGTGCCCACAGAAAAATATGATGCGGTTGGAGCAGGCCCGGGGCTCGGTACAATGCCGGAATCCCATAACATGGTTCATAATCTCCTTTTGAACTGCAAAAAACCAATTGTGTTGGATGCTGATTCCCTCAATATACTTTCAGTACACAGCGACTGGTTGCCGAAGCTCCCGGAAAATACTATACTTACCCCTCACCCGGGCGAATTTGATCGTCTTACCGGAAAAGCTACTTCGGGTTTTACCCGTCTGGAAAAACAGATCCAGTTTTCAAGGAAGTTAAAATGTATTGTTGTTCTCAAAGGTGCTTATACTTCAATTTCTTCTCCATCCGGAGAGGTCTGGTTTAACAGCACCGGTAACCCCGGAATGGCTACCGCCGGAAGCGGGGATGTCCTCACAGGAATGTTACTGTCACTCCTTGCCCAGGGATATGATCCCGTTGACGCGGCCATTACAGGTGTTTACATTCATGGACTCGCTGGAGATATTGCCGCAGAAAAATCATGTTATGAATCTGTTATTGCTTCCGATATTATTAATTCCATTCCGGAAGCATTCAGGAGAATAAGGGGACAGAACTGACGTTAAGTTAAGGTGCTGTTTGCTGGTTGCAGGGCGAAGAGCAAAGGGCAAAGGGCGACCGGCAACCGGTAACCAGGGAACAGGGCTCAGAGAGAAGAGCGAAGAGCGGATAATAAAGTCAGACGGCAGTTGTTGAGACCGGAGACTGACCGGATTTGGGGCATATGATTGATTATCAATTAGTAAGTAAAAATACATATTATGAACAGAATAAAATTGACTCTTATAGTTATGTCGTTAATGGTTATGACATCTTCCTGTTTTCTTGTCCGGCAAAATGTAAAACCATCGACAACTGTAAAACGCCTTAGTGATACAATTTCTTTAAGGGACGGAAGTCTTGTATATGCCCTTCCCCGGACAATGTTAACAATCAGGGCTGAGTTTGAACGGACTATTGAAATACCCGGACCTTATGCAAGGTATGCTGAAGAATTACTGGGGCTTGATAATGTTATTCTGAGCGAAGGTGAAGACTGGTCGGTAAAAAGCGTTACTGTTACTTCTAACGAAGAAGCCGATCCTTCCGAACTATATGTGATCGAAACCAATACATTTATGAATTCAAATGTATTTGCACTCAGGAAGGAGGGACTGATTCTCAATCTAAATCCGGAATCCCATGTTAGTCCCGTGATTACCGGAGTCGGTCAGGAAGCAGATATTGCCGGATTCAGGTCATATGATCTGGGTTCCGATGAATATTACAGGGTTCAGACTGATACAGTTTTCAGACGTGTAAGCGTTGAAGAACAGTTCATCAGGATACCATATATTGTTGAACAGAAAAAGAAGTTGTCGGAGGCCCAGCTGGCTGAGAGGGCAGCAAAGAGACTCATGGAACTGCGTGACGGGAAGTTCCTGATCTTAACAGGCGAAGCTAACGTATTCCCACAGAGTGCGGCAGCAATAAACGAGATTAACAAAATGGAAAAAGAGCTTACCGAATTATTTGCCGGAAAGACATTCAGGGATTTAAGGACATTCACTTACAGCATTTCACCTGATAAAGCGATGGCAGAGGCTCCTTTTACAGTTTTCAGGTTTTCTGAAGTGACAGGTCCGATGAATGATACAACAGAAAATGGCATACCTGTAATAATCAGGCTTATACCTGAAAAGAAAACAAAAGATCTGTCTGTTGTTACAAGAAACCGTACTGCAACTCCGGTCGCTCTCTCTGATAAAATATTCTACAGAATCCCTGATATTGTGAATGTTGTGGTGGAAATGGGAGAGGAGCAGCTATATAACTCGCGGAAAATGATCTACCAGTTCGGTGAAGTAATGCAACTGCCTGCAAACTATATTATCGGTAAATAACTGCATCCTGCATCCCGTAGCTGTCAACCTAACGGAGTATTCTGGAGAAAAGTTTCCCCTCCTTTTTTTAAGGAGGGGAAACTTTAAATCCCTAACACCTTAAGCTGACGGCTATGACCTGCGCCCTTCGCCCTACTGCACTTTCCCTACAAAGCTCTTCTGGAACTCATCCCATTTCCGGGTTTTATAGATATCATCGGCAAAGAAGCTCAGCAGGACTTCCATTTCCTTTGCAGCTCTGAAGCCGGGGACCGGAGATACAGCAAACTTTTCGTCTTCCTTTGTCATGAAGACAACCGTAGGGTAGGAGAGTTGTCCCTGAAGCAAAGCTATGGCAAGCTGGTGAGCTCTTCCTGCTGTACCGTCATTAATAAAAGTTTGTCCCATGAATGTAACACTCTCTTTTCCCTCAGCATTGAATTTGACGGGGTAAAATTTACTGTTGAGAATTTCTGCAATTACAGGATCAGTAAATGTTTCGTTATCCATCTTCTTGCACCATCCGCACCAGTCTGTATATGTATCGATGAAGATAGGACGGGGAGATTTATTGAATAATTTTTCAGCCTCCTGTATCGTGTGCCATTTTATTTCTGATTTCCCCCGGGATGCCGGACTCTGTGAAAAGGCATTGTAAAAAATTGATGTAATGAGTACTATAAGAAATATCTTTTTCATAAATCATTATTATTGATGAAAATAAAAATACAAAGTAACTTTAAATATCTCAGAAATTATAATTTCCATATATTTTAGTGATTTAACAAATATGAAATAATAAAGTTCAGTATAAGTGATTTTCCCGGGCAGTAACATCCGATTTATTTTTTACATTTACGCCGTTTACCAAATTTGACTTTATGGAAACTATTACCAGGACTTTACGTGATAAGGCTGCCCTGAGGTGGCTTGTTCTTGTATTATTAAGTGCACTCATGTTTGCGACCTACTGGTTCCAGGATTTCTTTTCAGGATTAAAGGGATTGATGGAATCCGAGCTGGGATTTACAAGTGAGGAATTCGGGCGGCTTATCGGGCTTACGACAATTGCCAATATGTTTGGTATGATCATAGTTGGCGGAATAATACTCGATAAGTGGGGTATCCGTCTGGCAGGGATAGTATTCGGAGCTCTTGCGGCTGTAGGAGGAGCATTGTCTGCCCTGGCTGCCGCGGGTGTTTTCGGCACCGACAAGAGCACCATGCTTACTGTAATGATCATCGGCAGGATAATGTTCGGTTCGGGACTGGAGATAACGTGCGTGGTTGCCACACGAACGATAGTCAAATGGTTCAAAGGCTATGAAATGGCACTTGCTATGGCTATCAATATTGGTTTCGGACGACTGGGATCGGCGCTTGGTATTGCAGTTTCACCCGATATTGCAAACGGCCATGTATCTCCTGCAGTGACCTTTGCTGCAACACTCATTGCCCTGGCTCTGATACTTTTTATTATATATACATTCTTTGATAAAAAACTCGACAAACAAAGAGCAGGACTGGTTACTGATAAAGATCAGGAAGAAGAATTCAAGTTTGCAGACCTTGTTAAGCTGGCTACAAATCCTTCATTTATCTATATAGCACTTTTGTGCGTATCCTTTTATGCAGCTGTGTTCCCGTTCATCCAGTATGCTCCCGATATGCTTGTAAATAAATTCGGGTTTTCTTATGTACTTCCCGATGACCCAGATAGTAATATCGTTCTTTTCGGCAGTAAGGCTATCGGGAATTCCAGTGTTTTCATTGCCCTTTTTATTTTCGGACTGGCCTTTTCGCTTGTTCCGTCATATATTAAAACACGGCAAGGGAAGAATCTCTCAATGGCTGTTATTTTCCTGATTTTCCTGCTATTCGTATTCCTTCTTAAAGACACATTCCGCTTGTGGTTCTCGAACGGACCGAAAACAGCTTCTCTTATTCCGCTGGGGACCATTCTCTTTACTCCGATCTTCGGAAATTATGTAGATAAAAAGGGAAGAGGTGCATCACTTATGATACTCGGTTCGCTCCTTCTTATTTTTGCGCATATTGCTCTTTCACTCTTTAATGTAAGAATACTTGCCTACCTCGGTCTTATCAGTCTTGGTATTGCATTTTCTCTTGTCCCTGCAGCAATGTGGCCATCTGTCGCTAAAATTGTCCCTGAAAACAGACTTGGTACTGCTTATGCTTCGATGTTTACAGTTCAAAACTGGGGCCTGGGATTATTTTTCTGGGGAATAGGAGCTGTTCTCGATCTTGCAAATAAGGAAAACCTTGAGGCAATACGTGCCGGACAGATGAATTATAACTATACTGTCCCTATCTTCATTCTTGTGATCTGCGGTCTGATTTCAATTTTTCTGGCCTACAAACTGAAACAAGCCGATAAGAAGCAGGGATACGGTCTGGAACTGCCTTCAGGTCAGAAACCCTGATCCGGCAGTAATACAAGACTATGATATGATATTATTCCTCTTGTAATTATGGCTGTCAATAAGTCCAAAATGGTACTTTCAATGATAAAAAGAAAATAAGGTGAAGGTCGGATTTATGCCATTTTTATAAGCATCGATTTTATCGTATCAGTAACATCTTCTTCTTCATCAACACATCTTTCAAGAATTTCGAGTATCTTATTGTTCTTAAGTAATTCTGCAGCATCTTTTTCACTATTGAAAAGTTCCGATACCCCAGAGTAATAATATTCATCAACCTTGTGCTCGATAGCAGTAACTTTTGCACATGCCCTGGTAATTTCCTCCTTGTTGGCAGCTGCATCACTTAAACAGTGAACGCTTGTCTGGATCTCGAGGGCTGCCTCATGTATCATATCAGCCATCTTTTTATACTCAGGTAACATATGTTTAGGCTTATAGAGGCATATCCTCCTGCTGACCCCGTTAATTGAATCAACTACATCATCAATATTCGAAGCCAGTTCGTGAATATCTTCCCTGTCGAACGGTGTGATAAATGATTTGTTAAGCTGTTCGTACATCTTATCTGTTATCTCGTCTCCGATATGCTCCACATCCTTTATTTCCTTATGTATTTTTTCACGGTATTCGGGATCAGTGGATGAAAGCATTTCCTTAAAAAGTTCGGTGGCTTTTACAAGGTTTTTTGCATCTTCTTCAAAAAGAGGATGAAAAGAGTGATCTTTCGGAACAAAAAACTTAAGAATCTTGTCAATATTCATTTTCTGAAATGGTATATGTTGCGACTTAATCTGTTAAATAGCTGCCCTCGAAGCAGTTTTAAAAACGGCTTAAAATTACTTTTTTTTTTAACAGTTTAAATAATTTACCTGATTATCTGTTCTGGAATTATAATGATGATCCGGAATGAATCTCTTCTTGGAAATAAGCTTATTAAGATCTTTAAATGACTTTTTTCTCATAATTTTTACAATCTCCCCGAAATATGACTTTATAAGCTCACTGAGGTCCTCCATGTCTTTTATCTGTTCGGGGATGAGAGAGGGATGATTATTATCAAGATGTTCATATATCGGCTGGACAATAAACTCAAGGCAATGTGTAACTTCTCTCAGATAGTCGAGGATCTGTACATAAAACTGGCCTGCTTCAATGTGTTCTGCTTCAATCTTTTTTAAGGTCGGGTATAGATCATATTTTAATTTCTTTGTAAACTGACTAAGCTCATTAACCTCCTTTACTACGATCTTCATCTTCTTCCTGTTTTCCCTGATCAGAGCATTGATGCCCGATGAATAAAGTTTTGATACTGATTCCGTTACGTTGATTATAGTTGAGTTGCATTTATCGAGGATATTTTCTCCGGTATGGGTTGCCTTAAGGTCAAATTCATCCTTTATGCTTTGTTTTTCAATCTGTCTCCTGCTGAAAAAATTAGTTTTTATAACTATGAATAAAGCAACAGCAAGTGCGATTATCATACCTGCAACTCCCCCCCAGTTAAGGATGTTGGCGATAATGAACGCCGCAGTAAATGCAATGATCGCTGTAAAGAACCAGCCTCCGATTACAGTAAGGACGCCTGAAACCCTGTATACGGCGCTTTCCCGGCCCCATGCCCGGTCGGCAAGTGAGGTACCCATCGCAACCATGAAAGTCACATAAGTTGTTGACAAGGGGAGCTTGAGCGAAGTACCGGATGCAATAAGGATACCGGCAACAATTGTATTTACAGAAGCTCTCAGAAGATCGAAGGATGAACTCTCTACTGTATTCTTCGCCTTTGATTTAACTTTTACGGTAGAGAATCTCTTTGCTACAAAATCGTGGACACGCTGCGGGATCACCCTGTTGAATACTTTTGAAAATCTTACCACACCATGTACCAGCTACCGTGAAAAATGTGTTGATGACCACCTTTCATCTCCGGTATCCTGTCTGGCAAGACTAACTTCAGTCTGCGTGACTTTTTTCGCTTTTCTTGATGTGAACAGTGTTATTACCATTATCAATCCTGCGGCCATAAGAAAAAGTGTCGGAGTCCTGACAGGTCCCTGAAGAGAATCCATGGCAAATGTGTCGGGATTCAGTGATGGATCGCTGATATATGTCATATAAGAGTCATAGCCTGCCAGCGGGACACCGATAAAGTTCACAAGATCATTCCCGGCAAATGCAAATGCAAGTGCAAATGTTCCTGCAAGGATAACAATTTTAAGTACATTGATCCTGAAAAATGATATCAGCAACTGCAGGATTACCGTAGATCCTGCAAAAGCAGTAATAAGTATCTTCCATGTATTTTCTTCAATCCAGGATACGGTATAAGGGGTCATGAATGATGCTCCTTTGCTCCCTTGACAAGAAGGAAGTAAATAATAACCGTCAGAGCTCCGCCGCCATAGATCCCCCCGGCAAATTTCATATATCGCTCATAATTGAACGAAAAGATCAGGCGTGTTATGAACTGAACTATCATTCCCACTGAAGGCTATCGCAACAGAAATGAGTATACCGGAAATTATTGCAAGAGCTTTCCCGGAATTGATATAGTTTTCAATGCCGGCAACAGTATCACCCGCCTGAATTACTTTTATCACTGATAATGCCACGGCAGCTCCAAGTAACTCAAATACAAGTGATACAGTGGTTGATGTCGGCAATCCGAAGGTATTGAATGAATCGAGTAAAAGGACATCGGTTATCATTACTGCCAGGAAGATGATCATTATCTCCGAAAAATAAAACTCTCCGGGTTTAAAGATCCCTGACCTGGCAATCTCCATCATTCCGCCTGAAAATGTGGTGCCTGTAAATACCCCGAGAGCGGCAATAGCCAGTATCACCTTTACCGGAGCAGCTTTTGAACCGATGGATGAGTTAAGAAAGTTAACGGCGTCATTTGAAACCCCTGCAACAAGATCGGAAATGGCCAGAATGAACAGAATTATAATAAATACAAGATAAATGTTCATTTTTTCGCCGTTTTCAAAATATAATTCTTTTGACGGTATGAATTTAATATAATTGACATTTATATGGCAATCAAATTCGTTTAAGTTTTTGTTACATGTTTATTTTATTCGCCGGTTTTTGTATTTTTATACAATTAAATTAATTAAAAACAGATAAATATGAGTGATATACGAAAACTTCAACCGGAACAATTATGGAATTATTTCCATGATATAACCCGTATTCCGCGTCCTTCAAAAAAGGAATCAGGAATAGTCGCATATGTTGAAAAATTCGGTAAGGACCATAATCTTGAAACGATTGTCGATAAGTTAGGCAACGTAATAATCAGGAAACCTGCAACAAAGGGGATGGAAAACAGAAAAGGTGTTATCCTTCAGACACATCTCGATATGGTACCTCAGAAGAATAATGATAAGGTCCATGATTTTGAGAAAGATCCGATAGCTACTGTAATTGATGGAGACTGGGTAAAAGCTGACGGGACTACTCTGGGCTCTGATAACGGGATCGGTGTTGCTGCCGCTCTGTCCGTTCTTGCATCCAAAAACCTTCGTCACGGGCCTGTTGAAGGATTGTTCACAATAGATGAAGAAACGGGTATGACAGGGGTCTTTGGTTTGAAGAAAGGAATGCTGAAGGGAGACATCCTCATGAACCTCGATTCGGAAGATGAACATGAACTGTGTGTCGGATGTGCCGGAGGAATGGATGTTACAGCAACGAAGAAATATGTGGAGGAGAATACTCCCGCAAGAATGAATGCATACAGGATAACAGTAAAAGGTCTTAAAGGAGGCCACTCGGGTGTTGATATTGCTCTGGGAAGGGCAAACTCAAATAAGCTGATGTTCCGGTTCCTGATGCAGGCAGAATCCGACTTTGCCATCAGACTGGCAGAAGCCGCCGGAGGTAATCTCCGGAATGCAATACCCCGCGAATCCTATGCAGTACTGGTGGTTTCAGCTGCCAAAGCAAAAGCATTTGAGAAATTTGTTAAGGGCTATGAAAAAATGTACAGGTCAGAATTCTCAGATACAGAACCCGATCTCGTGTTTTCATGCAAAAAATGCGACTCACCGGCAAAAGTTTTGGGAAAAAAGGATCAGTATAAGATAATCAGAGCTGTATTTGCATGTCCAAATGGTGTGCAACGAATGAGCCAGGCTGTAAAAGGACTTGTTGAAACCTCAAACAACATGGCCATCGTTAAATGTATGAAGGGAAAGTTCGAAGTACATAACCTGTGCCGCAGTTCGGTCGACACTTCAAAAGAAGCAACAGCCTGGAGAATTGCAGCAGTATTCCACCTTATAGATGCTAAAATAAATATGACAGGCGGATATCCGGGATGGAAACCAAATATGAATTCTCCAATACTGGCAAGCATGAAGAACATCTATGAGAAAATGTTTGGTAAGGAACCTGAGATCAAAGCCATCCATGCCGGTCTGGAATGTGCCATCATCGGCGGAAAATATCCAAGCCTCGATATGATTTCTTTCGGTCCGACAATTAAATACCCACACTCTCCCGACGAAAAGGTCAACATACCTTCAGTAAAGAAATTCTATGATTTCCTCTGCAAATCACTTGAGGAGGTACCGGCGAAGTAAGGTTAAGGTTGAGATTGAGGTTGAGGGTTCTTAGCCCTGAGCCCTGCGCTCTGTGCCCTCCGCCCTGAGCTATTCTGTCTTTATCTCCACCAGAACATCATCTTTCATTACATTGGTGTTCGGTTTTGCATGGACTTTTACAATTGTACCGTTAACGGGAGATTGTATTTCGTTCTGCATTTTCATGGCTTCGAGGATGACCAGGGGTTCGCCGCGAAGGATAGTTGAGCCTTCCCTTACAAGCACATCGAGAAGCTTTCCCGGCATGGGCGCCTTAACCGACTCGCTCACTGATTTTCCCCTTACGGAATCGAGAACTTTCATCCTCTGAAGTGAAAAGGGAGTCTCTATTGTAAAAGTATAGCTAATATCATTGAACAGGATTTCATATTTGTTCTGTCTCGACCTGACCACCTCAACGGGATATTTACGGTTTTTCCATAAAATGTATGTCCCGAATTTATCATCCGATCTCAATTGTACTGTATAATCCCTTTTGCCGATCCTGATCTTGTTTTTCAGCGGAATTGTAAAACTGAATTTCCGCTTCTCGGATGATAAGGCAAACAGCTTATTGATATGTAGTTTATTGTTCATTGCTTTTTGGCTGATTAAAACTGGTTGATCCTTTTGTTAAGCAGCCAGGGACTCATCCCCTTTCCGTCCCTGAAATCAACATTTATGCTGTCCGACTGGAGGTTTTCCTCAACGAACAGCTTTGTGGCAAGCCATGCAGCCAGCATTTCCTCATATTCACTGTTATAATAGTATTTTTCAAGATCTTTTTCTATGAACGCTGTCGTAAAATTCCCGTCCTGGAAATTCTGATTTCTTACAAGAAGCCTGAAAAAAGGAAGGGTTGTTTTAACTCCTTTAATCCATACTTTGTCCAGAGCCATTTTACACCTTGTGATAGCTTCTCTGCGGTCTTTCCCGCTGATGATCAGCTTGGCGATCATTGAGTCGTAACTTGCTACAATGGCTGATCCTTCTCTGATACCGGTATCAACCCTTATATATGGATAATCAGGCATGCTGAGTTTTTCAATTCTTCCCGGATCAGGAGCAAAGCCCGACTGCACATCTTCAGCATTAATCCTGCATTCAATGGCCCAGCCGTTAATTTTAATATCACTCTGTCTATATTTCAGTTCCTCTCCGTTGGCAATCCTTATCTGCTGTTCAATCAGATCAATACCTGTAACTATTTCGGTGACCGGGTGTTCAACCTGTATCCGGGTGTTCATTTCCATGAAATAGAAATTTTTCTCCGAATCCAGAAGGAATTCCACAGTACCTGCCGAGAGATATTTTACAGCTTTTGCTATCCGGACGGCCATGGAACCCATTTTTTTTCTGAGCGAAGGATCAAGTGCTACTGAAGGAGCTTCTTCAAGAAGTTTCTGATGCTTGCGTTGAATAGAACACTCTCTTTCCCCGAGATGTATAATATTTCCTTTTTTATCACCAAGGATCTGAAATTCAATGTGCTTGGGATTCTCGATATATTTTTCGATGAAAACTGAGGGATCTTTAAATGCTTTTTCTGCTTCTCTGCTTGCAACAGAGAACATTTTTACCATTTCTACCTCATCGCGTACAATTCGCATTCCTCTTCCGCCTCCGCCTGAAGCAGCTTTTATTATGACAGGATAGCCTATTTTTTCTGCCATTGCCACGGCTTCTTCTTCATCGGAAATATTTCCATCGCTACCCATCGCCAGAGGGATCCCATTCTGCATGGCAAGCCTCCTTGCAATTGTTTTGTTCCCCATTTTATAAATGGCATCAGGAGTGGGCCCGATAAAGTTTAAGTTATTATCGAGACATTTCTGAGCAAAATAGGCATTTTCTGCAAGGAATCCGTAGCCGGGATGAAGAGCATCGGAGCCTGTAGCTAAAGCTATTGAGATAAGCTTCTCTATATCGAGGAAAACGGGGATCTCTGACAGATCTTCAGTATTGTCAAAGACTTCGTCGGCAAAAGAAAGATACATTGCATCCGGTTCTGCAGCAGTTCTGATCGCAACAGTCAGGATCTTCATCTTCCTTGCCGTCTTCATGATCCTGATGGCTATTTCACCTCTGTTCGCTATAAGTATCTTTTTCATCTTTTCCTTTTCAGCATTCATTTAACTATCAAGTGTACCCTTGCGCCCCTTCGCCACTGTGCCGTTGCACCGCTGTGCCTTTTCGCCCCTGGGCCGTTGCGCCACTATAACGGCATATTGCCATGCTTCCTGTCCGGTACCTTTACCCATTTGTTGCTCAGGGCATTCAGTGCTGATAATATTTTCTTTCTGGTCATGGCCGGATCAATCACTTCGTCTATATAACCTGATTCGTCAGCGATAAAGGGATTTGCGATCTTATCCCTGTATTTCTTAACAAGTTCTTTCTTAAGTTCAGCAGGATTCTTTGATTCGGCCAGTTCTCTGCGGTAAAGGATAGCCACTGCTCCGTCAGGTCCCATGACGGCTATTTCCGCTGTTGGCCATGCAAAGCTGAAATCGCCTCCGAGATTTTTACTGTTCATAACAATGAAGGCTCCTCCGTAAGCTTTCCTGAGGATCACAGTTATTTTGGGTACCGTAGCTTCGCTGTATGCAAAAAGCAACTTTGCTCCGTGACGGATAATTCCCCTGTGTTCCTGGTCAATACCCGGAAGAAAGCCGGGAACATCCTCAAAGGTGATTATTGGTATGTTGAATGCATCACAAAACCTGATAAACCTGGCACCTTTCGTTGAAGAATCAATATCCAGAACGCCGGCAAGTACCTTTGGCTGGTTTGCAACAATACCTACAGTCTTTCCTGTAAGCCGGGCGAAACCAGTAACAAGATTCTGGGCATACATTTCAGCTGTTTCAAAGAAACTGTTTCTGTCGACAACCAGATTTATTACATCCTTTACGTCATATGGCTTGTTAGGATCATCAGGCACAATGTCCCTGAGCTTGTCACAAATATCCGGAGTTACTCCGTTGTCAGCCACTACAGGTGGATTTTCGATATTATTTGAGGGCAGATATGAAAGGAATTTTTTCAGTGCCAGGATGGTGTTCTCCTCATCATTATATATCATATGGGCAACGCCGCTTTTAACGGCATGTACATCTGCCCCTCCGAGCCCTTCAAGTGACACCTCTTCATTCAGCACCTCCCTGACAACATTCGGACCGGTAACGAACATATAGCTTGTGTTATTCACCATAAAAACGAAATCAGTCAGGGCAGGGGAGTAGACTGCTCCACCAGCTGTGGGGCCCATGATGACTGAAATCTGAGGAATAATTCCTGATGACTGGATAATATTATGGAATATTGAAGCGTAACTGCTGAGGCTTGCAACACCTTCCTGTATTCGTGCACCCCCTGAATCCATCATACCTATTATCGGTGATCCCATTTTGAGGGCCATCTCCTGGATCTTGGCAATTTTTTTTGCATGAACAACACCAAGAGAACCTCCCATAATTGTAAAGTCCTGGGCATATGCAAAAACCAGACGGCCATTTACTCTCCCATGTCCCACAATGACTCCGTCACCGAATGTTCTTTCAACTTTACCGAATTCGACCGGCTGATCGGCAGGTGTGACAAATGTGTAGACTTCTTCAAAAGTCCCCGGATCGAAAAGCAGGTTGATACGTTCGTTTGCCGTCAGCTTACCTTTTTTGTGCTGCTTTTCTGCCTGTTTGGGACTGTACTGTTTTTTCAACGCCTCCCGGCGTTCGAGGAAGGCTTTATAACTCTTACCCGAAAGATCCATTCCGTAATTTTTTTTTAACCGCTGT
>MTKZ01017191.1_pt1 | contig 29297 bp, 30 predicted proteins | sample 1042781 | NCBI WGS metagenome assembly MTKZ01 (sample SAMN06212207, study PRJNA360539) | anaerobic digester metagenome | biome: Wastewater treatment plant; material: sludge; isolation source: anaerobic digester fed with sludge from wastewater treatment plant | place: Denmark: WWTP Viborg ... | reverse complement strand
CACTTCCCTGGAAACGCCCTCGATCGCCTATTACGGCAATACGACCATTGACCTCACGGCCAATGGCATACCGGCAGGGAGCACCATTAATAGTGTAGTCTTGTATGCCCTATACACCAGCTCCCTGCATGGGTACTCCATCCGGGACTGTTCCATCAATGGAACGACAGCTCATACCGGCACCTGGGCCAGCGGTAATACCACGCTCAACCATGCCCTGATCAGCGGGAGTTCCTTTGTGTTCAATATGCGCTTCAAGTCGAGCACCCTGAACACAAACTATCCTCCTCCGTCCGGCGATCCCTATGACTTCACCACCAAGCTGAATAGCTCCTCAGTCACCTATTCCAGCATCAGCCTGACGATCACCTACACCGAGCCCTACAGCGCATGCACAGCGCCTTCGACGGTCAGCACGCCCACGGATGTCGCGCCTGGCACGGATGTCACCCTCTCCTGGAGCGGTGCGGGCGCAGGCACGAACAATGCCATCACGGGCTACCAGGTATATCGAAGCACTTCCGCTGCGAGTGGCTACACCGCGCTGGGCAACAAGGTGGTCGCCACCGCCACAAGCGGATCCCTGACCGTGACCTCACACGCGACCAATGGCAATAGCTACTACTATAAGGTGGCGACCATCGGCACGGTAGCGGGGTACGACAGCGGGCAATCCTCAGCCTATGCCACCCTGAAGACCACGGTCACGGACCCCACCGCGCCTACCGCTGTCAGCACACCCACAAATGTCGCCCCCAGCTCCACACAAGACCTGACCTGGTCGGGCGCTGCTGCGGGAACCAACAACGCCATCTCGACCTATGAGATCCATCGTTCGACCGATGGCGGCGCTACTTACAGCCTGCTGACCACTGACAGCGCATCCCCGCTGGCAGTGACCGCTCCCGCCACGAATGGCGGCATCTTCACCTACAAGGTGAAGACCGTTGGTGCCAGGAGCAATTCGGGGCTGTCCTCAGTCTACGCGACGCTGAAGACGACTGTCGGTGCGCCGGGAGTGCCCACCGCTGTGTCTGTGACCAGTGGCTCAGAGGTCGCACCCGGGAAACTCCGCACCCTGTCCTGGTCCGGTGCCAGCAATGGCACGAACAACCCCATCAAGGGCTACCATGTGTACCGCTCGGTCAACGGCGGCGCCTATGCCTACCTCGCGGAAGTGCTGACCACGGCGACCAGCGGCAGCCTTAGCGTCACAGCGGCATCGTCTGCCGCTACCTACACCTACAAGGTGCTGGTGCTGGGCAACACGCTGAGCGTCAATTCAGAACTCTCCTCTGCCTATGGCACCCTGACCACAGTCACCATCCCATCGACCGGCGTCCTGACCACAGCCAACATCGTAGCGACTGGGACGGACAAGGTCGGCATCACGCTCACCACACAGCCTGAAACAAGTTACACGCACAAAGTAACCTGGTTCATTCCCAGCGCGGCCTACACCTCTGGTGAGGTGTCGCTCATCGCGGGCGACCTGTATGACGAGTACACCATCCCGCAGGCTTGGATCAATGCCACGACCAAGACCACCACCAGCGTGACGGCGACGTGCAAGGTTGAAACCTTCAATGGGGCTGCCAGTATTGGGTCCAACTCCTACACCTTCGTGGTGTCGGTACCGTCCAAGTCCACCTTCACGCTGAGCAAGGGCAGCGTCTCCGCCAGCGGCTCGGACGCCAATGTCGCAACGGTATCTCCAAGCTTCACCGGCTACTCGCACAAGATCACCTGGAGCACCTCGGGCTATGGTTCGGGCACCATCAACCTGGCTTCCGGCACCACCACCCACTCCTACAGCGTGCCACTAACTTGGAACAACTCAGCTCCTGATGCTGAGAGCTTCACGGTGACCTGTGTCGTGGAAACCTTCAAGGACACAGCAGATGGGTCCCTGTCCCTGGGCGCGAACTCCCGTACCTTCACGGCTAATGTGCCTGCCAGCATCCTGCCGACCGTGAGCTCGTTTACCGCTGCGCAAGTGGATCCTTCCTGGTCGCTGTATGTGAAGACCAAATCCAAATGCCTGCTGACGCCCACCGCGGCCGGTGCCTACTCAAGCACCATCACCAGCTACCGGATTGTCGGCGCGACCCAGGATAGCGGGGCGCTTGCTTATTCCGCGGGCACCTCCTGGACCACAGGCCTCCTGATGGTCTACGGCACTGTCACTTTCACAGTCACGGTCACCGACAGCCGAGGCAGGACGGCCACCAAGACAGTCAACATCACGGTCACCGACTACAGCCCACCCAGCATTTCGGGTGTCACTTTTGTCCGGGCGACCTCCGGCGGGGTGGTTAGCAATACAGGCACCTACATCAACGCCAAGGCGCTGTTCACGTATTCCGCCATCGGCTCCAACGCCATCACGGCGAAGGCCTACTACCGCCAGTCCGGGACCACAACCTGGCTCCCTGCCGGCGGCACCACCATCACGCACAACACCACCCTGACCTATGGCGCAGGGGCGATCAGCCAGGCGTACATCTACGAAACGCGCATCACCCTGGCGGATGCTTTCACCACCGTGGAGCACCTGAACGCCGTGCCCAAGGCGGTGAAGGTCTTTGACCTGCGCGAGGATCGGGCTGCCTTCGGTGCGTTTGCGACAAACACCAAGGAACTCTATGTGCCCGCGGACTGGAAGCTGATGGTCGGTACGGCGTCCGCATTCACCACGGCTGATACCATCCCCATCGCCAATGGCGGCACCGGGGCAACAACCGCTGCCGCGGCGCGCACCGCGCTGGGCGTGCCGGCTACGGCGCACACACATGTCAAAGCGAACATCACCGACTTCCCCGCGTCCTTGCCGGCCAGTGACGTGTACGCCTGGGCCAAAGCCAGCACGAAACCAACCTATACCAGCACAGAAGTCGGCGCGGCAGCTGAGGGGCATACGCACAGCTATCTGCCGCTGGCAGGCGGGACGCTCACAGGTTCCATCACGCTGCCTGGCAGCGTGGTGCTGGCAAAAGACGCTTCCTACAACTCGCTCACAGTCACGAATCCCAATGGCTACATACAAATCGGGCCTCTGAACACGGGAACCTGCCATTTGTACACGGACAGACCCAGCTTCTACTTCAACAAGGGCCTCATTGTGAATGGGACCAATGTGTCCATGGAAGGTCACACGCACAGCTATGCACCCCTGACCGGAGGTGGCACCAGCGGCACCTGGCCCATCAGCGTTTCAGGCAACGCAGCAACAGCGTCCAATGCCTCGCAACTTGGCGGATTGGCAGTGAACACCTCCGGGGTTAATAACGTCGCCAATCAAGTGTGCCGGACGGATGGCAACGGCTACGCCAACTTCGGCTGGATCAATACAGTCAGCGGCACCGCATCAGGCACACCAGCGCGCATCTACTGCTCCCAGGACGCCTACCTGCGCTACTACGCGCCTTCGGACGCGACGCTGCGCAGGAGTCTGGGCGCCTACATCACCTCGGGCACGGCCGCGCCTTCCGGAGGGAGCAGCGGCGATATCTACATCCAATACGTGTAAGGAGGGCTGAGCCATCGCAACAACAACCAGAACCTCGATCCTCAACGAATATGGTGCCGCCTCCTGGACAGGCAGCGGCACCAATCAGCAGATCGGTGGCAGCCCCACCGTGTTTCACATTCGGGAGACCTTCGATGTAGGCGGGATCAATGACCTGGGAACGATTAATGGCCTGTCCTGTGTAATCGACCCGGTCAGCACGGCCGCCATGAATGGCACGCTCTATGTCACCACCAACAGCGCGATCGTCGGGAACAACGTGACAGGCGCCACAAACATTGGCACCTGGGCATTGGTCTCAGGCGGCGCTTCGCAAACCATGACGGTTGGGTCCTTCAATGGCGCATCCTTCAAGAGCGCCATTGGGACCGCATCCACCTGGTACCTCATCTGGGCGCCATCCGCCGGCATGGTGCTTCGCTACTTAATGGTGAAGTCCTATCACCCGGTTTGGACGATTACCTATACGCCCGGCAGCTGCTCCGTGAACGTCAGCGGCACCTGGCGAAAGGGCGAACCCTGGGTCAACGTGAGTGGCACCTGGCGCAAGGGCGTCATTTGGACCAATGTCGGCGGAACCTGGAAACAAGGGAAATAAAGGAGGAACCCATGAAAGAACTCATTTTTTGCATCACGCCGCAAGAGGCGCAACTCCTGTTGGACGCGCTGGTGGAACTGCCCTTCAAACGGTCCGCGGACCTGATCTTCAAGATCCAGAAACAGGCAGCAGAGCAGGCGGAAGTCCGCATGGAAGGAGAGCAGGTTAATGGCTAAGAAACCCACTGCGCGAGCCTGCGCGGACCTGGCCATGGTGGAGGTGGAAGGTGATCTGATCCCCTACATGTTGGGAAGAGAAACGCTGGATGGGAAAGGCGCGGACTGCCAGGGGCTCATTGAGGCCGTGATCCGCGCGCTTGGGGGCGAGATCAGCTACCGAGGCTCCAATGACATGTTCCGCAACGCCTGCTCCTATGTGGGAACACTGGATCAGGCAAAGAGGGAGGGTCGCCTGGTGCCCGGCGCTGTGCTCTTCATTGTGAAGAATGATGGAGGAGGGCCTCCTCAGTACAAGGACGGCCTGGGCAACGCCAACCATGTGGGCTGGTACACCGGCGGACGGTATGAAGTGGTCCATGCCAGCAGTTCAAAAGGGAAAGTCGCGTCTTCCACGCTGAAGAACGCCTGGACGCATGTCGGATGGTTGAAAGCCGTGGAATACGAGTCCGGACAGAAGGAGGAAGTACAGGTGATGGAGACTATCGCACTTGGATCAAAGGGTGAGCGCGTGAAGGAGGTCCAGCTGCTGCTTCAAGGGCTGGGCTATGATATCGGCAGCCGAACCGGCGCGGACGGGATCTTCGGCAAAGCCACCCAGGCTGCTGTGGAGCAGTACCAGCGGGACAGGGGCTTGCCGGTGACCGGTGTCTGGGATGACCAGGCACAGGCAGAAGCGAACGAGACTGTATTTGAATCCGCAGACAGGCCCGATGTAGCGGCGATTGCACAGCGGCTGGGCGTGATCGCCCTGGAGCTGTCACAACTAGCGAATGAACTAACCTAACCTCTCCTGCGAAGGGAAACCACAACCGCTGGAGCGGTATTTTTTATTTGGAGGAATTCATCATGAGACTCATTGAATCGATCTGGACCAAGATCCAGGTCGCTGTCACTGTATTGGGCGGGGCCCTGGGATACTTCCTGGGCGGGCTGGATGGCTTGCTGATCGCCCTGATTGTCTTTGTGGTCCTGGACTACATCACCGGTGTAATGGTCGCCATCGTGGATAAAACGTTGTCCAGCGAGGTGGGCTTTCGGGGCATCTTCCGAAAGATCCTCATTTTCTGTCTGGTCGGTGTGGCGCACATTGTGGATGCGAACATCATCGGCACAGGCGCCGGGCTTAGGACAGCGGTCATCTTCTTCTACCTAAGCAACGAGGGGCTGTCCATACTGGAAAACACGGTGTATCTGGGGCTACCTGTACCGGAGAAGCTCAAGACGATCCTTGCGCAGTTGCAGGACAGCAACGAAGAAACTGAATAAGAAACACCAATCGGGTAGGAGGGGGTGGCTAACCCCCGTCCTCCCACACCACCGTGCGTACCGTTCGGTACACGGCGGTTCAGTTGAAGCCAAGTATGCCGTATGCCGTAGCTTCAAGTGTCGCACTGCTCAGCATTTCTCCCCTACCTTCGGCCTCTCGCCTATCCTCAGGCAGACAACCTCGTTTGAGCAACTGCTATCATTGCAGTGCACGCTTTACCTTGCGCTTGTCTTCAACCGCCAGACCCTTCCCTCCACTGGTTTTCACCAGTTTCACCGGTACTATGGTCTGGGCTGACTTCTGGATGTTCAATCTCACCTTTCGATGAGCCTTACTCCTGTCGGAGCGTTCCACCCAGATCTCCCCGGATAAGGTCCAACAACCTTCATTCCATGCAGCCGCCGCATTTACGCTGACAGAGTCCTGGGTCGTATTGGATTTCGACTTGTCTAGCAGCCTTGTCCGCTCTGCCCCGCCTTATATGCGGTTTCTGTTCGTCGGCTCGGAACTTTGCCTTCGGCTTCCTTCAGATTCCACCTCGCGATGGACACCCTTGCCGTTCAGCTAACACTTCCTACGACCAAGCGTGTAGTGGACTTTCACCACCAAGTTGTTGCCCATGCCGGGCGTACTAGGAACCCCCAGTTCGGATGTTTATCCAACTGGGGGTTTTTTGCGATATTTCTTTGTTCAAACAGCTGTACATCTCTATTGGACAGTGAGGACAAGACTCACAGACTTGAGAACAACGCATGACAAATGTACAAAGAGAAAGTTGTGTCATACTCATCATGAAGGTATCGGATATCAAAAGATACGCCCTAACTTACTTGACAGCAGGGTATTCTTGGATAATAATGTAACCGGTATTACATTCTTTGTTTGTGAGGTGTCCCATGGTGTATCAGGAATGGTTGACCATCAATTACTCCTTGCCCAAAGAACCCTCGCGTGTCAGGGTCAGTGTGTGGAGAAAGCTGAAAAAGAGCGGCGCGGTCATCCTGGGCCAATCGGTCTGGTTTTTGCCTGTTAATGAAGACCATGAAGTTTTTCTGCAGAAAGTCTCCGATGAGATCATTCAAAGCAATGGCGCATCCTATGTGATGCGGATGATTCCTCAGGACGACAGCACCTCGCAGCGCATTGTTGATGCCTTTAATCAGGCAAGAAACGAAGAATACAGCGAGCTTCTGGAACAATGCGATAGCCTGCTCCGTGAGCTGGAAAAGGAGTCCGGATGCGGGAAATTCACCTTTGCGGAGCTTGAGGAAAATGAAGATGAGTTTCACAAGTTGATCCATTGGTATCAAAAAATCACGGAACGGGATTTCCTCGGAGCCTCCCTACGTTCTTCCGCCGACGAAAAGCTTAAGCAATGCCAGGCGCGGCTGGAGGCGTTCAGCGCTGAGGTTTATCGACAGAACGAGGGAGAACCTTAATCATGAAGGCATGTTTATGAATCTGAAAGAACGGGCCAAAAAACTAAAAATGGATATTCCCGCCGTGTTTCTGGCGCTAAAGAAAAAAGAAACACCGGTGCTGGCGAAGATATGCGCGGGCTTTACCGTGATCTATGCCTTATCGCCCATTGATCTTGTCCCGGATTTTATTCCGGTTTTGGGATACCTGGATGATCTGATCATCCTTCCCGCACTGGTGGCATTGACAATAAAACTGATTCCGCATAAGGTTTTCGCGCAATGTCAAAACGAATCTGAGGACTTATGGCAGGATGGGAAACCGAAAAAGTGGATTTATGCGCTGCCCATTGCAGGGGTATGGCTGTTGCTCCTGTTTTNNGTCATCATGCTGGGACTTGTCAGCTTTTTTTCTGATATTAGCGCGGAGATGGTTTATCCGATCATTCCGCTCTACCTGTCCTCCGTGTTTGGCGCAACGCCAACCCTCATCGGTCTTATCGAAGGGATTGCCGAGAGCCTTGCCAGTCTTCTAAAGGTGTTCAGCGGCTATATCACAGACAAAAGGGGCAGGAAGAAGCAAGTTGCTTTTGTCGGCTATGCCACAGGGCTGGTTTACAAGGCGGTCCTCATCCTTGCCGGCTCATGGGCAGGTGTCTTGACAGCACGTGTCATTGACCGCGTAGGCAAAGGCATCCGGACCGCACCTAGGGACGTGATGGTCAGCGAAAGCGCGGACAAGGATCACATGGGGAAAGCCTTTGGCATTCATAAAGCGCTGGACATGGCAGGCTCGGCCATCGGCATTTTGGCAAGCTATCTGCTGCTTAAGAATGTAGGCGGGAATTTTGCGTACAAGCAATTGTTTGCGGTTTCAGCAATCCCCGCGCTGCTCGGACTCTTTATGTTCTTTTTCATCAAGGAGAAGAAGCGGGATCACGCGATAAAAACACGGGAGCCCTTCTGGCGGGACATGAAAAAACTCGATGGGCAGCTCAAGATGTACCTCGCGGTGGCTTTCGTGTTCACGCTTGGGAATTCATCAAACACCTTTTTGCTGCTGCGCGCCAAAAGCGTCGGTTTCTCGGACACGGACGTCATCCTGCTGTACTTCATCTTTAATCTGACGGCATCCCTTCTTTCCATCCCATTGGGAAGGCTGTCGGACAGGATTGGGCGGAAGAAACTGCTCGTCACCGGCTATCTGGTTTTTTCAGCTGTCTATTTCGGCTTTGCCTTTGGATCCAGCCAGGCAGTGATTGTTGTCGTCTTTGTGCTGTATGGCCTGTATACCGCTATGATCGCCGGCGTTGAGCGGGCGTTCATTGCGGAAATATCCCCGGCGCAGCTGAAGGGAACGATGCTCGGGCTGCATTCCACTGTTGTCGGGATTGCCTTGCTGCCCGCCAGCGTCATTGCCGGGCTGCTGTGGGATGGCTTGGGAGCACCTGCGCCGTTTTTGTTTGGTTCAGGAATGTCATTGGCCGCGGCTTTGATTTTGCAGTTCTTCATGAAAAATGTGTACCTCCCGTCGGATCGTAGCTGCATATGATAGAATCAAGACTTGGCGAATTGGAGATATTCTATTGACAGTAAAAAGCAGAATGGTGTATAGTCACAGTTGTGATTGACCGAATGGTCAGTAAGGGAGGGTATAATGGAAACCGACAACAAAGAAGCAAAAGAGAGAATCGTTTATGCTGCCATACAATTGTTTTCAAAAAAGGGGTTCGATGCGACAAGCGTCACCGAAATCGCACAATCGGCAAACGTAACAAAAGCGCTGATTTATTACTATTTCAAAAGCAAAGAGGAGATATTGGACTCTTTGGTGCATTCTCTTCTTGATAGAATAACGTCCATCACGATGGATTTTGTCCACGCGAATATTGTGCAGATGATTCAGACAGGACGCCTGGATATTGAGCCGGATCGCCTGACGTTCGCAAGCGAAGACGATACCGCGTATTTCCTGGAAAATGGCTATCAATACTTTGAAAAGGTGCTTAATTTCGCGCTGGAAAACCGAGCGATTATCCGGATATTGATGTTTGAATCCTTGAAAAGCAGTAAAAACCATAACGAGTTGTTTCGCTTAATGAGTTTTCCGGGTGAAAACGATGCCGATCCATTGCTTGAAACCATTTCACAGGCAGACAAGGATTTTAATTATTCAGCAGACATGGTGATGTTCAAGTTCTTTTATACTATTTTTCCGCTTGTGAATTTTGCTGTCTATTATGACGACTACAAAACAGTCAGCGGGCAAACCGAAGAAGAACTCCGTTCAACCTTCCTTCGAACATTCAAAACGATTTCTTCATCCTTGATTTCTGAAAAAGGAATTTTGCTGCGATACAAAAGCGTATGAGGTCAAACACTGAGTCACTTACTATTTGAGCATTGCTGACTGACCGGTCAGACAATATTGGGGATTCAGATGGGTAAGCGGGAGGAGCAATCTATGAAAGACTATGCAATATGTACAGATTCTTGTGCGGATCTGAGTCACGGCATGCTGACAGCTTTGGATATCAAAGTTATAAATCTGCATATCTTGCTCAACAATCAGGAATACCACTATGGAACTGATGACGAAGAGCAGCGCCTGAAGCTATTTTACGGACAATTGCGTCAGGAGGGAACAACATCCACCAGTCAAGTAACTCCCTCAGAATACAGGAACATGTTTTTTCCTTTGCTGGCAGAAGGGAAAGATATCCTGTACATCGGATTTTCGAGCGGACTCTCAGCTACGGTAGACTCTGCCCGTCTTGCGGCAAAAGAACTGGAAAACGACTTCCCCGATCGTTACATCAACGTGGTGGATTCTTTATCTGCCAGTATGGGTCTGGGCTTGCTTGTGTGGCACGCGGCTATGATGCGGGAACAAGGAAAGAGCATGGATGATGTGACGCATTGGGTGGAAGCGAACAAGTTGAGCGTGATGCATTTGTTTACGGTGGATGATCTCAATTTCCTGAAGCGCGGAGGCCGCCTGTCCGGCAGAACAGCGTTTGTTGGAACGGTGCTTAATATAAAGCCCGTGCTGCGTTTTGACGATCAAGGACACATGTTAATGGCCTATAAAGTCCGGGGCCGCAGAAAATGCCTGCTTACAATGGTGGATGAAATGGGAAAAAGCGCTCATAAACCTCAAAATCAAACGATTTTCATTACCCATGGTGACTGCCTGGCGGATGCGCAGTTTCTGGCAGGGGAGATTAGAAGTCGTTTAGGGGTAAAGGAGATCTATATAAACTTTGTCGGTCCTGTCATTGGCGGCCATAGCGGGCCGGGCACCGTTGCGTTGTTTTATCTGGCTGAAGACAGAAATTTTGAACGCTCCAAGCATAAAGTGAACAGCATATAGCAACTGCAAAATTGAGTGTTCAAATTCGTAAGAAAGAGCGATGCAACATGGCAAACATACTGGATTATCTGAGATGGAGATCGGACCTGACACTCTGGCAGTACCCGTTATGTGAGGTGGACAACCTCGTGCTCTCGCAGCTTGCCAATCTCCGGTGGGAGAAAATGCTGCAGACCGATGAGCAGCCTACACTGGGTGATCTGTGGCCACGCATAGAAGGCTGTGATTTTGTTCAGGGCATCACCGCGAACGACGACAGACAGTTACTTTCCCTCACGTCGCAAAGTGAACGATTTCGTCATACATGCGTATGTGATTATGTACATACACCGAACGAGCAAGAGGACAAGGCGTTTTCCGCAGTGACTTTCCTGCTGTGCGACGACAGTGTTTTTGTTTCCTTCCGGGGAAGGGAGGGCAAGCAGATGGGATGGAAGGAGGATTTCGATTTCTGCTTGCCCACTCCGACTCCCTCGCAGCTTCAAGCGCAGCGCTATCTGCGCAATATGCTGGAAGCCTTTCCTACTTATCCATTCTATGTAGGGGGTTATTCCAAAGGAGGCAACCTTGCTTTATACGCCGCCGCCACTCTGCCGGGGAAAATGCAGCACAGGCTGAAAGCAGTGTACAGTTACGATGCGCCAGGGCTCAGCGATACGATTTTTCTCAGCGAAAATTATAAGCGATTAGAGTTGATTTTACATGCATTTGTACCACAATCGTCAATTATCGGCATGGTACTGACGCACCCCAATGTCTACACCGTGGTTCGGAGCAATTCTATCAGTGCATTGCAGCAAAATCCCTACACCTGGCAGGTAGAACAGAGAAAGTTTGTCAGAGAAAAGAAATTGCATAGCAGTAGTGTCTATATCGAGAGGATGCTTAAGAAGTGGCTGTCCGAGATGGATGACGACCACCGCCGCGGTTTTGTTAATTCGCTGTTTGATGTTTTGGAGTCAACAGAGGCCAAGACATTCGGCAAGGATTTTTGGATGGTCATTCTGCGCAATCCTAAAGAAATTATCACCACGATTAAGGGTATTGACTCGAATACACGCCAAATGTTAACAGCCACCATACTTGCGATCGCAAATGTGGCAACTCAGTATTTGGAACCACAAGGTGAGGAAAACGAAAAAATAAGTCGTATGGAGGATAAGAAAAATGGCTAACAGAACAATCGCTGAATCCACAAAAGCCCTGGGAGTAAAGCAGGTGCTGAAGTACGTCGACCGAAATCCAGACGAGAACATTCCCAAGTTGCTTAACTGGCTGGAAAAGCATGACAAGCACGGGCAAGTAACGCGCCAGGTCCAGAGCGTGAGACAAGCGATTGAGAACAAGGACAACAACTGGTACAAACTGATCAGCAGCCTTTGGACCGATGTGGACGATGAAGTACGACTCAAACTCTTCGAAAACTTCGTCATCAATGCCACCATGATCGGTTCTCCCCGGCAGCTTAAGACCGCCGCCGACAACAATTGCAATGTGCCCTGGGCGATTCTGATGGATCCGACCTCTGCGTGCAACCTGCATTGCACAGGCTGCTGGGCTGCCCAATATGGCAACCGGCTCAACCTGACCTTAGACGAACTGGACAGCATCATTAAGCAAGGCAAGAAGATGGGTACCTATTTCTACATCTATTCCGGCGGTGAACCTACTGTACACAAAGACGATATCATTCGTCTATGTGAAATGCACCCCGATTGTGCATTCCTGGCGTTTACCAACGGTACGCTGTTTGACGAAGCGTTTGCCGATGAGATTTTGCGGGTGAAAAACTTTGTACCTGCCATCAGCATCGAGGGGTTTGAGGAAGCTACGGACAGCCGCCGTGGTCATGGAACCTACCAGAAGGTCGTCGATACGATGAGACTGCTCAAAAGCAAAAAGCTTCCCTTTGGGATCTCGCTGTGCTATACAAGCCAGAATGTCGAAGTGATAGGCAGTGATGAGTACATCGACCAGATGATTGAGTTAGGGGCGAAATTCGCATGGTTCTTCACTTATATGCCCGTGGGTGTGGACGCCGTGCCGGACCTGATGGTATCACCGGAGCAGCGTAAGTTCATGTACGAAAAGATACGAGGATGGCGCAGCAGCAAGCAGCTGTTCACCATGGATTTCTGGAACGATGGTGAGTATGCGGGCGGCTGTATCGCAGGCGGAAGGAGTTATCTGCACATCAACGCCAACGGCGACATAGAGCCTTGCGCATTCATCCACTATTCGGATTCTAACATCCGCACACATACACTATTGGAAGCATACAAGCGGCCGCTGTTCATGCAATACCGCAAAAACCAACCATTCAACGACAATATGCTGCGTCCGTGTCCGCTTCTGGACAATGATGGAAAGCTCGCTGAAATGGTTGAGGCATCCGGCGCTCATTCTACCGATTTACAGCACCCGGAGGACGTTCATCAGCTTTGCGCCAAATGTTCAAAGACTGCCGCCTGCTGGCAGCCAGTCGCGGATGAGCTGTGGAACGCAGACGGGAAAAACCAAAACCATACGCGCACGAGGTAGGAAAGCCGCTCTCCCGCCAGTACAGCCAGAGTGGTGGATGCTCAATCCACCACTCTGGGCCAATGCTTACTTGCTTATCGCGTGGCCATGAAGAAAAAGCAAAGAAAGAGCTTGGTTGAAAGGGCCTATTGGGACCAGGATAGAAATCGAGGTAAATGATATGAATCAGAAGAAACTGCGCTTACTTCCATTTGTGACCGCCATCATCATCTTCGCATCGTTACTGGCGGCGTTGTTGTCCCAGCGTGAACTACTGCCAGGAAACAGGATTGTATGCAACACACAAATCCGAATTTCTCATACCATATAACGTTCACTAATGAACTAGTGGAAGCTTTCGACTATGGTCGGATTTCGCGGGATTATTTGCAATGCATTAAAGTTAATACATTGTACAGTGAAGCAGATTTTTTTATCTGTGGCCCACGGCCAATGATGAGCGCTGTCAAAAGCATTTTGCTCGACAATCTGGTTAAGCCGGATAACATCCACATTGAAGAATTCTCGTTTTAGAGCTCATACCAATCATTAATCAAGACAGCCATACATGCACTGAGAAAGTCCTGAAACTTATTGGCACACCTCCACATTTAGAATTCAAAACGCCTCATAAGTGGCAAGAATATTTGTCGTCTGTTCCCGTGCCCGGCGTTGATAGAGGCATTACTAGATTATTGCCTTGACGATCTGGGTCCAAGTAACCAAGCAGGGATCATAACTACGTAAAGAAGCTTCTTGACAAGAGCAAAGCAATGAAGTATGATTCGGACATACGTACGACCTAAATCGAAGGGGGATGACCATGCAGCACCTGACAGATCTAGCAAACCCTGCTCAGAAGATTCTTGAGGCAGCTTATGAATGTCTGTCGACACGAGGATATGCCAACGTCACAATGCGAAATATTGCTGACGAAGCCGGCGTAGCATTAAGTCAACTCACTTACTATTATAAAAGTAAGGAGAAGCTGTTTACAGAAGTTATCAGCAAGATGGCCTCTCAATATATACGCGAAATCGAAACCATGATGAGTACGACTGTAGATCTGAATGAGAAGATTGTTTCTCTCACACAATACTTTAAAGAAATGCTCAGGGACAAACAAAAGCTTCTAAAACTGTTTATAGATTTTGCTGCGCAGGCATTGTGGATTCCGTCGTTCAGAGAGCAGGTGGACAGCCTGTTTGACAGCCTTACGGAACTCATAGAAAGATTTATCCTCGATGATTCTCAAGCGCATCAGAGTATGCCGAATTATTCATCCAAAGCGATAGCAAAATTAATCCTCGGAGCGCTATTCGGCACTTCTGTTCAGACTCTCCTTAGCGCTGACAAGAAGGATTCTTTTGAATCATTCGATTTAGCGGAATGTCTGATGAGCATATGATTGTCGGCTATCGATAGAAACGTCAGGAAGCTTCCGCGGAAATCTGGCAATGCTGAAAGGACGAGTCGTGGAATGTCAAACATAATTGATTATCTGACATGGCGAGGAGATATTCCGCTTTCATGCATGCCCTTTAATGCCGCGGATAACCTTGTGCTATCTTTGCTTGCTTACATTCTGTTTGAGAATGTCATGTCAAAGGATGATAAGTTGACTGTAAGACAAGCTGCAATAAAGTTAAGCTGGAGATCCAACGACTTCGGCGTTATGAAAAGTGATAACATGCGATTGTTGCGTGAGCTATCGAGCGGGACGCGGTTTGGGGATGCAATGATATGTCATTGCGTCAATGAGATCGATACGAGCGAAGAGAAACAATTTGCCGCTATCACGATCTGTTTGGATGACGGAACCTGCTTTATTGCATATCGCGGCACAGACAACACTCTTATAGGCTGGAAAGAAGATTTTAACCTTTCCTTTATCAGTCCTGTTCCTGCGCAGACAGCAAGCGTGCGATACCTGAGGGATGTCGCGGAGCAGACCGCCGGCGCTTTCCGTATCGGCGGACACTCAAAGGGCGGAAACCTGGCGATATACGCCGCTTCGCAGTGCGGTCCCTTGATACAGGACCGGATCATTGCCATATATGGCAACGACGGGCCTGGTTTGGACGACGCGACCTTTATGAGTGAAGGATATGCGCGCATCAAAGACAGGTTTTTCTCTTTCGTACCGCAGTCATCGATTATAGGCATGCTATTGCAGCATCAGGAGAATTACGCAGTCGTGATAAGCCATGCGATTGGGTTGTTTCAACATAACCCCTACACCTGGCAAGTCAATCGCGCGGGCTTTGATATAGTAGATGCGATTCGTCCGGGAAGCCGCTATGTGGATACGACACTGAAGAATTGGCTTTCCTCAGTCAGCGTGGATAAACGCATGGTCTTCGTGGATACTCTGTATGCTGTTTTGTCCGCCACCAACGCCACAACGCTTCAGGAGCTGACGGTGCAATGGTGGAAGAACGCCTATGTGATGCTTATGAAAATTAAGGGTATCGATTCCCAGACACGCAAGCTTATCATTGGCGTGCTTATTGAATTGGTCAAAGCCGCTGTGGGAAGTCGCACAAGCGTCACCCCGCAGGTACATCAAAGCAATGACACAAGCCCGCAATAGTCTTTAGGAGGTCACGCACGGATATGCCCGGAGAGGAAACCAAGATACTGCTTGCTAGCAGCTTCAAAACACTGGTTCTCAAGGGCCGACCTTTTGACAAGATCACAATCAAGCATATCACGTCTGGTGCAGGCATCATCCGGCCAAGCTTCTACAAGCACTTTCAAGACAAATATGACCTGCTTGAATGGGTCTTCGTGCATGATGTCATTGAACCTTCCTATGCTTTGATCCGTGAGCAGATGTTTGAAGAGGCCATATGCCTTGTATTCAAATGTCTAAGGCGAGAAGGAGATTTCTATCAGCGCGTGATCAACATCCAGGGACAAAACTCATTTCAAGCGATAGTTCTGGGCGCGCTGACAAACTGGGTCCTTCTCCTGATGGAAGCGCAAAACACAGCTTTCTCACAACCCTATCCATGGTTAACCCCTCAGAACATCGCATGGTTTTATGCAAACAGCATGACAACTGTCATTGTCTATTGGATCGGCCAGAATTTCCCGTATTCGGTTGACGACATTATAGATGCCTATCGGTATCTCGGCACGCACTCAATACATGATATTCTGAAAGGGAACGGCAAATAAGTCGATGTGAATCGTTTTTGGAACATTTCAGGCTTCTTGTATCCCAAACAGGCACACAAGAAAGAGACTGAGTCTGTACGGACTCGGCCTTTTTATTTACGATGGTTTTGTGCCAAAGTATAACACAAAGGAGCGAATAATCATGGCAGACAAGAAAATCAAGGAGACAATGCAGTCGATAGGTGTCAACGCGGCGATCAAGTATCTGGATCGCAATCCGGAGGAGAACATCCCTAAATTGCTGGACTGGATGGTTCGGTTCGACGCAATGCAGAAGCAAAAGCGGGACAAGGATCCTTTCGTGATCACAAGGGAATCTTTAAGCGATAAAAACGGCAACTGGTACAGGCTGGCCACAAGCCTTTGGTCGGACATCGATACCAAGGTTCGCATGACGCTTTTCAAAAACTTTGTCGTCAATGCGACAATTGTCGGGTATCGCCAGCAAAACGAAGCGAAAGATAAATTCGGCTGTAACATACCCTGGGCCATCCTGATGGATCCGACCAGTGCGTGCAACCTCAATTGTATTGGTTGTTGGGCCGCGGAATATGAGCACAATCAGAATCTTTCCCTGGAAACCTGGGATTCTATCATACGGCAGGGCAAGGCGATGGGTACTTATATCTATCTCTACTCAGGCGGAGAACCCATGGTACGCAAGGCTGATATTCTCAAAATGTGTGAGGCGCACCAGGATTGTGTGTTTCTGGCTTTCACCAATGGGACGCTGATTGACGAAGCCTTTGCCGATGGCATGCTGAAAGTGCGTAACTTCATCCCCGCCATCAGTGTGGAGGGTTTTGAAAAGGAAACAGATGCCCGCCGCGGGGAAGGCACTTACCGCAAAGCGATGCAGGCCATGGAACTCCTGCGCCGCAAAAAGCTTCCATTTGGCGCTTCGTGCTGCTATACCAGCCAGAATACCGATATCATCGGCAGTGAAGCATATATCGATGACCTGATCAGCAAGGGATGCAAATTCGCCTGGTTTTTCACCTATATTCCCGTGGGCGTGGATGCGGTGCCGGATCTCCTGGCCACTGCCCAGCAACGCGAATTCATGTATCATCAACTCCGTGCCTTCCGCAAGACGAAACCATTGTTCACTATGGATTTTTGGAACGATGGCGAATTTGTTGGAGGATGCATTGCCGGTGGTCGCGCTTATCTGCACATCAACGCTGCGGGTGATATCGAGCCCTGTGCGTTTATCCACTATTCAGATTCTAACATTCATGAGAAAACGATATTGGAAGCCTGCCAATCGCCATTGTTCAGTATGTATCAGGCAAGGCAACCCTTTAGTGCGAACATGCTTCAACCTTGCCCTTTGCTGGATAATCCGGAGAGCCTCGCCGGCATAATTGATTTAACGCTAGCAAAATCCACGGACATGATGCATCCCGAAGATGTACATGAGTTGACAAGGAAATGTATCAATGCCGCGGAAAACTGGGCACCTGTCGCAGACCGGCTTTGGCAGTGCTCCAGAAACTGCGTTGCAAACGAAGTTGATTAGGGCAGCAGACCGGCAGTGAGGTGATGGCTTATGACAGTGTTTGATACGCTGTTAATCTTTTCCGGTTGTTGTTTGCTGCACATTGAGCCAACCATGACTGTAGGCGCGACTCAAAACAGTCTGTCAGGGAAACGCATTCTGGCCTTAAGCACGATTTTTGCTTTAGTCCAAGCAGCAGTCACCATACTTGGAGTAGTTGCAGCGCAGTATATCAAAGCATTCACAGTCTCCACCGCTTCCGAAGCACTCGTCCCCTATATGACCTTTGCTTTACTGATGTTGCTAGCCGCCTATATGGTTTTCAAAGCCTTTCACTTTGGGGACTTTACTGAAGCATTGCTCGCACATATAACGGGAGGAGGTTTCGCGAGGCTTGCCCTGCGCTGGTGCCCACCAATCCTTATGACTGGAGTAGTATTGGGTATCAGCATGCGATTCAGGTTACTGGTTATTTTGTTCGCTTTCCTGTGCTCGTTCATTATATCCATCATTGGACTGTGCTATGGATATTGGCAAGGCCACCGTTTCGTGAAAACTGCCTATTTAATTGGTGGGGCTAGTTTGTTCATCCTGACCCTCAAATACCTCTCGACACTCGTGTGACACAAGGCAATACCTGCAAACAAAGGGGGATTCCTGATGAGTTTGCTTCATCTTCTATCATGCGCGATTCTGGGTTATCTGCTGGGAAATTTCCAAACCGGCGTGATCGTTGGGCGCTTGATTGCCAGAAAGGACTTGCGCATGTACGGCAGTGGTTCTAGTGGCGCTACCAATGCCATGCGCGTTCTGGGGAAGAAAGCAGGGATACTAACGCTACTGGGTGATATTGCAAAAGGAATGATTGCTGTTGAAATTGGTATACTGCTTCTTGGAAGAGACGGTGGTCTGGCAGCCGGTTTGTTTGTTGTCATAGGCCATATTTGGCCGGCATTCTTCGGTTTTAATGGGGGGAAAGGCATTGCTACCACCTTGGGAGTGCTGTTGATTCTGCAGCCACTATATGCAGCGATCATCATCATCGTGATGGCCATCCTGATATGTGCGACACGCACTGTGTCTTTGTCCAATCTTTTAGGAATAGGAACGTATCTCCTGTTGAATACAATTACTGCAGGCATGAATCAGGATTGGATTTTGATTTGCTTCGGTCTTCCATTAGCAGGCCTGGTAATATTTGCTCATAGGGACAATATCCAGCGTTTGAACTGGGGCACAGAAGCGAAAATTGATTTCGCATCATACAGGAAGAAAAGTTGATGACACTTACGCTTGGTCTCGTTGCGATCCCGCGGGATACGGCAATGCAATTCATATATAACGCTGCTGCATTTCACGGCATAAGGATCGCAAATATCGTGTCAGAAGGAGTCTGGGAATTGTAGACACTCGGGATATTTTTCCTAATCAAAACAGTATAAAGGAATAGCTTTGCATTGCTACTGGTTCATGACGCAATCACTAAACCGCAAAGGGGATAAAAATGAAGCTGATAATTATCACTGATTCGAACTGTGACCTCTCCTCTGATTACCTAAAAAGGAACAACGTACCCGTCATTCCATTTCACTTTAGCTTGAATGGGAAAGATTATGAAGACAACTTCGGTAGGTCAATAAGCTATGAGAGGTTTTATGACGAACTTCGAAAAGGCAGGATGTCTACAACAGCACAGATTACTCCCAGTGTATATGAAGAATACTTCAGGAAGTATGTTTCTCAAGGTTCTTCTATCCTATATATAGGTTTCTCATCTGCCCTAAGCGAATCATTCAACCATTCCCTTAAGGCACAAAAAGTGCTTATGTCGGAAAACAAAGCAGCCGACATCACAGTCATTGATTCCAAGTGCGCAAGTGTAGGCCAGGGCATATTGGTTTATTACGCATGTGAAATGAAGAGGCGAGGTAAATCCAAGGAAGAAATCATAGCCTGGATAGAAGATACTAAGTTGAAGATTAATATGTGGTTTACAGTTGATAGCCTGGACCATCTGCGAAGAGGCGGAAGGCTTTCTGCTGCAAGTACTGCATTTGGCACAATGCTGAATATTAAGCCTATCTTGCTCGTGGATAATGAGGGGAAACTCGTTCCTAATCGAAAGGTGAGGGGAAGGCAGAAGGCCATCGGCGTACTGTCACAGGAGTTAAGAAATCGAATCGCTAATCCAAAGGAGCAGATCGTTTTTATCAGTCATGGTGATTGTCCTAAAGAAGCAGAGCACCTGAAAAAACTTATTATGAACAATGTTGATGTGAAAGATGTCATTATTAATTACCTTGGCCCGGTTATTGGCACCCACACAGGGCCTGGTTTGCTTCTTGTTGCGTTCATTGGCAACAACCGATGAATTTTATACTGGGCAGTAATGGAGACGGTTATCCAAACACATTAAGTCGCAAAATAATTGGTTGCATAACGCCAGCAACCTAAGGTCATCAAGTGAACTGTATAAAAGAGAAGGATTCCAACAAAATGCTAGAATTTAGAAACATCAAAAAGACCTATCATGTTGGGGGCATTGAAACCAGAGCACTGGACAACATCAATGTGGCGTTTCGCGAAAAAGAGTTCGTAGCAATTCTTGGAACAAGTGGTTCTGGCAAGACGACATGCCTAAGGACTACCAAATCACATGCAGCAATTCCTCCAAATCTTTGAGTACATCGGCTATCCCTTCGGTCTCGCGTTCAAAGGCATTTACGGCTTGACTGGGCATTACCTGACGGCACTATTGTTGTTTGGTATATGCATCAAGCTGATCATGCTGCCGCTGAGCATTCGACAGCATAAAAGTATGGTTGCCAGAGCTTTGCTTGCGCCACAGGAGAAGGTGATCAGGGATAGGTACAAGGGAAAAACGGATGAAGCGTCTCAAACGGCAATGAACAAACAGCTGATGGCGCTATACACAACAAGCGGACAAAATCCATTAACCGGCTGCCTGCCCATGCTGATTCAGATGCCCATCATGTTTTCACTCTATGCCATCATTACGAAGCCCTTGACCTACATCAGTGGCATGGAAGCCTCTGCAATCGCTGTTATAGAAACCCGATTGCATGAGGTGCTGCAAGCAAGCGCTCCATTGACGCAGATACAAATGGTCTCCTATCTGAAAGAAAACGCAGTGGCGTTTGCTGACTTGATCAGGGGCATTACCTTGCCAGAGTTCACTATATTGAGCGGAGCAATCGACTTGTCGCAAACACCATCATTCACCCAGCTTTCATGGTTGTTACTCATACCGCTGCTGACGCTTATCCTTTCCTACCTTTCCCAAATGCTGCGAAAAAAGCTAAACCCCATGGAAATGTCTGTAAACGGCGACGTGGGGAAAGGCATGCAGGCGATGGAATACATTGGGCCGATTATGAGTGTGTGGATTTCGTTCTCTGTGCCTGCTATCATCGGCATTTATTGGATGATGCAAAGTGCCTTGGACGTTGCTCAACAAATCATCCTCAGCAAACGCTACCCCCTTGCAGCTGCCGCTGTAAACAATCTTAGCCAGTCAATGCCAGGTAACTCGCTCAGTACTTCAACAGAAAGACGGAAGAATGATGCCCTCCTGTGAAATCATAATAAACAGCGCAGAGGTAATCTTATGGAAACTCATCATATAGGAAGACTAGGTGGTATTGTCTATCCTCATCCTGCTGTACAGTGCTCCGCTACCATATCTGCCATGCAAGGCATTGATGTAGACTTGCGACTGAACCTGGTTACACCTTAACCACTTTGACTCAGTCTGCCATCGAGTATGATTTCGTAAAACGCTAAAATTGCGACTAAATACAATAGATCAAACAATCATGGAGGGAAAAGAGAATGAGTAACAGAACAATGGTGGAATCCACAAAAGCGTTCGGTGTCAAGCAAGTGCTCAGGTACATTGACAAAAACCCGGATAAGAACATCCCCAAGTTATTATCCTGGATGGAAAGGTATGATAAAAATGGGCAGCTGACCCACACTATCCAAACGGTACGAAAAAGTATTGAAGACAAAAACAGCAACTGGTCGAAACTGGTTAAGAGCCTCTGGACGGATGTGGACGATGGCGTAAGGCGTAAGATTTTTGAGAATTTTGTCATCAATGCAAGCTTGATTGGCTCTCCCAGACAGATTCAAATCGGAAAGGAGAATGATTGCAATGTCCCCTGGGCCATCCTGATGGATCCAACATCCGCATGCAACATGCACTGCACTGGATGCTGGGCATCAGAATATGGCAACAAGCTAAACCTTACGATAGAAGAACTGGACAGTGTCATTTGCCAGGGTAAAAAGATGGGAACCTACTTTTACATCTATTCGGGCGGTGAGCCGACTGTGCGCAAGGATGACATCATCCGCCTGTGTGACATGCATCCAGATTGCGCATTTCTTGCCTTTACTAACGGCACGCTGATTGACGAAGCCTTTGCCGATGAAATGCTCAGGGTGAAAAACTTTGTGCCGGCTATCAGCATCGAGGGCTTTGAAGAGGCGACAGACAGCCGCCGTGGCAAAGGCACCTATAAGAAGGTCATCGAGACGATGCAGTTGCTCAAGCGTAAAAAACTTCNNATATGGCATCTCTCTTTGCTATACATCCACCAACACAGAGGTAATTGGAAGTGACGAATATATCGACCAGATGATAGCATTTGGTGCAAAGTTCGCCTGGTTTTTCACCTATATGCCGGTGGGTGTGGATGCAGTGCCGGAACTTATGGTATCCGCTGAGCAAAGACGCTTTATGTACGAGACTGTTCGTGCATGGCGAAACACAAAAGCACTGTTCACAATGGACTTCTGGAACGATGGCGAGTATTCGGGCGGTTGCATTGCGGGCGGGCGTAGCTATCTGCACATCAACGCCAATGGCGATATTGAGCCATGTGCCTTTATTCATTATGCAGACTCCAACATCCGCGAGCATACGCTACTGGAGGCCTACAAGCGCCCGTTGTTCATGCAGTACCACAAAAACCAGCCCTTTGGCTACAACATGCTTCGGCCCTGTCCTCTGCTGGACAACGATGGAAAATTGGCACAGATGGTTGATGCATCAGGAGCGCATTCAACGGATCTGCAGCACCCGGAGGACGTCCACCAATTGTGTGACAAATGTTCACAAACTGCTGCCCGCTGGCAACCGGTCGCGGATGAACTATGGAACAGCAGTAGTCATCATGTAAGTAGGGCTAGAAAGTAGCGCAGCTATTTTCCCTGGCTTACTGCGCGCGTAAAAGAACTCATTCAATGATGTTCTGACACAATTTCGCGATAACAATGAGGAAAATTGAATTCCCGGTCATAACAATATGACTTCCAATCGGATGATTGTCCGGCTGGGGGTCTTTTTTTCGTTTGAAGAACATATCTGATCGCTCGGATTTCAAGGTTGCATGATTACATGGTTGCAGTGCGATTGCACCTTGTTATTAGGCACAGCCTCATTTTTTGATGTTTGAGATATTTCTTCGTCCAAACAGCCCGGAATCTTCCAGTGAGCTTTGAGGACAGAAGTTCTCAGACAGGAGGACAGGGCATGACAAATGAGCAACGCGAGAGGATTGCGGTCATGCGTCAGGATGGATGTGGTTATACAACCATCGCCAAGGTCGTCGGGCTCACCAAGGATAGCGTCAAGGCATATTGCCGTGCCCACAACCTGGCTGGGATGAAGGCGCAGAGCAACGCCCGCATCGCGGCGGATTCAGGCTTCTGCCTGCATTGCGGAAAACCGCTATGTCAGATGCCGGGCAAAAAGAAGATCAAGTTCTGTGCCTCGGACTGCCGACAGCTATGGTGGAACAGCCACCCGGAACAAGTTTCACGCAAAGCGATATATTCCTTCACCTGCGCTTGTTGCGGAGAGCCGTTCACGGCATACGGCAATGCCAGCCGCAAGTATTGCTGCCACAGCTGCTATATCCTTGCTCGCTTCAAGGGTGGCAATCCGCATGACTGAGACACAGTTTCGGGCAGAGATGCGATATCAGGTGGCGATTGCGATGGCAAAAACGCTGGTAGATAAGGGGCTCCTGACGCACGAAGAGTACGCCGCCATGGATGCCATTCTATTAGAGAAGTTCCGGCCTTGTTTGGGGGCTTTATTGTCCGAGAGTGCGTTGACTTAACTGCCTTTTAGAGTGATGAATGAACGCAGAAAGGAGTGATTTCACTTGAGAACAGTTACAAAAGTCGAGGCACCTATTCCTCAGATGCCTCAACGCAAAAAAGTCGCTGCCTACGCCCGCGTCTCGATGGAAACCGAGCGGCTGCAGCACTCTTTATCGGCCCAGATCAGCTATTACAGCGAGTTGATACAAAGGCACGCAGGTTGGCAGTATGTAGGCGTCTATGCGGATGACGGCATCAGCGGCACCAAGACCAACAGACGAGATGAATTTCTGCGCATGGTGGAGGATTGCGAAGTCGGGAAAATCGACATCATCCTGACCAAGTCGATATCCCGGTTTGCCAGAAATACGGTGGATCTTCTGAATACCGTTCGACATCTCAAGGAGCTCGGAATTTCTGTTTGCTTCGAGAAGGAAAACATCGATTCCCTGTCAGAGGATGGCGAGCTGATGCTGACGCTGCTTGCATCCTTTGCACAGGAGGAAGTCCGTAGCATCTCGGATAACGTCAAATGGGGCACAATCAAGCGCTTCCAGCAGGGTATCCCCAATGGCCAGATGCGGGTATTCGGCTACGAATGGTTGGATGGTCAACTCACCATCATTCCAAGCGAAGCCGACATTATTCGCTGGATGTACCAGGAATACATGAAGGGCGCCTCCAGGATTGAGATTGGTCGCGCGCTCAATGAAAAGGGCATCTTCACTCGCCAAGGCAAAATGTGGGTGGACTCCAATGTCAAGGTGGTTCTCACGAACATCACCTACACCGGAAACCTGCTATTCCAGAAGGAATACACGGTCGATCCAATTACCAAGAAAAAGCGGAAGAATCGTGGTGAGTTGCCGCAGTTCTATGTGGAGGACACACACGAGGCCATCATCCCCCTGGAGGAATTCCAGAGGGTGCAAGCAGAGTTCAAGCGCAGACGCGACTTGGGACCTCTTGGAAACAAGTCCCTGAAACTGACCGCCTTCTCCACCAAGATCACTTGCGGCATTTGCGGCAAACACTACCGCCGCAGCGGCAAGCGCAATTCAGCCAAGGAACTTTATTACATATGGACTTGCCTGACAAAGAACACCAAGGGAATTAGCGCCTGCAACTCCAAAGACATTCCCGAAAAAGTGCTCCAGAATGTCACAGCCAGTGTGATGGGGCTTACGGAGTTTGATGAAGCAGTCTTTGCTGAGCAGGTTGAGGAAATCATCATGGTGTCCGACGACACCTTGCGGTTCCGATTCTTTGATGGCCGTGAGATTACTACCACCTGGAGTTCCACCGCAAGAAAAGACTGTTGGACACCAGAACGCCGGCAGCTTTGGGGGGAGCTTCACAAGCGCAAGGAAACGAATCCAAACAGGAACACCTTTTNNTTGATGGTCGCGAGGTCACCACCACCTGGGAATCTACTGCGAAAACCGACTGGTGGACACCTGAAAGAAGGCGGCTGTGGGGAGAGCGCCATAAACGCAAGGACACGAATCCAAACAGGAACACCTTTTACGAGTTCACCGGTTTCATACGCTGCGGTCAATGCGGGTCGAATTATCGCTGTCAGTCCAAGGTGTTGAAGGATGGCACTCCGTCGCGCGCTTGGTACTGCTCCGCGCCCACAGGGGTTTGCGATAAGGTGGCGATCAAGGACTCTACCATGAAAACCCTTGTAACCGAGGTGCTTGGGCTCAATGCCTTTGATGAATCGGTTATGGACAGGCAGATCGAATACGCGCGGGTACTCGGAAATACCGTGACTTTCCACTTTCGCGATGGGCATGAGGAGATAAGCAGTTTTGCGGAAAAACGCCATGGCACCAAGTGGTCGGCTGAGCGTCATAAGAAAGTGTATCAAGCGCTTAAAGCCAGTTGGACGGATGAGCGCCGGGCGGCCGCGAGCGAAAAGATGAAAACGATCAGGAGCGAGAAGAAATGGCCAAAAGCGTAACCACAATACCGGCATCCATTAATCGATTCACAGCATCGCCCATCAACGAGCTACGGAAGCGCCGGACAGCCGGGTATGCCCGTGTTTCAACAGACAGCGACGAGCAGTTCACCAGCTATGAGGCGCAGGTCGACTATTACACGAACTATATCAGGAGCCGCGATGATTGGGAGTTCGTTGAGGTCTACACGGATGAAGGCATCACCGGCACCAACACCAAGCACCGCGAGGGCTTCAAACGCATGATCGCTGATGCGCTGGCCGGACGGATTGACCTGATCGTCACCAAGTCTGTCAGCCGTTTTGCCCGAAACACCGTGGACAGCCTGACTACTNNCCTGACTACTGTCCGGCAGCTCAAGGATAAGGGCGTGGAGATCTACTTTGAGAAAGAAAACATCTGGACGCTCGACAGCAAAGGCGAACTGTTGATCACCATCATGTCCTCCCTGGCGCAGGAGGAAAGCCGGTCCATTTCGGAGAACTGCACCTGGGGCCAGCGGAAGCGCTTTGCAGATGGCAAGGTCACAGTGCCCTTCAACCGTTTTCTCGGCTACGACCGTGGAGGGGATGGCAACTTGGTTGTGAACCCGGAACAGGCCAAAACGGTCAAGCGCATCTACGGAATGTTCCTCAAAGGCATGACGCCCTTTGGCATCGCTTCCAAACTAACCGCTGATGGTGTGCTCTCGCCAGGTGGCAAGGCGCACTGGAATGCGGGCTCGGTACGCAGCATCCTTTCAAACGAGAAGTACCGTGGCGACGCGCTCCTGCAAAAGAGCTATACAGTGGACTTTCTCACCAAGAAGAAGAAATTCAATGAGGGTGAGATCCCGCAATACTATGTGAAGAACAACCACCAGGCCATCATTGCGCCCGAGGTTTTTGATATGGTCCAGAGGGAACTGGAACGGCGCGGCAAGGGCAAAGGCAGCCACAGCGGCGTCCACCTATTCTCCGGCAGGATAATGTGCGGCCAATGCGGCAACTGGTACGGCTCGAAAGTCTGGCATTCCACCAGCAAATACCGCCGTACTATCTGGCGCTGCAATCACAAGTTCAACAACGACGAAGTGTGCACGACGCCGCATCTGACCAATGACGAGATCCAGGACTACTATCTTTCGGCCCTTCGGAAATTGCTTAATGACAAGGATGAAATAATCACTGCCTTTGAACGAGCCAAGGACGTCGCCTTTGACCTAAGTGCGCTGACTACGGAACAGGCTGATCTTCAGAAAGAGTTGCTGGTGGTCTCCGAACTCATGCAACAGTCCATGTACGAAAATGCGCATGTGGTTCTTGACCAGGCCGAGTACAAAAAGCACTACGGCGGCTTGACCGAGCGTTTCGATAAGGCAAAGGCACGGCTCGAGCAAGTGAAGGGAATTGTCAGCGACAAACATATGCGGCAAGCAACGATTGAAGCTTTCCTCGATGAGCTCAAGCGGTTGGACGGTGTGCCAGAATTCCAGCCCGCGCTTTGGTACAGCTTAGCGGATTTCATGACGGTTAACAATAAGGGTGATGTTTGGGTCACCTTCAAGGATGGGACAGAACTTCAGGCATGAGTTAACCAAGAACACCTCTCTTTGGGTTTGATACCAGTAGCGAGGTGTTTTTTTTGTTAGAAGCCATACTTGAGCTCAAAGGCTCGACGTTTAGCAGATTCATCATCTTTCAGGTCATAAAAATCATCGGCATTTACTGTTACAATTCTATCTGAATCTATACCGGCATCAATCAGACTTTGCTTCTTAGCTGGAGCTTCATCCATATCGTAGCAGTATACGGTCCACATCCGATTTTGACCTGTATTCGAATCTATTATAGAGAAATATGGCATATCGATTCCATCAAGAGAATGGCCAATTACGATGATAGCGGATATGTCCTTTTCTGCAAAGTGAGATAAATAAACTGAGTATCTACTCGTGTCCTTGAATGTCCTACCATAGTAATCATTAACAACCCGGCATATACTACATTCTTTTTCATCAAATACTTTTTCGGCATCAGTGATCCTATTTCTTATTTTTTGAAGGCGTTCTTTATTACTGTGTCCGAGGACTGGATCATGAGTGTAGTCTCGCAATGACCCGTGAATATGTACAATATTGCCGGGTGTAATCCCATATACATTTTCAAGTACAGCCGTATAGTTGAATGTCAAGAATAGGTCTCTATTGTTCTTATCTATTAATGAGGTTCTCGGAAGGCAGTCGCGGATTTTTATTGATCTGACCCATTGTTTCAGGTATCCCGCTAATTTTTCGATATACTGATACTCATCAGTAAAGTAGCTATATAAAGTATCTTCAATCCCTACATCGCCAGACTCTAAATCGAGTTCTATGCTTGTGCCAATTTCAATGATGGTATCTTCATCAATATTGGCAAGATTACTTTCAAATCGACTCCATAGTGTTTTCTTCTTTGCCTCAGCGCTCATTCCTGGATAAATATCATAGTGTTCCTCAAAAGACCGTAAAAACTCTGGATACACCAAATCAAGAAATGTCCTGAAGTCCCAATATCCAGTAGGAAGGCCATGTCCGATATCAAACCCGTTTCCAATAATAAAAAGTTTCATTCCAGCCTCCGGTCATCGCTTATACGAGGATAGGCTCTCGTGATAAGCTCAAGTATAATTTCTTTAATGCCGTGAACGATCTCAATGATAACGGCATCGCTTAATCCCTGCTGTTTTTCTTCCATGACGGCTCCTCCTGTTTTATAAATTCATCCTTTTCAATGCTTCAGCGAGTGCTTTCGTACCAGCAATCAATCCCGGATATTTATCAATGAGCGATGGTCCTTCTTCCTTGTTACGTTTCAAATAAGAAAGCTCATCTGAGAACAATTCATCTAAAGAAATGTTCAGTATCACTGACAAACACAAAAGTGCTTCAACCTTTGGATAAGCTGCGGGTCCCGTTTCCCATTTAGAGATAGATTGGCGTGTAAGCTCTTCGTCTATGTGAGCTGCCAGTTCTTCCTGTGTCATGCCCATTCCTTCTCTACGTTGTTTCAGTCGTTCACCAAATGACATCTTAATCACCTCGCTTTCTATTACACATTCTACTCAGAATAATTGGAGCCGTCTAAAACCCGAATTTGCATCGCGCAAATTGAAGTTGCGTCAACATGAAAAATAAAAGCAGGAGCTTACCCTGCATACCCCCAACTTACCCTGCAAGCGGTAACGACCTACGGCAATCATTAAATTGTATCAATCTCTGCATGATTATTTCAAGAAAGCGGCTTTCAATCCGCTCTGTCTCATGCTTCACCAAATCAAGCATGGCATTGACTTCACGAGGATTCGTGTAAACCTCGCCGTGTTCCTGGACCCGCTTCTTGGACTTGATCTGACCCAACCTGATAACTCCTTTTTCTACTCTGCTCTCCCTCTAATGGCATCTGTACAAGGATAAGAGCGGGATTTAACTAATCCCACTCTATCACAATCGCCCTCTTCTATCAACCCTTATTTTGTTTTTGGAACACACTTCAAGAAGAGGAGGTTTCTACCGCCATCAACCCTTATTTTTAGAAGTAGCCCTCAACACTGAAATCTCTTCCTACAATATCAACCCTCATTTTGAGATACCCCAATAAACTACTG
>MTKZ01004806.1_pt2 | contig 29299 bp, 26 predicted proteins | sample 1042781 | NCBI WGS metagenome assembly MTKZ01 (sample SAMN06212207, study PRJNA360539) | anaerobic digester metagenome | biome: Wastewater treatment plant; material: sludge; isolation source: anaerobic digester fed with sludge from wastewater treatment plant | place: Denmark: WWTP Viborg ... | reverse complement strand
AAACGGCTGCTCAGAAAGAGATGAAGTTGCCGGTTGTTGATATCCAGGGATTAAAGTTGTTTTTAACAATCCCTGATGATTCGAAATAATTTCTGACGGAGGGGTAAGGACATGTTTATGACGGAAGTTTCTCCGCTTTCAGGTAAAAGAATTTGTATCACTGGCGGCTCAGGTTTTTTAGGATCATTTGTTCAGGAAAGTTTGCATAGACGCGGAATTCATGATTTTTTTATTCCTGCCTCAAAAAATTACAATTTGATCAATGCCGCTGATATCAAACGAATGCTGGAAGATTCCAGACCGGATGTCATCATCCATTTGGCCGCCAATGTGGGCGGGATCGGCGCTAATCGAGAACATCCTGCAGAATTCTTCTATGATAATCTGATGATGGGTGTTCAACTGATCCATGAATCGTGGAAATTCGGTGTTGAAAAAATGGTGGCAGTCGGTACCATTTGTGCTTATCCAAAATACACGCCGATTCCATTCAAAGAATCCGATCTCTGGAATGGATATCCGGAAGAAACGAATGCCCCATATGGATTAGCGAAGAAGATGCTTCTTGTTCAGTCACAAGCTTATCGTCAGCAATACGGCTTTAATTCGATCTATCTGCTGCCGGTCAACTTATATGGTCCGCGTGATAATTTCAGTCCCCGCTCTTCTCATGTCATTCCCGCACTAATTCACAAATGTTATGAAGCCAAACTGAAGGGCGATCCGGAAGTCATCATTTGGGGCGATGGAACTCCAACGCGAGAATTTATTTACGCGGGTGATGCAGCTGAAGGTATTGTCATGGCTGCCGAGTTTTATAATGGCCCCGATCCTGTTAATATCGGCTCTGGCAACGAAATTTCCATACGAGACCTGGCGGAAAAGATAGCAGTATTGACCGGTTTTAAAGGAAAAATTGTCTTTGATCCGACAAAACCAAATGGACAACCGCGGAGGGCGCTGGATGTAACACGGGCAAAAGAATATTTTGGCTTCTCCGCTAAGATGGATTTTGATACCGGATTAAAAAATACGATTGAATACTACATTTCAAACCGTGATGCAATATTGAAAAAAGGCTGATTCGGAGCAATATTTTGAATGTAATCAATGAACCAGAAACAAGTAAAACGATCATTCAACCTTCAAAAGGCTGGAAAATTGTCGATTTAAAAGAATTAATACGATCGCGTGAATTGCTATTTTTTATGACATGGCGGGATCTGAAAGTCCGCTATAAACAGACTGTTTTAGGTGTTGCCTGGGCGATTATTCAACCTGTCATGACTATGGTTGTCTTTTCGATTTTCTTTGGTGGGTTGGCAAGAGTCCCTTCGGATGGCATCCCTTATCCATTGTTTTCACTGGCTGGTTTGCTTCCATGGCAGCTCTTTGAAAATTCGTTAAGAAATGCAAGCCGTTCTCTGGTTACAAACCGCAATATGATCACAAAAATTTATTTTCCGCGTGTGGTTTTGCCGCTTTCCAGTGTTTTGGCTTGCATCGTGGATTTTTTCGTTGCTGTACCTATTTTAATTTTTATGATGATTTACTATCATTATTCACCAAACATTTATTTGCTATTAATTCCATTTTACATTCTCTTAACCATCATTACATCCCTTGGGGTTGCCTTATGGTTTTCGGCAATGGATGTTTTATATCGGGATATTGGCTACATCATTCCATTTATTTGTCAGCTTTGGATGTATTTAACTCCGATTGCATATGGATCAGGAATGATTTCAAATCCAAAATTGCAGTTTATCTATAATCTGAATCCGATGGTGGGCGTTGTCAATGGATTTCGTTCATCTTTATTAGGTGTTTACAATACAGTGCCGATCCTAAGCATTGTTTTCAGTTCGGTGATCTCTATTCTGATTTTGATCAGCGGCTTGATCTATTTCCGGCGGATGGAAAAGCAATTCGCCGATCTCATTTAAGAGGAGTACATCGTGCCTCAAAATTCAGTCATTGTAAGTCATATTGGCAAGAGATACAGGATCGGTGCTGCGCCAGCCTCTTATCGAACTTTTCGGGAGACGTTAATCGATACGTTTACCAAACCTAAAAAACGTCTGCATGGGAAAATGACTGATGCAAATTCTTTCTGGGCACTAAAAGATATTTCCTTTAATGTTGAAAAAGGGATGGCGTTGGGGATCGTCGGTCGCAATGGCGCCGGAAAAAGCACATTGTTGAAGATTCTTTCCCGAGTGACAGAACCAACTGTCGGGTCTGCGACCATTTCCGGAAGAGTCGGATCTTTGCTGGAAGTTGGAACAGGTTTTCATCCCGAATTAACGGGAAGGGAAAATATCTATTTAAACGGTGCGATTTTAGGGATGAAGCATGAAGAAATATCCCGAAAAATGGATGAAATTATTGCCTTCTCAGAAGTTGAAGAGTTTATTGATACACCTGTAAAACGATATTCAAGCGGTATGTATCTGCGTCTTGCCTTTGCAGTATCGGCTCACCTCGAACCGGAAATATTAGTGATTGATGAAGTATTAGCTGTCGGCGATGCTGAATTCCAAAGGAAATGCCTCGGAAAAATGAGCGATGTCGCCGATCAGGGCAGAACCGTGCTGTTTGTCAGTCATAATATGTCAGCCATTCTACGGCTTACGCAAGAGACAATTGTTTTGGAAAAAGGCAAACTCGTAATGCAGGCTCCCTCAGCTGAAGCAGTAGATTACTATTTATCACATGGTTTTTCACAGGAAGGGTTTCGAGTATGGACTCCGGATGAAATTCCTGCCGAAGCAGCTCCCTTTGTACCGGTGGCGATACGAATTCTGAACGATCAAGGAAACATTTCGGATACTGTTCGTTCAACACAGCCGATTCATATCGAGTTCGAATATCAATTAGAGGAAGCGATCACCGGATTGCGGGTTGGCATCTATTTGATCAGTGTACGGGGGGAATTTATTTTTACTTCTTTTGACGTCGATGATTCAGAAAGATTCGAGGAATTCAGCGTACGTGACAAGGGAACTTACATCAGCCGATGCACAATTCCTGCGGATTTCTTGAATGAAGGACGTTTTGTTTTAGGAGTCAATGCAAGTACTTTTAAAATCAAGAGATATTTTCACGATGAACAAGCGCTTGTATTTCATGTGGATGGCACCGGAGCGCCGGGAACGCAATGGCCGGAACCGCGCACCGGATTGATTCGTCCAAGATTATCATGGGAAATTGAGGCGAAAAACTAATGCAAACGACTTATAAAGAAACTATCAGCAAAATTTTAGGCGAAATTCCCTTAACAGCCGAATTCTATTTCCAGTTAAAGAATAAGGGTGAACCTGGAACCCGTTATTCATTAAAAAATATTCAAGCACGACTTCCGCAAATTCTAAAAGATATTGAACAATTTAAAACCGAACAAAAGAAACCAAAAAAGATTTTTGTTTTTACATCACTCCACTATTGGGTTGAACAAGCTGCTACGGTTTCACTCTATTTTGCCGCAAAGGGACATCATGTCACTTTTGGATATCTCCCTTATGCAGATTGGCAGAAACCCGTCAATAAGTTCGATTTACGCAGGCAGGACTTGTATACAAAGAAAGTCTTTGAAGACGCTGAGAAATATATGGATATCGTCTCTTTCCTGCCGATTCACCCTTCCTATAAGTCCATTCCAGAAGAGCTGCATCATATTATTGAAGAGGTCAGCACTTATGATACACAATATACGCTTCAAGTGGAGGAATTTGACCAGAATGATCCTTTATTCAAAATGCGGATGGAACGGAATGAATCATTTGCAAGGCTTCTTTATTCCTGGTTGAAAAATAACCGTCCAGATTATGTGATCATACCCAATGGTACGATTCAGGAAATGGGTGTGGCATATCGTATTGCGAAATGGATGAATATACCCGTTACAACCTATGAATTTGGAGAACAACGAAAACGAATCTGGATAGCGCAAAACCGTGAAGTGATGCGTCAGGAGACGGATGATCTTTGGGAAATCCGGAAGAATATCCAAGTTACTGATGAGGAACTCGAAAAAGTCAAGGCGATGTTTGGCGCCAGACAACATGCGAATATCTGGGAGAATTTTTCTCGCCGTTGGCAGGGAAGCGATCGTGTGGGCAGTGAAAAAATTCGAGAAAGTTTGAAGCTGGATGATCGTCCAATTGTCTTTCTGGCAACGAATGTACTGGGCGACAGTTTAACACTGGGCAGGCATACATTTTCGAAAAATATGGCGGAATGGATCGAGCGTACTGTTCAGTATTTTGTTGAACGAACCGATGCGCAACTGGTCATCCGCGTACATCCCGGAGAACAGCTGACGCATGGAACTTTCATGGTGGACGTCGTCCGAAACCTGCTGCCTAAACTGCCGGAGCACATCCATCTGATTACACCGACCGATAAGACCAATTCCTATGATCTGGTGGATATTGCTCGTTTAGGTTTGGTATACACTACAACGATGGGACTTGAAATGTCCATGAGTGGTGTGCCGGTGATTGTCGCCGGACAAACCCATTATCGCGGCAGGGGATTTACTTTTGATCCGGAAAATTGGGTCAGCTATTATAAGATACTGGGCGGGATGCTGGATGACCCGGAAAAGGCAGTATTAAGTGAAACTCAAGTGAAACAGGCATGGGCATATGCTTATTCGTTTTTCTTTGAGTATGCAAGGCCATTCCCCTGGCATCTGGTAAAAATGTGGGATGATTTTAACAGGCGTCCTTTTTCTTATATTTTGAGTAAGGAAGGACAAGTTGAATATGGGACCAGTTTTGAGTATCTGATCGGGAAAAAATTAGACTGGGCGGAAATATTTGCCGATAAATTGGAAAAATAATGAATGAACCTGAGATAAAACAAAACGTCCGAGAATTCTATGACCAGATTGGCTGGAAGAAGGAGTCCGACGGATATTATCAAAATGCGCGATATGAAGATTTACGTCCGGTATCTGCTGAATATATTCATCGCTGTCATTTGCGGATTACGCCATATTTTTCGGACGGAGGTAAATTTTTTCTGGATGCCGGTTCTGGTCCGGTTCAATATCCTGAATATTTAACCTATTCAATGAATTTTGAGAAAAGGGTGTGTGCGGATATCTCCATAACTGCTCTGATTGAAGCACGGAAAAAAATCGGCGCACATGGTCTTTTTGTGGTAGCGGATATTGCGAACCTTCCGTTTACAGCGGGGGCTTTTGATGGTATTGTCTCCCTCCATACATTGCATCATTTACCTCTGGATGAACAGGAAAAAGCCTGGATGGATCTGATTCGTGTGCTGGCTCCTAAAAGAACCGCGGTGGTGGTTAATGGTTGGACAGAATCAAAAATGATGAAAAAGTGGCAGCCGATGATGGAAAAGATGGAAAAAATCGGTCGTCTTATTGCAAGAATTCGGGGAAAAGAACTGAAAAAGGATCAAAAAGGAAAGCGAGCGGTGTCTGATACTGCTCAAGCTACTGGAACCTTTGTGCAGAAACTCGATGCTTCCTGGATCCGCAGCAAACTGGATATGCCGGGAATTTTATCTGTAGACATCCGATGCTGGCGCAGTGTCAGTGTACGATGGCTGCGGGCTTTAATCCATCAACCATTTGGCAGACTTGCTTTGCGGATATTATTCCGAAATGAAGAAAAAAGGCCTGAATTCTACGGTGAATATGGGCAGTATCCGTTAATTATTATTAAGAAAATTGCTCACTCGGAGACTGAAAAATAATAATTTTTAGTCTTATTCCGAATTTCTGGAAGGAGAATTGAATGGACTGGACGAATAAAGTAGTCTTAATTACCGGCGGAACCGGTTCTTTTGGTAAAAAATTTATCAAGACGATGCTGACAGAATATCATCCTGCAAAGATCATTGTTTATAGCAGAGATGAATTAAAACAATATGAAATGCAAACTTCAGGTTATGATAATCCGAGTTTACGATACTTTCTTGGCGACATCCGTGATCTTCCCAGGCTGAAACGAGCTTTTGAAGGTGTGGATATTGTGGTACATGCTGCAGCGCTGAAGCAGGTCCCGGCTTGTGAATATAATCCGATGGAAGCCGTTAAGACGAATATACTTGGCAGCCAGAATGTAATAGAGGCTGCCCTCGATACCGGAGTAAAAAAAGTCCTTGCAATCAGTACAGATAAGGCAGTCAATCCATTGAATCTGTACGGCGTGACGAAGTTAGCTGCTGAAAAACTCTTTATTCAAAGCAATTCATATGCTGGTGGTCGTACCGTGCGCTTCTCCTGCGTTCGTTATGGAAATGTAGTTGGCAGCCGTGGATCGGTAGTTCCGGTTTTCCTCCGTCAAAGTGCGAACGGCACATTAACGGTTACGGATGAACGGATGACGCGATTCTGGATCTCACTGGAAAATGGCGCTCATTTTGTCATTCGCTGCATAGAACAAATGTATGGTGGCGAAGTGTTTGTTCCGAAAATTCCGAGTATGGCAGTTAAGGATCTGGCGATTGCTATTGCTCCGGAAGCAGAGATCATTTATACCGGAATTCGACCGGGTGAAAAATTGCATGAAGTCCTGATTTCCGAAGATGAAGCAAGAAACTCTGTGGAATTAAATGACATGTTTGTGGTGCAACCGACAGGAACGACATGGTTCGGTCGTGAATGGGAAAAAATTGGCAAGCCATTACCGGAAGGATTTCATTATTCCAGCGATAATAATTCAGAATGGCTGGACCTGGAAGGGGTCAAACGGATGATTGCTCCTTTTAAAGAAGCTTTTGAAAATGGACAACTTCAATGAATCTGCTTCATCATAATTCATCCAGCGACTCACCGGAAAGCAAACCCCGCTTACTGGTAACAGGGGCTTCCGGTTTGTTGGGTTTGAATCTGGCTGTACAGTTGAAGGATGCGTATCATGTGATTGGAGTTTACAACAAGAAGCAGCTGCAGCAAGTTCCCTTTGATTTGATTCAGGGGGATTTTTTTATTGAAGGCACTGCTGAAAGAATGATTGCAGAAGCGCGACCGGATGCGATCATTCATTGTGCTGCAATGGCTAATATCGATGCCTGTGAGAAAAATCCGTTGATGGCTCGGCAGATCAATGGCGAGATTCCGGGCGAGATCGCTTCTCTTGCCCGAAAACACAAAATCCGTCTAATTCATATTTCCACTGATGCGGTTTTCGACGGTCTGGATTGCGGTGAAGAAGGCTACCATGAAGAGGATCAGACAAACCCCATCAACGTTTATGCGCAAACAAAATTACTTGGAGAGCAGAATGTCCTGGATCAAAATCCAGAGGCTCTGGTAGCACGAGTAAATTTTTATGGCTGGAGTGTGACGCAAAGCCGGAGTCTGGGGGAGATTTTTTTTCATAATCTGGCAGAGAAGAAAACAATGATGGGCTTTACCGATGTTTTTTTCTGCACGCTTTATGTCCAGAATCTGGTTCGTATTCTCGATCAATTAATTCAAATGGATGCTTCCGGTTTATATCATGTTTTTAGCTCCGATTTTCAGAGCAAATATGATTTTGGTGTCTCCATCGCGCGACGATTTGGTTTGGATGCCTCATTAATTTCTCCGGTTTCGTGGAAAGAAAGCGGGCTTACTGCAAAACGATCACCAAATTTGATTATGAATACTGACAAACTGCACCGGTTGCTGGGTGAGAATCTGCCGACCCAAAAGGATTGTCTTGAAGATTTTTATCGAGCCTATCAGGATGGATTGCCGGAATTATTGAAGCAGATTGGATTACAATAACTCGAAAATTGGAAAAGCCTTTTTAGAAACGAGCAGAAAAGTAGTAATTCGTACTATGGATTAATTTGCAGAATAAAAGAACTGACAAAGAATTCTTTTCATATTTTGAATTATCGGAAGAAACGATATTTTCTTGAAAGACAATTCAATTTGTCTGCAACAATGCGAATTATCAAACACTCTCTTGAATCAATTTCGAATTGCTGATTTGTCAAAAGACTGATACCACAAACGGGATGATTATGGAAAAAATAAAGATCGGGAAAAAAACCATTGGAATCGATGAACCTGTCTATTTTATTGCTGACATCGCTGCCAATCATGACGGTGATCTGAATCGGGCAAAACAATTAATTCATATCGCAAAAGAGAACGGCGCTGATGCAGCAAAATTTCAAAACTTTAAAGCTGCAAAAATTGTCTCGGATTACGGCTTTCGTACGATGGGCGGGCAGCAATCCCATCAGGCAAAATGGAAAAAATCCGTGTTTGAAGTCTATCAGGATGCTTCAGTACCTGATCGTTGGTCATCCGAATTGAAAGAGACTTGTGATAAAGAAGGAATTGAATATTTCTCGGCTCCATATGACTTTGAATCAATTGTCTGGCTGGATGCGTACATGTCTGTCTATAAAAGAGGATCCGGGGATATTGATTGGCTTGAATCCTTGGAAAGGATTGCCTCTAAAGGTAAACCTGTTTTGCTGGCAACTGGCGCCTCTGATCTCTGTGATGTGCAGCGTGCTGTTCATACAATCCTTGCAAAGAATTCACAACTGGTTTTGATGCAGTGCAATACCAACTATACAGCCAGCCTTGAAAACTTTCAATACATTCATCTGCGTGTTTTACAGACCTATGCGACGATTTGGCCGGATTTGATTTTGGGCTTATCCGATCACACACCCGGACATGCGACCGTCTTAGGCGCAGTAGCTCTCGGTGCCCGTGTGATTGAAAAGCATTTTACGGATGATAACAATCGGGAAGGACCGGATCATAAATTTGCGATGAATCCTGTCTCCTGGGCAGCTATGGTCGAAAATACACGTCAGTTAGAGAAAGCGCTGGGTTCTCCGGAGAAGTACATCAATGAGAATGAATTAGAAACCTCGGTAATCCAGCGGCGTTGTCTCCGCGCGGCAAGGGATATTCGTGCCGGCGAGGTTTTCTCAAGGAATATGATTGACGTTTTGCGTCCTGCAGTGCCGGGAGCCATCAAACCGCCGGAAATCGATAACGTGATCGGCATGAAGGCATTGGAAGATATCCCGTTCGGCAAAGAACTCAGTTGGAAACTATTAGGATAAGATAACCGAAATAATATTGCCTATCGGTCTTCATGCAAATAAATCGATCAACACGAAATTATAAATAGGACCAAAAACTGTTCATAAAAATTTATGAAAGTACTTTTTTTTTCAAGAGACTATACCCCGCATGATTATCGGTTTTTGAAAGCTATTGCAGAAATTGGCCATGAATGTTATTACCTGCGGCTGGAAGACCGTGGCCAACGTCTGGAACGCAGGAAACTTCCAGACTCTGTGCATGTGATTAACTGGAAATGGGGAAAATCACCTCGAGATCCAGTTAACGATCCCTATGTTATAACCGATTTGAAAACGATTTGGAATGAAATCCGACCGGATGTGATTCATACTGGACCGCTTCCAGATGTCTCCTGGTTGGCAGCCAAGGCAGGTTTGCATCCGCATGCGGCGATGTCTTGGGGCTTTGATCTGATGCATGATATTGAAATCAGCGATACCATGAGGCAAACGACTGCTTTCGCTCTGCAGAACGCGGACTGGTTTTTCGGTGATTGTTATGTTGAGCGTGATACGGCAGCATCGCTGGGATTAAATCCAGCGCATGCAACAATTTTTCCGTGGGGAATTGATCTGCAAAAACTGACTCGGGAAAAAAGTCTACTTCGAGGGGAATTCGTGCAGGATGATGATTTTGTCCTCATCAGTCTGCGAACCATGGAACCGAATTACAATGTTGCAACAATTGTGAAAGGCTTTTTGTTGGCGGCACAAAATGTGTCGTCTTTGAAATTGTTACTGTTAGGGGACGGCAGCCAAAAAGCGATGCTTCAACAAATGGCTTCATCGGCTCCTGAGGAAATCCAAAAGCGGATTTTTTGGATCGGACGGAAAAAGAATGATGAATTGAAAGATTATTATTGTGCCTCTGATCTTTATTTAAGCGCTTCGATTACGGATGGAACATCCGTATCGTTGTTGGAAGCGATGGCATTTGAAGTTCCTGTGCTTGTCTCCGCAATTCCGGGTAATCTTGAATGGGTAACAGCGGATGAAACCGGTTTATTGTTTGAGCCCAATAACGAGCAGATGTTGGCAGAAAAAATTCTGTTTTGTTATGAAAACAGAGGGAAACTGAATTCGATGACAAAGAATGCGCGGAAAATGATTGAGGATAAAGCAGATTGGGAAAAGAATAAGTTCCAATTAACAACTGCTTATGAACAAGCAATTGCTGTTTCAAAGCAAAGAGGTTTTTCCAGATAACATGCAGAACCTGCNNGATGATGAATTTCAGGATTATCACATGAAAAAAACATTGATAATTCAAGCCAGAATGGGTTCAAGCAGGCTGCCCGGGAAAGTACTTTTAGATTTGCAGGGCAGACCGGTTCTCGAATGGGTTGTAAGGCGCGGAGCCCAGGCGGCGTTAGTGGATGAAGTGCTTGTGGCTACAACAGTGAATGTAGCAGATGACCCGATCGAAAAATGGTGCCTGGAGCATGGAATTGCCTGCTTTCGCGGATCCGAGTTTGATGTTTTGGACCGATTTTATCAGGCTTCACTTTCCGTTCACTCAGATCTGATCATTCGTGTAACGGCTGACTGTCCTTTGATTGATCCCAAAGTAATTGATGATACAATACGGCATTTCCTAAATACCGGAGCAGATTTTACTGCAAATCGTCTGCCTCCGCCCTGGCATCGAACATTCCCTATTGGTCTGGATGTGGAAGTAGTCAGCTTCATGAATCTCAAAAAAGCATGGCAGGAAGCCAGAGAACCTTTTGAACGAGAACATGTCATGCCCTGGTTTTATTCCGTTCCAGGTCGCTTTAAAGTAGAGATTCTGGATCATTATCCGGATTATGGAAATCATCGCTGGACAATCGACACATTGGATGATTACTTACTCTTACAGGAAATCTTTAAACGGTTATCAGATCCGCTGCAAGCTTCATGGTATGATGTATTGAAAATCATCGAGCAAAACCCGGATTTAGAACGGATTAACGAATCTACTCATGCAAAACAGGTTNNAATAAAAAAACATGAGTGTGATGACAATTTTTATCTCTCCAAAAGCTTTCATCCGTGACCATATCGCAACAATTCAATGGAATGCAATTCAATCCTGGAAACAATTTGGAAAAGATGTTGACATTGTCCTGATCGGCGATGATCCTGGTGTAGAAGAAGCGTCCATTGATTTGGAAGTCCGATATATTCCTCATGTGAAGCGCAATTCATCTGGAACACCGTTGTTGAGCGATATCTTTTCCTTAGCACGGGAGACTTCCATTTCTCCTTTGTTAGCATATGTCAACGCAGATATTATTCTTCTCCCGAATTTTTTGGAAATAGCCGAAAGCATATTGAGTTATGAGAAGCAATTCCTGCTGGTTGGACAACGTTGGGATTTGGATATTCGGGAAAAAATCAATATGTCTGATGGATGGATTGATCGTATCCGAGAGGATATAAAAAATCGTGGCAGACGTCATCCGGCAGGGGGCAGCGATTATTTTATTTTCCCACGAAATTGTTTTATGAAAATGCCTGATTTTGCAATCGGCCGATCTGGTTGGGATAACTGGATGTTTTATGAAGCAAGGATGAGAGGTTGGAAACTGATCGACTGTTCGGACGTGATCGATATCATCCATCAGGATCACGATTACGCGCATCTTCCGGGAGGACAGCCTCATTACCGGCAACAGGAATCCTTCGAAAATGTAAAATTAGCAGGCGGGAAGCGGACTGTTTTCACTTTACTGGATTGTGACTGGAAAATGAAAAAAGACGGCTCCTTAACACGCCCAAGTTTAACAATGAAAAAAATATTAAGGGAGATCGAAATTTTTCCTTTGGTGACTCTGAAATCAAGACTTCTGGGAGAAGCATTTTTTGCCGTATTTCATCCGAAAAAAGCGTATGGTGAATTACGCAAATTCTTAACAAAAAATAATAAGAATTCCTGACATCGATGGATGATGTGGAATAAGAGGAAGACACCATGCGAATTGGACAAAATCCTGCAAAATTTGTGAAGGATGTAGCAAAACCGGCCAGAGTGACAGTGGCAGTTCTGAATTACATCCCATTTATCAGTGGTTTCTATGCGGAAATGCCTGAAGTCTTAAAAGCTTGCTTGAATAGTATTCGAAACAGTACAACGGATGTCGATTATGATCTGATGGTTTTTGACAACGGGAGCTGCGATGAAATCAAAGCATATCTATTGAACGAACAAAAATCGGGCAATATTCAATATCTGATATTTTCTGAAAAAAATCTTGGCAAAGGAGGTGCCTGGAATATCATTCTGGATGGGGCACCAGGCGATGTTATCGCATATACGGATAATGATTGCCTCTTTTCTCCAGGTTGGCTATCGAAAAGTCTTGAAATTTTGGAAACCTCANNCCAATCCGGATTATTATTCAAACACGCTCAAATGGGCAAAAAACCAGAAAGATGTTCAGTACAAATCCGGGCAGCTTGTCCCTTATGAAACCTTTCGTGAATTCGATTTAAGTTTGGGACAATCTGAAGAAGAAATTCGCGCGCATTATGATTCCAGCGAAGACCATTTATTAACCTATCATGATGTTCAGGCGATGGTTGGAGCGTCTCACTGGCAGTTTACCGCTTATCGTAGTGTCTTGTCCGAATTCCTTCCTTTCCAGATGGATCGTCCGATGGGCCAGGTAAAACAATTGGATATGCGGATGAATGAAAAAGGATATCTGCGATTAATGACCCCGCAGCCATTGGCGATGAACATGAGCAATACGATAACGTTTGTTTCCAGCCCGACCGATGGTGTAAAAAATAACAAAGTGATGCGGCGTCGCTTTGTTGATACTCCGCCTGTTAAAAAAATCCTTTTAAGTATATATAATAAGATTTTTCACTGGTATTATGATCAAAGGTCATGATAAACCAAAATTTGGAGAATGTATGGGAAATCAGCGGATCGAATTATAAGAGGGAGTATTTGTTGTGGTGATGGTTTTTCGCGAAACGTAGAACCATCACTATAACAAGGTTGTTCTTTTTTTCTTAAAAGGCTTTTCCATCCTTCGAATCGCTGATGGGAGAAGTCAATCTGAACGGAGCATTTACCTGTCATTATCGAAAAAAACCTGAGAAATGTCAGGGCTATGAAAATTATAAATAGCATGAATAACGAATTAATTGAAAAAAAACAAAAAACAGTCTTTATCAGCGCTGATCATGGATTGGCATTGGTTTATTTTTTACAGACAGATGTTGTCAATACGATGTTGTCTAATGGAATTCGCGTAGTCGTCCTGACCGATGATGGCGTGACCGATAAAGTCCGCTCGAGATTTGCTGCGGATAACCTGTATTTTGAAGGCTTACGGCTTGACGGGCTTAAAAAATATTTCAAAAGCGTTCATCATAATCGCCAGTATTGGCTGCATTTTTTACGTTGGATGGGCGGTTCTGATCAGGTTAACACAACAGCAATTGACAGCCATTTACGGCAGATGAATCATGAAACATCACGACGCGGCAAATTCTTGATGCCTTTTCTCAAAGGGTATATCCGCATTCTGCGGAAATCAGGATATGCGCGGAAGAATCTGGTGAGGAGCCAGATGCGTTATACGCCAGCCATCTATTCAGATCTTTTTGAGAAATATTCACCAACACTCGTTATTGCCAGTACATCCGGATGGCGATTGGATCGTTATTTACTGCGGGAAGCTGCTCAAAGAGGGATTGAAACTTGCATGGCTGTAATTGGATGGGATAATCCAAGCAGTTATCGCCTGCCCGGGGCGCCAATGCAGTGGGCGAATTGCTGGTCACAGATTCAGAAACAGGAACTGACGGAAGGGGCTGATTGGAATCAAGATCGGGTGAATATCGGCGGAATTCCCACCTATGATGGATATTTCCAAAAGAAATGGCAGCTTTCACGGGAAGCGTATTTTCAAATGCATCAACTGGATTTGAATCGGAAACTGATATCTTTTGCTTGCAGTTTTGTTACCTTCTCCCCAAACTTTCAGGATATTGAAGCATTAGTTCAATTAGTCTCTGAAGATGCATTGAATCAACCCTGCCAGTTATTGATTCGGCTCCATCCCAATCACTTTCTTGCCGGATCCCTTTTTGAAGAAGAGGCAAATCGTATCCGGGAACTGATCAAAGGGAAACCCTATATCCATCTGGTTGAACCTGTCGCGTTGGGTGGTGATCTTGGATTCTACTCTGGAGAGGATATGCCGGAGAAGTCTTCCATGATGGCCTGGTCGGATGTCTTTTTGACGGTCTATTCAACGATGGTTGTGGAGACAGCAATCCACAATCGGCCGATTGTCAGTGTCTGCATCGATGCTCCTGGCGGATGGAACAAACCGGAAAAATTCAGTTTGTCTCTGTCAGAAATCGGCAAATGGCCTACACATGAGCGTTTTCGAAATGCCAAGGCTGGCCGTGTTGTTTACAACAAGGAACAATTGAAGGATGCCATCAATTTGTATCTGGAGCATCCGGAGACTGATGAAGCTGAACGCTTAAAGTTCATTCAGGATGAATGTACTTATACGGATGGATCTGCCGGAAAAAGAACTGGCGAGTATTTCTCCCGACTTGCTAAGGAAAGCAAAATCAGCCAATCGGTCATCTATCAATTCGATCCTATTCATTGACTTAATACGATGAAAAAATTGACATTGCGTTTTTTCATCCCTTCTTTAACAATTCTTGAAGCTTTTTGCGCCATTTTCTTTTTATGGAAGCCATCTGAAACCGGACTGTCTTTAATCAGGTCCGGTTTTATTCTGATTGTCTTTATCGCCGCTTGTCTGATTTGGGCAGGTTGGCTGTGGTATTTCAAGAAAAACGGACCAGTGATATTCATGCGTCTGGCGCTAAAGAGAAGTATCATCGAAAAGACAATCCTTTGTTTGTTTTTCACCAGTGTGATCAGTTTTACAATCGCGATTGCCTCTCAGTTTTATTATGATCATCCACCAGTAGACCATATCATTCGTTATATACGCCAGGCTGTACCGGCATTGATTTTTTTTGGGTTTTACCTGATTCAGGGATCATTCGTTCTATTCTATTTGCTGTTCAAACTTGAAAAACGTATTGGACAGACATGTAGACGGATTTTTTTGAATGGAAGAATCGTCTGGCAGACAGCGTTGATTTTTCTTGCCTGTCTATTGCTCATGGGAGCATTTTTCCCGCTGCGAAAAAATTATTATCCTTCCTATGATTACTCAATNNTTCATACATCGGTCAACAAATTCGGAACGGGAAAATCCCCTATCTTGAAATTTGGGACCATAAACCGCCGATGGTTTTCTATCTGGATGCGTTCGGTTTATTTTTGGCAGACGGATCTCTTGCGGGTATATGGCTGCTGGAGCTGTTCGCATTATTTACCGGGGCTTTTATCTTATTCAAACTACTGTCACGTTTTTTCCCCGAATCCATAACCCTCTCGGCAGTCATTCTGATAATCCTGCATTACGTCAGAGTATTTGATTTTGGAAATTACACTGAAGAGTATGCGCTATTTTTTCAGATTCTCGCTCTGGGATTGTTTTTTTCCCGATTTTGGAAAACCAGACCATTCCTGTCAGGGTTAACTTCCGGATTATTGTGCGGACTGGCTTTCACCTGCAAACAGAATACGATCGGTATTTGGGCTACTTTCTCGATCATGGAAATTCTTTCATGGATTCAATGGAAAAAAGATCGCAAGGAAATTATCCATCGATGGATCTTTTTTCTGTTCGGATTGATTGCCATTAATGGAATTTGGGCTTTTTACTTTTGGAACAAAGGTGCACTTCAGGAGTATTGGGATGTCGCTTTTCTGTATAATCTGATTTACTCGGAGCAAAGCGCTGCCAACCGCTGGGCAACCGGATTGACAACGCTGACTTTCTTGCCAGGGATTTCCATTTTTCTTTCCTCCGGTTTTCTATCATGGCTGATTGTTTTTATTCGATTTCTTAATAGTCTGCGAATGAAAAGCGGCAGTTTCTTTGGATCAATCGAAAATCCTCCGATTCTTTTATGGGCTTTCCTTTCGCTACCAATTGAATTGTTGCTGGCGGGTTTATCCGGGATGAATTATCAGCATTATTTTATCTTGTGTTTCCCACCAGTCTGTGTGCTGGTTATCTGGCTGGGAATGCGGATCTATGATTTTCTTAATACAAATATGAAAACTCAGACCGCTGCTTTCCTGGTTATTCTCTTGTTCATCGTCACATCGATTCCGATCGTTTCACTTTATCGGGAAAACTACAATCCTCGAATGCCGTCTGTTTACACAAAAACTGCCGATTTCCTGAAGGAAAACACGAATAAAACTGATCCGGTAATCATTTGGGGTGGCGGATTGGCATCGTATGTCCTGGCTGAACGATCAGCGCCGACACGATTTTTTAATGTCCGTCCTTTATATTTATTTCCCGGATATGTCCAGGAAAAACAATGGTCACAATTTTTATATGATTTGAAGCAAAATCCGCCACGATTTATTATCTATACCAATGAAAGTTACCTTGCGAAAATACCATTTTCCGATTCAGGATTTTGCAGCGAATTAAATCTGGCAGATTATCAGTTGGAAACGTATAATTTTTTATGTCAGAATTACCAATATCGCGAAACGATTAATGAAGGAATGAATGATCAATGGGGTGTGTTTGAACGAATACAAGGAGGAAAACAATGATCGATGCTCATAACGAAAATTTATCCGACGTATATGCTGCTTCACCTTCGCGTTACGATACAATGATTTATCGACGCTGTGGACGAAGCGGAATTAAACTGCCCGTACTGACACTCGGGTTATGGCATAATTTTGACGGTTATAAAAGTTTTGAAACTGCTCGAGCTATGGTTCGTCATGCGTTTAATAAGGGAATTACTCATTTTGATCTGGCAAATAATTATGGACCTCCCTATGGCGCTGCTGAGCGTGTTTTCGGACAGTTATTCGCTCTGGATTTGAAACCGTATCGGGATGAGTTATTTATATCTTCCAAAGCGGGGTATGATATGTGGCCTGGCCCATATGACGATTTTGGATCTCGCAAATATCTGATTTCCAGTTTGAATCAGAGCTTGAAACGCACAGGGCTGGATTATGTGGATGTCTTTTATCATCATCGCCCGGATCCTGAGACGCCATTAGAAGAAACAATGAGTGCGTTGGATCACGTTGTCCGGCAGGGGAAAGCTCTTTATGCCGGAATTTCCAATTATCCGGCTGACCTCACTGCAAAAGCAGCGAAAATACTACGAGATCTTGGCACTCCTTGCTTGATCCATCAGCCATCCTATTCCATTCTCAATCGGTGGACTGAAAAGGACCATCTGTTTGACATCACAGCTGAGAACGGGATCGGTGTCATTGTTTTTTCACCGCTTCAAAGAGGATTGCTTTCAGGAAGATATCTTAATGGTATTCCGGAAGGCTCGCGAGCTTCCCTGAACAAACATCTGAAAAGCAATTTAATTAATGAACAGACGATAGGATATATCAAAGCTCTTAATGAAGTTGCACAAAAACGCGGACAGACTTTGGCACAGATGTCCCTTGCCTGGGTTCTGCGAGATACTCGTGTCACCAGCGCATTGTTTGGCGCCAGCAGCGTTGACCAAGTGGATGAAAATCTGAGAGTATTGGATCAATTGAATTTTTCTGATGAGGAATTACGCGAAATCGATCGAATTGCTGAGCCGTTTATCAAATTGTTAGAAAAGTAATTTGTCTTCTACATCTGAATAAATATTTTTGGCTTCATCCTGTAGATAAGCTTTTTTAATCTTAAGGACTCTCTCGCGCATATAACAGGATTAAGCTCTCTGATAAAACATGTATATACCACCGGCTTAGCCGGTGGTTATGATTTTCATGTAAAAGGAGATTGCTTTACCCCTGCGTGGCTCGCAACGACAAATATTGTCCCTGTATTACTTGCAAGGCAACCTGTCATTGCGAGAAGGGCATAAGCCCGATGAAGCAATCTTTTCCTGCAATCAAATCTCAATGGAATATCAAGGATTTTCTTTATAATTGAGAAATAATGCTATAACAGACTGTTGTATCCGGAAATATAGATTCGAAGGGAAATTTGTGGCGTTGATCCAGAACAGACGAATAAAAGTTGCATTAACCATTTTTTTGATTTGCGGATTACTCGAAATATTTCTGTTTAATATTCGCAGTTTTGAATTAATTGGAAGCAACTCTCAAAAAAGGATCTCAGTCTCCAAATCCGAGATGGAATTTTCGGATTTGGGGGGCGAAAAGAAACTGGTATTAACCATCCACAAAGATCAGGGTATCCCCGACGATTTACGCAATTTGGAGATCCAGTTGGAAAATGTCTTGCAGGATCGAATTCGGGGTACTGTCCATACCACTGAGGTCGGTTTTACTGCAGGACATACACGAAAAATTGAAATGATTCCCGGTATAGAACACAGCCGATTCATTTTTCTGTATCCAAGTAAAAATGTTTCTGAAATCACACTGACGTTGGAAAACCTGGAACCGCAAGCGATTTCATTAGTCATCAACTCTCCAGTACCCTTTCACTTCAATTTTTATCGTTTTAGTATATTGATTCTGATTGTGTCGGTCATTTATTGTTTTCGGCCGGGTTCTTTTTTACATCAGACGCGCTTGCATTTGAAAGAGCGCTGCCAAAGAAGATGGCTGTTCGGGATCTTTTTATACTTTACCGGTACATTTCTGTTTGTCTCTGTCAGCACATATCCGAATCTGAAGACAATGATTCATTCGGACAACTTTGCTTTCTGGAATAAAGACCATTATCAGTTATTAACCGAAGCTCTTTCCCATCGGTCATTGTCTCTGCTTGCAGAACCGCCGGAAATCCTCAAGACGCTGCAAAATCCTTATGATGCTGCAGAAAGAGCTGCGAATCAGATTTCCGATGCGGATATCTATTGGGATACAGCGTATTATGAAGGCAAGTATTACGTTTATTTTGGCGTTATCCCTGTTGTCACGCTCCTTCTTCCTTATAAACTGATAACCGGTCATTATTTATTGAACGATTTTGCAGTTTTATTCTATGCAATACTCGGCTCTATCGGATTGGCATATTGTCTCTTTTGGATCACAAGGCGGTTTTTCAACCATTTGTCGGCAGCGACATTCCTCATTGGTTTGATTTTCCTGGTTCAATCAACCGGTCTGATCTGGTGTATCAGGCGCCCGCTTTCCTATGAATTGGCAATGGTTTCTGCGTTCTGTTTTTCTGTCTGCGGTTTTGCTCTGAATCTTAGTGCTGTATCGAATGAAACGCATCGGAATCTGAAGCTGGCTTTCGGATGCCTCTTCATGGCGTGTGCAGTTGGCTGCAGGCCGATTTCCATTTTTGCTTCGCTCTTAAATATTCCGATCCTGCTACCGCTGATTTTTTCAAAAAAGGAAAACAGGCGGCTGCATTTACAAATACAGCCATTTTTTGCTGTCATCATTCCGTATCTGATCATCGGATTATTCTTGATGATTTACAACCAATTGCGTTTTGGATCTGTTTTTGAATTTGGACAGAATTATCAGTTGACAATCGTTGACAACCGTGCAGCACTCAACGGATTAACTGTTCCGAATTATTTGCTCGGAATTTTCAACCTGGTTTTCCGCCCGGGGATACAGTTCAGCACAGATTTCCCGTTTCTTGTCGCGCCGGAGCCATTGACATTTGGCTTTGCCGGAACAAAATACTGGAAAAATTGTTTTTCAGCAGCTTCCATTTGCCCGTTCATTTTTTTGCTATTATTAGTCCCTTATTATCCGCTCATAAAACGGACACGTGACCGGCTATTTTCAGCTCTTTTGGCAGGGTTGATCCTGATTCCGCTTTTTATAGCCGGATATGTCGGATCCTCCGTCGGCACCTATCAACGATACATGATGGATTTCTCCTGGATGATTGTTTTAGCTGGAATGATAGCAGCCTTTTTAGCAATTGAAAAGCTGCAGGAAATTCATTTGGAAAAATTTTCTCAGGCTGTATTATTGATTTGCCTGCTGATTAACACAGGTTTCTATATCGCTCTATCATGCGGAGAGGCTCAATTAGACGTCAGCAATTTCTTCGAGTATCATAATCCAATTCTTTTCCAGAAAATCGCTTATGCATTTATGTTTTGGCTGTAGAAGGCGGAAATTTCAACAATCGGATTGTTGGCCATCAGAATACTTGGCTGATAAATTTTTGATATTCTCTTTGGCAATTTTCGTGTAATGTTGGATAAAATCGCTTTTAGCATGCGTATAACCATCTCGATCATATTCAAATTGATTCTTCAATTGATGTTTTAAAGAAGCATATTCAGCGGCTGTTTCCGGGTGTATTCGCAGAAAATCCCGAAAGTAAATTTCATCCCAGTCCCCTGGATAGCGTACATGGACATGAAATGCTTGTCCGGAAAAACCATCAGGAGTATAACCCTTCATAAACATCATATGAGGAGCTGGATTCTCCGGCTGCGGAGAATAATAATAGGATCGATTTTTAAATATTTCGATGATGGAATCCAGATCAGATCCGATGTGAATTTCCAAAAGAATATCGATGGTTGGTTTTGCATCCAGACTTGGGACTGATGTGCTGCCAAAATGTCTGATTCTATACCAGTTGTTTGCGGGGATAGATCTTTGAATGTCAGCGGCTTCTTGCTCATAACGGAAAGGCCATTCCGGATCATATTTGACAAGGATGATCGGAAACAGTCGACTTAATTCTTGTCGGCTCATGGATTCAAGCGCTGGCGAATCAATGTTCATAATTTTCTTCATTGAAATAAGTTGTTGTATGGTTTTTGCATAAACGAAAAAACTATACAACAACATAAAATTTTACTGATTTTTCAAGTTGCAGACCAGACTGCGCATTGATGGATCAACAGAAATCACGATTCGAAAAGTTTTTCGAAGGATTTAGGCGCAAATTTTGCTACATCTTCCGAATCCAGATAATTTTTTTTGCAGATTTCCTGATAGAAATCTACCGATGGGCGACGGATACGTTTTTGGGTTTTGTTTTCCAGACCCCATAAGCCAAAACGCTGTGTCCAACCGCGATCCCATTCAAAATTGTCCACTAAAGTCCAATGATAATATCCCTGAACCGGCAAATTATTATTGTAAGCCCGCCACAGCTGATAGATGTGATCAGCCAAATATTCCGGACGAATGCTGTCATCAGCATTTTCGATTCCATTCTCTGTCACGATTACCGGTTTTCCGTAGGAAGCTCCCCATTCAATCGCTTGATAGAAGTGTTCTGGCTGGTTTGCAATAAATCCGGAATCGCTCAGAACGGCATCTTCCGGATAACTTAAAAAACGATTGAGATACGGTCCGAGGTGAACCTGACTGCACGTATAATAATTCAACCCGACAAAATCAAACGTGTCTTTGGCTTTTTTTTGCGAATTAGATCGCAGACCAAATTTCAGCCGTCCTTTGCTGATTGCATTCATGAATGAATTGTTGAAATTCGAATTCAATACATTTGCCAGCCAGCGGTCTCCAGGAGTATGATTTTTTGGCGTGAAACCACGGTAGTTGATGGAAACGCCCACCTTTGCATCGGTTTGACGTCGATGGATGAAATGATAAGCAAGTGCGTGTGCCTGCACCATATTGGAAAGCACCTGAAAAGCAGATGGCAAGTCCATCTTTTTTCCTGGTGGAAATGTCCCGGTTAGATAACCGCAGAGGACATAAACATTCGGTTCATTGATCGTAATCCACTCTTTGACAAGCGGTTTAAAAGCCGACACGACTTTTTCCACATATTTCATGAACACAACTGGTGCATCAGCATATTCCCATCCACCGACTTCCGTAAACCATAATGGATCAGAAAAATGGTGCAGTGTGACCATCGGACGGATTCCTCTGCTGATGAGCCCCCGGATGATTTCGCGATAATAATCCAACGCTTCCTCATCCCAGCGATCATATTCGGGCTGAATTCTGGACCATTCGATGGACAGACGATGAGAATTCTGTCCAGTTTCTGCAGCCCGATCAAAATCTTCTTTCCATCGGCCTCCCCACCAATCGCATGCCAAACCGCTGGTATGGCCGTTCAGGATTTTTCCGCGAGACGATTCCCACACAGACCAATTATTCTTATTTTGTCCTTCAACCTGGTGAGATGAAGTTGCAGTACCCCAATAGAATTTTTTTGGAAAATTAAAAGTAGCTGAAGGCAAGGCCGACTCCTTAATAAATAAATGATTCAATCAAATTTCTGATTTCCGAATCCAGATCATCAGAATGACGAATTTCTAAAGTTTTTCGAACAACACAAGTTTCAGAAGGCTGATCGATCCCGTTCAGTTGGCAGTCGATTTGTTTTTGCAGGATTTTCCCTGTCTTCTGTTCAATCCAAAATAAATATGAATTTTCAGGTGAATTTCCGATATCCTTTGCAGAACCTAAGGTATGGAAAAACCGATAGCACCATGCTGAACGGTTTTCATATTCGCATTCTTTTTGTTCCACTATTTTGGCATTTGTCCTGAAAAGCGTATAAAAATCACTGCCATATACGAACGGATAAACATAACCTGTATTATATCCCTGATTTTGAATGAGCAGTCCTTGCGGCAGAACGATCTGGCGGTCTGCTAAATTCCAAGTTCCGCTGATGATCTGACCGGAAAGATTCCTTACAAGCGATATATTGCTGAGCACGGTGCCATCCGGTTGGATTTGATCCCAGGATTCTTCGATGATGTGGTTCATTTGAGTGTTTTTTTGTGAGTGATCGATTAAATCCGGATAGTCCCCTCCGGCGATACTTATCTTTGTTTCATATCGTTGAAAAATCCAACCGCTTTTTGAGCTGAGAGCTGCAGAAAACTCCTGTATTTTTTTTACTGTTTTTTCAACCTCAGGATCCGATCCGTCGTAAAAATTCATGGAATCCATTTTATAGGGTAATACGGTTTGCTCACTGGTTTGATCCCTTGCAGGTATTGGAATGGGATTCCATTGAAATGACCAGTTCCCATCGATCCGATATTCAAATGAATCGTGNNNNTCACATGCGAATTGCTCTGATTCCGGCAAGAATCCGCAGACTGCAGGCATAAGCTCGCTATCAGAATCACCAGTCGAGAAATTTATGGAAGAAACAGGTCCTTCTGGATCCATGAATAATCTCAGCGTTGGAATCGTATGATGATCTTCAGCGGTGTCCTGATAAATGGAATACCCGCTTATTCTTGGCGAAAACTCATCCAAAGAAAGCGGAATATCTAACGCTTTAAAAGGTTGTTCTTCAGATATTGCTTCCAGCGAAAGTTTTACTTCTCCTGCGGACTTTCTTTTAACGTAAACAAAATCTAAAGAAATGGTTCGAGGCTCAGCATCATGAATAGGCTGGAATATATACGAATTATTGACCATGAAACGATCATCATCCGCAATATTGAAACCGTACGCATAATCTCTCTTTAGGACGTATTTTTTTCCATCGCTTTGGGATAGTGAAACCCATCCAACTCGCGATATTTGTTCATCAGTCCTTGATACGCTTAATGCAGGCTGGATCATCGAAATCTCAGGAGTCTGTGCAGTGTTTAAGAGCGAAAAGAAAACGCCAGATTTTTCATCGATGACACTTTTTTTTTCGATACGCTGTCGGGAATCACCAGCTTCGAAGTCTAATACAATGACAGCTCCTTCTTTCAACGGCTGCTCATCAAAAGGAATTTGGTTAAAATCGAACGACACAATTTCCGGTGTTTCGTTTGTGAGGAATTCCAGTAATCCGGCGATAATCAATGTATCGCCCTGATTAATGAAACTGAAATGAGAACCGGATCCAGGAGTAAGCCATTCACCGGAAGGGATCCCTAACTCAGCTATTGGCAGATAACTGCCATTCAAACGATTCTGATCAGAAATCTTTGACTCCCAACTTTGCGGGAGTCCCCAAACAATGAAGCGTATCAGAATGCTGCCTTCATTGACGATTCCATCATTAATCTCGATGACCGCTTTTTCATCGGCTGATGTCAGAATTTCCGCGGTTTTGTTTTCTTTGAGAGAAAAAAGTGCCTCGTTTTTCCCGATCAACGTCACATCGTCCGCATCCAATGCATCGACAGATCGAATGAAAAGGGACAAACTGAGTATCAGGAGGAAAAAGCATCCTGAAAAAAAAGCTTTAATTTTCATGGATTGAGCCCCTCTCAAATTTTTGCAGAATCCCGGGATTAATCAAACCGGGGAATGCATAAGGGTATTCTCCTGCTCCTAGTCTACAAATTTTTCGAATCACATCACAAACTGCATCAGCAATTGCTTGCCGCGCCTCGCTGGTATTTGCACTGATATGGGGAGTCAGAACGACATTGTCTATCTGTTTTAATCTTGTCGGGATATGTGGTTCATCGGGAAACACATCCAACCCTGCTCCATAGAGTTTCCCATTTTCTAAATAATGGATCAGGGCTTCATAATCAACAATCTTGCCTCTTGCTGTATTGATCAGAACAGCTCCGTTTTTCATTTTTTGAAATACATCTGCAGAAAAGAGATTTTCGGAATCTTTGTTGAATGGACAATGGATTGAAATGATGTCAGAAGTCTCCACTAATTCATCGAACGAAACAAAACGGATGCCTTTTTCGATGGCAAGCGGTTTTCGGTGCCGGCTGGTATAGATCATATTCATTTTTAATGGACTGCAAATCTCAGCTAATGCCGACCCGATATGGCCTAATCCGACAATGCCGAGCGTTTTGCCGCATAAATTCCTGGAAAGATTTTTCCCGGGTTGGAAGATTTCCTCCTCGTTGTTGACCGGATTGCGCAATTGCCGATCGTTTTCTGTAACTTTCCGCATGACATCCAGCATTAACGCAAGTGTCAGCTCGGCTGTTGTCATCGCTGTTGTGTCAGGTACGTTGACAACAGGAATTTTTCGAGCAGTGGCTGCGGCAATATCAATATGATCGAATCCGGCTCCGTTAACGACGATGACTTTCAGAGACAAAGCCTTTGCAATCATGTCCGAATTGATACCGGTCAATGCTACGATCGCTGTAGTATGCGGAAGGATTTCAGCCAATTCCTCATTGGAAAAGGCAGCGTAATCATTTATCGGTTCAACGATTGTAAATTCCGGTTCCAATGAATGAAAATTTTCTCCAGGTATTTTTACAGGAATTAAAACGATATTATCAGAGTCCGATAATTGAATCATAATCAATCCTTCTCAATTCTATGTTTGTATTCTTTGATTTTATTGGTCTTTTCGTTCTTCTCATATTTCAAGTCTCTGGGTCAGATTGTGCACTGTGATCCGTCATCAATATCAATTGCATGTAGCCGAATGAGACGGCTGTTTATTCTTTCTGCTGTCATGGCAAAATGAAACAGGTCAAACGAACAAACAAAATCGAGATCCTCTTTCGGCAGATCCTTTGAAGACGGATTCTGAAACCGCATACCATTCTTTGAATTGATCACCCGTTCCTTCAGCGTTTCTTCGGGAATCCTCTGGTTGGTTATGATTCCTTCGACATATTCTGCACATGCAATATCTTCATCCCCTCTGCCATCAGCGGTGACTCCGGTTTCGACAAAAAAAACTTCATCCGGCTGATGTGTTTGAATGTATGCTGCAGTTGCTGATGCGTTGACAAAGCTGCAGGCAAGTATCGTTTCTGCATGAACGGATCGAATTAATCCCTGTGTTCCGGCTGTCGTGCGCATAATGATGGTTTTGCCGGTTAAATCCACACTGCTGATCGCTGCCGGAGAATTATTGTAATGAAATCCTGGAATTCGATAGCCATTTATTTCTCCCAATAAATAAGAATTTTTCATCTGTGTATGCAGGTGAAAAGCTTCTTCAACTTCAGAGACACAGAACATATCCTTCGCTCCTGACTGGAAGGCATAGGCTGCTGTCGTAAATGCCCTTAACACATCGATGACGACAACAAAATCTGTTGCAGTATGACAATCTGACAACGTCCCATGGCGGAATTTTATTTTTTGATTCATTGATTTCGATGATCGATCTCCGTATTGTTCGAACGGAACGAGAAAATTTGTTTGATATTTTTCTTTTATTCCGAAATTCTCATCTGTAATTCGAATTATGAAGAGAATTCTTTATCGTTCTTATGGTTTTTATCCGAAGCGTAAAACCATAAGAACAACCGTTTTTTTTTATTTATTCGAAATGTCAATCCATATTTCGAATTGGTGTTTTCCATCAATTATAATTACAAACGATGAGATCAATTCTGAATGTGGATTTAAATACGACCTGCAAATGTCCGATGACCGTTGTTGTATTGGGAGATACGCATATTCCTTCGGACATGGACAGGATCCCTGATGACACAATCGACCGGATCCGGGACTTAACTCCATCGATCATTTTTCATACGGGGGATATCGAAAAACCGAATGTAATTCAAGAATTGAACTTAATCGCTCCTGTCTTTGCTGTAAGAGGCAATCGGGATGTCCTGTATTGGAATCATTATCCGGCTATCTGTAACTTTACATTTCAAGGGGTAAAAATCTCGCTTTTTCATGGGCAAGGTGATTTCTGGCATTATTTGCGGTTAAAAATGATCAGTATTTTTGGAACCATTAACCCGTTGTATCTTTTGGATCAGATACCTGAGGAAGCGAAAGATGCGCAAATTCTTATTCATGGACATACTCATTTCCCGTTTCTTTGGAATGACGATCAGCGCGTATTATTGAATCCGGGATCTCTGTTTATTGAAAATCCTGATAAGTATTTCCCGGAACCCTCCTTTGCTGTAATTCGGTGGTTTGAACCGCAGCGGATAAGCATAGAGATATTTTATAAAACAACAGAATGGCATAGTTATTGCAATAAGGAATTAGACAGGAAAATTTTTTGTTCTGAGGAGAGATAAAATGAGTGCGGGATGGATTTTTGGATTTTTCCTGGGTGTTTTAGGTATTATCAGTCATTTTACGTATATTCGATTTGCATCTGAGTATAACTATTGGCTGCTCGTAGTTGGTTTTTTCCTTGTCTGTGTAAATGCTCGCCGATAAACGGCAATTGAAAGCGAAAAAACACGCTTTCTAAGCGTGTTTTTTTTTATGTTCTCAAGGGATAGCGGATGCTTTTGCCCTTAATGGTAATTCACAATGACAAGATTCATAACAATGTGTCTCATAAGATAATCTGTCTTTGTGAGGAATGCATTAGCCTGAGGAAGCAATCATTTATATTTTGAAAAAACATGTGTTCTGCAAGTGACGAAATGAAGCTTTGCTTATAAAGAAGTACATCCAATGTGAAAATGAGTACAGACTGACAACCGTGTCATAGGATAGCAACAGAAGAAAGCATAGAAGGGAACTGTTTAGCCGATGGTAGCGATTTTGATAATTTATCCTTCGTAAAGATTCAACGGTGCTATGTTCTGTAAGATTACTCTGATAAAAAAGATCAGCAATTCGATTATAGAGAAAACATTATCGTTGTGGAATGATTTTGTGCTTGGCGAATAACAACACAAGAACAAGTTTTCTTGATAGAATCGGAATACAAGTCAATATTTAGAATTGATTTTTATTAAGACATCAAGCTTTTTTTTTCTGTAAACCATTTACTCATCGATTGGACATTGAATTGAATTTATGAATTATGAAGCGATGGTGAAGTTATTTGGTTGTTGTATTCCTGTCTGTAAAACACAAAACAATGAAATCCGATATCTAACAGATACTATCCATGATTGGATGGAGATTATTTGCTATGCTGAAAAGTTTGGTTTTACCTCTTTATTGTATGGAAAAATAAAAGAATTTGATATTTCCTTACCTGCGGAAGCGGAATTGATGTGTCAAATAATCGTCAAACGGCATTATCTTTCAAATGAGGCAAAAATGCGCGTCCTGGAAAAGATTACTATGGCTTTTCAGGAGAATTCAATTCAGTCCATCGCTTTGAAAGGTGCTGCTTTGGCGAATGTCTTGTATCCGAATCTATCTGATCGGCCAATGGCTGATTTAGATGTGCTCATTTCTCAATCCATGACCGCGAAGGTTTCAGCTATCATGAAAGAAATGGGCTTTTCTTGTGTAACCAATGCCAATTCTTATCACTCCTGTGCTCATCTGCCGACTTTACAAATTAAACAAGATGGTTTCCCGGTTAATGTTGAAATTCATCAGTTTTTATGTCAGGATACATCGTCACATCCATGGTTGACATTGGATGATCTGCAGTATCCGACGCAGCAGTTTATGTTGTTTGATCGATGTCCGGTTTCGTATCTTTCCCATGAGGAAATGCTTTTCCATCTTTGCTGGCATGCTTTTTATGATCATCGCAGCTTCCAGCCTTTGAATTATCTTTGGATCAGCGATATTCTCAATTATGCAGAAAAATTTAAAGAACAAATTAACTGGGATGTAATTCGAAGAGATTTTTCGATTGTTATTAACTCATTATCTGTATTAAATGGTTTTGTCCCCCTATCCGAAAATTTAATTTCAAAATTGGGATTTGATACATCCTGTCGCTATCATCATGCTGGAAGTGAATCATTCGGTTGGCCGATGATTCCTATTTCAGAATTCCGGCGCAGAGGATTTCTAAAAACACTCAAGAGGACATTATTCCCTTCGGATTGGTGGCTTTATCTGCATTATGGAAAAAATGGTCAAACCTCTATTTATCCATACTGGCAGAATCATATATCCGATTTATTTGCTGAATCACGGGAACGAATTCAGTTGCGGATCAGAAAAAATTTTGGCCATTTTTTGCGAATTCCTCATGGTTAAGTAAATATCTCCAATGTGAATTGAAACCAACTCAAAAAAAATGGAAAAAAGGAAGACAGATGAATTTGTGCGGAAAGCCACAAGCCAGAAGTAACTTTATAATCGAAAGGATCGATAAGGAATTTGTTCTGTTCAATACAGAAAATTTGGAAATCATGTATCTGAATCAATCCGCTGCCTTAATTTGGAGCCTGATGAATGGAACATTAACCATACAGGACATGATTGATTTGTTGATTGAGACCTATCCTGAGGCTGCATCTGAAATTCGAACAGATGTAATTGAGACTATGCAACGATTCTTTGAGCGGGATGTGATCCAATTCATATGAGCTGCCTCTGCACCAGAGAAGTTGTGTTTGCAGGAAGCCGTGCTGTGATTGAATGCGATGGGCTTATTAC
>MTKZ01001857.1_pt2 | contig 29312 bp, 30 predicted proteins | sample 1042781 | NCBI WGS metagenome assembly MTKZ01 (sample SAMN06212207, study PRJNA360539) | anaerobic digester metagenome | biome: Wastewater treatment plant; material: sludge; isolation source: anaerobic digester fed with sludge from wastewater treatment plant | place: Denmark: WWTP Viborg ... | reverse complement strand
AAAACAGGAACTGGAAGGAAAGATGAAATGGGAGATTTTCATTCATCCCGACGACCTGGGAAAAATGAAAATCTATCATAGTGCACGCCGGAAGCGCCACAGATCAGCGCCACCCTCTTCCTATGAATTTCGCGCCGTAAACCGCAATGGTGATGTTCTGGATCTCATGATGAGTGTAGCCCTTATTCCAGATAAGAAAGAAAGTATTATTTCGATGATCGATTTAAGCGGCAAGAAGAAGCTGGAGTCACAGCTTTTGCAGTCGCAGAAGATGGAGTCTGTGGGACAACTGGCAGGAGGCGTTGCCCATGACTTCAACAACATGCTCAGCGTGATCATCGGGAATGCCGAAATCGCCCTGAACAGAGTTCAGAACACCGATCCTGTTCATAAACATCTTAAACAAATTATGAGTGCGGGGATGCGTTCTGCAGATCTGACGAGACAACTGCTGGCATTTGCCCGGAAGCAGACCGTTACCCCGAAAATTCTCAACCTCAATGATACCGTGGAAAGCATGCTCAAGATGCTGAGGAGACTGATCGGTGAAGACATCAATCTTGTCTGGTTGCCAGGCAAAATGATATGGCCGGTGAAAATGGATCCCACACAGATCGATCAGATCATGGCCAATTTGTGCGTCAATGCCCGGGATGCGATCAAAGACGGGGGTAAGGTCAACATCGAAACGGGTACATGTTCCTTCGATGAAGCATACTGCGCATATCACGCGGGTTTTGTTCCGGGTGATTATGTTCTTCTTACCGTGAGCGATACCGGATGTGGCATGGATAAGAAAACTATGGATAACATCTTTGATCCTTTCTTTACCACCAAGGAGGTCGGTCAGGGAACCGGATTGGGACTGTCCACAGTTTACGGTATTGTAAAACAGAACAATGGATTCATCAATGTATATAGTGAACCAGGCCTTGGCACGACATTTAAAATTTTTCTGCCCCGGTATGTAGGTGATGTCGTACCGATCCAAAAGGAAGATGTTGTGGAACCTCCTATGGCAGGAAATGAAGTGATTCTGCTGGTTGAAGACGAGCCGAGCATCCTGGAAATGACTTCTACAATTCTGGAAAATCTTGGTTACACCGTGCTGTCCGCGGTCACGCCGGGCGAAGCGATCCGATTAGCCGGGGAGCATAACTCTCCAATCGATCTGCTGTTGACAGATGTCGTCATGCCGGGAATGAATGGCCGTGACCTGGCCCAGAACATGATGCATTTTCATCCGGGCATCAAGCACCTTTTCATGTCCGGATACACAGCGGATGTTATTGCACATCAGGACGTTCTGGATGAAGGTGTAAATTTCATCCAAAAACCATTTTCTGCAAAGGGTCTCGCTGAAAAAGTACGCGAGGTGTTGAGTATCAGCAATTAATGGTTTCTGTATCCGATAATTTTCAGCCACACTTTGGCCCGCCGAAAAACCATCCGGTAAAATGAGGATCAATCAGCCCATTGAATTCAGAATTTATTAGATTTAAAATTTTGTTATCCGTCCCATATCCAGTTTTTCCAGGCCTGCCGCGGAATTGACCAGGTGTTCCCTCAATTTGATATCATACTGCATGGTGATGGCGATTTGTTCCATAATGGGAGACCCTCCGCCATGATAAGAGCCATAGCACATGAAACCGGTATTGGAGGAACAGGTTACTTCCGAGAAAAGAAGCCAGAATTTTAACTGATCAGCGATCGGAATTTTAGGATTGCGCTTGAGATATTTTTCCAGAAGCGGCCTCAGTTCCGGATTGGCGAGATCTGCTTCATAGGGGAATGTTGAAGGCAAACCGCCGGCGATGTTACACAGCATTTCCTGCTCGTGAAAAACAGCCTCGCCGGACAGACACCTGCCCACGTTGGCGTAAATGGAATGCGGAATATAACTGCCCGGACCATAAGGCATCTGGCCTATGCCCGGAACATAGATTTCGGGTTTGCTTTTTGCCGAGGCTGTGAATCCGGCTGCATAACCCAATTCGGTAATCATAATGATTCTGGAGAGCATTTCTCTGACATGAGGCGCTTTGGATATCCCGTTGTGTCTGGCCGCAAGGGAGGCAAGCCCCAGCAGCATGTCGCCAATGGCCGGTTTGCAGCCCGAGTAACTGTGACGATGGAACAGGGCAAACAGCATGGCTAACGCTCCGCCATGGATGTGCTCACCGCACAGGAAAACTCTCTCCCAGGGAACGAAAACGTCATCAAAAATAACGTAAGAATCCGTATATCCAATGTCGGGATTCCCTGTTTTAAAATGGGTTCTCTTGCGTATTTTATGAATATGAACAACCTGCTTAACTCCGTCGTAATCCGCCGGCACGGCAAATGACACCGCGTATTGCTGTTCATCCGGCCCGAGAATTCTTGTGGGAACGACGATGATTTCATCCGCGATGGAGGCTTCCGAAATATGCAGTTTACAGCCCCGGACCACGATGCCGTCTTTCTTTTTTTCAACGACCCGCAGGTACATATCGGGATCAGTCTGTTCGGCCGGCCGTTTGAGACGCTCACCTTTCATGTCGGTCTGTGCGCAGCAACCGGCCAGATCGTTATTCTGAAAATTCTCCAGCCACCTGAGAAAATTTTTGTGATATTCAGTGCTGCCGTTGTTTTGTTTATCCGCCTCAAAACTTGCCGCGTTGACGGCATTAATCCCGTCCGTTCCCATGCAGCGTTGAATGCACATTCTTCCGGTCCGGCACAATGTCCGGGTCATGTCCTGCTTATGATGCAAATCCTGCGGGTTCTGATGAATGTGGCAGAAGCGGTTGATGGTTTCTCCTGTCAGGTGGGACTTTGCCGTGCACAGATCCCTGAGTTCCGGAATATGCGGGGCGTCGAAAGTAAATCCCATGACATTTAGGGAGGGAAGCTGCTCTTCGTCATCCCGGTCAATCTTGCTGCCGTTAAAGTAAAGATTTCTTTTCATCTTCCTGAGCCCTTCGATGTATTGTTCCCTGGTTCTCATCTTCGTCTCCTTTCGCGTCAGCAAATTATTGTCCGGATGTTATTTTAAAATGGTTTTTTTATCGGCAAATACTCCTCTATTTTTTTTAAAAAAAGATGCGGCAATATAAAAGAAATCTTTCAGCATGTCAATTCATCTGTCGGTACAAAAAGCCCTCAAAACATTATATTTGCCGGTGTTCCTGTCCTTATTAGAGGCGTTATCAACATCAGTAATGCAGCTTTTTTCCGGGTTTGCTGCCTTTTTACGTCTTCAGAAACAAACACCATCCTGCATAGAGTGATTCCGGTAGAAGATCCAGGGCTCCCGAAGCTTCGGCAACCGGTGTAAATCCGCAGGCATCGCAGTTGATCCCGCCGCGGTTTTTGACGTAGCAGCCTTTTGTAATGGTGCCGTCCGGATCGACGTTGACGAGCACATCATCGTGACAGCGCCAGCGATTGTCCTTCATTGCCCTCAGCCTGCCTGCGGAGTTCAAAATGGAATATCCCTGTTTTTTGAGGTCCAGCAGTTTCTCTATGGCGGTGCGGCGTTCGTTTGGTGACAGGGCAAGATTATCTTCTCCCTGATTGTACGGATAGAAAAACTGGACGGTCATTCCCTTTATCCCCGGTATGCCCCGCACCCATTTTGCCAGAGGTTCTACATCCTGCCAGTTTTTGCGGTTCAAGGTGCAATGAATAAAAACCCTGGGATGCCTCGTGGTCTTGAGGCTGTTATAAACACGGTCAAAGGAGTCGCCCCTCAATGCATCATGCGCTTCCTTCATGCCGTCAAGGCTGACCCAGATGGTATGTGCAGGAACATCCAGCGGCAGGGTTCCGTTGGTTGTCACCGCAACCCGCAGAAAGCGTCTGCGTGCGTAGGAAACAAGATCATGAAAGCGATAAGGGCCGTCGCGCCACAGCAGGGGTTCGCCGCCTTCAAAAACAACCACGCGCGTACCGAGACGGTGAAGAGATTCCAACGCTCTAATTGCCTCATCCCAGGACATGTGGCCGTTTTCAACACCGGTGCGCAGATGAAAAGGGCAGGCGCGGCAGGCCAGGTTGCACCGGTAGGTAATCTTGAAGCTTGCCAGCAGGGGAATCCGGTGCCCCAGAAATTTTCTTTCAACAAAGAACCGTGACAGATCCAGCGGCCATGGAAGTTGCACGGTCTTCAATTTTTCTTTTGCCTTTTCATTCAACGCTGCCCGGGGTCAGGATATTTCTTCAATGCCCAGCGGATATTTCGACATCACCTCGCATCCGTCCTTCGTGATGACGATATCGTTTTCGTAACGGAAGCCGATGTTTTCTTCGGGAGCGGCATACTGCATGGCGCAGACGACCATTTCGTTTTCCTGGTAAACGTGGTCCTGGTCCGTCCAGTAGGGAAGGTCAGGATTGACGACTGCACCGATCCTCCACTCGTCACCGAAAAGACCGATTCCGTGTTCGCAGGCCGGCTGAATAAAATCACCACAGCCACGGGATTCCGCAAAGTCCATCATGAGGGCGGCCAGCGTGCCCGGTGTTGTGCCGGCGCGGTAATTGTCAATAACTTTCTGAACGATCGCGACAAAATTGTCCGCATGCCAGCGCTGACGTTTTGTTGCCGGGCCGATCAGGTAGTTGTGCGAATGGTCCCCCAGCGCCAGTTTGAACATTGCGTGAAAATCCAGCATCAGCGGTTCACCCGCCATGATCTCTTTGGTGGTGGGAGGCGTGCAGGCCCCCAGCCCGGTGCGGACCCCGCTGGAGATTTCGTTGAGTCCAGCAAAATTCCACTCGGACACGCTGCCTGCCCGGCGCATGGCGAGGGCGGCAATGCCGGCAATTACTGTTTCCGTCATGCCTTTGTAGCCGCCATTTTCGAGTGCCGCGCGCGCCGCTTTGTGCCCTTCGTCAACAATCAGCGAGGCGGTTCGGAATCGCTCAATGGTGCCCTTGTCCTTAATCAGGGAAAGAGCGTCGATGATATCGTGTGCGTTTATCCATTCAAAACCGGGAAGAGCTTCTTTAAAATGTATATATTCCCAGTGTGAAAGGTTCCCTTCCGCTGTGTACGTGGAAATTCCGTCCTCGTAACCCAGTTTACCCTTTTGAATGCCGAGCTCGTCCTTGATAAAGTCCGTGATGGCTGAAACCTGATCCATGCCGCCCATCGGTCCGTAGGCCCGAACGTGATCGCCGTCCAGCCATGTTTCGTCACCCACGCGCAGGGCGTCAACCACAAACGTAAAATAGGTGGGCTGCCCTTCGGGCGGGATGATCAGGTAGCTTCTCCACGGACAGAAGGTGTCCATGACGAAACTCATCGTGCGGATGCGTGATCCCAGATACACGTCAATTCCACGCCTGGCCATTTCTTTTTGAATCGCTTTCACTCGTCCGGGATTGTCAATGTAATATTTGTCTGTTGGGTCCAATATTCTGGTCATATTTTTTCTCCCTTCAATACTGTGTCGGAATCCGTGACAGAACTTTGTTCAGACGGTCGGACACAGATGCCAGTTTGAGCGCTTTGGCCAGATTGCCCTTGAGTTTGAGTTTCCCGGTCATCAGGGCTTTTTGGGCGCCGAGTTCCGCACGGGAAATCCTGGAAAACGTGTCATAATCACCGATGATTCGAAATTCGGCCTGGGGAGGTTCCCCCGTTCCCGTCTCCACGCGGGTGACCTTCCCGTCTTTGCATTCGACAAAGAGGAATTGCTCCTCCCCGCCGGGGCAGTTTTTGTAAATGTTGGACATCGATGTGGTGACGTTGTTCATCTTTTCCGGTGGAAGTTCGGCCTGGAGCCTTTTCAATGCCTCGTCACGCCATGAGGGGCTCAGATAGGTGAGCAGTTCTGACATAGGGATTCCTCCTGTCTGGTTGGGTGGCCGGCCTGAAAGGGGCCTGCCGGATGGTTTGTATTTACAAGACACTTCTCTCTGAAAGAGAAATTATTAAATAACTATAAAATCAAAAAATGGGTCTGTCAATACAATAAAACCTGCCACCGTCAACCTTAGAGAGTGATCTTCTGAATTATGCTTCCGGCTATGCCCCAGGCCATTTTCACACAGCCGGGAAGCTGATCCCGGTTAACAGCCTCCTGTTTGAAATTTGGTTTTCCCTTCATAAATTTCAGTTAAGATGCAGCGGGTCTGACAATCCCCTCCACTCTGATGCCATGTTTTTTCATGAGTTTCCAGAGGGTTACCCGGCTTATCCCCAGCAAACGCGCCGCATCCTGCCTGCTTCCCTGTGTGGTCTCCAGAACTTTTACAATGTCGTCACGCTGTCTGAGTCCGGGGAGATCGTCTTTTCGCCGGCTGGATCCAGTGGCAGGATTTTCCTGTGTTAATGCGTGTGGCAAGTGTTGAGGAGAAATCATTTCCTTATGGCAGACAACAAACGCGTATTCCAGGACGTTGGCTAACTCCCTGATATTACCCGGCCAGGGATAGTCGATCATTTTCTGCATGGTCAGCTCGCTTACCCCGCTGATGGGCTTCCCCGAGCGCTTTCGAAGAATCTTCAGAAAATGGTTTATAAGCAAGGGGATGTCTTCACGCCTTTCTCTCAAGGGCGGCAGGTAAATGGGGATAACGTTAAGCCTGTAATAGAGATCTTTTCTGAACCGGCCTTTTGTGCACATTTGTTCCAGATCCCGGTGTGTAGCTGCAATGATCCGCACATCAATGGAAATTGTTGTGTGGTCCCCCACGCGTTCGATCTCTTTCTCCTGAAGTGCCCTAAGAAGTTTTACCTGAGTCGATAAGGGCACATCGCCAATTTCATCCAGAAAAAGATCACCTTTATGGGCGGCTTCGAATCGTCCTATTCTATTTCTTCCCGCTCCCGTAAATGCGCCCTTTACATGACCGAACAGCTCGCTTTCGAGGAGTGACTCGTTAAGGGCGGCGCAGCTCACTTTAATGAAGGGTTCACTATTCCTCTTTCCCAATGAATGAATAGCGTTTGCCACCAGTTCCTTGCCGGTTCCGCTTTCTCCGTATATCATAACGGGCGCATCTGATACTGCCGCATTTTGAATCAGCTCTTTGACAGCGTGCAGGTTTGGGGCGCTTCCGATGATTCCCTCGAAGGCGTCTCCGGGAAGGAAGAGGTTTTTTAACTCCTGTATGGTCCTTTCTTTCTCCACAAGGTTGGAAATATCGGTCAGGGTTTCAATTCCACCTATGATTTTGCCGTTGGTATTCTTAAGGACCGTCGCGTTTTTCAGAGTGTAAAACAAAGAACCGTCCTTCCTTCGCATTTGGCAGCGTCGCTTTATTACCTCTCCGGAAGCAAAGAGCGGGCAGATTTTTTCTGTTTGTCCATTTGGACCGGTAACAAAGCACCTGTCGCAATCCAGTATTGTGCAAGGTTTTCCAGATAACTCTTCCGGATTATAGCCGGAGATATCCTTCATGGCCTTGTTGGCGGCGATAATGACACCATCCGTGTCAACGACCATGACACCGTCCATCATGGTGTCGACGATTGCTTTCCAGTATTCCCCCAGATCGCTTTTCATGAAGTGTTCTCCTGGTGATTTTTTGCATCAGATTGCTATCAATGTTAACTTAAATGTCCTTGTTAAGAAACATATGTTAAATATATATTAACATTAACAACTGTTGTTTACAATCAAAAGTTTCATCATTTCTATTGATTTGAAATTTAAAGTGTTTTACCATACACAAAGAGGGATAAAAACTGGTATAAATGTTGCTCTATGATTAACGAAGACAAAAAAAATCAAGGAGGATAAAATGTATAAAAAATTATTCGTTCTGGTAGCGGTTCTGACTTTCGTACTTTCCACGGTCAGCGTGGGGATGGCACAGGATAAAGAGGGCAATAAAGCAGTCGCTGACAAAGTTACATCATTGGTTGCGACAGCTAAAAAGGCCATTAAGACGGTGCCCGCAGATGCTGTCAAAAAAGCAATAGATGCCAAAGAAAAAGCCATTTATCTGGATGTGCGCGATGGAGGAGAGTTTGCTGCCGGACATCTTCCTGGTGCAAAAAACATTTCCAGAGGAACCCTGGAGTTCAAGGTAGCTAAAGAAATTCCGGACACAAACGCGAAAATCTATGTATACTGTAAAACGATGGGGCGGTCGGCGCTTGCCACTAAAACCTTGAATGATCTGGGTTATAAAAATGCAGTCCTGATGAATGCCAAGTATGAAGATTGGGTAAAGGCAGGATACCCGGTAGAACGCTAATCTTCGATAACAGGGGGTACCGGTAATTTACCGGTGCCCTTATTCTGAATGGCTAATTTTCTAACACAAGAGCAATCGGTAGAAGACAGATGAAGCCAATCAAAATATCGCGACGCACTTTTTTGAAAGGTTCCGGCGTGGCCGCCGGGGCGCTTTCCATGGGATTTTTCGATTTTACAAGCTGGTCCAGGGAAAGCATGGAAGGTCCCGTGACCAGGATTCCCACGATTTGCAACGGATGCGGAAACCGTTGCGCCATCTTTGCCTATGTCAAGAACAAGCGCATCTGGAGGATTGAAGGAAATCCCGAGGCCAACGGCAACCAGGGGGTGATCTGCCCGAAGGGCCACGGCTATATTCACGACCTGTACAATCCAAACAGAATCCGTTCCCCTCTAAAAAGAGTTGGTACGAAATTCCAGCCAATTTCTTGGGATCAGGCCTATAAAGAAATTTCTCAGAAAATTAATATTATCCTCATGGACAACGGTCCGGGATCCATCTTCTGGGTGAACTACCCCATGCCCAACCATGCCTATGCCTTAAGATTTATGCATTCACTGGCGAGTCCCCATTATTTCACACATGGGTCTACGTGTTACACCGCAAGAAATGCCGCGTGGAACTTCACCGTGGGGAAACTTCCCTCAAATGACCTGGTGAATTCAAAATACATCATGATCCTTGGGCGTAATCCTGCGGGAGGGATCGATCTTGGACAGGTCAAGGATATCGTGAAGGCCAAGGAAAAAGGTGCCAAGGTGGTCGTCGTTGATCCGCGGCACAGCGAAACGGCAATTCTGGCGGATGAATGGCTGCCCATCAAACCTGGTACGGATCTCGCTTTTCTTCTGGCGATGATCAATGTCATGATTGATGAAAAGCTATATGACAAAGATTTTGTAGAGAACCATACGGTCGGTTTTCAGCAGCTCGAGGACGAGATCATCAATTACCCTCCCCAATGGGCTGAAAAAATATGTGAAATTCCGGCTAAGACCATTGTGCGCATTGCAAGGGAAATGGCCATGCAAAAACCGCATGCTCTGCTTCATCGGGGTTATCACGGTGCATTCGGTGCCCAGTACCTGAACAGTTTTCAAACGGCAAGAGCCCTTGCGATCACGAACAGTCTTCTTGGTAATATTAATAGGGAAGGTGGAATCTATTTTTCGGAATCTGCCAATCTTGGCGAGTTACAGCCCGCTCATCCCGCCCCGCCGGGTCCTTCCGGTTCCAAAGCGGATGGAACCGGCATCCCCGGTCGATACCCGCTGGGCGCTTACGGAGACGGAATATCCCATTCCATTCCTGAACTTGCCTTGAGGGGGATCCTCAAATGCGGTTTTGTTTATCACCATAACCCTCTAAGGACGAATCCCAATCCCAAGAGGGTCATCGCAGGCTATAAGAAACTGGAACTTCTTGTAGTTATCGATCCAGTGCTTTCAGAGACAGCATCCATCGCCCATTATGTTCTTCCTGCGTCTTTCTATCTGGAGGCAGACGATGCGGTGGACACCAAGCATTCCGGCAAGCAGGCCCAGGTTAGCATCCAACAGAAGGCCATCAAGCCTGTCTTCGATACCCGGTCTGCCTTTCAGATTATCACCGATCTTGCCAAAAACCTGGGAGTGGGTAAGTATTACAATTTCACTCTCGACGAGGCAAATGCGCTGCGGCTCAAGCCATTTGGTGTATCCCTCGAAAGCCTGAAAGCTAAGGGAGTGTTGCCTGTAGGTCCTCAATGGAAGGAGGGATTTGTAAAAGCAGACACCCCGTCAGGAAAGGTAGAGATTGCTTCAGCGGTTCTTGAAAAACTGGGCTATCCTGCGGTGCCCCGGTGGGAGGCGCCGCTGGTCTCTCCGGATGACAAAGACCCTCATTCCTTCCGGCTTATCCATGGAAAGCAGGCGTACCATACGCATGCCATGACCGCCAATCAGCCCTATCTCATGGCCATTAGCCGCCGTTATGACATGATCCGATTGTGGATCAACCGGGCAAGAGCGGAAAAGATCGGGTTGAAGGACGGGGATGTGGTTCAAATGAAATCCATGATTGGAGAGGGAAAAATCAGGGTGAAGTTGACGGAAGGACTGCACCCTTCCTGCGTCTGGCTTCCCAGCGGTTACGGTAATTTTTCAAAATATCTGACGACGGCTTATGATCAGGGCGTGTCTTACAACGACTTTCTGCCGACCCTGTTTGATCCCGCTGTTGGTCATGTGATGGCGTCAGAGGTTATTGTTCAGGTGAAAAAAGTTTAAAGGGGTTAATCATGGCACGATACGGAATGGTTATTGACGAAACAAAATGTGTGGGGTGTTACGCCTGCCGGGTAGCCTGTCAAAACCTGAACCATCTGCGGGAAAATGAGGCATACAATTTCCTGGAGGAGCGGGAATATGGCAAATTTCCCAACTTCCACCGTGTATTCCTGCCCGTTCAATGCCAGCACTGCGACAACCCTCCCTGCGTGTCGGTCTGTCCGACCGGCGCATCTCACAAGAGGAAGGACGGAATTGTTCTTGTCAATGAAAAAGACTGCATCGGCTGCAAATATTGCATCGCGGCCTGTCCTTACAATGTGCGTATTATCAAGAAAGAAGGATATATTGAAAAATGCCGCTTCTGCCTCGAATTTGTGGAGCAGGGGGGGCAGCCGGCCTGCGTGACCACTTGCATGACCGGGGTTCGCATGTTCGGCGATCTTGATGATCCGAACAGCGAGATTTCCCTTTATGTGGCTAAGAATGTGCACAAGTTGAAGACTTACAAAGAAGAATTTGATACGCGGCCGAGGATTTTTTACAAGAAGGTTTGAAAACATGACGACACGGGAGAAAGAGCAGATTTGTTCGATCGCGGCGATGCTGTTGGCCCCGCCCGATACTATGCTGGTGGAAGATCTGGAACAGGAAGGCTTCCGTCATTTGCTTGCAAAATGCTTTTTCAAATGGGGGCGTGATTCTGAAATGGTGTCTCCATTTATCTGTGGATTGGACAGGGATTCGTTTCTCGGTTCACTTCAGGACGAATACGAAAGGCTTTTCACCGATATGGACGGTGTAAGGATTTCACTGGTTGAATCTACTTACAAGCCGTGGACAATGGATAAGGAATGCGGTGTGGTCTTTGCCGCATCCAAAGGGCTCGTCATGGGAGATTGGGCTGCGCATATTCTGGATATTTATGAGCGTCTGTCAATGGAAATTCCGGAAGGTTTTCGCAGCACACCTGACCATTTAGTGCTTGAGCTGGAATTCCTTGCCCTTCTTTATCAATCGGCTTCACAGGAATGGGTATCAAAGTTCATTGAGGATCATCTCGACTGGATCCCTGAACTGAAAAAGGAAATGGAAAAGGCGGGCTCTTCCCCTTTTTACAGCAATGCGGTTGAGTTTATACGGTTATTTTTAGAAAATGAAGCAAGTAGACGGGAAGGTTAGAGATCATGGAAAGAAGAGGATTTGTTAAACTAAGCATTGCGGGTTTGCTGGCATGTGCTGTACCTGTACTGGCCAGCTGCGCTAAAAAGGAAAGCGCGTCGAAGCTGTCCAATCAGGAAAAGAACTGGTCAGTTGCGACGTCATCCGAAGAGGTGAAGGAACCCATTGACCTTGCCTACGCGAAAAGTACGCCCGCTTTTTTCAAGGACGCCTCTTTTGGCAAAGAAGATCCCAATTTCAAGCCCAAAACAGGCGGTGGGTGAAGCTAAAACCCGATTCGCCGGTGGCGAATCAAGATTACACGAGGGGATGGCAGGCACTTTAAAAATTTCAAGCTTTCTTATTCATTTGAACATCACTACAGGGAGAGGAACATGGAAGGAACGCACTTTGTTTTCTGGAACTGGACAATCGCGGTCTATCTTTTCGTTGCCGGGGTAAGCGCCGGGGCATTTGCGATATCGGTTCTTGCCTATTTCATTGGCGAGGAAAAATACGAAGACATCGCACGGATCGGTGCCTACATTGCTCCCTTTCCCCTGATTATAGGACTATTGTTTCTGATTTATGACCTTGAAAGGCCCTTTACTTTCTGGAAACTTCTTGTGACCGTCCAGATCAACTCCGTCATGTCCCTGGGAGCCTGGCTGCTTCTTGTCTTTTCAATCCTAAGTTTCCTGAATTTCTATTTCTGGCTGCCGGACCGGATTGACCTCATTGAATTCATTCGAGAAAAGCTTAAAGATCGGGAGAAGCCCGCTTTTTTGTGCAGGATCAGGGACAGCCGTTTCCTGGAATCCCTGACCCGCCCAAACCTTAAGCGCTTCAGACCATTGTTAGGGTTGATCGGAATGCCGGTAGCCCTTTTTGTGGGTATCTATACGGGCGTGCTTTTAGGGGTGCTCTCGCCAAGACCTTTCTGGAACAATCCCATGTTGCCCATGCTCTTCCTCGTGTCGGCCCTGAAGACGGGGACAGCTTCAGTATGTTTCATCGGTTGTTTTATCATGGGAATGAAAGGCATGAGCCGTGAGAAAGTGGAAACAAACAAGTTTGTCATCCATTCCGTGGATTTCTTTCTCATGATTCTGTCCATGATCACAATCATCCTGTTTATCTTTGGTCTCTACACGGTTTCGCGCAATTCGGCGGAGGCGGCCAAGCTCATCATGGGAGGAGAATATACATTTCTCTTCTGGGGACTTGCCGTGGTGGTCGGGATATTGGTTCCCTTCTGTCTGGAAATCTATGAACTTCTCCCTCATTTTGTCGATCATACGGCTCTGCGGGAACACAACCCTTGGATTTCCGGCGTTACGACGGTTGCGGTTCTTGCGGGAGGTTTTGTGCTTCGGTATGTGATCGTTTATGCCGGGCAGGCAACTTTATATATCACATCCTGATGCCTTATCTGGTCTACCTGGTTTTCCACTGCCTATCGTGCACAGTGCGCAGGACTCAAAGGCTCCAATCCTTTATACTGTGCGGGTAGAAGGAGCGCGGAAGGAAGAATGCCCGGTTCACTATTTACATATCGGGTTATTCGGGTTCTGTTGGCAGAACTTGCGCCGTTGTTCCTGTCCCTGTGCCCCTTGTCGTTGTTCCTGCCTCTGTTGCTGCAGGAGTTGCTGCTGCCTGGCCTGCTCCTGTGCCCTTCGCTGTTGTTCCTGCCTTTGTTGCTGCTGAAGCTGCTGTTGCCTGCCTTGCTCCTGGGCCCGTCGTTGTTCTTCCTGTCTTTGTTGCTGCAGGAGTTGCTGCTGCCTGGCCTGCTCCTGTGCCCTTCGCTGTTGTTCCTGCCTTTGTTGCTGCTGAAGCTGCTGTTGCCTGCCTTGCTCCTGGGCCCGTCGTTGTTCTTCCTGTCTTTGTTGCTGCAGGAGTTGCTGTTGCCTGGCCTGCTCCTGTGCCCTTCGCTGTTGTTCCTGCCTTTGTTGCTGGAGTAGCTGCTGTTGCCTGGCCTGCTCCTGTGCCCGTCGCTGTTCATCCTGCCTTTGTTGCTGCAGGAGTTGCTGTTGCCTGGCCTGCTCCTGGGCGCGACGCTGGTCTTCCTGCCTTTGTTGCTGCTGGAGCTGCTGTTGCCTGCCTTGCTCCTGTGCCCGTTTCTGATCTTCCTGTCGTTGTTGCGGCGTTTGTAGACCGGGTATAGTTGTGCGTGGCCGTGAAGGCAATGAGGGCTGACGGGGCTGATTAGTTATTGCTGGAATGCCACGCTCCGGTTCTCTAGATCGGCGGGGCTCGACTTGACGTAAAGCCCTTTCGCCGGTTTTGATGTCTCTCTGGTAAAGCTTTATTTCCGATTTCGGTCGGTTTACTTCATTTGCCGGCACAATATGACTTATACTTTTGGGTGTTTCGATACGGACTTCACGGTTGACCTTTCCTTCCTTGGCACGTCTAAGTTGTTCCCGAACCACGACAGCGTTTTCTTTTCTGTTCCTCTGAATAGCGGGTACGTTTTGCTCGATTCGGTTTATCACGGTATTATGGGGTTTCTCCTTTGCCGCTGTGTTTGTGAAAGTGTACCGCTGTTTGTTCGTTGTATAGTTCCTGATAACCGTATCATTGATGACCGGACCTGCCTTATAGTTACTGATGATTGTGGTGGCGCTTGTACGGGGCACCCGGACATTCCTGTAATTGTTCACACGATAGAAATTATCCCGGGGAACGACAATAGCCTGTCTTGCGTATGCATGGCTTCCGATATTGACATTGATCCGGCTGATATTGCCGGTTACGACCACATTATGGCGGCCTCCCCAATGGCGGTGACTGTAATATGTCTCATGCGGCGCCAGTGGCACCCATCCCACATAGGTGTTATGGTGAATCCAGAAAACTCTTCCGGGAAACCAAAAGAAACCGATATCCAGTAGGGGAACGCCAACGCGCACCCTCACTACCGGTGGTGCCCAATACCAGGAATTACGTGTATAGATCCAGTTGCCGTAATGGTGTGTGATGTAACCGAATGGTTCTGCTGGGATCCACACCTGATCCCCGTTCCATTCGGTCCAGCGACCCACGGTGAAGGGTGACCATCCCGCGGATACGATGGTAGGGCGCCAGAACCAGCGTGATGACCCTTCATAGTAGATGCTTTCCCATATGCCATTCTCTTCCAGAGCATATGATTCGTCCCTGAGTTCGGGTGGAAGATATTCGACCGACCTTCCTCTGTCCCTGGCTTTTGCTGCCCAAAAGTTTTCTCGGATTCTGTTCCAACGGTTCCAGTCAGGATCGATGGTTCCGTCACCTGATGACACCTGACTTGTGTCAGCGAGGATTGACGGGGAATTGGCCGCCACATCGAATCGGGCATCAGTTGCCGTGTGAACGAAACTGACGGTTCCCTTTACCGCTATTACTTCGACGGAGTTCTCACCCACGTAAAAGTCGAAGACCGTTCCTGGATCGGCCAGGACGTACCCGAAGGGACTGGTTACCTTGATGACCGTTTCGGAACTTCTATTATAGAACCGGGCCATACCCTCAGTTACGTCTATTTCAGATAGGTCTGCGTCAAGGGTGACAAACTGGATCTGTGTGTGGTCACCTACTCTGATCCAGGTTCCATTGGGGACAATCATCTCTGCCTTGCCATGATTTCCTGAAAAGAGGATATCCTCTGCCCCGAAAGGTGCGTCGCTGACCATGGGCACCCAATCTCTCTCCTGGGGAATATAACGGAGCAGATCACCTTCTATAGTATAGACACGGCCTACCATCATGGCCGTCGTATTTGCAGCAAAAGCTGGCGGAACCATTGCCATCACTGCAAGAAAAAAACAAACCATCAATTTCGTCCAAGTCTTCATCTTTTTCTCCTTTGTTACTTAAAAAAATTTAATCGTGACCTTTTAGATTATAATTGCTAGGGTCCTCACGTCAAGTTACATTTCCGCTTTCTAGGAACACAATCCGCGGATTTACGGTGTTCCGGCGGGTTTGGTTCTTGCGGGAGATTTTATGCTCCGGTATGTGATCGTTTATGCCGGGCAGGCAACTTTATATATCACTTCCTGACGCATTATTTTGAGAACCATCAATGAAAATAAGAATTTCGCCTGTTGTCCTCATACAGCAGGGGCCTTTCATGACGCTTTAACTCTCCCTGGCCTTACAAGAAATTTCCCGTTTATCTAATATTCTATCCAAACCAGGCTGAGTAATCAGCCGTTTCTTATCAATATATCACAGGAAAGACAGGCCGAAGGTGAAAAGTGCCTGGAACATGCATTCATCGCTTGACAAGTTATGGGCATATGCTTATAATGAAGACAAAGGAGAATGAAGATCTATGACCCGGCCGAAATGTCGACGCCATATTTGTAGAATGCCTGATAAAAACTATTTCAAGCCCCGGGGAATCCCATCTCCGGAGCTTGAAGAGGTCATTCTGAACCTGGATGAATTTGAAGCGATTCGCCTGGCGGACCACGAACTTTTGTATCAGGAAGATGCAGCGGCCCGAATGAATGTTTCCCGGCAGACATTCGGCAGAATCATTGAATCGGCGCACAAAAAGATAGCCGATGTCCTGATGAACGGCAAAGCCCTGAAAATAGAAGGGGGCGAAGTTTCTTTGGAAGAGAAACCGTTGTGCGGACATGGAAGAAAGAGCATGGGAAGACGCCATCATCAATAATTTATTTAAAGGAGAAATTTATGAAAATTGCACTACCAACACGGATGAACCAGATTGACGAACATTTCGGACATTGTGAACACTTTACAGTATTCACCATTGACAGCGGGAAACAAATAACGGCTGAAGAAAAAATTGCTTCTCCTGCCGGTTGCGGATGTAAATCCGATATCGCTCAGACGCTTGCTGAGAAAGGAGTAAAACTTATGCTGGCGGGCAACATGGGACAGGGAGCCGTCAATGTTTTGAACAGCTGCGGTATTGATGTGATGCGCGGATGTTCGGGAGAGGTGAGGGCTGTTGCTGAAAGCTGGCTTTCCGGCAAACTGAAAGATTCGGGAATCTCCTGCGCTGTGCATGGGCATGAATGCCACAACGGTTGAAAACGAAATATTGACGCGCAAACAAACGGACCGTGAAATAAAGTTCAGGATGATGTAAACAAGAAGCCGCCCATGTACAACCGGATTCATCGCATATTTACACCATAATGAATTTATTGACATAAAAGAAAACATTCCCTATAAAGATCCATGAAAACTAGTGCTTTTTCGAGAAGGTGTGCGATGCCCAAAAGACGAATGCTGTTTGTAATGGTCTTGATGATGATCATGATTGTGGCGATTGATGTTCACGCTTTCAGGTGCGGGAATGAAATTGTAACCACGGGCGACTCGGAAGCCATTGTCCTTTCAAGATGTGGACCTCCCACCTATAAAAAGGAAGTAAAAACGGAAACGCGGGGGACCACTGGTGGCCGATATTACCGGGGGCATTATTATGGTGGAATGTATAGCGAAGAGACGGTTGTAGTGGAGGAATGGTACTATAACTGCGGTGAAAACGATTTTATATACATTCTGACATTCAAGGCAGGAGTGCTGGAGAAGGAAACATCGGCAGGGTACGGTTCGGGAGCATCGGATTGTAAAGGACGCAGGTAGCAGATGGTTGTTAAAGTCTTTACGGTCTTATTTGCAGAATTTAAAATATATTTAGTCGATTCAGGTTTTAACGGCGTGTGTTGAGTTCTTTGATACAATTTTAAGGAAATCAGACTTTCAAAGGAGGCTGCGATGTACGGACATATCGTAACCACAGGAATCTCTTTCGGTACGGCACTGGCCATCGCCATCAGTTACAGCACCAACCATTCTGTCTTGTGGGCGATTTTTCATGGGTTTCTTTCATGGATTTACGTGATTTACCATGTCATATTTCATTAATCTGAAATCATTTGAATTTTCGGAATGTCTTTGTAGATTGCCTGTTGAATTTTTTGTCCATAGTGTTGGTTAAGGAATTGAAAACAATAAGATATTGTCCACAATGGACTCCATTTCATGCCGATCATAAATAGCGTCAGGATAAATATTCTGACGGACAAGATCATGCATTCCAGACCACATCCCAGGAAACATTTTTACTAAAAAGTTAAAATTCATCAGAAGCTCATTGACAAAGCTTATTATGTGATGATAGTTCTTAAAAGTTAGGGATGAAAAGAGGATTCACCTAGTTTGGTGACCTTTTATGAAAATAGCCAAGAACACTAGTACGAAGGAGGATGTATGGATTTAAGAGATGCTTATTTTGTTGATGGAGTGCGGACATGGTTCGGAAAGTCCCGACAGGACGGCCATTACTGGACCACACGCGCGGATGATTTGGTGACGAAAGTCATGAAAGAACTCATGAGAAGAAACCCGAATGTTCCATGGAACGAAGTTGACGACAACATCTGGGGAGCGACAACTCAGGTTGGGGACCAGGGGACTACAATGGGAAGAGTGACGGTTCTTACTTCCGGTCTCCCTGTGGAGGTTCCGGGATTTTCGGTGGACAGAATGTGCGCAGGCGGCATGACCTGCCAGGCCATTGGTTCGTCTTTCATCAAGACGGGCTGTGCGGACATTATTATCGCCGGCGGTGTGGAACACATGGCTCACCATCCCATGGGAGCGGGCGCAGACCCGAATCCACGGGTTGTTACCGAAAAGATGGTGGAAGTGAAATATTTCAACATGGGGGTTACAGCAGAAAAACTCCATGACTGGCTCCCGGAAAATGGCGAACAGCCGGTGAGCAAGGAAGAAGCGGATGAATACGCCTTCCATTGCCTTGATAAATACTTCAAAGCACTGGATGAAGGCTACTATAACAGGCACTGCATTGATATGACTGTATTTTCTCCCACGGGCTGGAAAGTTGCCAACTATGACGAGCAGGCCAAACGCGGTACTACGCTGGAGAGCATTAAAAACTTCAGGAAATTCCCGTTCAAGGCGGAAGGCCGCGTCACGGCGGCAAATGCTTCGGGATTGAACGATGGCGCCTGTGCATCGCTCCTGATGTCCGGTAAACGATGCAAAGAGCTGGGCATCAAACCCAAAATGAAGTTTGTCGGTGCCGCTTTTGCCGGTGTGGATCCTTCTATTATGGGATGGGGTCCTGTTCCTTCCACGGAAAAGGTTCTTAAGAACTTCGGCATGAAATTTGAGGACCTTGATATCATCGAACTCAATGAGGCCTTTGCCGTACAGGCTGTAGGATTCATGAAGCATTTCGGTATGAAATCCCCGGTAGACCCGAGACTCAACCCTTACGGCGGAACCATTGCCATGGGTCACCCGCTGGCCAGCTCCGGTGTGCGTTTGAGCATGCAGTTGGGGCAGGATTTTGAACTGAACCCGAAGGCCAAGTACGGGCTTACTACCATGTGCGTGGGCTTGGGCATGGGCGGTTCGATCATTTGGGAAAACGTAGTAGGAAAAAATATCTAGGAGGCTCACACAATGGCTAAATACATAACAGAATGCAAATTAAACTTTTTTCAGTCAAAGAAAGCAGGCAAGATAGCAATTGTCACGATGGACAACGGACAGTTCTATAATATTCCCAACACCTGGGGTGAAGAGGCCTTTGAATCGCTCAACAAGGTCATCGATACTGTGGAAAAAGACAAGGATGTAAAGGGATGGATTCTCACGGGAAAACCTTACATTTTTAACGTGGGCGCCGATATCATGAGTGTTGACCCGAATATGAAAAAAGAGACGGCTCTCCAGATCGGCGCGCTGGGACATACTACTTTCAAGAGGATCATGAACCTCAAGATTCCGACCCTTGCAGCCATCAACGGTGCTGCCATGGGCGGTGGTGTAGAAGTTGGCCTCTATCATAACTACCGCACGATCTCCAAAAGTCCGGGCGGGTGCGATCATTATGCGCTGCCTGAATGCTTCCTCGGCCTTGTGCCGGGTTGGGGTGGAACCCAGCTGGTTACCAAGCTGTGCGGTCCTGAAACAGCCATCGAGCTCATCATCACGAACCCGCTCAACATGAATAAAATGATTAATTCCAAAAAGGCCTTCGAGATGGGCCTTGCGGACAAACTGATTGCACCTGCGGAGTTCATGGATGATTCCATCGCTTTCTTCGAACGCATCATCACTGGCGAAGAGAAGATCGAACGCAAAAAAGTGGATCCGAAGATGAGCGATGATCTCTATAACAAGACAAAAGAATTTATCATCGGCAAGTCTCATTCAGGAGCAATAGGGCCGTTCCGGGCGCTTGATCTCATCAAGGGCGCAGGTGAATGGTCCCTGGATGAAGGGTTCCAGAAGGAGAACGAAACACTGGCTGACATGATCATCTCCGATCAGTTCAAGTGCGGTGTCTACTCATTTGATCTTACCCAGCGCCGGGCCAAGAAACTTCCCGGAAGGCCGCCGAAAGAAGTCAAGGGCAACAAGATTGCGAAAATCGGCGTCATCGGTGCCGGTCTCATGGCATCCCAGATGGCCCTGTTATTTGCACAGCGGTACCAGTGTCCCGTGGTGATGAAGGACATCAAGCAGGAATTTGTGGATAAAGGGTTGGCTTACTGCAGGGAACAGCTGGCCAAGACGGCTAAAAAAGGCAAACTGTCCGCAGCGGATGCCAAATGGATCGGTGAGGAGCTCATTACCGGTACCTTAACATACGAACCGTTCAAGGACTGCGATTTCGTCATCGAGGCCGTTTTCGAAGAAATGGGCATCAAGCAGAAAATTTTCGGCGATCTGGAAGCTGCCTGCAAGCCGGAGTGCCTGTTCCTCACCAATACATCCTCTCTGGATGTTGCCGAGATGGGCAAAAACCTGAAGGATCCTTCCCGCGTGGTGGGCTTCCATTTCTTTAATCCCATTGCCGTGCTGCCACTTGTCGAGATTATCAAAACAGAAAAGACCAGCGATGTTGTCCTGGCAACGGCATTCGACATTGCCAAGAAAATCAAGAAGACACCGGTTCTTGTGAAGAACGCGCCTGCTTTCCTCGTCAACAGGATTCTGCTGGCATGGATGGACGGCATCTTCCAGTGCATCGATGAAGGTGCGCCTTTCATGCAGGTGGATAATGCCGTAGTCGAGCTGGGTTACCCCATGTCGCCGTTTACCCTTGCTGCGCTGGTGGGACCTGCCATTGCTCTGCACGTGCAGGAGACCCTCAACAAGGCATGGCCTGACCGGTTCCCGGTGAGCACAGGACTCAAAAACCTTGTGGCGAAGGGCAAGAAGTCCATTCTGACCTTCACAGATAAGGGTATCGATGTTGATCCCGAAATCGCAGCCGGCTGGCCGCAGGGCAACAAAAAGTTCACCGACGACGAGATCAGGGAACGTGTTCTGAATCGCGTTGCGAAGGAGATCGATTTTATTCTCAAAGAGGGTGTCGTGGCGAGTCCCAAAGATGTGGATACCGGCGTGATCATGGGAGCTGGTTGGCCGTTCTTCATGGGCGGTATTACCGCATACCTGGATCAGAAAGGTATTTCCAAGAAGGTCGTGGGCAGAGACTTCCACGAGAATGGTTTCCTGGCAATAGAAAAATAACAGAAGGATAAATTACCAGATTCAGGAGCCGGACAGTCTTAAGACCTGTTCGGCTCCTTTTTTTTATGGAGTGTTTCCCGGAGATTAAAAAAGTTCAGCAAACCGATGGTGTTATTCTATGGTGAAACCTTACCACTTTTGACGGTTTCAGCCAGGCGCCGGCTCAACGAGTCATAATTAACCGCATCTTTTTTGCTTTCTGCGGGGGGAGGAGTGATCTCTCCTTTGTCACCGGTATCACGGGCTATTTCCTTTTCCGTCTTGAAAGCATCTTTTACCGTTTCATTCGTGGTGTCTTTGGCGGGTGCCCCTTTTACATAAGCTTGAGTTTGTCCCAGTTCCTTATCGGCGACTTTGTCCATATCTGCAAAGGCTGATGAGATGAGGATTGCGCCAAGCAGCAGGACAGCGCAAAAAATTGTTAATCCTTTGAATCCTTTCATTTTATGCTCCTTTCGTTGCATTGCCCGCGGTTTGTCTGCAATGTTTCTAAAAAACTCCCGGGCAGCAACCTTTTGCCGTCCGCCGATTTTCCGATATTTAAGTTTAATTATAATGCCGATTTTAGAAAAATCAAGCTTTAGTCGTCTTTAATTATATGGTAATAAAATCATTGGGTTGGCATTTTAATTTGCAGCTCGCTAAAAAACTTGTTATCGGGGGAAAAGACACAGCTGAAAATCTAAAAAATCTGCAGGAGGGTAAATCATGCGTAAATGGATAGCGGGGGTTTTATTCTTACTGGCAGCGGCAGCGGGTATCTTCTGGTTCGGGATTGACACAGACATGCGCCAGTTGATTTTACACGTGCCGAAAGACAGGAATGTTCTCTTCTGGTCCATCCCGCAGCGTGATGCTGCTTTTCGCGCGATGGACAGGGTGCCTCTTGTTGTTAAATCCCGGATCATTTCTGCCGGTAAAGATGTTTATCCCCTGCCGAAGGGACAGCCGCTTGATATTGGAGTCGATGTAGATGCCTACATGAAGGACCAGCGCACCGCCGGATTGCTGATCATTCAGGACGGCAAAATCCGTCTTGAAAAATATGGACTGGATTTCAGCGCCGACAAACGATGGACCAGTTTTTCGGTTGCCAAATCATTTACATCGACATTGGTCGGTGCGGCAATCAAGGACGGCTATATCAAAAGCGTCGACGATAAAGTGTCTGACTACATTCCCGACCTAAAAGGTTCTGTTTATGATGATGTTACGATCAGGCAGCTTTTGACCATGACATCCGGTGTAAAGTGGAATGAGGATTATGCCGATCCCAAATCAGATGTGGCCTTGTTTGATGTGCACAAGGCCGAACCGGGTGTTGATGTCACGGTCAGCTATATGCGTAAACTGGAGCGTGAAGCGCCTCCGGGTGCGAAATGGGTTTATAAAACAGGTGAAACCAACCTGGTTGGCGTGCTGGTCAGTTCGGCGACCAGGAAGACACTGGCTGACTATCTGTCTGAGAAAATCTGGCAGCCCTTTGGCATGGAGCAGGACGCGAGTTGGTTATTGGGTACCACCGGGCATGAAATCAGCGGGTGCTGCGTGCAGGCATCAACCCGCGACTTTGCCCGCTTTGGTCTGTTTATCCTTGGCGGCGGCATGGCAGACGGAAAGTCGGTGTTGCCTGACGGCTGGATTAAAGCGGCAACGATGAAGCATGCCGATACCGATCGGGCGGATTATGGCTACGGCTATCAGTGGTGGGTGCTGAAAGATGGCAGCTATGCGGCGAGAGGGATTTTCGGTCAGGGCATCTTCATCGATCCCGGGCGGAAACTGATTATCGCGTCAAACAGCAACTGGCCGCATGCGACGGATCTTCAAGGTGGAGACCAGGGCAGCAAGCGTCTTTCTTTTTACAGGCAGGTGCAGAGGGCGATTGACAACGAGGCGAAAGCCAAAAAATAGATCCGGACGATTCGGTGAATTATCCTGAACCGCAGTTGGCTAAAGGTATCTTCCATGAGTTTCAGAAAATAATCCCGATCTTCCAGTTAGGCTTGCTTCCGGCCATAAGCGAATATCGGTTCCTTCCAGTTTCGTCAACAACATCGGGACAGATGCCTTTACTGGATTTACTCCTTTCTGTAGATTAGCAACGGCTGCTCGTCTGCAGATGAATTCACGGGGGGCAATTTGTTGTTTCCCCTTTAAATGTTTCTTTAAGAAGTCTCAAGGTTGCTTTATATATGGCTGGGTCTTTGCGGGCCCTTGGGCCTGCGACATTGAGAACCCTTATTCCATGGTTTTTCTGCCAGATGGCAAGGTTATGTGCAGCTTCTTTGATGGTTAATTCTTTCAAGTCGATATGGATCCAATGCTTTTTGTGCTGCATGGCAAATTCTCTGGTCAGAGCCGAACCATCCGTGAGAAACCCGTAGGATACGATTACAGTGCCGTCAGCGTCAAGGACGTTTTGCTCCGTCCGCCTGGAATAGTCGGTGGTCGGCATTTCCTGAAGGTGATATTTCGGATCAAGTGTTCCGTCCTCCGTTTTCCTGCCTTTGGGAAGCCAGCCGCCATAAGAGATGTTGTTGGCGATGGCAAAGTCAAGGACCGCGCGATCCGCTCCGGTTTGTCCTCCGGATATGATTTTATCGATTTTCACCATCGGCCTCCGTCTGTTATTCTGAAAAACAAACCTCTCTCAAAGTCTTTCCCCAAAACAGGGCTGTATATGGTGATGGCCACCACAGGATCGAAAGAGCTGTTGGTGTCGCCAACGTTTGATGTCGATGCAAAACAGACAATAAACAGGGTCAATTTGCATTGACAACGCCCGGAGCAAAGATTTTTTTGCCAGAATGCCTGCGTGTTATTTAATCAGAGTTTTATACATTGCTTTCAGGGCACTGTCAGCATAATAATTCTGAAAACCAAAATGAAAACTTATTTGTGCCGGCCCCTGGTTGATGATATCGATATTAATGTTTTGTTCCTTGAGAGCCGTTGCCGCTTCCGCGATGACGCCGGGATGATTTTTCATGCCGATACCTACGGGAGAAAGAATGGAAATATTGTAACTGAATTCCAGCGTATCGGGATTAAATTCTTTTTCAATCGTTTCTTTGATATCCTTCGCAAACCCGACCATATCATCCTGATTCAAGAGAATGGCTATGTCGTCCCTGTCTGTCGGATAGTGATAAGTTTCGATGCCGTAATCCTTGATTACGCTCAAAAGGTCATGAACAAAGCTGATAGACTCCCCTGCACCGTCGCGTTCAATATAGAGGTAGGCGATGTTATCTTTGCGCGCTATACCGACCACAACTTCCTCGGGAACACGTTCAGATACAATCAGCGTTCCTTCCGAAGCAAGATTGTTCGTATTTCGGATTTTTATCGGAATGTTTCTTTTCTTGCAGTTAACCATTGCGTCATAGTGAAAAACATCAAAACCTTTTGACGAAAGCAGGCGTATCTCTTTATAAGTCAGACGGGGAATAACTTTTGCTTCAGGAATAAGACGCGGATCCACCTGGTAAATCCCATCCGTGTCTGTCCAGTTTTCATAAAGAGCCGCCTCGATGGCATAGGCTATTTCTCCACCCGTTAAATCAGAACCGCCGCGGGAAAAAACAGCCACATCTCCCTTGGCAGTCATACCGTAAAACCCCGGGATTACGGAAACACCTTCCACCGTGCTGAGTTTTTCCCTTATATTTCGGTAACTAACCGGGATAACGCTGGCATTGGAAAAAATCTCGGATACGACCAATCCCATATCTTCAGGCAAAACAAGCTCAGAAAGTATGCCCTGCTTGTTGAAATAACGGCAGACAATTTCAGCATTATATCTCTCGCCACGTGAGGCAAGAAAATCCTTTTTCTTTCCTTCAGGAATGGGTTTTTTGATGTCTTTTTCCAGGTTTTTAATAATGTCTTTTCCCTCGATACCCAGATCAGCAATCAGTCTTTGAAATTTTTCGATAACATGCTTGTAACTTTTTTGCGCGTCTATTTCCTTGCTTTGTGAACGAAAGTGCCTGCCATCCGTGGCGATGTTTATCAAGTGATCGGTCAACTTTTCTGTGTCAGAAGAATCCTTTCCCGGAGCAGAGACAACCACATACTGCCTTTCCTTATTTTGTAAGATGATGTCCTTAACTTTATTTATCTGTGCTGCATTGGCTACGGAAGTTCCGCCGAACTTGCATACAATCTGACTTTTCATAAAAAATACTCCCGACATAATATGGATAAGAAATTCCTTATTGTAGGAATCAGTATAGGAAACTCAAACATGTATGTCAATTAAAGCCTTGGGCATTAAAATCTTGGCAATAGAACGAATATCTCCATTGTATCTTCTCGTGATAATGATCATCTGGGCGTGCCCTGTTTTCACCATCGACAGACTGATATTCAATGCGAATACGGAATCCAATACCTTGAATACAGTTCACAGGTGCTGATGCTGATTCCTTATAAAATTCCGCGTAACACAACTGTTTGATGGAAAATTATATCCTTGCTATTGACCGGGAGACTGATTAAAAGTCCATCCACTCCCACCGTGATCGGTCCTTTGTAATATTTAGCCGCATCGCCGAGGAACATGTGATTGAAAACCGGCGGTATCGGTGGCAATATGTGATAGAGGACCAATTGTTTAACGTTTGTCTCATTGGCTATTTTGGCGGCATTTTCAGGGGAGGTGTGGTAGCCGGGAATGTCTGCCGTTATTTTAGCCAGGGATGGGGATGATGACAATCCCGCCTGGTCGTGTATCATCTTGATCAAGGCAGGCTGCTGTGCTTCGTGAAACAGCACATCCACTCCCTGTGCCTGTTTCTTTAATGACTGGCAGGGCACCGTGTCGCCACTGATAACCAATGATCTTCCTTTATAGTCAACTCGATAACCAACAGCCGGATATGCCGGATAATGATTCACTTTGAATGCTGTGATTTTGACCCCTTCTTTATAGACAACAACAATCGACGCGTCTTCTTCAGATGATAAGCCAAACGGTCGGGCTCTACCGCCTGCCCCTGACGGTGGAACGGCAGCTGCTCCATGAAATGCCACCCGGTATCCCGCATCAAGGCTGTAAGCATGATTGAATCCTTCAACTACGGTTTCAACTCCCTTCGGGCCGATAACATCCACTGGTTTTGCATTGGAACCACCTGCCCAGCGCTGAAGCATCATCTCACCCAGATCAGCAATATGATCGGAATGAAAATGGGTAAGCAAAATCGCATTCACCTTGCCTATGTCAAAACCCATCAGCCCAATATTCCGGGCAGAACCCGGCCCTCCATCTATGATATATAGATTATTGCCAGCCTCCACGACTATACAGGGGCCGACGCGGTTTATATCGGCAAAGGGTGCCCCCGTGCCGGCCAATCCCGCGTAAAGCCCGTCGTCTTTCTTATAGGTTTGACTCAGAAGCCGCTGCTGAATTATCTTCGTTGCCATGAATGTGAATATCTGCTTCTGGAAAACAAAAGCGGCCAGTACGACGACGACAATTATAGAAACCACCCAAATGGCAACTTTCGGTAAACGCCCCATAGGTTTTTTACATGAGTTAGCGTTTTGCATGATCATTTTCCAATCGCAGGACCTGTCTGCTTTTTATTCAACAGATCCATTCATTTAAGTTGATGCCTTTTTTTATATTCTTCAATTTTTTCCTGCATGAATTTGAAGCCGGGTGTGATATTCTCCGTAAGGCTCTGGGGTAGCAGCGTCTTGACGGGCTGACCTATATTCAACGGTCCTCCGGTTAAAAACAGGTTAGCCGATACATCAAAGACCAGTTTCCCCGGCACTCCGATGGCTATTTCATAATCATAAATGCCTGAAAAGGCGCGGTCTCCCATGCCTGGTATCACAATCTGGGGGACTCCGGTGATAAAAGGGATCAGGCCGCCTTTCAGGCATGATTCGGCGAACCCCTCGAAAGAGGAGGTTGGGAAGTTCTCTCCTTCGTATGTTAAGGCATGAATGATATGCGTTATGTTCTCACTGTTCCCAAATATCAGCACGGTGTCCGGCTCGAATCGGGCATCAGACAAGGGGCAGCATATAAACCCGGCATACTGAGACAGCCCGGACAGGTTGGCTTCACCGATCATCTTTTTCCCATGATCCAGGCGTTTTCTTTCTGCCTCTGCATTTCGGTGCCATTTCTGGTGCAACTGGCTTTCCATCAGAACCTCGAAAGGGATATCCACCCACCTGTGCATGACCGTGGCCGGGGTACAGAAATTATCATCGGCCGTCATGGCTATTGACAAGGCCATTCTCCGCGCGTAGGTAAAGGCCTGGCACAGGCTGGCCTTCTGACCGAGCGAAGCAGGCCTCAGGAAACCATCCGGAATCTCTCCGATGTCTCGTATGTATTTGATGGCTACCGGGTAGCTCGACAAATGTAACCGATCATAGATGTCCTGACCGGCTTTGCGGTAATCGTCAATCAGCGCCATTGTATCTCCTCCTGTCTAAGTTTGATGGTTTTTCTGCTGAATATGCGAAATCGTCTTACTCTTCTTCAACCTGGAAAACGTATTTTGCATCGGCTCTCCTTAACCGGCAAACAGCACGAATCATGATGAGGGTGTTTCCTGTATCTGATTTCTCTTCCAATGCTTTGGTATTTCTGATGCGCAGGGAACGCCCGTGGCGCAAAGACCGCATCCATAGATGAAGATGTGATAATGCTTGTTGCAGTGCTTCAGGGAGTCGGCCACTTTTTGATAACAGATTTCTTTATCGTGATAGTGTTGCGCTGTTATGGCAGTCACCGGGCATCGTTTTGCGCATTTCAAGCATGGATGGCCTTGATAATGGAGACAATCGGCGTGGATGTCCTCTGGCCTTTTACCATTGGGCTCAAGTTTCAAATTAACTACAAAGCTGCCAAGCCGGTGTGATACCCCCTTTTTTGTAATCAGAAAGTCATGCATTCCGAAGGTGCCAAGCCCGGCGGCATACGCCACATGACGATGAGACCACGGAGATGCCCACCCTACCTGCGGATATCGCTTTTTATTGAACAGGGGGGTTACATCCGGAGCAACGGCAAGGATTCCCCTGCCCATCAGAACGGTCACGATCTCCCGCACAAACGTCTGGCTGAAGATTTCACCCAACAGGCGCGTCTGGGCCCACCGCTCTGATGCCCATTCGACAGCTGCGGCATTGTCCCGGATAGTTTTTTGAGTGAATGGCATGACAAAAGAGACTACACTGAGCTCATCCGGATCCGGTGGTTTGACTCTGTTTTTTTCCGCTTGCCAGCGCATGATCTCCCAGGGGGAGAAATGGTGAGGTCCGATGACTTTCTTGAGCTGATCGAAAATCGGATCATTCCCCCGGACAAACCCGACCAGTGGTTCTTCAAAAATCGGTTCACCCCAAAATGGATATTCCATTTGGTTGTCCGGGTGGTTAGCGATTTTTTCTTTGATGGTCCGAATAAACCATTCTTCGTCAGGCAAAGGATTATTATCACTCAAGTGGGCGTCGCGCTTCAGGACCGGTTGAGGGGGGAAACCCATCCCCCGCATTTCGCCGATGGCATTTTTAATTCCTTCAATGTCGGACAGGAATGAAAAATGACGATATCGATCCTGCATTCTCCTGCGTTGACTCATCCCGCATCATTCCTTTTAAGCTTATTCACATAATAAATGAACTCGATATATATTTCAACAAAAGCGCGCCCCTGCGCGACACTTTCATCCTTGTGCCTGTATGCAGCCTCAACAATCTTATAACGTTTCCTGATGCCGTGCGCGATATCCTCAGTGAAATGTTTGAGCAGTGCGTCAGGGGAGCCGCTTTCCAGGGCTTGATCAATTACAGCAATGACTGGATCTGACTGGCCTTCCAGCTTCAGGCCGGTAAAAGGAACCTCTCGTTCAGCCAGATGGACTTTGATAATCTTCGCATAAAACCATTTTTCTGCTGCTTCGGCATTTTTCTTGTTTCTTGCGTGGAGCGCCCTGACAAATGCTTCACGGACCGTGGTTTCATCCTCCTGCTTCACCCATTTGAGAATGGGTGTGGCATCCTTGGTGTCCAGTGCTTTCCGGACATCCTGAACAATAGGTCCATCCAGGGCATCGAAGTGTGCGGAGGCAATGCCACAAACCCCGAGAGTTGTTATGGCTG
>MTKZ01004289.1_pt1 | contig 29323 bp, 31 predicted proteins | sample 1042781 | NCBI WGS metagenome assembly MTKZ01 (sample SAMN06212207, study PRJNA360539) | anaerobic digester metagenome | biome: Wastewater treatment plant; material: sludge; isolation source: anaerobic digester fed with sludge from wastewater treatment plant | place: Denmark: WWTP Viborg ... | reverse complement strand
CTCCAAACAGCATTTTCGAGGGGGTTTTCTGCTCATAATCTCCGTGGACAAATATCAATCCATCCAGGCAAAAAAGTAAGAGGCAATCAGCCACCTCGATCGGATCAGGAAAAAGACCGGCGATGTTGACCCCGACACCTTAGAGCAGCTTGTCGATGAAGCGGGCAGAAAGAGCAGGAAAAGGCTTGAGGATCGTTTTTGATACCAATGCAATAGGGAAGGCCATCCCTTCAAAGAAAAACAATCCTGGGCCAATTTCAGGCAATGGATTTAGGCACCTCCCTTGAATTGACATTGTAACGATTGTTGTCTATACTAAATTACATAATTACATAAATACAGCAACTATGAAAACAGCTTTAAGATTAAAAAAGGAGGAGGACACTCAATGCCCTGGGCAAAAGTATTAAGAAGCGGTCAAGTCACCTTTCCGAAAGAGGTAAGGGAATCGTTGAACCTCAAAGAGGGCGATATTGTTGATTTCCGAATCAAAGGCTCTGAAGTAACAATCCGACCCAAGGTTATGGTTGATAAAGAGAAGGCCGAGGTCTGGAAAATGTTCGATGAAATGCATAACAAGATGAAAGGGGAAGATCCGGAGAAGGTTGAAAAACTCATCGAGGAAGCTATCAGGGGGGTAAGAAAGGGAAAGATAACCGCCAAGGCCAAAAGGAAATGATCAAAGTTGTTTTAGACACCAATGTTGTGGTAAGCGCCTATTTGGTGCCGACAGGAAAACCGGCTGAGATATTATCATTGGCCAGAAAGGGCAAGCTTCATATTTTTCTTTCCCGGGAAATCATTGATGAGATTAAACAAACCCTTTTGAGCCCAAAATTGAGGAAAATTCACAAGAACACGACGGAGCAAATCAGTCTTTTTATCGGGGCCTTTAGTAAAGCTGCAACTGTCACGCAAGGCACAAAATTAGTAGATTTTATCAAAGATGACCCGGACGACAATAAAATATTGGCGTGTGCACTGGAAGGCAGGGTTGACTATATTGTGTCCGGGGACCATCATTTGACCGATTTGAAATCCTTTCAGAGCATTTCTATCGTCAATCCGCACATGTTCCTGCAGGTCATGCGGGGGCGGTTTTCTTGAAAATGATAGCCATATACGCCAGGGTATCTACAGACCGGCAATCCACCGAATCTCAGCTTAACGCCCTTCGGGAATATGCCGGCAAGAGGGCCTGGGCAATCTCTAAAGAATACATAGACGAGGGATACACCGGGTCCAACACAAAGCGCCCGGCATTTACTGCAATGATGGCGGATGCAAAGAAGCGAAAGTTTGACGTTCTTTTGGTCTATAAGTTAGACCGGCTGAGCCGTTCCCTAAAAGACCTCATAATGACTCTGGACGATCTTAAATCTATAGGCATTGATTTCATCTCTTACGACAACGGTCTTGACACCACCACGCCCACCGGCAGGCTTATATTCAACGTCGTAGGCGCTGTTGCAGAGTTTGAAAAAGATATTATACGGGAACGTGTAAGGGCGGGGCTTGAAAATGCAAAGCGCAAGGGCAAGAGGCTTGGGAGGCCTCCGGTTTCTTCACGCCTGGTTGATGAAGCAAAGAAACTTAGAAGCGAAGGGATGTCATTCCGGCAGATCGGAAAAAAGTTGGATATACCGGAATCAACGGTAAGGGCCAATGTGAATTTGTGACTTTACGAATTGGATGGTCACTCCACCGTGCCAAAGCCCACCGATCTTTGCCGTATCGGTACACGGCCCACAGCAAAGATATAGTTATTATAACACGTTAAGAGGGAGTGTCAAGGGTAAGTGTCAAGTGGCGACAAAGAGGTAGTTTGAAAAAAAGGCGGAAGCTATAAATAAATTGTTTTGAATATGAAAGGCCTCTCCGGAAGGACCTCCATTTCCCTTCAACTCCAATCCCATTTTGCGGGACGGTACGGCTGGTGGTTTCACCGTGTCGGAGAAGCTTTTAATTATTTTAGCACGAACGATGATTTTGTCAATGTTGCCTGAATTAAAGCTAAGGGAGCAAAAGCTATTATGTTTGAAGGGTTGATTGATACGTTGGGCAAGAAACGAACGCAATTTCTTTTGTCATAATATTTACAGAGGTCATCGAGCAAGATAATGCAACGTAATGTCCGCCCTCTCGTGACCCATTTCCCAGGAGACTTCCTGCAATCTTTCTTCGTATGTCATGTCTGTGCCTTGAAGTTCCTCCATTCGATCTACGGCAAAATTCCACCGGAGCCCGTGGGAGCCTGTGTAATCCTGTTCGGTTTTTTCGGCGGCATCTTTCAGAATCTCTCTATACTCATTTTTATCGAAGTGCATATTACCACCGTTTTCCTGAAGAACTCTCTCTACCGTATGGTAAGTTTCCACTGAAACCGATATTACCCTTTCTTTCCCGCCCTTGCCTTCGACTTCTAACCACCCTCGAAATTCACCTGTATGCTCATCCATACGAATGCCACGGAGATCGTTAGTCTCAACGCGCCACACCTCGTTAAGACGCGCGCCGCCTTCGTACTGCACGCTTGCAACTGTTTTGAAACTATCGTTTTCAATGTAAGAAATTAGCTCTTTCGGGTTTTCGTATGCCCGTGTTTCGCTTGTCCTATCAAGCGTTTCGATTGCTTCTTTGCGTACCTCTTGTATGTCCCCCCTGAAACTATATCTCTCATCCTTCCTAGCTCGATCGGCGTACATATTCATGGCATTTTCAAACTTTGACATTGCCGCCGCCTCGCGCTGGAAGGTTGAAAATTTAATCCCATCCGCTATCCGGGATTCAAGAAATGCTTTTATGTGTTCGCCCTTCAGAGTTTCAACATCACGTATACCAAGATTTTCTTTACACCAATGGGCAGCTTGGTGCCACGTATCTTTATAAATTTCTGCGGTCCCGTAACTGTAAATATTTAGAGACTTGCCAAGATCAGCCCAAGTTCTGGCACCTTCGTTCCTGGCAACCTCTTTTTCAACGTGTTTTGAGATCCCAGGCTGAAATATACCCGATTCCTTAAATACCTGATTTACCTGATAGTTTATGCTTCCTCTTATGCTCCCTACCCCCTCGTTTTAATCTCACCAGCCGCGCTGGACTAATCTTGGGTAAGCCTGCATTAACAATGGCCGGGACCCAAAGCCCGGCTAAAGATGTGCAGCGTACACATCTCCCCCGTGCTCGTTGGGGGTACACGTCGCGCCAGAGATTGCCTCTGCACTCGCGGTCTGCCTGGCGGCAAACCTCTATCACGGAATTCGCCGTGCCGACTGTCCCCGCTTATCGCGGAAGGACTACGTCTTGAATCGCTTCGGAAAAGATATTGAAGCAATACAAGATAATCACTACAACGAGATGAAAGTATCATAGTGCTATAATTTTAGCAGATGTTTATAATATGTCAAGACAAAAAAACACATGACTCTTTTGTACGTGTCGCTTTTGGTTACACCAAAAGCGACTTTGTTCTTAATCGGATATGAAATATAATATATTGATATTTATATGTATTATTAATTTTATATTATATTTCATTCTTAATATTTTGCTTGACATTCTTATCTAATATTCTTAATATTTTACATGGACGCAGCAGCCAAAAAAAAGCTTAAATGGCTATTTAACCAGCCCGAAGAAATTATACTTCAGGCTATAAAACTACAGCGCGACATGTACTTTAAACTCAAAGCAGAGAACAAAGATATTGGTCCCGATCGACTTACACTTCTTTCTCTAACCAAAGCCGCCGAATTTTTTTACAATGCCGAGTATCCGACATCATCTAAAAATCCAGAGCGAAACTTGAATTTACTGAAACAAAAAGTCCTAGACCGAATACAAAGACACGAAATAAGACACAATGAAAAAAAGGCTTCTCAAAAACGTGAAAGCAAAAAAAAGAAGAAAATAATAGAACTAACAACAGAAATAAAGATAATGAGAGAGCAAGGGCAAAGCTTTCAAAGTATAGCAAACTACATAGAGAAATATCACAAGACAAAACTGCATCCAACATACATCTCAAAGCTTTTTCACAAGGGCAAAGTGACGGAAAATGACTAAATTTTTTATTATACATTCGCTGTCTTTATTACTTTTTTACATATTTATGTATTTTCAACTCGATTATACATTAGCAATCATCATCCAAACCTCAGCTATAACAGCAATATTAATTATCATATTTTTACTCGCTCGTTCTTTTGTGCAGGACAAAAAAGCGGAAGCCGAGGAGATTCTCAAGGATGCAAAATCGGATGCTGAAAAAATGATGAACGAGGCAGAATTAAACATAAAGCAGAAAAAGGCAGAACTGATAAACTATAAGGCCATGTTGAACGCAGAAAAAGAAGATCTATTAAAAAAAGAAGCGGAATTAAACAATAAAGCGGAAAAATGGAAACAGCAGCTCTCACAACAATCGTTAAAACTGAATTACTACGGCAATTTCATTTCTTGGTTGTGGCGGTTAACGCTCGATAAAAATACTGACGACACCAGCAAAATCGACTCGCTGAAGCGAAAACTACATGGCTTAAGGAGATAAGCACATGCCTGATAAAAATATAAAAATACAACAATTTGAGTTGCATTATGATCATAGCAAACCTATCGTATTCAAACACTTGTCGTTAAATGGTCATAAAATAATAGAAAATCCGCTGGAACTTAATTTTTTTAATGTAATCCTGAAGGCTTTTGTCATGAACAAGTTGGAAAAAGATGATTATTCGGTAACTCCAAACTTATTGGTCTGCCGAAAAAATATAGACAACAAAGAAACGCTTGTATTGCAATATCGAGGCAGTGACTTGTTCATGAACAAAATTGCTGTTATGGAGTTGCAGTCTGTAATAGAAAGGCTTTTGTCCAGGATAGATATATTTGCTGCAATTTAGCCGAGGGGTAAAGAGCAACAAATAATCATTAAAAAATTTGTGCAATTGGCTATGGTATTAACCCTTTTGAACAAAATCAAATAACAAAATATTTTAATACAAAAAACAACAACGGTAATTTTACGTTGTTGAGTTTGTATAGTTTGTATAGTTTTTAGCAGATGTAAGTTGCTGAAATTTAATGTTGTATCTGGGCGAAAGGTCATAGTTTACGGGATGAAAGGTCATAGTTTACGGGATGAAAGGTCATAGTTTACGGGATGAAAGGTCATAGTTTACGGGATGAAAGGTCATAGTTTACGGGATGAAAGGTCATAGTTTACGCTTTACAAATATGTCTAAACTAATATAATGTTAACATTGTTAATATTTTGAAAAAGGGGGATATTCTTTTGGAAAAAAAGGAAGTCATCAAACATAGTGGTGCCATTCAAGTTTCGGCTAACCAAATATCTCTACTACAGAGAAAGATATGGAATGTTTTGCTTGCAAATGCCTTTGACGACCTACTAAGCAAAGACGAGTATTCAATCAAAATAAAGGACCTCGCAGAAATATTAAAATTTGATAGCAACGACATTGAATTAGTAAAAGAAGCTGTAACAAAGATGCAGAAGGTGTTGGTTCAATGGAATGTGCTGGAAAAAGATGATGAAGCGTGGATAAGCTCACAATTTTTGGGGGAAGTAAACATAACAAAACAAAGCGGGGTAATTTGGTACACATGGGGAAAATATCTCAGAGAAAAGCTATGCAACCCCACAATGTACGCAAAAATTAACTTAGCAATCCAAAGCCGGTTTAAAAGCAAGTATTCCCTGGTGCTTTATGAGCTGTGTGTTGACTATTTTATAAAAAAACAAGGCAAAGGTGAAACGCCATGGATCAATATTGAGGATTTCAAAAAACTAATGGGTGTTGAAAATGATAAATATTGTCAAGAATATAAGAGGTTAAATGATTTTGTAATAAAAAAAGCGGTCAAGGAGGTTAATGAAAAATCAGATATTTTTGTAGCGATAGATGTAAAGAAAGAAGCTCGGAAAGTGGTAGCCCTAAAATTTCACATAGCCCCCACCCCTCGCTCCAACAATCTATTAACCAGATTAATAAAAGCCCCGAAGCAAGGCGAACTGTCTTTTAAACCAGAAGATGAAGAGAAAAAAGAGTTATATGAAAGAATGACGAGGGCCTTTACTTTAAGCGATCGACAAGCCCAGGAAATATTAAATACCATGCATGATTTTGAAGAGGTCAAAGAAATTTTGGATATGGTGGAAAGAAGAATAAAAAGGGACGAGATTATGAATATCGGGGCATACACCTACAAAGCCCTTAAAGATCAATATCAACCCAGGAAAAGCATTATTGCGATTGAAAGGGAACAGGAAGCCGAAGTCAGAGTGAACGAAGAGAAGAAAAAGGCAAGGGAAAGAGAAATTATCAATAGACTTACCGAAGAGCATGAAGCGTATATAGCAAAGATTACAAACGCCTATGTCTCCGAACTCTCCACAGAGGTTCAGAAGGACATAAAGGAAAAGTTTGAAGAGTCTCTCGATGACTTCTTGAAAAACAAATATAAGGAAAGCGGTTTAAAAAGCCCCATAGTAAACGCATCCTATATAAAATTTCTATCAACAAATTATTTAAAGAATAAAATACTCGACTTCCCTGCCTTTGCCCGGGAACAAGGATATATACTGGAAAAGGACGATAATGGCTGGAGAATGGCGAACATCAAGGATTTATTAGAAACAAAATAAAACTCAACAGCTACTAAGTATGTAACTTACTAACTTACTAAGTTAGTAGCTGTTTAAATTCAAAAGGGGCACACCAGCCCCATTTTTTATGTACCAATAAGCTTAAAAATATAGAAATAGACTTGCAAAGGCGCAATCCCTTTTAAACAAGGTCAAGTTTCCTACCCAAGCGTTTCTGTCCTGCCTCGGCCATAATGTCCTACTTTTTCCTAATGCTGCATTATATTTTGATCCTTTGATAGATTAAGAAATGGGGTGGAGGTTCTATGGGGGCAGTAGGGTTAAACAGATTCACGGGATCTGCCCTACTCGCTTGCTATATGCTCAACGTCCCCGTAAGACTGACACATGCAATTGATATGTATATAGCACCAGAAAAAGGGGTTGTCAAAAGTGCCGGTAAAGATGTACGTAAAGGTAGAAGACGCGGAAGTCAAAACCATGCTCTTCAAATTGGTTTTTATATCGGCAAAAGCGCCTTAAAAAAATTATCTCTGAATTTTTTCTTTAATGGCAACAAGTATATAGTCGTGCAAGCTAAGCCCGGAGGCCTTAGCTTTTTCAGCAGCAGCAGTCCGTAGTGTGAGAGGTAACTTAATCGGAAAGGTCTTATAGTTTTTTGTGAACAACTCATCATCAGTAGGGATTGAAACATCGCCGGGCCGATCCGCCTTTGCACCTTTTATAAATTCATCCGGGTCTACGCCAGGCTTTGTTGTTTTTAAAGTCATAATCTTTACCTCAAAGATAAAATTTCGTTATAAAGGCTTGTGATTTCTTCCTTTGCTTTCGGGTCTGACCATTCCAGGACGCTTTTCCCTTCACCGAAGGACTTTTTGTAGGCTATCCTGGCATTTATAATGGTTTCAAGCGGCCTTACGTCGGCATCAAATCCGTCGATCACTTCCTTGGCTTCTTTTGAAAGCGTGGTGTTAGGCTGCATCTGGTTTAAGAGAAAACACGCCCGAATGTCTTTATAAACGCGGGCCTCTTTTAGGAGCTCCAGCACATCGTTGACTGCCCAGAAGTCAACCTGGGACGGCATGGAAGGTATAACGAGCAGATCGGAAGCGAGTATGGCGGACCGGAAAACAGCGCTGTCGCGCCCGCCGGCATCCACGATGATAAGGTCAATGTTGTCGAAACCGTTTAAGTCTTTGTGCAGGGTTGGCGTGGTGATGGACATGGCTTTAATGTCTGTGCTCTCACGGCTTGCCCTGAAAGCCATTGAAGACCCCTGGGTGTCGGCATCGATCAGCAAAACCTTTTTTCCGTCCAGTGCAGCGCACACGGCGAGGTTGCAGGCTATTGTTGTTTTGCCTACGCCGCCTTTAGTATTTCCGATGGTGATTATCATATAAGTTAGTTAGTAAGTAACTAAGTAGGTTACTTACTTATCTATAATATATTAAGTAATATTTTGCAATATATTTTCAGGCAGTTTGTGTCCTTTGTGCTTCCGGTTCCACGGCAAGGCGCAACCCCACCGCATGCAACAAAGCATATACGCTCTCGATTTCCGGGTTGCCCTTTTTTGAGAGCATACGATAAAGACTTTCTCTATTTAACCCGGTTTTTTCTGCAATCGAGGTCATCCCGCCCCGCGCTTTTGCTACGTTGCGAAGTGCCAGGAGAAAAACGGCGCGGTCCCCTTCTTCAATGGCAGCATTCAGGTAAGCAGCGGCTTCCTCGGGATCTTTTAATGATTCTATCAAATCCTCTTGGTAAGTAGTTGTTTTACCCATATTCACCTCTGTTTGTATTCAGTCAAATATTTCTTTGCCTGCTCAATGTCTTCTGCCTGCCTTGACTTGTCTCCTCCGAGCAGAAGTAAAATAATTCTGGCGCCTTCTTCGGCATAGTAAACGCGATAACCCGGTCCGTAATTAATTTTTAGTTCATGCACACCTTGGCCTAAGTATTTATTGTCCCCCATATTGCCCAAGCGCACCCGATCAATCCGTACGCGTATTTTTGCCCGGGCGTTGCGGTCTTTTAGTTTGTCCAACCACTCCTTGAAGGGTTTTTCCCCTTTCGTGTCAATGTAATATTTGATCTCGAAGGGAAAAGTCTGCACGTTCCTATTGTAGCTTATAAACAACACATTGTCAACATGTTTGGTTTATGCGTTGTGCATTAGGGGTCAAGGTAATAAAACAACTTATCTCGTTACGCCAATATAATAACTCAAATCTCGCCAACACCTTCTTTGCCCGCTCAAAGGCCGAGCCTCATTTTTCGGCACCGGCTTTGCTTTCAGCCGGTTTTTCGCTTCGCTCTAAACTCGCTTAAAGACGCTTTCAAGGTATTTCCCAAAAACCCGCCTTCACCTGTTTAAGGTCAAGGCTTTATTATTTTTTTAAAAAACCCGCCCGCTTACGACTACAAGGCACGCCGTTTCAGCTTGCCAGCACAAACGGCGCTAAGGCCCCCGCCCATCGGTTACACCGAACGGCGGACAAGCGCAAACCAAAACCAAATTAAAAACAGACCGCACCATAAACATATGACTATCAAAGTCAAATCCAACTGGACCGGTTCGGAAAACACTTTCAACCTGGTCTATAAGCAGATCGCGGAGCGCTGGGGCAACGAAGAAGCCGAGCGTTACAACCCGAAAGAGAATTGCTTGACGTTCAGGAAGTGGCTCCTAAACGGCTATATCGTCCGTAAAGGCGAAAAAGCCATCAAGTCTTTCGTCATTATCGAAAAGATTGACAGGAAAACTGGCGAGGTCATAGAGAGGCTACCCAAGATGATCAACCTCTTTTATGAAAAGCAGGTCGAGCCAAAAACGGCTTAACAGATCAAGGAGCTGATCCTTCACCGGACCGGCTCCTTTTTTTTTTGTGCAGAGAGTTTGAATCAACCCTTGATTTTTATTAACTTTATGTTTTTACAACTATTTGTTATAGTAAAGATAGGTTTAATTAGTCAATTCAATATTGAATAACAATTATGAAGAATACACTTAACCTTACGGATAACGAAAAAAGAGACATTATAAAATATCTAGAACAAAACAAACCCTTGCCGGAAAAATACCGCTTTTTGCTTTTTGATGCTGACAGAGAAGTTGAGCTTTTATGGAATGGTAAGACCGATGAAATGGAAAATTTGGTTTTGCCTTTTCAAGTTATTGAACAGATTGACGAACCAAGGGGCGAGGAAAAAATTCAAAGGCAAGGATCGCTGTTTGATACGTCGGGCAGACAAAAAGCTGGTTGGACCAATAAGCTTATTTGGGGCGACAACAAACTGATTTTATCCTCACTCAAAAATGGTCCCCTACGAAAACAAATTGAAGCCGAAGGCGGACTAAAACTTATTTATATTGACCCGCCTTTTGATGTTGGGGCAGATTTTTCGATGAATATTGAAATCGGTGAGGATACCTTTACCAAAAAACCGTCAGTCATTGAAGAAATTGCTTTTAGAGATACTTGGGGAAAAGGAATGGATAGTTTTATTGCCATGATTTATGAAAGATTAAAACTAATGCACGGACTTTTAGCGGATGACGGCAGTATTTATGTGCATTGTGATTGGAGGGTTAATAGTGTTCTGCGATTGATACTTGATGAGTTGTTTGGTAAAAGTGCGTATAAAAATGAGATTACATGGGAATATCAGGGGTCTTGGGTAGAACCAAAAACCTATTATCCGAGAAGAAGCCAGAGAATACTTTTCTATTCTAAATCAGAGGATTATATATTTAATCGTGTTTACGAAAAGGAAAAAACAGAAAAAGGTGTTATAAAAAGATGGGAAAAATATATTGAAGATGGAAAAATATACGGGAAGAATGCGCCATATGGTGACGGAAAATTTGAGCCTTATTTAAATAAGTTTAAAAAAGAAAATAAAAGGGATCCATTGCCCGATGATATTATCGCAGAATTTCAAGGACGATCGGTTGGCGATACTTGGTATGTAAGTGTTATTAACCCTGTTAGTCCAGAAAATATTAAATATCCAACTCAAAAACCCGAAGCTTTACTCGAAAGGATTATTAAGGCTTCTTCCAACGAAAATGACATTGTTATGGACATATTTACCGGTTCTGGCACTACCTTGGCCGTGGCGGAAAAGCTGGGCAGGAAATGGATTGGGGCAGACCTGGGCAGGTTTGCTATTCACACAACACGCAAGCGAATGATTGGTGTGCAGAGAGAACTCAAAAAAGACGGCAAAGACTTTAGGGCATTTGAGATTTTGAATATTGGTAGATATGAACGAGAACAGTTTTTGAATGTTAATGAAAGCCTGCGTGAAGAAGAAAAAAGAAAACAGCGAGAAAATAAAGAAAAGGAATTCATCAAATTAATTCTTTCGGCCTACAAAGCGGAGCCAGTAGATTCGTTCAATGTTTTTGTTGGTAAGAAAAGAGATCGCTTGGTGGCTGTCGGGCAGATTGACGCACCTGTTACTAATAATTTTTTAGAAAGAATAATCAAGGAATGCCAAACAAAGAAGATTACCAAGGCCGATGTTTTGGGCTTTGACTATGAAATGGGGTTGGATTTTGAGTCGGCAAAAAAGATAGGCATCGATGTGCAGTTCAAAGTCATTCCCCGTGAGGTATTTGACAAAAAAGCGGTAGCCAAGGGACAGGTCAAATTTTATGATGTCGCTTACATTGAAATTAAGCCAATAATCCGTGGCCGCGGCAATGTTAAAGAAGTCGCGATTGAGCTATCTGATTTTTCAGTTTTTTATAACCAGGACAATACCGGTGAAGTGGAAGAAAAACTGCAATCTGGCGGTAGCAAGATTGTTATTGAAAACGGTCAAGTGATTAAGATTTCCAAAGACAAGAACAGCGACATCATTGAAAGAGAAGTGTTGACGAAAAAATGGACGGACTGGGTTGATTATTGGTCGGTAGATTTTAATTTTGAAAATAAAAAAGAAATTATCCGAGTGTTTAAAGAAAAACCGATGCAGGGGAAACTTGACGGCTCGTCTGTCGCCGTGCAGATGGAACTTGACGACTACGAGGAAAAATGGACTGGTTCATATATTTTTGAGAACGAATGGCAGTCGTTTAGAACGAAGAAAGATAGAACGTTAGAGATGGTCTCCGCTTTTAAGGAAGTGGCCCGAGGGAAAACAAAAATTGCAGTTAAGGTAATTGATATTTTTGGCAACGATACCACTAAGGTTATTGAAATTAACGTATAATTTACTATGGCACTACATAAAAACTTCCCTAAAGATAAGTTTCAAATACTTGACCCGTCGATCAGATGGTTTCCGGCTGATGAAGATTTGCGAAAAGAAGGTTATGAAAAACTTTTGCCTCCATTCGTACCGGCGCTGCGCGAAAAAGTAGCCCAGTGGCGCCAGGATAATTATGACGGTGCAAGCGAAACCTCAAAAGCACTACTTAATTGGTGGTTTAAGGAACCACATACGATTTACGATAAAGACGGCACAAGCATTGCTTTTCAATATTATTACGCCCAAAGAGAAGCGACAGAAACGATTATATGGCTGTACGATGTTGAAAAAGTTGCCAGTAAATATGATTTGCTCAAGTTTGATAAACTGGGTCGGGTCAGCCCAAACATGTTTACCGAAGACTGGCTCCGTTTTGTCGTAAAAATGGCAACCGGAAGCGGAAAGACAAAAGTAATGAGTTTGCTTTTGGCTTGGTCGTATTTTCATAAAATCTATGAGGAAAATTCAGAGCTTTCCAAAAACTTTTTGCTTATTACGCCCAACATCATTGTTTTAGATCGAATCAAAACCGATTTTGAAGGATTCAAAATATTTTATGAAGATCCAATTTTGCCCGACAATGGCTATTGCGGACAGAATTGGCAGGACGATTTTCAAATCAAGCTGCACTTACAGGATGAAGTGGGCACGATTTCAAAATCAGGCAATATTTTTCTGACCAACATCCATAGGGTTTATGAGGGCAATGTTAACGGGGCGAGCTTTGAAGACAACGACACTTCGAATTATTTCTTGGGTCCGAAGGTGGTTGGCAAAACTAATGATTCAAAAGTTGATTTAGGAAACATTATTCGCGATGTTGATGAACTGATGGTTATAAACGACGAAGCGCACCACATCCACGATCCACAAATGGCGTGGTTTAAGTCTATTGAAGACATACATAACAAGTTATTACAAAAAGGTAAAAAGTTAGCCTTGCAAATTGATTTTACGGCAACCCCTAAAAATAACCGTGGCGAGATTTTTGTACAAACTGTTTCTGATTATCCTTTGGTGGAAGCGATACATCAAGGTGTCGTAAAAAATCCGGTTCTGCCGGACCAGGCCAGCCGCGCCAAACTGCAAGAAAAACAAAGCTCTCTGTTCGCCGAAAAATACGAGGATTTTATCAGATTAGGCGTTGAAGAATGGGAAAAAACCTACCAACAATTGGAACCGACCGGCAAAAAATCAATTCTTTTCATAATGACCGACGACACAAAAAATTGCGATGATGTGTCGGAATTTTTAGAGAAAAACTATCCGCAATTAAGGGGGGCGGTCTTAACAATTCATACCAATAAAAGCGGTGAAATATCGGAAAACGTTACCGGTAAAAAAGAAAAAGAACTACAGGAATTGCGAAAAAAATCAAATGAAATGGATAGTTTGGAAAGCCCTTATAAAGTAATTGTCTCTGTTCTTATGCTTAAGGAGGGGTGGGATGTAAAAAATGTAACGACAATAGTTGGCTTGCGCCCTTATAGCTCCGATTCAAAGATATTACCCGAGCAAACATTAGGTCGTGGTCTGCGCCGAATGTATTTCGGCCAAGACGTTGAGGAATATGTCAGTGTTATTGGTACCCCTGCTTTTCTGGAATTTGTGGAATCCATCAAAGCTGAAGGCGTTGAACTGGAAAAACGAAGAATGGATCGTACCGGCTCGCCAATTACTCCAACCGTTATTGAAGTTGATCATCAGAATATAAAGAAAGATATTGAAAAACTGGACATTGAATTGCCGGTTTTAACCCCAAGGATCCAAAGAGAATATAAAAATCTTAATTTGTTGAATATCGCTGATTTCAAACACGATAAAATTTCCGTTAAACAATTTACCAAGGAAGAACAAAGGGAAATTGTTTTTAAGGAAGTGATTGATGACAAAACGCACCACACAACAATTTTGAACAGTTCCGTCGAGCCTAATTATCAAAGTGTTGTTGGTTTTTTCGTACAAAGAATTATGAAAGAACTGCGGCTTTTCGGTTGCTATGACATTCTATTCGGCAAAGTGAAAAGTTTTATCACTGATAGTTTGTTTAACGAAGGAGTTAATCTTAATGACGCAAATATTCTAAGAAATTTATCCGAACTGGAAGCAGTTAAAATCATTGTAGAAACTTTTAAAAAAGAGATAAACAAACTGACAGTTCAAGATGTTGGCGACACGGAAATAAAAAATTATCTCAAGGTGAGCAGCGCCCGGCCGTTCGTTGTAACTGATAAAAAATATTTGCTATCAAAAAAGAGTGTGTTTAATAAAATTATCGGTGATAGTGATTTTGAGTTAGAGTTTGCTGATTTTTTGGAGTTTGCTGATGATGTGATTTCCTTCGCCAAAAATTACTATGAGATTCATTTCAAAATTGATTACAGAAACGCGAGCGGTGCAATTTCCAGCTATTATCCGGACTTTTTCGTTAAGACGGACAGCAAAACAATTTATATTGTGGAAACCAAGGGGCGCGAAGATTTAGACGATATCGAGAAAATAAAAAGATTGAAGCAGTGGTGTGAGGACGCAAGCGAAAGACAAAAAAGGGTTGCATATAGAATGCTTTACGTGAAGCAGGAAGAATGGGATAAATACAAACCAAACAGTTTTAAGCAGTTGGCAGATACATTTAGAAATATATAGCGACCCCGGAGCCGCTGCTTATTGGAAACTGTAGTAGTAAACTGGTTCGGCGGCATCTTCGCGCCGAACCTCGATTCGAGGCAGCTGGGATGCGGTAGTTGAAATTACGCCAAACTCTCCATTCTTCGTTTCGGTCAAAAAAGTTAACATAGCGGTTTCGTCAATATTTGTTAAATTATTCTCGCGCTTCATGATTATCATCTCCTAAATTATAAGTTTCAATCCCATTTGCGCTTCAATCTGATTTTTCAAACCCATTATATCAATCTCTTGTTTGCATGTACACACTATTGGGGTTATTCCAACAAAGGTACGAAAACTCTCATAGGCTTTTTATGAAGTCTTTATTAATCAAAGACTTTCTGATTTTTTCTTATCCTAAATGAACCCACTGTTCAGTCTATGAATTTTGGGGGCTTTATTCCTATGGAGTCCTGCAGTTTTTCATCAGAGAAATCATATTCGCCAAGCAGGTTGATATGTCGCCAGATAGAGATGGAACCATTTGCAATTGCGTGAAGCAATACCTGATAGTTTTCGAGGCTGTCGGCTTCTTCGAGTTTCTGTGACAGATACAGATAATTCCAGCAGGTGATAGCATTTTTAATTAGTCGTTTGCAGCCTTCAGCGATTTCTTGTTCGTACTTCTCGGTATACACAAGCTCACGGGGATTTCCTACAGAAACGGCCCGGGTAAGATTGTGGGACTGCTCAATCTTGTTGAGCTGCTTTTCTATCGCCTGCCGGAGTCCTACATCATCGATATACCGGAGGATAAACATTGATTTGATGATTCTGCCGAATGCTTTCAGGGCACGATACAGCGGGTGCTGTATGGAATATGAGTTTAGGCGCCGGAACAGATCCGATGCTGTCACTTCTTTGAGCTTTACCGTAGCAATCAGACGCAGGATGTCATCCCAGTTTTCTTCAATCAGGTCGGTTTCGATGTATGCCGAGGGAACAATCTTCCACGAGGAGCGATCTGTGCTATTCTGATTTTTGAAGATGTATAGTTTTTGACGTTTGAGATTTTTTAGTCGCGGAGCGTAAGAAACCTCTATCATGTGGGTTGCTCCGAAGATTGCTTCCGAAAAGCCGTGGGAGTCAGTTGAATGAATATCGCTCTTTACCACATCATTATGCATCAGACCGTCGATAACATATGCACTTTCTCGTTCGGCAGCGCTGAATACCACCGAATGCCACAATAGGTTGCGCTCGTCAATAAAACTATAGACGCTTACGCCCTGTCCCTTGCCGAAATACTTAAAGGAATAGTTCGCATTCAGGGAATCGTGACGAACCTCGAACTTCTGTCCGTCGCTTGATGTGTGAAGGTGCTCTTGCGACCGGCGGTAAATGTTTGGAAGTTCCAAGCGGCTTATCAAGCGCGATATGCGATCGTTGGCTGCATGGATACCTTCGGGCGAGAAATACCAGTTGACCGTGCGATCCAGATCGGATTCGGCGATCTGCTGGGAAATCCTGGCCATCTTCCTGGTGCCGATTTCACAACCCAGACCAATGATGCCTGCGTAGAAGGCTTTCAGGGGCGGCTTTTTACGGTGATAACGTTGCTGCCAGTTTTGCAGTTCATCCAGAAACCCGCTGTAGCGATTTACCGTGGCGAGAACTTCCAGCAGCGGTACATAGCGGCGTTCCGGGAAGAAATCCTGCAAGGCTTCAGATTCGATCTCTTCCTGCTTCGGTGTTTTTATGGAGAAGCCGTTTTTGTTAAAGCTGACGAAAGGGTTTGAACCATCAAATATATGCTGATTGGTAATTTCATATTGCTGATAAAGAGCCTTGCTGAGTTCGCTCAAGACCTTTGCCGGTTCTGCAAAAGATTTGAGGCCTGACCGCTCAAGCAATGTCTCCCTATCATGGTCCCATCGGCTGCGGCTTATCAGATAATCTTCTATGGGCCTGTATTTGAAGGAGTGCTCCAGATTGAGGGAGCCGGATTTGATCCCTCTTTGTATATGAGTAAACAGCAGGGCCTTATAAAGGGATATTCTGAATTGTCCGCCTCCGTCATATATGGCATTACGTTCCATGGCTTTCAGAAAATCGTCAGGGGCATTTTTGTCAACAAGACCATCTTTTTCCTTAAAATATTGGATGGCACGGAGCAGATGCGCAACATTTGGCTCCCCGAGGAAGGCAATTGCCTTGATGATTGGACTGACACGATTCTGAATGCGGATGGATCTTGCCTCCAAGATTCGATAGAAACCGTTGCTGTCAGATTCATTTTCCACATTCTCTTTTAACAAAGCAAATTCTTTTTCATACTGGTTTTGGTTGGTGCCGCGAGTCTTAAGAAGCGCTCTGATCCTGTCAATTTTCATTGCATCGTTGAGCTCTGCATTCTCGGTAATTTCCTTAATTGCAGCCATAGTACCGAAAATATACTCATCGAGATAAACAATTAGCTCCTTCACTCTCCGGCCGTTTTTTCCACGGTTTGCGTAGCACTGTTCTTTGTGTTCCCGCTGGGCACCGTTCTGGTTGCTTTGCAGACTGGCAAGCAATACGTCGACCAGGTTATCCTGCAGCCGGTAATACTGGTATGCAATGAATGCAATAACGTGGAGATAGCGGTCCTCGTCGGCTTTCCTTGCCACCTGGAAGATTTCTGATTTGATTACGCTGGTTGCATAATAGCGGATTCCTTCATAATCTAAACTCAATACGCTCAGAGTCGGCTGCAGACGTTCATAAAATTCCTTCAGAAGCGCAAGATCTTCCACACGCTCTTTGACCCTTGTTGGCCTGGTCGATTGTGAGAGTTTCTTGAGCAGCGTCAGTTTGTACGCTGCTGTCCTTGGAGCGGGCGATTCACGGGAGGCTCCCGGCTGTACAAACAGGTCATCGAGGGATAACCGGACATCAGAAGAAAGGGTCTGTTCAATACGAACGGATAGTTCTTCTTTATACTGGTTTATTGCTTTCAGAATGAACTCCGAGATGGCAAAATAGCTCGGCAGCTGGATCTTCTTCCTAATCAGGAGATCAACGCACCGCCAGAATATCAGTCTTGGCTTCAGCTGCAACCTTGCCATGGTCTCTATCTCCTGGGCCATGAAGTCTCTCGCATGCCGATTAAAAGGTTGATATGCGTAATAACTAAGAATCAGGCTCTGGTGTAGGCGAAGACTTTGTTTATCATAACTGATGATGTCAGTGGCGTCGAGCGCAATACCTGCGTGTTTCGCTACATATTCAATATCGCGGCGCCTGAATGACCGTACCGGGAAAAACCGCTTCGAAAAGTTGAAATAGCCAACGCTGAGCAGAAAACACAGCTTGTTGACGGGAGTTCGCCGCTCATCGGCGAGGCGCAGTATTCCTGAGGCAAAACTGAAAAACTGTTTACGCTGAATACTGTTGAAATCCGGAGGTGTATCAAAGGCTTCCTGCTCGACGGTGCTGAGAACTTTCATCCTTGGCATTACAAATCTCCTCAAGAAACAATCAGAAAAACGACCGTTTTTCTTGCAGGATATTGTATATACCTTTTTCGAACAAATAACCGCAATAAAACCCGTTGAGAAAAACAAAGCAAGGTTGTATGATGTCTCTGAAGTTTTCTTGTGATAAGGAGGGTATTGATGCTTGTCGGTTATATGCGTGTTTCAAGACAGGATGGTTCTCAGTGTTTAGACCTTCAGCGGGACGCATTGCTTGCGGCGGGAGTGAATCCGGAGAGGATTTTCGATGACCTTGATTCGGGGCGCAAGGATAATCGCCCCGGTCTACAGGCCTGCCTGAAGGCTCTACAGCCGGGAAACACTCTCGTGGTATGGAAACTTGACCGGCTCGGTCGGGATTTAAAGCATCTTGTAAATACAGTAGACGGATTACGTCAAAATAATATCGGTTTCAGGGTGTTGAGCGGTGCAGGTGCAGAGATTGATACAACAACTCCGAATGGAAGACTGTGTTTTGGCATATTTGCCTCCCTTGCCGAGTTTGAACGGGAACTTATTGCTGAGCGGACAAAAGCAGGGCTTGCAGCAGCTCGGGCAAGGGGTAGAAAAGGTGGCAGGCCGCGCAAGATGACCAAAGTTGCTCTACAGATGGCGATGATGGCAATGGCAGACCCAACTTCAGTTGCCTTGGATGTGGCAAAGCGTTTGGGAATTACCACAACAACGCTGTATGAGTATGTAAATGGCGATGGGTCTCCAAAGGCCTCGGGGCAAACATTGCTTAATGCTGGCCGTTAATGCTGCGAAAGAAAAAACCTATGAGAGTTTTCGTACCTTTGTTGGAATAACCCCATAAATAAGTACGGTGACATTGTGGATTTTATGGACATATTCGCTCACATATATATTCTACGCCGCAAGCGGCGGGGAATACAACCCAAAGAGATTAAATTAGAAATTGGCAAATACGCCCACAAAGCAAGCATATTGAATTCCGACCTATTTTTACATTCCCCCACTATTTTACTCAATCCCTTCCGCTTTAAACCTTGCCAGCTCATTATCACAAAAATCTTAGTTACTGATTTTTTCGAATTATGACATATGCTGCAATTATCTCTTCGAGTTTAAATTCTTTACAGCCTTTTTTTGGAATGGACTCTTTGATGCCCTTCAGAGTAATAAAAAGAGAATCATCAACGCCTTTCTTTTTCAATTCAGTATATGCATATGCAGACATATCAGCGATTTGTTCATTAGTATAATTTGGGCACTTTTCGTAAATGTAATCAAGGTGTTCTTTATACAAACTTTGAGGAAAAATATTCATATCAATAGCTACCATTTTCTTTGTAAGTTCATCGTTAACTTGTTTTCCAGTTGTGGGAGATGATTCGGTTTGTCTTGCACAAAAATCATATGCCTCACTTGCGGCGGCATGTTTCTGATATTCTGCGGAATAGCCCCAAACAGTGCTTTTCATTGTCTTGAATTTAGAGGTATTAGCCATTGCCGCTCCGTTAACATTATAAATATTGCTATCTTTTGCCCACCATATAGCAATAGCTTTCGGCGTTACTGAACTATAACCACATATAAGCTCTCCATTTTTGTACGAAAAGTTTTTTAATGTCCATATATTTTTATACTTTAGCTTTGAGGTAATTTTTTCTTTTGCATTTGCTATGGCTTTAGTCTTCTCCTTAGCAATTTTTTCTAAAATTGCCTTAATTTGCGCTTCAAGAGGAGCTATTTGTTCGATTAGGGATTGTGCTTCAACAAATTCTTTTTCTCCTTGCTTAATCGCCTCTAAATGCCTTCTTAATTGATATATTTTTTCTATCAAAACATTCAAAACACTAAATGTATTCTTGCCTTTTTGTATTAAATCCAATTCCCCTTTTATTGTTTTTGCTTCTGTTAAATGTTCTGCTGAGGACATCTTGTTAAACTTTTGCAACCTTTTTTCCGGTTCTGACAAATTGTCTGAACCTCCAAACCCGCCAAAAAAGGACTGTATTATAAATAATATGCCAAGTCCTATTAGTAGCAGTAACCACCACTTTTTATAAAAAGGTTTTTGAAGGACAGCCTTTACTTGTATGATATCGGGTTCTATATTAGGTTCGTATGGTTTTCCGCATACCTTACATCTTCCATCTGACCCTATTACACCGATACAGTTGCCATCGCTGCACAAAACTTTATTTTCTAAAACACCTTCTTTTTTGAATTTAGCAATTTGTTCGGCCACATCTACAGGATTAAATTTCTCACCGCAGAATCGACATTTTATTGCTTCAAGCTTGATTATTTCAGCACAAAAAGGACATTTCTTTGTTTGATTTTCTTCTGATATTTCTTCTTCTTTTGATTCAACATTTGATATTTCTGCAAAAAATCGACTATTATCGGACTTGTTCAATCGCCGCGTGCCTGATAAGTCCATTCCACAAATTATGCATCGTTTTGGATAAAACGGTATACAAAGGAGTGAAAAACCTAAAGTAAACAATCCTCCAAAGAAAGTACCCCAACCTAATGCTCTTTTATGACCTGTTATTTTACGACAGTTATTACAGTATTCTTGCTTCATGTTTTAACCCTATCACAAAAAATTAGTTTGTTGGATTCCAAACATACTTTCCCGTCTTATCAATTAAGCCATATTTATCGTCTATCATTACCCCTGCCAAGCCTTCCGAGAAATTCATTGCTTCATCAAACTGTGGATTGATTATTATTTTGCATTATTTCTTTTATAAATCGTAAGTCCATCCTTCTTCGAAACCGTCTGAAAAAATGATTTTCTTAAAACCTAATGCTTTCAACATTGACATTTCTTCTTGCCTATTTACGGTATCGTGAACTTGTGGTCTACTCATTAAAACCCATTTAATTCGTAGAACGGTATGATTATTGCCGGATGTTGAAACATAAACGTCAGACCCATTGTCTAAATATGTTTTCTCCAAAAGTTTAGCAAAATCCTTTCTTTTTGTTATTTCTTGCTTTCTTTTTGCTTTTTCTTCCTCCAAGGCGTTTTGATGTTTGATTTTGTTAATCTTTTTTAACATTAGTTGTGCATCTGCCCATTCTTTTGTATCACTTGATATTGCAAGCAAATGCTTTTCTGCATCAGAGTCCATTAATCCTAATTCTTTTGCTTTCTCTAAGTGTACTTTTGCAGACATGTTTTCAAATTCTATCTGTTTCTCACTTATGATTGTTTGCATTTTTTCGTTCTCTGTAAATTTTACTTTTTTATCTTCAGCAACAGGGTTTCTATGAAACACCATTGCTATAATAACTATCAACAAAATCAAAACTGGTAGAGCTAACAAAGGATGTGTCACATAAAAACGGGTTTTTTTACTTTTTTCATTCTCCACAACAATTTCTCTCCTTTTGTATAACTTTATATTTCATTCTTATATTGTCATCATTGGTTAAATCCATAAATCCCCCGTAATATTAATATTGTTTACAACATTCTTGAATTTTCTTAATATATTGTCAACAAAAAGATGGCCTCGCCTATTTTTATTAGCAATACCCAGTGTATTTCACTGTGAACTAAATGTGAATTGAAACCGTCAAATAAGAGGGATATACCGTCATAGAAAGATATACCCCTATATAGTTTTTTCATGTAATATCAAGCAACAACAAATAATATACATTAATAATAATACAAATTGGGGTCGGACTAAGCTAACCAATTGAAATCAGAAGTTTCTTGCATAGAGAATGGCCAATTTAAGAGTCTAAAGTGCTGTTTTTGAGGGCAATTTGAAGAAACATTTGGGTTTTGTTTTTTGCACCCACGATGCTGTTTACAAAACCGTTCTTTCAACTGGTAATTCACTATCAGCGTCAAAAGGTTTTATGCTTCACTCGTAGGTGCCGTAATAACAGATAAATTTTACTTTTCCCGTTCATAAATATAGCACGTTACGGGTAGAAGTATAGCACTGATTGCAAGCCAATTTTCAGTGCACGTAGACACCGGCTGCCTTCCTGAAATGCTGTTTTTTATGATTTATTAGTCCATGCAATGTTACAACCTCTAATCCTTGCATACCTTAAACATTTTTTATTGCAATTTCATTACGTTTTTGGGAGAATGGATTTGTGGGTGGGACCAATAAATTGTTAAAGTAACCTTGGACAAAATGTTTATAAAAAAACCAATAAGGTTTTTTGTGATAATACGGACTAAAAACCATATGTTTCCAAAAAGTGGATTTTTATTATCTAATAATTTCAATATCATTGAAAGTTTACATTTTTTAAGTAGCAATTGTATGATATTAAAAAAATCGGAAATTACCCATTGGGTATATTAATTGTTATTTTTTGAAGGAAAAATAGAGAGGTGCAAGTGAAGAAATGTCCTTTCTGTGCTGAGGAAATTCAGGATGCGGCCATAAAGTGCCGATTTTGTGGAGAATTCTTAGAGAAACCAAATGGCGACGCGACTTCTGGACAGGCATACAAGGCCAAAGAAGAAGACGTTGTTGTGGCAATCTATGTCAGGTTTGCTTCTGGAATGGCAGAAGCAAAGAATGCCATCGCGCAATACTGTAAGGAGCAAAACCTTGGCCTTTCTGACGTCGTATCATCCGTCGATGAAAAGTATTTCAGCGACCACCCTAATGTTGGCAGTATTCTGGTGTGGGATTTCAACACATTATCTGATGCGTCCAAAACTCACTGGAGACAGGTCGCTCAGCGATATAACAAACAGCTGCGAGCAAATAGTATGGCGAGTGACATAGGAACATCAAGCCCTTCTACGGCCTGGATGTCAACCGGTTCGAATCTCATTTGTCCGCACTGCCAGGCCAGAGGGTCTGTAACCACGAGAGCCGTGAAAAGGAAGAAAGGCATAAGTGGTGCCAAAGCAACAGGGGCTGTCCTCACGCTAGGCTGGTCACTTCTTGCGACCGGATTATCTCGCAAAGAAGAAGAGACCGAGGCGCACTGCACAGCTTGTGGCGCGACGTGGCATTATTCTTGATTTTGCTGAAGGATAAGGTCACATAACCCCCGGATGCAGCCAATCGCCGATAAAGCAGGCTCTGGCTGATCCCCTTGTTATAGGGGATAAAATGATGAAAAAAATTATTTCCATCCTTTTTATACTGTTCCTAATCTCTAGTTGCTCTGATTTAAATGATATTAGATCACCCAAAAAGAGCATACAAAAAGTAAATGAATTTGTTTTTGTAGAAGGTCGTTGGAAAGCTGTCTCAGTTACGACAGTAGCAGGGAAAATATCAGGCATTAATTTCACATCCATAACTTGCGATCTAAAGAATAAGACATGTAGTGAAATTATATCACTTGTACAAAACCCAAAAGAAAATAACCTATATACAAAGCCTATGCTTTACAGCATAAAAATTACTTACCAAATAACTGATTGGACAAATGATATAATCAAAGCAAAATGGGATGCCCCTGTTGCAGATGTGGAAATAAAAATATCATTAAAAAACAGCTTTGCTGAAAGAAGCTATCGTGAAACAAAAGCAAGGGGCAGTGAAACTTCTAATCCTAATATTTATGGTAAATGGGTACTTGAATAAAAGCCTCTAACAAAATCAATACAGCCGATCGCTACGCTCCGGCTCAACTCGTTGTTATGCTTCGTTTCAATCGGCAATCCTTAGCATTTTATCTAACTGAATCTGTTTAGTTGTAGGTGCGTGCAAACCTCGCCAATGTGCCAATATTTATGAAAATATTCCGTTTATTATGGGTTGAAAGGTGCAGGTATTTAATCGTGATTTTTTCAGCAGGAGATGGTGTTTGCAACTTCCTGCAATTGAGATTTTGCCGATCTCCCATCACTTATAATGTTTCAATCAATAATCCTTAAGATAAAATTTATTGACAATTTATATAATATTTGTAACAATTTAAAAATATTAACAAATTGTTATTGCTATGATAAACACGCATAAGACTTTATGTTTAGGTCGTATTATGTTTTGTTTTATGACACACAATTCTTATAAGTTCTTCAGAGGCTGAAAGAAGCATGGTTGTCAGCGTAAACAAGGAGGAAAGTCGATAATGGAAAAGAAATTAAAATCATTAATAATGTTTGTTTAATTCTAATTATATTTTCTTTAACCTGTTTAGACCGTGTGGTATTAGCACAAACTACCGTTGAAGAAATAATGGCATCTATTGACGGCAATTACCCAAACAAAATTAAATTGACACGTTATAAATATCTCGTGAAAACCCTTATGACAAAGACTGGTGCCACAGAAATCAAAATAGGTGATGTAACCGCAGGCGCCAAGGACCTTTTGGAAAAGGAATATGGGAAAAAAGTTACTTTATTAGAATTGTTAGAAGGAGTTAATAGAAATATAAGTTCTGCTTCTAAGATCGACTATGCAACGGCTATGGCAGCATATGTCATGCTGTTGGGAAGATAGCAAATTTTTCTGTATACTTGATCTTCCGAGAAAAGAGGAGATATTATGACGAAATCGTTGCTTAAGAGAGGGAGTCTCTTAGCAGTTTTAGTGTTATTCCTGTCTTCAAGCAACTTACTGGCTTTCAAAGAACAGAACGTTCCGACCGGGCTTCCCCCGGGTTTGCCATACGCGATAAAGGGCAAATATCGCATCATTGAACATGATGCCAATAAAAAACACTGGATTGCTTATGACGTAAACAGCTGGAAGAAGCAAAAAGAAAAACTTGGTGGCGTTGAACTGTCCGGAGAAGAGATCAAGATGTATCCTCCTGTAAACAGTTATGAATATCAAAACGGAACATGGTCACAGCAAATCTATAACGAGCCCATCAAAAACATATACATGAGCCATTTGGTGACAATAATTAAAGCTAATAGCCCGGTGAAGCCGCCCCCAAAGGAAGGAGCGCAAATGAGCGCAGGCAAAGCCAATAGTATTATTTGGGCCAAGATTAAGTATAAAGACTACTGGAGAATTGATACTTTCCAGTACAATGGCGGGATATTACTTTGCGGCCATAACAGTGCAATGCCAGCCGCCATTGGTGCTTGGTGGTGCAAAGGAAACAAAATCTTCAATATTAATGGCATCGCGGCAAACATCACCGACAAATTCGAGTTCACTGATGATATAAGCATCGATGCCGCTCTAAGTGTGTGTCGGAAATAATAGCCAGGAGGTGGCCGGATGACATCAAAAACAGAGATATGTCTCTTTGACGGTGAGCAAGACTTACCAGAGGAAACACCGCTCTATAGGTATCTGTCCACGGAGAGCTTCCTGCATCTCATGGAGTTCAAGCGGCTACTATTTACCAGAATCACGGATTGGCCTGACTCTTTTGAAGGGTCTCGTTTTGCGTTTCTTAGCAAAGCGCATAACCAGATAGATTTTCCTGGTCGTACCAAAGATGACTTCTTTGCAATATGTTGGAGCCTCCAAACTGAAGACCGTCGCCTTTTTGATCATGATGCAGATCACGATAAGGCCGTCGAAGAGATACGGGAGAACGGATCGGCAGCCATGTGGGAAAGCTACTGCAAAAACGGGGGAGTTCGAATAGCGACTACCGCCGGAAAACTCAACAAACTTTTTGAGTCAAGAACGGCTGATTGCAAGGTTTTCAGAGGCAAGGTCTATTATGAACCCATAGACAGCTGGGGTGTTACTATTAAAGCACCCACTCTCGTCTCCACGCTTTTGCATAAACGAGTATCTTTCAGGTATGAAAGCGAGTATCGATATATACTCGTACCAGACCATGCCACCCACGATCCGGTAGTCACTGCAGAAATTGATAGCATCTACCAGTTTCTTGACGAGATATTGGTGTCTCCAGCAACATCGAGAAATAAGTGGATTTCCCGAACCCTCTACCAGGTCGGTGTTGACCTCACTATCAACAGAGAGAATCATTGTGTGAATTCAAAAGACAGCCATCAGTTCTGTAGAATATCCCAACTTTACAACGCGATCTCGCAGACCATTGGGTATTTGGATATGCTTTAACAGATGACCAGATAGTTGGCGTATGCAGCTGATCGCATACAGCAACAACTGATCCAGGCTATCTGGAAAAAGCCAAGGTAGAACTTATTGAGATGATAGCATGGATCAATTTACGGATGCCAAATCAGGCCCCTTCAGCGACAGGCTTGAAACATTGGCCGCGGGGAGACACATAATGACCAAAATATTACCAGTTTTTTTGCTTTGCATTAGCGCTTTCTTATTTTCCTGCGAGCGTCAACCTACCGCAGTTAATATTTCTCAGGAGTCAATAGAGCTTTTTCTTGTGAGCGTGGACGATAAGTGTGGCTACATTGATAGCGCTGGAAAGATAGTAATAAACCCTCAATTCGAGTCGGCAGATTACTTTCATGAGGGATTGGCAGCAGCGAAACTTGATGGAAAGTGGGGATACATAGACAAAACAGGTAAGTGGGTAGTAAAACCTGTATATGATACTGCTGGCGATTTCAAGGAAGGCTTAGCGGTCGTCTGGGTAAACAAAAAGGCTGGATACATAAACAAAACAGGAAAAATTGTAATTGAACCGCAGTTTGATATCGGCGGGTCTTTTTCGGAGGGGCTTGCGCACGTATGCACAAAAGACCGCTGCGGACACATAGATACTGCGGGGAAGTGGTCATCTGAGCAGAATTTTCAAATGGTAGGCGACTTTTCGGAGGGGTTGGCCCCTGCTGTGCAGAAAGGGAAGATTCCCGATATAATGAATGCAAAATGGGGCTACATTGATAAAACGGGGACCTTTGTGATTAGTCCGAAATTTGGGGAGGCTTCAGAATTCCATGATGGTTGTGCGCAGATTGTCGTTGGAAAAAGATGTGGCTATATTGATAGAACCGGCAAGTATACAGTCACTCCTAAATTTGATGAATGTTCCAACTTCCAAGAAGGGCTGGCAGCGGTTCGAAGGGGTGCCAAATGGGGGTTCATAGACAAAAATGGCAAATTTGTCATTAATCCCAAATTTGATTATGCATATGAATTTTCTGAAGGGCTTGGGCGTGTGGTAAAACATAATGGGGAGTTGAGTGGTGTGGCTGGTTATGTCAATAAGGCAGGCAATTATGTGATTGAACCTCAATTTAGTACATTCCAAGGAGCTTGGCCTTTTTCAAAGGGGTTGGCACGTGTTTTCGTCAACAACAAGCTTTGCTACATAGACAAAACAGGTAAGTTCGTTTGGCGTCCCTGAGAATCTCCTTCGGTGGAGGAAACAGCAAGAAAATCACCAGATAAAATAGAGGTAATGACTTTTGCACAGGCGCTGGTAGAAAAACAATTGAAGGCGCCATCAACAGCAAAACATCCCTGGGGGTCATCCAACTACCAAATAACGGATTTAGGAGACTATCGGTATAGGGTTTCATCTTATGTGGACTCGCAGAATAGTTTCGGAGCAATGTTAAGGACAAATTATACGGTGGTAATACGGCAATCAGGAGACAAGTGGATATTGGAAAATATTGACATAAATTAATGACGGGGTAGCAAAGCGATCTACGGAATTAGGAGGAGGCATGCAAATTGTAACTGTAGTTGTGTAAGCTTTATGTGTTTGTTTAATACCCCCATTTTGTTGGCGCAAGAGGAGAAGACGGAGGAAGTAAAACCAGAAAAGAAACAACAGAAGAAAGTGAAGAAAACCAAAAATAAAGAATCATGTTACCAGCTTGGCTATAGGTTTGGAAAATGTTTTACGCTTTCAATGGATGGCAGACCTTGTGATCCCAAAGATGACATTATTCTTCCGCCAGAATGCCGAGATAATGCAGAAAAAGACCGTGGACTTAAGGCCGGTATTGAGAAGATCTATCGCAAGTATGGACGCCGTTAGTCAGTCAGAAGGATAATATAGCAATCATGAGAATAGCAGATAATAAGCGGGTGCAACCAATTGGCCACAAAGAAGGCCTCTGGCTGATTATGGAGGTGAATCTTTATGCCAGAATGGATTGCAGATCTTTCTGAAGATCTCTGCGTGGAGCTAAAACATGATCTTTTTCTCGCTGACGTTGCTTACCAGCGATCAGGTTTGCCACCAGACGCCTTAATTTTAACATTAGACCGCATAGGACCCCTCAGAGTACAAGTATTTTCAAACGAGCATCCGCCACCTCATTTCAGAGTTATATGCAGTGCAGGCCGAAATGATTTTAGGATCTCTAATTGTGCTCCACTTCATGGAAATGAGTTGCATCATTTCTTTCGTGAAATTTGTCAATGGCATAAGACACACAAGCAGGATCTTATTGCAGCATGGAATAATACACGCCCATCCGATTGCCCTGTAGGGCTATATCGAGAATAAAAGATCCACGTTCCCCGGCTCATTGATTTCTTTGTTGGTTGTACAATTATAAGAAAGGGGGTTTAAATGGCTATCTGTCAATACTATTCGCAGAAAATACAAAGAGATGTAAGTAGGACAATATCAGGAGGTAGTAATTCTCGCAGGACAATTGAGCACGAAATTGAAAAATGCTCTCATCCTGAATCACAAAATAAACCGGGAACGATGACAGCCAACGTTAGTTGTCAAGGTATGATAGAAAACTGTATTATCCCTGAAGACATGCGGTAGATTTTGTGGCGCTAAGTTCTTTTAGTCACAACAGTAGAAAATTTGCAAAAACAGTGTCAAATTAGGAGGGGCAATGGAGATGTCTGGTGGGTTCATCATAATAATTACTATAATTTTCATTACAGCTATAATTATTATCAGTATTGCCGCAGAAAAAAGGAAACGTTCAAAAATGGCTCCTGATAAACTTTATAATTACATAGAAAACAAGAATCGTATGCTTAGAGATAAACTTAGAGAGTCTAAAGAAAAAGAAGAGGAATTAAAGTGGGGGAAAGTTAGTCCTATGTATATTTGTCCTCACTGCCAGACAAAAGGTTTTGTGCGCACCATATCAGTAAAAAGAAAGAAGGGTGTAAGTGGGGCAAAAGTAACTGGGGCATTCTTCACAGCAGGTATTTCTATTCTCGCCACTGGTCTATCGAGAAAAGAAGGTTTAACTCAAGCCCACTGCGGGAATTGTGATTCTACTTGGGATTTTTAAGCAACAACTGGCATTGTTTAGCAACATTTGATATAAAGCCACCCAACGCGAGTGGATGTAGCCAATCAGGTATAAAGTAGGCCCCTGTTATGCCTGGTGTAATTCCCCGTTTCCATTGGTAATTAGCAATAATTCATTTATTTAAAATCACTTGCTTGTAAGCAAGGAAATCCAATCCGATGAAGACGAGTATAAAACATTTGTTTTATGCTCACCATTTTGCACCGATGTAAATAGCTGATATCATTGATT
>MTKZ01011106.1_pt1 | contig 29331 bp, 27 predicted proteins | sample 1042781 | NCBI WGS metagenome assembly MTKZ01 (sample SAMN06212207, study PRJNA360539) | anaerobic digester metagenome | biome: Wastewater treatment plant; material: sludge; isolation source: anaerobic digester fed with sludge from wastewater treatment plant | place: Denmark: WWTP Viborg ... | reverse complement strand
GCCATAGACCACCAGTTCGTCAGGCTCGCGGTCAAGGAAACCGACCGGATCGCGGACCTGATAAGGAACATGAAGGCCTTCTACCAGCCCCACGAGGGGAGGGCCCTGGAGGCGGACGTCGCCGAGCTTCTCCGGGAGGTCTTCATCCTCAACAGGAAATACCTCGAAGAGAACATGGTGAAGCTCGTGTTCAGCCCATCGAACGCCTTTTCCATCGAGTGCGTGCCGGACCAGGTCAAGCAGGTATTCATCAACGTCATCACCAACGCGGTCGAGGCCATGCCCGACGGCGGCGAACTCCACGTCCAGGCGCATCCGCTCGATGACGGCAGCGCGGTGGCCGTGACCTTCCGTGACACGGGTGTCGGCATCGCCCGGGAGGACGTGCCCCAGATCTTCGACATGTTCTACTCCAAGAAGCCCATGGTCAAGGGCGTGGGGCTCGGCCTTTCCGTGAGCTATGGCATCGTCAAGCGCCATGGCGGCACCCTGGAGGNNGCAAGGCAAAGGTACGACGGTGACGGTGACGCTCCCCCAGAGGACCCCCTTCGCGCGGCAGATGCAGCTCGATCTCACGTAGGCATGACCGATCGCTTCACCTCAGGGTTCGTCGCCATCATAGGAAGGCCCAATGTCGGCAAATCCACCTTTCTGAACCGGGTGCTCGAAACCAAGCTCTCCATCACCACGAGCAAGCCCCAGACCACGAGGGACCGGATTCTCGGCATCTACAACGCCCCGGACGCCCAGGTTATATTCCTCGACACGCCGGGGATCCACTCCCCGGACAAGGAGTTGAACAGGTACATGCTGGAGAAGGCCGTATCGACCATCCACGACGCCGACCTGGCGCTGGTCGTGGCCGACCCGCTCGAGACACCCGAGAAGCTCCGCAGCGTGATGGACCACGTATCACAGGCCGGCAGGGAGGCCATCCTGGTGCTCAACAAGGCCGACCTGATCGGGAGNNGAGAGACGGCGCTGCACAAGCTCCGTGAGCTCGGGGCCGGGCACCGTTTCGTCCACTCCTGCGCGGTATCCTCCACCACGGGCGACGGCATCGATCCCCTCCTCGACGAGATCAAGGCCCGCCTGCCCGAGGGACCCCGCTATTTCCCCGAAGACATGATCACGGATGCATCCCTGAGATTTCTCTGCCAGGAGCTCATCAGGGAGAAGGTCTTCACGCTGACCTCCAAGGAGATCCCCTATGCGGTGGCCGTGGAGATCGAGGAGTTCCGGGAGACCGACCCGGCCCACATCGGGGCGGTGATCCACGTGGAGCGACCGTCTCAGAAGGCAATCGTCATCGGAGCCCGCGGCAGGATGCTCCGGGAGATCGGGACCCAGGCGCGCCACGAGATAGAACGACTCCTGGGGTGCAGGGTCTTCCTCGAGCTCTTCGTGCGGGTGAGCAGGGACTGGTCGAAGAATCCGAAGCGGCTCAGAGACCTGGGGTATCGATAATGCCGGTTGTAGCCATAGTGGGCAGACCCAACGCGGGCAAGTCGACCCTCTTCAACCTGCTCGTCGGGGAGCGCAGAGCCATCGTCGGCCCCCAGCGCGGCATAACCCGTGACAGGATATACGGCAGGTGGAACGTGGGCGAGGGGATGGAGGTCGACCTCGTGGACACGGGAGGATTCGACACCATCGGCGACATCGAGCACTCCGTGTCGGTGCGCGAACAGACCATGCTCGCCATAGCGGACGCGGACGTCATCGTCTGCCTCTTCGACGGACGGCAGCCGCCCACGCCCGACGACAGGGAACTGGTGAACATCCTGCGCAGGAGCAGTGCACAGGTGGTCTTCGCGGCCAACAAGGTCGACGACCCCTCGCTCTCCCACGTGTCCGCCGCGTTCTTCGAGCTGGGCATCGACGAACCCCTCGAGATATCGGCGCTCAACAGACGGGGCATTGCCGAGCTCAAGGATGCCCTGCGGCAGAAGCTGGGGACCCTCCTGACGCCTTCCATGGAGGAGGAGACCGGCGCTGTGCGCGTCAGCATACTCGGCAGGCCCAACGTGGGCAAGTCCATGCTGCTCAACCGGATCATCGGCCGGGATCGGGCCATCGTGTCGCCAGAGGCAGGCACGACCAGGGATTACGTGGACATTACGGTGAGGCACAAGGACAGGGACTACGTCTTCGTAGACACCGCCGGCATCCGGAGGAAATCCCGCATAGACGACTCCATCGAGCGCGCCAGCGTCATGCGGTCCCTGCAGAACATCGCCAAGTCCCATGTGTGCCTGCTGCTCGTGGATCCTTACGAGGGCATGACCGACCAGGACAAGAGACTCTGCGGCATCATCATGGACCATGGCAGGGCCTTCGTCGTGGTCGTGAACAAGTGTGACCTCGTGGGCGAGAAGGAGGCGAGGGCCATCAAGGAAAAGACCAGGCAAGCCCTCCGGTTCATGCCCGACGCACACGTGGTCTTCGCCTCGGCGCTCACCGGAGAGCACGTGGACAGACTCTATCCGCTCATCGACACGCTCTTCGGCAAGACGACGACACGGGTCTCGACGGGCAGACTCAACCGCCTCCTGTCAGACATCACCGCCTCCCACCCCCCCCCGCTGGTCAGGCACAGGCCCCTGAAGCTCTATTACATAGCGCAGACGGGTATCGTGCCCCCGCGGTTCCAGGTCGTGGTGAACCATCCCGACGTTGTCCCCGCAGCGTATTCCCGATTCCTCGCCCACTCCGTCAAGAAGGTCTGCGGGCTCGAGGGCATCCCCATCATGGTGCATTTCGCGGGAAGGAAGAAGGATTGAGGGAGACATGCCCTCAGGTACAACGGTGTTCCGCTGCCGGTGGTTGTAGGCAGGGACGTTCATCCGGTAAAGAAATGGAAAAGATTTCATTGCCGCTTGACATACCGCCGAGGATGTGTTTCTTTATATAGAAACACGGTGCCTCGAGGTTGCCCCGCCCAGGTCCTGCCTGCGGCGTGACATGAGACGTGCTGTGATGGAGTGGCGATCCAGGGATGTGTCAGGAGGCCTTGGGCGGGATCATCCGTCTCCCACGTGAACCAGGCAATCGTCGGAACGGGAAGAATGACGGCGTGCATAGAGTGAAGATGGCGACAACGAACCCACAATGGAGGATCATACATGAAGGTTTTTCTGAGAGAAGATGAGATACCCAGGCAATGGTACAACCTGGCTGCGGACCTCCCCACCCCCCTGCAGCCGCCGCTCGGCCCGGACGGCAATCCTGTCACCCCGGAGGCCCTGGCGCCGGTCTTTCCCATGAACCTCATCGAGCAGGAGGTCAGCCAGCAGCGGTGGATCGACATACCCGAGGGTGTACTCGAACTGCTCTACCAGTGGCGGCCGTCACCCCTCCACCGGGCGGTCTATCTGGAAAAGGCGCTCAAGACACCTGCGAAGATCTATTACAAGAACGAGGGCGTGTCCCCGGCCGGGAGCCACAAACCCAACACGGCCATTCCCCAGGCCTGGTACAACAAGCAGTTCGGCATCGAGAAGATCACGACCGAGACAGGTGCAGGACAGTGGGGGAGCGCCCTGGCCTACGCGTGTGCCCTCATCGGCCTGCAGTGCAAGGTTTTCATGGTGCGCATCAGCTTCGAGCAGAAGCCCTTCAGGAAGCTCATGATGAACCTGTGGGGAGCCGACTGCATCGCCAGTCCATCCACGCAGACCAAGGCCGGCCGCGACATCCTCGACAAGGACCCCGACACGCCGGGCAGCCTGGGCATCGCCATCAGCGAGGCCGTCGAGGCGGCGGTGACGGACCCCACCGGCAAGACGCGCTATTCCCTGGGGAGCGTGCTCAACCACGTCATGCTCCACCAGACCATCATCGGGCTCGAGGCCAAGAAGCAGCTCGAGAAGATCGGTGAGAAGAAGGTGGACGTGGTCATCGCCTGTGCAGGCGGTGGCAGCAACTTTGCGGGGACCGCCTTCCCGTTCGTCCTCGACAAGATCAACGGTGCCCAGATCGACATCATCCCCGTGGAGCCGTCGTCCTGTCCTACCCTGACCAGGGCCCCGTTCGCCTATGACCACGGCGACGTGGCCAAGATGACGCCGCTGCTGCCAATGCACTCGCTGGGGCATGAGTTCGTCTCGCCCCCCATTCACGCCGGCGGCCTGCGCTACCACGGCATGGCCCCGTTGGTGAGCGCCACCGTGGTCGAAGGCCTGACCACGCCGAGGGCCATGAACCAGCTCAAGTGCTACGAGAGCGCCATGCTCTGGGCCCGGACCGAAGGGTTCATCCCGGCGCCGGAAACATCCCATGCCATTGCAGCTGCCGTCGACGAGGCCATCAAGGCGAGGGAAGAGGGCAAGGAGAAGGTCATCCTCTTCAACTGGAGCGGTCACGGCCTCATGGACCTCAAGGGGTACGAGAGCTACATGGACGGCAAGCTCATGGACTACCCGCTGCCCGAGGAGGACCTCAAGCAGTCACTGAAATCCCTCGATGGCCTGCCCAAACCCAAGGTGGCAAAGACCGGCAGATGGTAGATGACCGCAGAACGAGATACGACGATTTGACGACCAGGTGCCCCATGCTGGGGCACCTGGTCCCCTTCACCTACTGCATGGAGCCGGCCTCGGATTTGCCGTGCCGGAGGATTCTGGACTGCTGGCACGAGCGCATCGATATCGCGGACTACCTGATGGAAGTGCTCTCTCCGGAAGAGTTCAAGGCCGTCGCCTCCCCCCCCAAGCAGAAGGTCTCCCAGCTCGTGGAGCTCATAGAGAGGGCGAAGAAGAACCGGTAGACCCCGCGATCGCCTCGAGCACCGACCTAGAAGATATCCGCCAGCACGTCCAGGGACGCGACGACCTTGTCGGGTTCCAGACCGAGAAGGCGCATGCTCTCCTCGAACGGTGCCGTATCCACGTGATCCAGCACGAATCCGGGAAGGAACTTCTGCGCAAGGGCATCCGCAAGGTACACGAGGCGGACGAGCAGCCTGTTGTTCTCTGCCTTGTCAGGGTGGTGGTGGAACAGCACCACGTCCTTGATGGCATCGGGGAGTTTCCAGTTCTCCGCGAGGTGGAGCCCTGCCAGATTGTGATCGATGCCGAAGATCTTCTGCTCCAGGACGCTCGAGTCCTCGCCGTGGCCCTGCAGGATCCGGTAGAAGAGGGGCTGGACGTGGGCCATGTACTGGTCGAGAACAACCTTTCCGATATCGTGGAGCAGGCCGGCCGTGTATGCGAGGTCCGGGCGGACGACCCCGGAGATCTTGGCAAGTCTCTCGCTGAGCCTTGCGATGGCAAGGGCATGATAGAAAAGTCCCCCGCGCATGAGGGAGTATCCCTGCTCGGAACAGACCAGCAGTTTCTCCGCCTGGGCGGTGATGATCAGCTGCAGCAGCGTGGTGCTGCCGAGGACCGCTATGGCCTCGTCGATGGCCTCGATCTTCCTCGGCATTCCCAGGTACGATGAATTGCAGAGTTTCAGGACCTCTGCGGTGAGCACCTGGTCTTTCCTGATCTCGGATGCAACCCTGGAGAAGTCGGTCCTGTCGTCGGCGATCATGCCCGCGATGCCCAGGGCGATCTGTGGGATAGGCTGGAGGTCTTCTATGGTCCGGCCGATCTCCGTCAGGGCCGGCATGGACATGGGTCTGGAGGATCTCTTGTGGATGTCCTTGATGACAGGCTCGATGGAGCAGGTGGCCCTGTCGACATCGAGCATGATGCAGAACCCCATGGTCCCGCTTGCCTCGAGAAACCTTATGGGGATGCCGTTCTCCTTGATGATCCCGAGCGTTATGTCCAGGGTGCGGCCCCCGATGTTCATGGTCAGATCCCGGCGAGAACTGGGGTCGATGAGGGCGCCCCCCGCTATGTGGGCCTCCATGTCCTCGACCCGGGCACCCTCTTCGGCCAGTGACCTGAGGAAGAGCGGTACGCCGGTGCTCGCATAGGATGAGAACTGGGACTCGGAGATATCGCACAGGGGCTCGGGGAGCAGGATATGGTGCATACCCCCGATACGGCGTTTCGTGTCGAGAATGGACAGGCCGACACAGGAACCGAGATAGGCCTTCATCTGGCCCGATCTCTTGATTTCCATGCCCCCGCTCGGCACGATGGTCATCATGGCTTCACCCCTGTCTGCGCATGCCGGACTGTTACAACCCTCATCGGCAGGGGCTGGTGAGAATATGAGATTTTAGACAGAGATATATCCTGAATTACATGGTGTGCTTATCGTGCCCTCCCACCACTGGGCACGGGATTACGGCCAGGAATAGAACCCGCCCTTGTTCTCAGATGTTCTCCGGTACACGACCACGGTGGGGTCCTCTGTCCCGGCAAGGGATTCCACGGTCTTCAGGGCGTCCTCGTAGTAGCCCACCTGGTCGATGAGGTGATACTTCAGGCCGGTGGATGCCGTCATGATCCGGCCGTCCTCGATCACCGCGAGATCTTCGGGCGTCACGGGGCGGATCGACTTCACCTTGGCGACGAAGTCCCGGTGGAATTCCTTCACGATACCCTCGAGGATGGCCCTGTCCTCCTCGTTCATGTCGCGCAGGAAGGTCCCGGAGTCCTTGAGCTTGCCCGAGGTCAGCGTCTGGTTCTTGATGCCGAGCTTGTCCATGAGACCCTCGAGGCTTATGGACGGAAGCAGCACACCAACGTTTCCGACCACCGCCGAGGGGAGGGCGACGATGCTGTCGGCGGACAGTGCCGCCATGTACGCCCCCGAGGTGCCCTGCCCGGTGATGCAGGCGACGACGGGGACCTTGTGTTTCTCCTTGAATGCCGTGATCTCCCTGAAGAGGAGGTCCGAGGCGGTGACTCCCCCCCCCGGTGAGTCGATCTTGAGGATGACGCCCTTGACGCGCTTGTCCTTCCCCGCGATCTCGGTGATTGCATCGATGCGTTCGAGGGTCCCCTGCCGCTGGATGAGACCGTCCCTCAGGGCCGTTGTCGTGATGGGACCGAGGACCTCCACAACCAGGATCTTCTCCGCGGAGCCTTCCTTGATCACCCGCTCTTCGAAGGGCTGGAACTGGAGTATGCCGCCCGGGTCCAGCGAGATGTACGCACACCCCTGAAAGAGGAGCATGCCTGCCACGAGGGGCACGAACGTTCTCAGAGACTGTCTAGTCATTGCGGATTTCACCTCCCACGGTTATTTCTGGGATAAGCAGGGTAGGCTGGGCGTCCGCCACCGGCACACCCTGGCCGTCCTTGCCGCAGGTACCGATGCCGAAGCCCAGGTCATTGCCCACCAGTTCGATGGAACTCAGAACCTTCGGCCCGTTGCCGATGAGCGTGGCGCCCCGGACCGGCTCGCCCACGGAACCGTTCTCTATGAGGTATCCCTCGGATATGTTGAAGACAAAGTCGCCGGTGACCGTGTTGACCTGGCCGCCCCCCATCTTCTTCACGAAGATGCCCCTTGCCGCCTTCTTCACGACCTCGCNNGCTGCGTGGGGCTCCCTTCGTCGTCGCAGCCCATGCTTCCGCGAAGTCCCCTGATGGATCCGTCGTCGATGACGGTGATGGCGTGCGATGCCACCTGCTGGCCGAGCTTTCCCGAGTAGACGGAAAGGCCTTCGCCCGCCAGGTCGGCCTCGAGGCCGTGGCCGATGGCCTCGTGGATCATGGTGCCGCCCGCCTCGCTGGAGAGGACCACGGGCATGGGTCCGGCAGGCGCCCTCCGTGCCCTGAGGGTGGTGAGCGCCCTGCTGATGGCCTTGCGGGCGACCTCTTCCGGTGGGATCTCCGTGAACAGCTCGTACCCGCGGGAGCCCCCGACAGGCTCGTATCCGGTCTCCATCAGAGAATCGCGGGTGACGATGCCCTGGACCATGAAGACGAGGGAGTCCCGGGAGTCCTCGGCAATGAACCCCAGGGAGTTCGCGACAAAGACCCTTCTCGATCCGTCACCGTACATGACCCTGGCCTGGACCACGGAGTCGTCCATGCCCCAGGCCACGGTGTCGGCCTTCTGGACCTGGGCTATCTTGTCCCGGGGGCTGACGCCGCCCGGATCGATATCCATCTGGACGATCGAGACAGGGGAACGCTTCCGCAGCGATATGCCTCCGGGGAAGCTGCCTGCCCTGACCGCCGAGGCCACGGTGTCGGCCAGGTCGTCGAGCGACGAGGCGTCGTTCGTGTAGGCGAAGGCGCTCCGGTCACCCATGACCACCCGCATGGCGACACCCGATTCGCTGGTGACCAGGAACTTCTCGATCCTGTGCGCCTCGCAGATGATGGACGTGCCTCTCCGGTGCTCGAAGTAGATCTCCGCAAAGTCGCCTCCACGGGCAAGGGACCTCTTCAGGAGCCGTTCGCAGTCGATATCGCCGATCCTTATCTCCACGACTTCACCTCTCTGGACATCTCGCGCTGGATGTCGCGCTCCTTGATCGCCTCCTTTTTGCTGTGAGCCCGCCTGCCCTTGGCAAGACCGAGCTCCACCTTGATCCGGTTGCCCTTGAGATACAGGCTCAGGGGAACCAGGGTGAGCCCCTTTTCCTTGACCTTGCTGGCGAGCCGCAGGATCTCCCTCTTGTGCAGGAGAAGCTTCCGCGGTCTCGTGGGTTCGTAGTTGAATATCGACGCCTGCAGGTACGGGCTGATGTGGAAGTTGGTGAGGAAGATCTCCGCGTTTTTCACCTGGGCATAGCTGTCCCTGATGTTGCCCCCTCCGTTCCTGAGTGACTTGACCTCGGGTCCGCCAAGGACGATCCCCGTCTCGATGGTCTCGATGATCTCGTAGGCGTGGCGCGCGTTCCTGTTCACGCACAGTGCCTTTCTCGGCTCTTTGTCCTTGTCCTTCATGGACGATGCCTCAAGGAACCATGATCCGGGCGCGAATCAGGCGAGTTCGAAGATGTCACGGGCCTTCTCCATGATCTCCCGGCTCATGAATTCATAGATCTCGGATGCGGTCTTCATCTCGAAGATGTGGCTGACGATGGACTTGCAGTTGTCGATGCTGATCTTGCGGGCCATCTCTTTCACGTGGGAGATGGCAAAGGCGTTGGCCGAGAGCGAGTCGATACCCATGCCGAGGAGGATCGGGGTGTAGATCTCGCGTCCCGCCATCTCGCCGCACATGGATACGGGTATCCCGGCGTTGTGCGCGGCATCCACGGTGAACTGGATGAGGCGCAGGACGGCCGGGTGCAGGGGTTCGTAGAGGTAGTTCACGTATTCGTTGCCCCTGTCGATGGCCAGGGAATACTGTATGAGGTCGTTGGTGCCGAGGCTGAAGAAGTCCACCTCCTTGGCAAGGAGGTCTGCTATCACCGCTGCGGAAGGCACTTCCACCATGATGCCCACCCGGATGTTCTCGTCGAAGGGGATGCCCTCGATCGAGAGGCTCTTCTTGGTCTCCTCGAGGATCTCCTTTGCCCGTTCGAGCTCCTCGATGCCCGAGATCATGGGGAACATGATGGAGGTGTTCCCGTAGTGGCTCGCCCGCAGGATGCCCCGCAGCTGGGTCCGGAAGATGTCGGTCTCCTTCAGGCACAGCCTGATGGCGCGCAGCCCCATGACCGGGTTCCGCTCGTTGATCGTCCTGCTGAGCGCTGAATAGAACTTGTCTCCCCCGAGGTCCAGGGTCCGGATGACGGTGTTGAAGGGGGAGACCGTCTCCACGACTGACTTGTAAGCCTCGAAATGATCCTGCTCGGAAGGGATCTCCTTGCGGACGAGGTACAAAAACTCCGTCCGGTACAGGCCGACTCCCTCGGCTCCATGGTCAAGAACGGTCCTGACCTCCTCCTTGAACTCGAGGTTGCCCTTGACCTTGATGTACTTGCCGTCCTTCGTGATGGCCGGTTCCTTGGCCTTTTCCTTGAGCTTGAGTTCGAGGCTCAGGTATGACCGGGCCCGGGTCTGGTACTCGAGGACCTGGGACTCGGAGGGGTTCACGATGACCACGCCCGATATGCCGTCGAGGATGAGGTTGTCGCCCGGATTCACCAGGGACGATGCATTCTCCAGGCCCACCACTGCGGGGATCTCGAGCGAATGGGCAATGATGGCCGTGTGTGAGGTGATGCCGCCCACATCCGTGGCAAACCCGAGGACCATGCCCTTGTTGAGCATGGCGGTGTCCGCAGGGGAAAGGTCATGGGCCACGACGATGCTGTTTTCGGCCAGGTGGAAGCCGCTGGTCGTCTTTCCGACGAGATTCCTCAGCAGTCGTTCCCCCACGAAGGAGGTGTCGGTGACCCTGCTCCTGATGTACTCGTCATCGATGGCCTCGATGGCCTCTTCGATTTCTCTGAGAGCGATCTTCAGTGCCCATTCCGCATTGATGTAGTCTTCGGTGATGAGCTGCTTCACCCTGTCCACCAGGGCGGGATCCTTGAGCATGAGCAGGTGGGTCTCGAGGATCAGGATGTGCTCTCTGATGACCTGGTGTGCCTCGAGGGTGTGTATGGCCTCGGTGATCTGTTTCTGGGACAGCTGCACCGCATGTTCGAAGCGGCCGAGCTCGTCCTCGACACGGTCTTCGGACACACGGAGCTTGGGGTAGCGCTCGATCTTCTTGGTATCAATGACCACGGCCTGGCCGATGGCGATGCCCGCCGATGCCGGCACTCCGTGGAGGATGTGAACCTGCTGCTGCGGCATCGCTACTCCCCGAACCCGTTCTTCACGAGGGTCACGAGAGCCGCGATGGCCTGATCCTCATCGTCCCCGTCCACGCGTATGACGATCTGTGAACCCTGAACCCCTGCAATGGTGAGGAGTTCCATGATGCTCTTGCCGTTTGCCTTCATGTTGTTCTTGATGACCTCGATCCTCGAGGAGAAGGCCGAAGCCTCCTTCGTGAAGAGGGCGGCCGCCCGCGCATGCAGGCCCAGCTTGTTGGGAATGGTGACGTTCTCCTCTTTCATCGCAGCATAGTCCATATCATGGAAAGTGTAAATACGCCATAGACCAACCAGAAGATGTTGACGCGGAGCTTTATGAGCACGACAGCGACGAGGAAGATGATTGCCGCTGCAGCGAAGGCCAGATCGATTCCCGGCAGAACCGCCGAGAACTCTTTGTCCAGTCTGAACCAGAGTGCGGCACACCCGAGCGCGAAGCCGGAGAGCAAGGGTATGGTCAGGGACAGGTATCTGGCCACGTCGATGGACAGGATTTTCCCCAGCGACAGGGCCCCGTCCGCCCCGTGCCGGTATCCCTGAACGAACCCCCAGGCCATGACCCACAGATGCGCTGTATTGAAGATCACCAGGGCCAGGAGCAGCCCCCAGAGCTGGTCCATGAAGATGCATATCATGAAGAGAAGGGCCAGAACCGGCTTCATCGTCGCCCAGAAGAAGGTGTCCCCCAGTGCCGCCAGGGAGTTCGACAGCGTGGGGCCGATCTTGGCGATCATGTCCTCTTCACCCTGCTCATGGAGATGCAGGTACACTCCGATGATGGTGGGAGCCATGTAGGGCTGGGTATTGAAGAAGGTCAGGTAGCGTTTGACGCCCTCGTCGACTCGCTCCGGCAGGACGTGCTTGATGCCGGGCAGGATGGCGTGGGTGAACCCGATATTCTGCATGCCCTTGAAATTCCATGCGGCCTGTATGAAGAACGATCGCCACAGAATGGAGAAGGCTACACGCGGTGGTATATGCACACCCAGTGCAGTATCACACAAGGCCGGAGGCGTCAATTCGGTGTGCGCGGAAGGTATGGACATGAAAAGGGGAGGCCACGGGACGAGGCCTCCCCGGTCTGTTCTATGAACAGGGGCAGGGAACTTACTTCACGCGGGAAGCAGCGGGTTCCTTGGAGGTCGCTCTCGCCGCGAAGCGGGCCGCGATGGCGATGAACGACACGGCGCCGATGCCGATGAACACGAATGTCATGATTCCTTTCTCCTTTCCACCAGGACCTCTTCGATGAATCCCTTGAACCCAATGGCGATACCGAGAATGAGTCCGAGAAACGTGAAGTTGGGTGCCATGTGGGTTATCTTGTCGATGTAGAGCCCCACATACAGGCCGAGGAAGGTCATGATGACCAGGATGAAGCTCAGCGCGCTGATCCTGGTGATCCTCTTCACCAGCGTCCTGGGCGGCCTGTAGTCGTTCCGCTTCTTCACCGCGATCTCTCCCTTCCGGACCTCATCAGAAGAGCTGTGCGATGATCTGCCTTGCCGGACCCGAATTCACGCCCACCAGGGTAACGATGAGCACGAACACGGCGGTTTCCTCCACCGGTGTAAGGCCGAGCACGCGATACATGAACTTGATTCCGATTCCCGTCAGGAACAAGCAACCGATGACGATCCAGAGAGCTACCATTTCATTTCTCCTTTGTTTTTCGTTCTGCTGAATGAGAACGCAATGTTCATGCCAGCACGACGCCGCTCATAACTACTGGGAAATAGATCATTTATTGACATCGGCGCAGGGGCATGAATGCCATTTTGACAAGGGGGCACGATTGCGCGACCTGAATCGTGACAAAATGACAATAAAAATGAAACAGGACAGGACTCCGTGACATTGTGTCATGGGCGGTACGGGGAGCAGTCCGGGGAGGAACGTCACGTCGGCTGCACCGGCTCAGGGGACCGTCAGGGCATGGCGACGGAGCCGAATCCTTTCCTGGTGGGGGTGTACCTGATCTCGAGTCTCCGCGCCACCCTGGACATGCTGTAGCTGCAGATGAAATACATTACGGCAATGGTGGTGTAGATCTCGAACGGATAGATCATGAGCCTGTTGTTCAGGGTCTGTGCCACGGTGGTGAGTTCGAAGACACCGATGATGTAGGCCAGCGAGGTGTCCTTGAACAGGGCGATGAACTGTCCCACAAAGGCCGGGATCATCATCTTGAGGGCCTGGGGGAGCACCACGAGGCGCATGGCCTGATAGTAGGAGAGGCCAGAGGCTGTGGCCGCCTCGGTCTGTCCCCTGGAAATGGCGCTCACCCCGGCCCGCACGATCTCCGCCAGGTACGCCCCGGAGAAGAGGGTAAACGAAATCGTCACGCTCCAGAACACGTTGATCTGCATGCCGGTGACGATGGGGGAGAAGAAGTAGACCCAGAAGATCACCATGATGAGCGGATTGCCCCGGATGATCTCGATGTAGAGTACGCTGGGCGTGGAGACGACGGGATTTCTGCTCAGCCTGCCGATGCCCACGAACAGGCCGATGAAGAAGCTCACGAACAGCGCTATGAAGGCCAGGATGACGCTCAGACTCAGACCGCCCAGCCCGTGGAAGATCTCGCCGGGTCCTCCCTGGGGAAAGAGCCAGATGAGGAGCGACCTGAGGCTGGAGAAGATGACATCCCAGTTGTACCTGTAGACCATGAGACCTATGGCCACGAGGATCCCGATGGAGAACAGGCCGAATAAGACCTTGGCGAAGATCACCAGGGCCTTCCAGATCCGCTCGGCCAGCCGGGCCCACACCGATGCATAGACTGCCTCCTCATGGATCGGTGCATATTCGCCGAGCCTGAAGACCCGTTTCGAAGCGTCCACGAGCACGTTCGAAGCCCTGGCCAGCAGCAAGACGGGACGGAAGAGCAGGGCAAAGATGCGGTCCATGGTATTGAGTTTCTTTGCCTGACCTATGGCCAGGTGGTGGTTGATGGAATTCACGATGAGCGAGATGCTCAGCGACATGCCGAGGTAGATGATGGAAGCCGCTGACGTGGCCTCGAAACCACGGAAGGTGAAGGACTCGATCTGCTGGGATTGCCAGCACAGCTCGGCGACGCCGATGGTCATTGCCAGCGACGAGTTCTTCATGTTGTTGAGGAACTCGCTGCCCAGCGGCGGGATGATGATGCGGAAGGCCTGGGGGAGAACCACCTTGCGGAGCATCTGTGATGCGGTGAGCCCCGAGGAGAGCGCCGCCTCGATGTGGCCGTGCGGGATCGCCTGTATGCCCGCCCTGACCACCTCGGCCACGAAGGCGCCGGTATAGACCCCGAGGCCGCAGGTGGCGGCCCAGAATTCGTAGTTGTGCTCGTTGAGGAACACCCGAACCGTTTCGGGGAGACCCATGGGGAATGCGAAGTACCAGAAGAACAGCTGGACCAGCAGGGGGGTGTTCCTGAAGAACTCCACATAGGCCGTCGCCAGGGCATAGGTGGGCTTGAAGCGCGAGAGCCTCGCGATGCCGAAGATGGTCCCCAGGAGCAGGGCTATGCCGGTGCTGATGAGGGATATCTTTATGGTGAGGTACAGGCCCTTGAGGAGCCAGACACCGAAGATCTCCTTGTAGGTGGGGTTGACCTCCCACAGGACCGCCCAGTGGAAATCGTAGCCGATGTCGCCGTGCCTGAACACGGCGTAGACGACGAGGATGATGAACGCGACGACGCCGATCTGCTGGAGGGTATATTTTGTGTGCTGTCTCATGTCCCCTGCACGGTCTTCGTGGGCGTGTGGTCCTCGCTCCCAGCGTGAAAAAACTGCGGCCCGCTACCTACGGGCCGCAGATATGCATGTGCGCCTATACCCTTCCTCCCGTCACGGCCACATCTCGATCTCTTCGGTCAGCGGGAAGTAGTAGGGGGTCTTCGGGCCGTACCACTTGTCGTAGATCTTCTTGTAGGTGCCGTCCGCCCACATGTCCTGGATGGCGAAGTTGATGGCGTCCCTCCAGTCGCTGTCGTTCTGCGGAACGCCGATGCCGTAGGGCTCGCTGCTGAAGAAGTCGCCCACGAGCTCGTACTTGCCCGGCTCCTTGGCGGCATAGCCGAGCAGGATGGTGCTGTCCGTGGACCAGCCGGCGACCTTGTCCTGCCGANNGGCGGCATAGCCGAGCAGGATGTTGCTGTCCGTGGACCAGCCGGCGACCTTGTCCTGCTGCAGGGCAAGGAAACAGGAAGGCTCGTCCTGGAAGCTGATGACGTTCTTTGTGGCGTTGGGGTCCCCGAGCTTCTTGAGGAGCTCCATGGCGTTCTTCTCGCTCGTGGTGCCCTGCATTGACGCGAGCTTCTTGCCCTTGAAGTCCTTGAGGGCCTTGAACTTGCCTTTCTTGGCGAGGACCTTCTGCCCGTCGAAAAAGTAGGTGATGGAGAAGTCGATGGTCCTGTCGCGCTCACGCTTGTGGGTCATGTTGGCAACGGACATGTCGATCTGGTCGGACGTCAAAAACGAGATCCTGGTCTTGTTGTTCACCTTGATGCGCTCGGCCTTGAGGTCCTTGCCCATGGAGGCGCCGATCCTCCTGACCACCTCCTCGGCGATGTCCACATCGAACCCGACCCATTCGTTCTTGTCGTTGAAGTAGGCGGCAGGGATGCTGTTGTACATCATGCCCACGCGCACGACCCCGCTCTTCGCTACCTTGTCGTAGGTGGCGCCGGCGAAGACCGGGCCGGCGATCGTCATGACAACCAGTGCTACCAGGAAACCCGCAAGTATCTTTTTCATACCCCCTCCTTGTTCATATGGTTTCGTGCAAGATGGACTGACACCCCTAGTGGGTCAATATCTTGCTCAGGAACAGCTTTGTCCGCTCGTGCCTCGCCCCGGTGAAGAACGTGTCCGGGGAAGCGCTCTCGATGAGCTGACCCTCGTCCATGAAGACCACCCGGTTCGCCACTTCCCGGGCAAATCCCATCTCGTGGGTGACCACCACCATGGTCATGCCTTCCCGGGCCAGAGTTTTCATGACATCGAGCACCTCGTTGATCATCTCGGGATCCAGGGCAGAAGTCGGCTCGTCGAAGAGCATGATCTTGGGGCGCATCGCAAGCCCGCGGGCGATGGCGACCCGCTGCTGCTGGCCTCCGGAGAGCTGGTCTGGGTAGGAGTTGGCCTTCTCGGATATGCCGACCTTTTTCAGAAGCTGGTGGGCGTATGCCTCGGCCTCCTCCTTTTTCTGCTTGCGCACGTGGATAGGGGCGAGGGTGATGTTCTCAAGGGCCGTCATGTGCGGGTAGAGGTTGAACTGCTGGAATACGAAGCCGATCTCCTCGCGCACGCGGCGCAGGTTGATCTTGGGGTCGTGGATGGGCATGCCGTCGACGTGGATCTCCCCATCCTGGATGGGCTCGAGCTTGTTGATGCAGCGGATCAGCGTGCTCTTGCCCGAGCCTGATGGCCCGCAGATGACGACGACCTCCCCGGCGTCAACATGAAAATCTACGTTGTTGAGGACATGGAGATCGCCAAACCACTTGTTCACCTGTCTGAACGTGATCATGCATGCTCCTGTGAATGCGGGCATCGAAAATATAGAGGAGGATCCCTTGTGGTGTCAAGCGGGGGAAAGAGCGAAACGTGCCCCAAAGGACGCCGGCCTGAAATTTGTAATAACAGTTTACAACATGCTCATCAAACTAATATTATAAGGAAGTACCCGGATCATGGAGCCGAAAAATCCTACAAAGAGGAGGATTCAATGAGGAATCAGAAATACGTTGGTCTGGCAATCGTCGTCCTGGCGGGGCTCGCGCTGTTCTTTGCCCTCTCATGCCCGGTCTCCGCTCAGGACAAGGTCCCCACACGGTACCTGACCATTGGCACGGGCGGCGTCACGGGTGTATATTTCCCGGTCGGCGGGGCCATAAGCCGCCTGATCAACGCCAACCGCGACAAGCACGGCATCAGATCAACGGTGGAGTCCACCGGCGGCTCCGTCTACAACCTCAATGCCATAAGGTCCGGAGACCTGGACGTGGGGGTCGTGCAGTCCGACACCCAGTACAACGCATACTACGGCAAGAGCCAGTTTGCAGATGCCGGCCCGAACAAGAAGCTGCGCGCCCTGTTCTCTATCCACCCGGAGGCCTTCACCGTGGTGGCACGCAAGGACGCCAAGGTCACCAAGTTCGAGCAGCTGCGCGACAAGAGGGTCAGCATCGGCGACCCCGGTTCCGGCCAGCGTGCGACCATGGATTTCCTGCTGGGCCGCATGGGGTGGGACCACTCGGCGTTCAAGGCCACCTTCGACCTGAAGGCCGCCGAGCAGTCCATCGCGCTGTGCAACAACCAGATCGACGCCATGGTGTACTTCGTGGGCCATCCCAACGGGTCCATCCAGGAGGCCACCACGACCTGTGACAGCGTGATCGTGGAGGTCGCGGGCCCCGTCGTGGACAAGATGATCAAGGAGTTCCCCTACTACCGCAGCGCGGTGATCCCCGGCGGCATGTACCGGGGCAACCCGAACGACGTGAAGACCTTCGGCGTGGGTGCACTGCTGGTCGCCTCCTCGGATCTGCCGGATGACGTGGCATACCACCTGGTGAAGGCCGTCTTCGAGGGACTCGACAACTTCAAGCGCCTGCACCCGGCCCTGGAGCGCCTGACCAAGGAGGCCATGGTGAAGGACGCCATCGCGATCCCCCTCCATGCGGGGGCGGAGAAGTACTACAGGGAAGCAGGTCTGATCAAATAGCGTCTCGCAGGGGGAGGCGCAGGCCTCCCCCGTGTACACGGGAAACGTTCAAGGACGACCGAGAGGGAACCACATGACCCCAGGAACCGCACCCCCGCGCCCTGAACACGTCGAACCCGTCCTCGAAGGCGATGTGCGCAGCCGCCACCCCCTGGGCATCCAGGGGAAGATCGTATGGGTCGTGGCCCTGTGCTGGTCGCTCTTCCAGCTGTGGTACGCATCGCCTCTACCCTTCATCCTGGAGTTCGGGGTGTTCAACACCACCGAGGCACGCTCCATCCACCTCTCCTTCGCGCTCTTCCTCGCCTTCACCGCGTACCCGGCGTTCAGAAGCTCTCCCCGGGAGAGGATCCCCCTGCTGGACTGGGTGTTCGCCATCCTGGGCGTCATGAGTGCGAGCTACCTCTACTTCTTCTACGAGGGCCTCGCCACCCGGGCCGGGTCGCCCATAACCCAGGACCTGGTGGTTGCCGTGGTGGGCATGATCATCCTCTTGAAGGCGACGAGGCGCTCCCTGGGGCTGCCGCTCATGATCGTGGCCATCGTCTTCCTCGGCTACACCTTCGGCGGGGCCTACATGCCGGAGCTCATCTCCCACCGGGGCGCCAGCCTGTCGCGGACCATGTCCCACCAGTGGCTGACCACCGAGGGCGTCTTCGGCGTCGCCATCGGCGTCTCCACGAGTTTCGTGTTCCTCTACGTGCTCTTCGGGTCGATGCTGGAGAAGGCCGGAGCAGGGGCCTACTTCATCAAGGTGGCCTTCTCCCTGCTGGGCCACATGCGGGGAGGACCCGCAAAGGCCGCGGTGGTGGCCTCCGGCCTGAGCGGCGTCATCTCGGGCTCCTCCATCGCCAACGTGGTCACCACGGGCACCTTCACCATCCCCCTCATGAAGCGCGTGGGATTCCCCAAGACCAAGGCGGGAGCCATCGAGGTGGCGGCATCCGTCAACGGACAGCTCATGCCTCCCGTCATGGGGGCTGCGGCCTTCCTCATGGTGGAGTACGTGGGCATCTCGTACTTCGAGGTCATCAAGCACGCGCTGCTGCCCGCGATCATCTGCTATGCCGCGCTCTTCTACATCGTGCACCTGGAGGCCGTGAAGGCCGGCATGATGGGCCTGCCCCGGCCGGAGGGTCGGAGCCTGACCAGGAGCGCCCTGTCCTTCCTCGGTGCGTTCGCGGGTATGGGCATCCTCTCGGTCCTCGTCTATTACGGGGTGGGCTGGACCCGCCAGGTCTTCGGCCCGGCAGCCTCGGTCGTGCTGGCCCTCTCCATGGGCGCGGCATACATAGCGCTGTTGCGGGTGGCGTCCACCCACCCGGACAGCGGCGAGGAGCTCTCCCTGGAGTCGCTGAGCGAGGTTCCACGCCTGAGGCCCATTGTCCTGTCGGGGCTCTACTTCCTGCTTCCCGTGGCCGTGCTCGTGTGGTGTCTCATGGTGGAGCGCTACAGCCCCGGGCTCTCCGCATTCTGGGCCACCGTGTTCATGATCGTCATCCTCCTCACCCAGCGGCCAATCCTGTCCTTCTTCCGCGGTTCGGGTGGGGTCGTCCCGGCGGCGGCCCAGGGTGTGAAGGACCTCTTGGATAGCCTCGTGGGAGGGGCGCGCAACATGATCGGTATCGGCGTTGCCACGGCGGCGGCGGGCATCGTGGTGGGCACCGTGACGCTCACGGGCATCGGCCTGGTCATGACCGACCTGGTGGAGTTCCTCTCGGGAGGGAACCTGCTGCTCATGCTCATCCTGACGGCGGTGATCAGCCTGATCCTGGGCATGGGACTCCCCACCACGGCCAACTACATCGTGGTATCGACCCTCATGGCGCCGGTCATCGTGAACCTGGGGGCCCAGCACGGGCTCATCGTGCCCCTGGTCGCCGTGCACCTCTTCGTCTTCTACTTCGGCATCATGGCAGACGACACGCCGCCGGTGGGCCTGGCCGCCTACGCGGCCGCGGGCATATCCCACGGGGACCCCATCATGACCGGGGTCCAGGGCTTCCTGTACGACATACGCACGGGCATACTTCCGTTCATGTTCATCTTCAACACCCAGATCCTGCTCATCGACATACCCAACGCGTGGCAACTCATCCTCACGGTGGTGGGCTCGGCGGGCGCCATGCTCGTCTTCGCTGCTGCAACGCAGGGCTTCTGGCTGGTGAAGAGCCGCTGGTGGGAGACCGCCGTGCTGCTGCTCGTGGCCTTCAGCCTTTTCAGGCCCGGGTTCTGGATGGACAGGCTGTATCACCCCATAACCCAGATGGAACCCACCCGGGTTGCCGAGGTGGCCAGGGAGGTGGAGCCCTTCGAGACCATGCGCCTGCGGGTGAAGGGTGAAACCTACGACGGGAGGTCGTTCAACCGCATCATGGTGCTGACCCTGGAGGACCAGGTCGAAGACGGTACGAAGCGCCTGCAGGACGCAGGCCTTGTCCTGAGGGTGGATGACGACAAACGGGTGTTCATCGACCAGGTTGTCTTCGGCAGCAACGCCCAGAAGGCGGGGTTCGACTTCGACTGGGAGCTCCTCTCCGTGGAGCGGGAGGAGAACCAGCCGCCCAAGCACCTGATGTACATCCCCGCGGCGGCGGTACTGGCACTGATCGGCCTGGGGCAGTGGCGCCGCAAGAAGAGGCTCGGGATCGCGTAGCCTGTCCCGCTCAGGGTGGAAGCGTCACGAGGACGCCCGCTTCTCCATCTCCTTGGCCTTGAGCTCCCTCCTGAGGATCTTACCGATAGCGCTCTTGGGGAGCTCGGGGAGGAACTCGATGTCCCTGGGCACCTTGTAGGCAGCCAGCTTGTCCTTGCAGTACGCGATCACCTCGCCGGCCGTCAGGTTCTCCCCGGCCTTCAGGACGATGAAGGCCTTCACACTCTCGCCGCGGTACGCATCGGGCACCCCGATGGTGCACGCCTCCAGGACCTTGGGGTGGTCGAAGAGGACCTGGTCCACCTCCTTGGGGTAGATGTTGAACCCGCCTGCTATGATCAGGTCCTTCTTGCGGTCCACGATGGCGAGGTAGCCATCCTCGTCGAACACACCGATGTCGCCGGTGTAGAACCACCCGTCCCGAAGGGCTGCGGCGGTCTCGTCAGGCTTCTTGTAGTACCCGGCCATGACCTGGGGGCCCTTGATGCAGACCTCCCCGGATTGGCCGGTCTTCATCTGCGTTTCACCGGTCTCGATATCGACTATCTTTATGTCGGTGTTGGGCAGGGGCACGCCCACGGTGCCGCTCTTGACCCTGCCTTTCCAGGGGGTGCAGGTGGCGAAGGCCGTGTTCTCGGTGGCGCCGTAGACATCGTTGATGATGGCGCCGTGCAGGGTTTTCAGCTCATTCACCGTGTCGTCGGGCAGAGGGGCCGCACCGCCGAAATAGCCCTTCACGAAGCTCAGGTCCATGGAACGGAACTCGGCGTTCTGCAGGAGGCCCGTATAGATGGTGGGCACGCCGGGCAGGAAGGACGGCCGGAACTTCCTGAGCTGTTCCACGATGGCCTCCGGCGTGGGCCGGGGAACCAGCACGCATGTCCAGCCGCTCCAGAAGGGGAAGTTCTGGCTCACCGAGTAGCCTGCCGAGTGGAAGACCGGGTAGACGCCGAGGAGGCTCTCGCCGGTGTCCTTCAGGTCGGGGAACCAGGCCCGGAAGATCTGGATGACGGCCGATATGTTCTCGTGCGTGAGCATGGCCCCCTTGCTCACGCCCGTGGTTCCGCCGGTGTAGATGAGCGCCGCGAGGTCGTCCCAGGCCGCTTCGCTCTGCACGGGGGCCTCGGGGTGGGCCTTCAGGAGGTCCATGAACTGGTATACCCCGGTCTGCGTGGTGATCTTCCGGTACATGTCCTTCTTCACGAAGGGGAAGAGCTGTTTGACCGGGAAGGGGAGGAAGTCGTTGATGTGGCAGGTGATGATGGTGTCGATCTTGGTCTGATTCCTGATCTTGACGAGCCTCGGCAACAGCAGGTCCAGGGTCACCACGACCCGGGCGTCCGAATCGTCGAGCTGGTAGGCCAGTTCCCGTTCGGTGTAGAGCGGGTTGTTCATGGCCGTCACCGCGCCGAGCCGGTAGCAGGCATGGTCCGCGATGGCCACCTGGGGGATGTTGGGCAGGAGCATGGCGACCTTGTCCCCCCTGCGCACGCCCAGGGCCTTCAGGGCGCGGGCGAACCGGTTCACCAGGCCTTCCAGGTCGCGATAGGTGATCTTTTTCCCCATATAGATGTAGGCGACCTCGTTGGGGTACTTCCGGGCGGTATTCGACAGGGCCTCGGCCATGGTGATCTTTCTGATCTCGATCTCCGGAGGGACCCCTGGGGAATAGGATGCATGCCACGGGCGCTCAAAGGGCATGGAAACCTCCTTTCCAAAAAAGGGAAATGCATCTCACGGGGAGGACGATTTCGTGGCGCTGATGATGTCTAATGATAACAGCGTCATCAACGGGGTCAAGGGCTCGAACGTCTCGCCCTGGCCACCATACGGTCCATGACCGCGTTCACCACGCCGGGCATCAGCCGCTTTGCCGCAAGGATGAAGGGGCCTTCCATGCCCGGCAGGATGAGGAACCGTCCCTTCTCCATGCCCCTCAGCATGGCCTGGGCAACGGCCATGGGGCTCATGAGCCCCGCGCTCTCGCCCAGGGTCTTTGTCTCGGGCGGCTTGGTCAGGTTCTCCTGGGCCAGGCCCGGGGTGTCCGTGTCAGGGGGGCAGAGCACCGAGACCCTGATGCCGTGGGGCCTCATCTCGCTGCGCAGCGCTTCCGAGAACCCGATGACCCCGAACTTGGTGGCGCTGTACGCCGTATAGCCGAACACGCCCATGAACCCGGCGATGGAAGAAACGTTCACGATGTGCCCGCCCGAGCCCTTCATGGCAGGAACAAGGGCGGCAAGCACGTTCCAGATGCCGTAGAGGTTGGTCCTCACGGTCTGGTCGAACACATCGAAGGGTATGCGCTCGAAGTAGTCCGGGTATTGAATGCCGGCACTGTTGATCACGACATGAGGGGTCCCGAACTCCGAGACGGCCCTGGAGAGGCCGGATGCAACCTTGTCTCGTTCTCTCACATCGATGCTCGTCCATGAGATGCGCTGCCCCGGGGAGATCCTGCATGCGTCGATCGCATGTCTCGCCTGTTCCAGCACCTCGACCCTGCGGGAGAAGACGAAGATGTTGGCCCCCAGCGATGCAAGGAGCTTCGCCGCGGCGAGCCCGATGCCGCTGGAACCGCCTGAGATGTAAACATTCCGTCCCAGATAGCGATCCTTCCTGTTCATCATTTCACCCCTCAAGCTTCCTGGCATCATCGATCGACACGACACCTTTTGGTCCTTGAACGTACACGTACTTTTGGTATATTTCAATACATGGCATCGCGCAGGCCTTCATGCACTGATGTTGCCAAGGTCGCCTGGATCAGTCTCTGGGCGGCCATCGCCACGCTGATCCTCTTCCTGCCCGTGGCCATGGCGGCGCTCCTGAGCCGGACCGGAAACCTTGCCTTCACCCTCTCCAAGATCTGGGCCCACATCATGCTCAAGGTCACCCGTGTGCGCCCCGTGATCCGGGGGAGGGAGAAGATCAGGCCCGGACAGTCGTACATCATCATCAGCAACCACCAGTCCGAATACGATATCCTGGCCATCGTCACCACCCTGGGCATCCAGTACCGGTGGATCATCAAGAAGGAGCTCCGCAAGGTGCCCATGTTCGGATATTGCCTCTATGCCTCCCGCAACATCTTCATAGACCGGGGAGACCACGAGCAGGCCATGCAGAGCATCAGGAAGGGCCTGGATCGCCTGCCCGAGGGGGTGAGCGTGATGTTCTTCGCCGAGGGAACGCGCTCGGCAGACGGCTCCATCGCCCCCTTCAAGAAGGGGGGGTTCCTCATGGCACTCGAGAGGGGCCTTCCCATACTGCCCGTCACGGTGAACGGCAGCCGCAGGGTGCTCCCCAAGAAGAGCCTCGTATTCAATCCCGGCACCATTGAGGTGGTGGTCGCCGACCCCATCGAAACAAGGGACTACACGAGGCAGAACCTCCAGGAGCTCGTGGATAGAACCAGGGACGTCATCGTCTCCAATTTCAATCCGGAATACCCATCGGCAAGGCCATTGACTCGGTGAAGCCTTCAGACCATTATATCTGTTGAGATCCAGAGAATCCGTACCCTGCCATATTCATTGCGAGAGGAGGTTCCCCAGATGAAGAAGGTGCTCGTGACCGGTGCAGCGGGGTTCATCGGTTCTCACGTGGTGAGGGAGCTGCTGGCAGACAGCACAGAGGTGCGGTGCCTGATCAGACCCGGGGAGAACACGGCCAACCTGAACGGTCTCGATGTGGACATGGTCACGGGGGACGTGCTCGATGCCGCGGCAGTAAAGAAAGCCGTGAACGGCGTTGACACGGTCTTCCACCTGGCGGCGGTGTTTTCCATATGGATGAGGGACTGGGGCAGGATCTACGAGGTGAACATCCAGGGGACCCGCAACGTCCTGTGGTCATGCCTGAAGAACGACATCGGGAAGGTCGTCTACACGAGCTCCATCGCGGCCATCGGCATCGCCCCCGGCACCGCGCTCTCCAACGAGGACACGCCCTTCAACCAGTATACCCTGGGTAACCACTACGTGCTCACCAAATACCTCTCACAGCAGGAGGCACTGGGCTTCGCGAAGAACGGGCTCGACCTGGTGGTCGTGAACCCGTGCTTCCCCTTCGGGCCCATGGACATCGCACCAACTCCCACGGGACAGATCATCGTGGACATCCTGAAGGGCTTGAGCCGGGCCTACTTCGACGGCGGCATCAACATCATCGATGTCCGGGACGTGGCCCGTGGCCATGTGCTGGCCGCAAAGAAGGGGAGGGCGGGCGCCCTGTACATCCTTGGCAACCTCAACATCTCCATGGCCGACTTCATGCCCCTGGTGTGCAGGGCCGCCGGCTTGGACGGCAGGAAGCTCCTGAAGGTGCCCGTCCCGCTCATGAAGGCAGGCACCGCGGGCCTGAAGTGGCTGTCTGACCATGTCACCCTGAGACCCCCGCTGTCGACCCCGGTCGAGATCGCCTACGCCTCCCAGTACCTCTATTTCGACAATGCCCGGGCGGTCGGCGAGCTCGGCCTCACCCTCAGGCCCGTGGAAGATTCCCTGAGGGATTCCATAGCGTGGTTCAGGGACAGCGGGTATGCATGACCGAAAGGAGTCGTTCACCATGGACAGGAAAGAACTCGACAGCAGGCTTGACAAGATGTTCTACCCGGCTTCGGTCGCCGTGGTCGGGGCCTCCGACGTACCGGTCAAGTGGGGCAACCTCATCCTCACCTCCATCCTGGGATGGGAGTTCAAGGGCAAGGTCTTCCCGGTGAATCCGAAGAAGGACAAGCTCCTGGGCCTGCCATGCTACCCGAGCATCACCGCCATCCCCGATCCCGTGGACCTGGCCGTGCTGGTCATCCCGGCTCCCCACGTCCCCGCGGTCATGCGGGAGTGTGTTGCCAAGGGGATCCCCACCGCGGTGGTCATCTCGTCGGGGTTCAGAGAGATGGGCGACGAGGGGGCGCGCATAGAGGAGGAGTTGGTCGAGATCGCCCGGGGAGGCGGCACGGTGTTCATGGGGCCGAACACCATGGGCATCGCGTCGGCCCACGGCTGGCTCGAGGCCCTGCCCACACCTACGGGGCCCAAGCCGGGAGGGCTGTCCATCATATCCCAGAGCGGCAACCTGGGGCTCCAGATCCTCAAGTGGGTCGCGCACAAGGGCATCGGGCTCGCCATGTACGCAGGCACCGGCAACGAGGCCATGCTGCACTCCGATGAGCTGCTCGCCTACATGGGCGGACGTGACGAGGTGAAGGCCATTGCCATGTACCTGGAGGGCATTGCGGACGGCAGGAGGTTCATGGAAACCGCCCGAGAGGTGACCAGAAAGAAGCCGGTGATTGCCCTGAAGGCCGGACGCTCCCAGGCCGGGTCCAAGGCCGCCCAGTCGCACACCGGCTCCATGGCAGGCTCCCATGCAACCTACCGGGCGATGTTCGCGCAGGCCGGCATCGTCCAGGTGAACACGCCATCGGAACTCCTGAATGTATCGGCGGCCCTCACGCTCCTGCCCATTCCGAAGACGAACCGGGTGGCCATCATGACCATGGGAGGCGGATGGGGGATCATCGCGGCCGACGAGTGCGAGGACAAGGGCCTGGTGCTCCCGCAGCTCACCCCCGGGATCATCGGGGACCTCGATGCGAAACTCCCCCGGTACTGGAACCGGAGAAACCCCGTGGATGTGGTCGGCGAGGGCGACCCGGAACTCTACCTCCACGTGATCGGGACCCTGGCCCGGTGGCAGGAGGTGGATGCCGTGATCGCGCTGGGCATCGTCGGGAGGTCCCGCTATGTGGAGGATTTCATCTCGTGTCAGGAGCGCTTCGACGGCAAGCTCTACAGCAGGGAGCTCAAGCTCGCCGTTCTCAAGGCGCAGATACAGTCTGAAGACCGCGTCATATCGGGCATAGGCAGGCTCCAGAAGGAAACCGGCAAGCCGGTCCTCGTGGTGGCGCTCACCGAAGAGGGGCTCGTGTTGCATCAGACAGACAACGGCACCGTGATCACCCTGTCCACCCCGGAGGAGGCGGTCGGGATCATCGCCCACATGGCGGGGTATGGGAGGTATCTGGAAGGGTTGAAGTGAGGATGGTGTATCGCAGTGACGGGAACCCCAGCCCCCATGGGCGAGATCCTTCTGTGCCCCGTCAACCTGCGCGCGCCACCCTTTCGAAGGCCCGTTTAAGCGCAGGCATCACCGCCTCGGCAAACACGGCATGACCCCGCTCGTTGGGGAGCCGGGCATCTTCCTGGGTCAGGTCGCGACTTCTCAGGGCGCGCTCCTGCAGATACCCTGCCCACCAGGTATGGACCGCGATCATCTCGCAGTCCAGGTCCTGGCAGACCTCCCGGATGGTCCGGTAGTAGATGTAAACCGCGTCCATCTCGTAGGGGTTCTCGAAGGTGTGCGACGTGGGCATGAGGATGACCGGGTCGAAGAGCTCCCGGGCCTGTCGCACCATGCGGACCAGGTTCTCCTTGAATTCTGACCGGTAGACCGGGAGGAAGGCGTCGTCCAAGCCGAAGTGGATCATGAGGATACGAGGCCTGTAGGGTGCGATGTCCTCGTCAAAGGTCCATATCCCGTCAAAGGATGTGTCGCGCGGCCTCGATCGGTTGACGAGGTCGAAGCCCCTGCGGTCGCAGACGTCCCGTATCCGGTCGACATAGCCGTGGCCCACCCCTCGCTCGGCGGCGATGCTTCCGCCCCGGATGAGCAGCCTCGGCCCCGCCACGTGCCGGGATGTCATGAGGCCCGATTCCGTGATGTCAAACGCAAGGATCCTCCGTGATACGAACCATGTGTCAGGGATCATAGCACATCCGGTGCGCTGTCGGCACCGCTCGCGTTCACCCTCCCGGGTGACAGGAGGACCACTGAAAGGGACACGGAGACGATTGGAAAGAAGCACGGGAATTTCCTTGTCATCAAGATGGCGGGGTGCAGGAGCAGTCGATAATTACAGATCGGAGAACAATGGAACCATGGAGAGGGCCGGCAAACTGCGGCTGAGGGCACATGAAGGAAACGCCGGCACCCTGTTTCCGATGTGCCGCTGATTGCCCGAATAAAAACTTCGTACCTTGTGAAAATAATGTTGACAGAAATTGAGATGCTATTGTATGTACACACGGTGATGAATGATGATTCACTCATGATCGGATAAATGTGCCGTCCGGTCTTTTGGGCGTCTTCGAGAGAGACTATCAGCAGAAGGAAAGAGTGGATCCGGTCCATGAAGTGCAGGGTTCTTAAAACGCAATCCCGTATCGGGACGTATCAATAAAGGAAGGTAGCCAATGCTCGTAGTCGCATGTATCAAACAGGTGCCTGACACCACACAGGTCAAGATCGATCCCGTAACCAACACCCTGGTCCGCGAGGGGATCCCCTTCATCATGAACCCCTTCGACACGCACGCCCTGGAAGAGGCACTGCGCCTGAAGGACAAGTACGGCGTGAGGGTCGCGGCACTCTCCATGGGGCCGCCGAACGCGGAGATGACCCTGCGGAAAGCGCTCTCGGTTGGGGTCGACGAGGTCTACCTGCTCTCCGACAGGGCCTTCGGTGGCGCAGACACGCTGGCCACCAGCAAGGTCATTGCTGAGGCGGTGAGGAAGCTCTCTGAAAAAGACGAGCTTGCCCTGGTGCTCTGCGGCAAGCAGACCATCGACGGCGACACCGCCCAGGTGGGACCGGGCATTGCCCTGCGGTTGGAACATGGTCCCGCTCACCCTGGTGGACCGCATCGTGGACCTCGACCTCAAGGCCAAGACGATCACGGTGAGCAGGAAGCTCGAGGGGCGCCACGAGATCGTTGAGGCCAAGCTTCCGGCCCTGCTGACCGTGCTCAGGGAGATGAACAAGCCCCGGTATCCCTCGGTGCCCATGCGTCTCGAGGCCCAGGACCTGCCCGTGACCCTGTGGGACAACAAGGTCCTGAATCTCGATGTGAACCAGATCGGGTTGAAGGGTTCACCCACCGCGGTGCGGAAGATCTTCTCGCCGGAACGCGAGCAAGGCGAGATCATCGGCGACGGCGCGGGCGACCCCGTCGGCACGGCGAAGGTCCTGGTGGAAAAGCTGGTCCAGAAAGAGCTGCTGGCCCTGTAGGGCACGGCTCAATCCATTTCATAAAACGATAGAGAGACGAAAGCAGATGGAAAAGCAGAAGAAAGTCAAAAAGCCGCGTGGGAAGGCCTCTCTCATCCCCAACAAGTGTATCTCCTGCGGTGCCCGATGCCAGAGTTCATGCCCGGTCGAAGCGATCGAGATGAACGAGAAGGGCGAGCCGATCATTGACCAGGGCAAGTGCATCGGCTGTCAGAAGTGCGTCAAGATATGCCCCGCCGAGGCCCTCGAGATGTTCTTCACCCCCGAGGAGCTGGAGATCCTCAAGCAGCTCGCCGCCGAGAAGGGGGCCGCAGGGGCCGAGGAGGAGGAGGAAGACTCCGAAGAGGCCAAGCTGAAGAAGTTCCTTGCCCAGTACAAGGGCGTGTGGGTGTTCGTGGAGCAGACCGACTGCACCCCGGCCAAGGTATCCTGGGAACTCCTCGGGGTCGGCGCACAGCTCGCGTCGGCGCTGAACGTGGAACTCTGTGCAGTAGTCCTCGGCCACAACGTCGAAAAGCTCTGCCAGGAGGCATTCTCCTACGGCGCCTCCAAGGCTTACCTCATCGATGACCCCCTCCTGCACCATTACCGGACGGCCACGTACCTGGAGGGCTTCTGCTCCCTGGTGGAGAAGTACAAGCCCGAGGTGGTGCTCATGGGTGCCACCGGTCTCGGCAGGGACCTTGCAGGGGCTGTTGCGACGAGGCTCGGAACGGGTCTGACGGCGGACTGCACCGGTCTCGGCATCGACGAGAAGCGGCAGCTGCTGCAGACGCGACCCGCCTTCGGCGGCAACATCATGGCCACCATCTTCTGCGAGCAGAGANNGCGCCCCCACGTGATGCCCATGCCGGCAAGGAACGAGAACGCCACGGGCGTGATCATCCGCGAGGCCATCAACATGAAGGAAGAAGATGTCCTCACCAAGGTGCTCGAGGTCATCGACGACGCGGGCCACCTCGACAGCGTGGACATCGGCGGGGCGGAGTTCATTGTTTCCGGCGGCCGCGGCATGATGGCCAAGGAGAACTTCAAGATCCTGCAGGAGCTGGCCGACGAGCTGGGCGGCGTGGTGGCGTGTTCGAGGAGCGCGGTGGACGCCGGCTGGCTTCCCGTCGAACGCCAGGTCGGACAGACCGGGAAGACCGTCAGGCCCAAGATCTACATCGCCTGCGGCATCTCGGGCGCCATCCAGCACCTGGTGGGCATGCAGGACTCGGACCTCATCATCGCCATCAACCGCGAC